>ERZ761602.2313-NODE-2313-length-30254-cov-10.655287_pt1 | contig 30254 bp, 21 predicted proteins | sample MGYA00512165_ERZ761602 | MGnify/ENA primary metagenome ERZ761602 (study PRJEB28899, sample SAMN02445085) | bioreactor sludge metagenome | biome: EBPR sludge; isolation source: Thorneside wastewater treatment plant | place: Australia: Brisbane, Thorneside...
GGGGGAGGGGGAGGAGGAGGGGGCGCTGCGCTCGGCGCCGCTGGAGGCGCCTGAGGCGGAGCCGAGAGGGGAGCCGGGTCGGCCTCGCCCGAGAGGCGCGCCAGCAACGCCCCGACCGGCAGCTTCTCGCCCTCGGCGACCACCAGCTCGGCCACCACGCCCGCGTGAAAGACCTCGATCTCGATCGCGCCCTTCATCGTCTCGACGACGGCGACGATCTGTCCACGCTCGACCCGGTCGCCGGGCTTGATCCGCCACTCCAGCAGCACCCCGTCGTCCATATCGGCGCCCAGGCTGGGCATGCAGAAGTCGATCATCCGCGCTCCTCGGGGGCCCGGCCCAGGGTGCGCAGGGCCGCCTGGACGATGGCGGGGACCTGGGGCAGGGCCGCCTGCTCCAGGTGGGCGGGGTAGGGGATGGGCACCTCGGCGGTGCAGACCCGCTCGATGGGGGCGTCCAGCTCCCAGAAGGCCCCCTCGACGGCGCAGGCGGCCACCTCGGCCGAGAAGCCGCCGGTGCGCCAGCCCTCGTCGACGATCACCACCCGCCGGCAGCGCGCCGCGCTCTCCGCTATGGCCTGCCGGTCCAGCGGCCGCAGCACCCGCAGATCGAGCACCTCGGCCTCCACCCCCTGCCCGGCGAGCTGGGCGGCGGCCTCCATCACCTTGGGCAGGCAGCCTCCCCAGGTGATCAGGGCGACGTCCCGGCCCGGCCGGCGCAGGCGCGCCTTGAAGATGTCCACCTCGGGCGAGGCCGGCAGCGCCTCTTCGAGGTTGTAGAGGGTGACGTTCTCGAAGATCAGCACCGGATCGGGATCGGCGAGGGCGGCCCAGAGCATGGTGCGCAGATCGGCGACGGTGCCGGGCACGAGCACGCGCAGGCCCGGGATGTGGGCGAACCAGCCCTCCAGGCTGTGCGAGTGCTGGGCGGCGAGCTGCCGTCCGGCGCCGGTGGCCATGCGCACCACCAGGGGGACGGAGATCTGTCCGCCGGACATATGGCGCAGGGTGGCGGCGTTGTTCAGGAGCTGGTCGAGGGCCAGCAGGCTGAAGTTGACCGACATGATCTCGACGATGGGCCGCAGGCCGCCCATGGCCGCGCCGATGCCCGCCCCGGTGAAGCCCGCCTCGGACAGCGGGGTGTCGCGCAGGCGCTGCGCGCCGAACTCCTCGAGCAGGCCCTTGGTGACGGCGTAGCAGCCGCCGTAGTGGCCGACGTCCTCGCCCATCAGCAGGACCCGCGGGTCGGAGAGCATGGCCTCGCGGATGGCCTGCCGCATCGCCTCGCGGCCGGTCATGCGGCGGGGGCCGAGGCCCTCGGGGGGGCTCACCGGCGGGCTGGGGACCTGCTCGTCCCAGGGGGTGAGCACGTGCTCGGCCAGGCGCTCGACCGGCTCCAGCGTGCCGGCCTCGGCGAAGGCGACGGCCTCCTCCAGCTCGGCCTCGACCTCGACCGCCAGGGCCGCCAGCGCCTCCTGGTCGAGCAGGCCCCGCCGGAGCAGCTCGGCTTGGAAGAGCACGATCGGATCGCGGGCCTTCCAGCGCTCCACCTCGGCCTTGTCCCGGTAGAGCTGGGCGTCGAACATGGAGTGGGCGCGGAAGCGGTAGGTGCGCAGCTCCAGGAAGCGCGGGCCCTTGCCGGCCCGGGCGTGGGCCACGGCCTGCTGCATGGCGGCGTGAACGGTGAGCAGATCCATGCCGTCGACGCTGTCGGCCTGCATGCCGTAGCTGCGCGCCTTGTGGCACAGATCGGTCTGCGACTCGGTGATCTGCAGGGCGCTGCCCATGGCGTAGAGGTTGTTCTCGCAGCAGAAGACCACCGGCAGGGTCCAGAGGGCGGCGAGGTTCATCGCCTCGTGGAACTCGCCCTCGGCCATCGCCCCTTCGCCGAAGAAGCAGGCGACCACCCCGTCCCGGCCCTGCTGCTGCTCGGCGAGGGCCAGCCCGACGGCCATGGGCAGGTGGCCGGCGACGATGGCGTTGCCCCCGTAGAAGCGCGTCGCGGCGTCGAAGAGGTGCATGGAGCCTCCTCGTCCGCCGCTGCAGCCCTCCTGCCGACCGTACATCTCGGCCATGCAGGCGCCCATGTCCAGGCCGCGGACCAGGGCGTGGCCGTGCTCGCGGTAGGTGCAGAGCAGGGCGTCCTGGGGCCCCAGGGCGGCGACGGCCCCGGCGGCGACGGCCTCCTCGCCGATGTAGAGGTGCAGGAAGCCGCGGATCTTGCCCTGCTGGTAGAGCTCGGCGCAGCGCTCCTCGAAGCGCCGGATGCGCAGCATCTGTCGCAGGTGCTCGCGGCCGGCCTCGACGGTCAGCTCGTTCATCGGGCGCCTCCCGGCGGCTCGGGCTGCTCCAGGGTGGACAGATCCCCCTCGGGCAGGCCGAGCTCGCGGGCCTTCAACAGGCGGCGCATGATCTTGCCGGAGCGGGTGCGGGGCAGGGAGTCGAGGAAGTCGATCTCCTTGGGGGCCACCGCCGGGCCCAGGCGGCTGCGGGCGTGGGCGAGGAGCGAGCGGCGGGTGGCCTCGTCGGGGAGGTGGCCGGGCTTGAGCGAGACGAAGGCCTTGACGATCTGTCCGATCAGCTCGTCGGGCTTGCCGATGACGCCGGCCTCGGCCACGGCGGGGTGCTCCATCAGGATGCTCTCGACCTCGAAGGGCCCGACCATATGCCCGGCGGTCTTGATGATGTCGTCGGCCCGCCCGACGAACCAGTAGGTGCCGTCGGCGTCGCGGCGGGCGAGGTCGCCGCTGAGGTACCAGCCCTTGGCGAAGACCTTGGCGGTGCGCTCGGGCTCGTCCAGGTAGCCGCGGAAGATGCTGGGCCAGTCCGGGCGCAGGGCCAGCTCGCCCTCCTCGTCGGGTCCCAGCTCGACCAGGCTGCCGTCCTCCTGCCTGCCCAGGATGGCGGCGTGGATGCCGGGCAGGGGCCGGCCCATGGAGCCGGGGCGGATGGGCTGGCCCAGGGTGTTGGCGATCATGATGCCGCCGGTCTCGGTCTGCCACCAGTTGTCGTGGATGGGCAGGCCCAGGGCGCGCAGCCCCCAGTGGACGGCCTCGGGGTTGAGGGGCTCGCCGACGCTGGCGACGAAGCGGAGGTCCGGGAAGGGGCGCTGTCCCGACGGGGCGGTCGGGCCGGCGGCCCCAGCAGGAGCGCCAGCCTTCATCAGCATGCGCACCGCGGTCGGCGCGGTGTACCAGACCGTGACCCGCTCCTGGGCGAGGATGCGGTACCAGCGGGCGGCGTCGAAGTCGGCCTCGTCGACGATGGTGCCGATGCCGCAGACCAGGGGGGCGACGATGCCGTAGGAGGTGCCGGTCACCCAGCCCGGGTCGGCGGTGCACCAGAAGCGGTCGCCCTCGCGCAGGTCCAGGGCGACGCGGGCGCTGTGCAGGTGGTGCAGCACGGCCCCGTGGACGTGCAGCGCCCCCTTGGGCTTGCCGGTGGTGCCGCTGGTGAAGTGCAGCAGGGCGGGGTCCTCGGGCCGGGTGAAGGCGATGGGGGCCAAGGGATCGGCCTCGGCCATCAGGGTCGGCATGGCGAGCGTGTCGGGCAGGGGCTCAGCGTCTACCAGGACGACGTGCTCCAGCGAGCGCAGGGCGGCGCGCTGGGCCTGCACCTTGCGGCGGTACAGCGCCGCGGAGGTGACCAGCACCCGGCCCTTGCCGATCTCCAGCCGCTGGGCGATCGGCTCCGGGCCGAAGGCCGAGAAGAGCGGACAGAGGACGAAGCCTCCCTTCAGCGCGCCCAGGGCGGCGATGGTGAGCTCCGGCACGCGGCCCAGCAGCAGGAAGACCCGGTCGCCGGGCTGGAGACCCAGGCGGCGCAGGGCGTCGGCGAAGCGGGTGCTGGCCTCGGCGAGCTGGCCGTAGCTGAGTTCGACCCGCCCCTCGGGCCCGGTGCTGTCGCGCGGCAGCCAGCGCAGGGCGAGGCGCCCGGGATCGCGCCGGACGTGCCGGTCGACGGCCTCCCAGCCGATGTTGAGCCCGCCGCCGGGCAGCCCATCGAGCTGGGCGCGGACAGAGTCCCAGGAGAAGGCCACGGGGCGCTCGGGGGGCATGGGGTCCTCCGCTCCTCTGCCGGTGCAGGGAGCGTGCCAGGACCAGAGCGAGGGATCACGGGCGCCGAAGAGTCAGGGGTGGGTGGGCTGACACAGGACGGGTGGGCGAATGGGCCCAGCGGCAGGGGGGAAACGCTGTTGGCGGTGGTGGAGGCGGCGTCGGGCTCCGCCTCCGTCCTGGGCGCCCAACCCCTGCGGTTCTGCAACCCATCGCGGTCAACCCCCTCCGTTCTTCAACATCGCACGGCCCACAGGCCCGTACGTGCAGCAAACACGTTGCCGAGGCTGACGCTCCACCTGGCAACACGCCCATGGGGTTGCAAATTGGCGTGGGTTGACCTGGCCTGGTTGCAGATCCGCCGGGCTTGACAGGTCAGCGGCGCCACCGCGGGCACGATCTGGTCAGCGGGTGTCGCGACCGCCAGGGGTCCTTCAGGGGCCGACCCGCACGCAGTCGTAGGTCAACGGGATGCTGTCGGGCAGCTCCAGCAACTCGAAGTCGGAGGGGCGGATGTCTTCGAGATCGCGCGACTCCATCAGGTCCGCCCACTTGTGGGTGGAGAAGGTGTCGGCCTGGAAGGTGAGGGCGACGTTGCCGCCGTCGGCCAGGAACATGCCGTAGGTCTGCAGGGCGCGGGCGACGGTGCGGCTGGCTTCGTTGGGCAGGGTGGTCAGGTCGAAGTCCGCGCGCAGTCGCAGGTGGGCGCCGTAGGGCGGCGCGTCGGGGCCGCCGCTGGCCGCACCGGTGGAGTGGGTCGCCGGGTGCACGAACTCCCCGCCGCGGATGCTGCTGTTGGGCAGGATGAAGCGCAGGGCGTGGCCGATCTCGCCGCTGGCGACCTCGTCGGCGGTCGGGGTCAGCGGCGCGATGGGGTAGCCGGCCGCGTCGGCGCTGGTGCACTGGTCGCCGCGTCCGTCGGGTCCATAGCTATGGTCCATATGCCAGACCGCGAGGCAGCCGCCGCGGAAGCTCTCCCCTCGGATGTCCGCCCGCCACATCTCGTAGAGCAGGCCGCTCTCCCAGTCGGCGACCAGCAGGTGGCAGTCGCCGTCGGACTCGCAGGCGGTGCCGCTCTCACCCTCGATGACGGCGTCGGCGGGCACCGGGACGGGGACCTCGTCGCAGTCGGGGCGGTAGAAGTCCTCGGTCGGCTCGAACTCCCGGCGCTCCGTACTGGCATCGGCCTCGACCACGACCAGGGAGAAGTCGATCTGGAAGCGCCCGAGGCCCCAGCCCTGGCTGTCCAACCAGGCGATGATCTCGTCGGAGCGCGGATCGGGAGAGGCGGCGCTGACGTCCTGGTACCAGACCGAACCCTCGGGGAAGTACTGGCCGGCGGGTCGGGTGGCGCCGCCGTCGCCTGTGTCAGAGGGCTTGTCCGCGCAGGCCAGGAGGAGGAGGAGGAGGAGGGTCATACAGGTATTGTAGCCGCCGGCGAGGCGCGAGGGCGCCTTCGGCTAGCTTTGTACCTCGGACAGCAAGCGCCGAGGAGAGGAGTGACTCCAGTCCGTTGGTCTGACCCCGGTTCAGTCGCAGGGGGACCGTCTGAGAGGAGCGTTCAGTCGGGCAAGCAGTCCGAGTCGGGGCGAGGGAACTCGGTGGAGATCGAGGAGAACCAGATCTGCAGGCTGTAGAGGGGATCTCCGGGGTTGTAGACCAGGTCGTGGATGCCGTCGCCGTCGATGTCCTCGTTGAAAGAGACGGTGCCGTAACCGTACCAGTCGCCGCAGACGAGAGTGCCCTCCATCCAGTGCTTTACGCCTTTGATGGGCCCGTAGTGAAGGTACATCCCACCCTCTTTGCCGAAGGTTCCCTGGGCCACCAGAAGGTCGGAGCGCCCGTCGCCGTTCAGATCGCCCTTGCCTTGCATGAAGTCGGGGAAGCGTGCGCCGTCGTAGCCACCTTCCAGGCGGGCCACGGAGACTTCCTCGATGTCCATGTTTCCAGAATAGGGGCCCGCCACCAGATACAGGGCGCCGTTGTTGATCTTGGGGCCAATGGTGTTTCCGTCCTGCGAGCCGATCATCAGGTCGTCGTAGCCATCGCCGTCCACATCCCCTGCGGACCTTACATAGGTCCCTACGCCATCACACTTCGTGGCCCCAACCGAATCTTCGCACGTGCTTGCGAAGCGCGACAGGAGCGCATCGACCTCGTCGCCTGTACGGGTTTCCGTGATGGGTCCATCGAAGACGTTGATGCTGCCCTTGGTCGGCAGGCCCAGTTCATATGGGAAACGATTGCCCACCACAACGTCCGCGATTCCGTCGCCGTTGTGGTCGAAACCGCCATACGCCAGGGCATTGTATTCGCCGCGGGAAGCGTAGCCCCAAGTCTCCCGGGCAAAAAGATCACTGCCTAGCTGAATATCCCACGGTGCGTCTTCAATCCTGCCCGCTACGGGCATGGACTGCATTTCAAGGAGGAGCACCTCTGTCTCGCCGCTCTCGTCCATTCGACTCTCGGTGACGAAGCGTACGAGATCGATTACACCATCCCCGGTCAGGTCGCCCATGGGAACGACCGTGAGCGGAATCACTGTCGGTGAAGGAACCGTGGAGAACCCGTCGGGAGTGCCCGGCAGCCATGATGAATAATCTGGATGGCCTATCGTCTGGAGATCGTTCGTGCCATCGCCATCAAAGTCGGCGTAGGTTCCGGGAAGGTCTACTTTCGCGTCATAGTCGCTGAGAGGGTCGGCAAACAGAGGCGTCTCGATGTCCTCGCCCGCCATGTCTTCGAGGATGTTGACTCGGGGCATTCTGGGCTCCAGGTCGCGTGCGTAGACAATAGCCCTCGACTCGTAGACGCTTCCGCTACTGTATTCGCGGCCTGGCCACTTGTCGGCATCGCGCTCCAGGCCCATCTCGATTTTGAAGGTCGTATTGGATCCGATGAAGACCTTTCCCGGATCACCCTCATGGACGGGCGGGACCGTCACGGGCTTTCCCCAACCCAGCGTTCGGCAGGGGTAGATTGCCGCATCGCCAAAGACGACGCCGGCGATCTCACGCTGCGTTGCCCCCGGGACGTGCGCGCAGGTCGAGTCGTCGACCTCTGTGTCCTCCAAGGTCGACTTCGGAGCCTCGGCAGCACAGGCTAGCAGGAACAACAACCTCATGATTGACCTCCTACCGTCGTTCGATTCGTAGCAGGCAGGGGCTGAGCAGGATCCGCGGCGGGTCACCCCGACGCAGGGTTAGTTCATCGCCGCTTCCCGCAAGGCCGCTCTCCTCCAGCTCGATGGACTCGTCGAGGAGGTAGCGAGGCAGGGCGCTGCTGTCCGTGGACGGTATGAGCCAGTCCTCGGGATTCTTGGGGTAGGGCTGCATCCACTTCGCGCCGTCAAGGCTTCCGGTGTCGGGGCGAATGTTCAGGCGGTGTTCCGCTGTTGAGTCCGAAGTGGGATCCACCAGGAAGACGTAGGCCGCGGTGCGCAGTTCCCGCAGAGGAGCTCCTGCAAGGAGCGTTATGCCCAGGTCACGGATCTCGAAGACCAGCACGGGATCGTCCAGGAATGCCTTGTTGGGATTGTCCTTCTCAAGAAGCGAGCTTCCTCGGGCTGGAAGTGTCGTGGGCAGGACCAGGCCCACTGTGGCCGGGCTCCGAAGGAGGAGTCCCACCCGGTGGTACGCGAAGTAAACGGTACGGGCGACGGTCTCCTCTGCCGGAGCTCGAATGCTGTCCGGCGGGTCCCGCAGGCCGCACTCGTCCCATTGCTCGGACTGCTCGGCCAGAGGGTGCCAGGAGACTTTCACGGCTCCGGCAGCCTTCGCTGCGAGCAGGCGGCGCCAGGCTTCGCTGGCCTGGAAGGCCTCTCGCAGGCGCTCGGTCTCTCCCCTGGACGTCGTGCCATCGGGGTAGACATGGAAGTCTGCCTCGTCCTCGCTCGCGCAGTTCTCGAAGACCGTGACCTCGCTCGGAAAGCCACGGCTGTTCAGCAGGCTGGAGACGGCGGCGACTTCGGTCATCAACCAACCGGCGTGCAGGGCGCCGAGATCACTCCCGGCGACGGTGAAGTGGTACCAGTGCAGGTCGACTCCGGCAAAGACCTCGCGCAGCGACGGTACCCAGGAGTATGGGAGCGCGGCGCTGTCCAGGTGCAGCATCTCGCCCCGAATGAAGGACCAGGTCAAGGCGATGCGCTGGCATAATGCGTCGAGGAATACGGTTCGCCACGTCCAGCTTCGGCTGCTGTCGCCTGAGCTTGGAAACTCGTACACACTTCCTGTTGGCCCGAGGGTGGCCGCCTCACGGTCTGCGGCGCTGTAGCTGCTCAATCCTGGGAGATACAGGCTGGGCCGCGTGACGCCGAGGTCATGGAAGCCCTCGATGAAGCCAAGGGAGGCCATTACGACCCCCTTGGCCCACATATCTGCGGTGGCCTCGACCAGATGCACAGGGACGGTTCCGGCCTTCCCCTGAAAGATGGTGCGAAGCTCGCACTCGTTGAAGAGCTCGACTCCGTCCAGCACCTCGTCCAGACGAAACAGGCTGGCCGTTGCGTATTCCTCGTCTTCAAGCAGGGACTTCGCATGGATCCCGGCGTCGACCAGCAGGCCAGCACAACGGTAGGCGATGGACCGAATACTGGCCCGCTGGAACGAATAGCGAAAGTCCAAGCTTGCCAGGGCGTAGCTTGCTGCAGCCCAGGTGAGTGGATCGGTGCGGGCTTTGCTTAGATCGTCGGGCCTGAGGTGCTCGGGCGACCAGTACATCCGCAAGGTGTTGGCGGGGATGGCCGCGAGCCAGGAATTGACCGTGTCTCGCTCCGTTTCCTTATCGGTTCCCGGATACCGCGTTACGGCCCAAGCCTTCACGTTCAAGTGGAGGTGAGACCAATCGGGGTACTCCCCCATCGTGTCCGCGGCCCGGTCATGGTCGACCTGAAGAACGGTCTCGCTTCCTCCGCCCAAGCTCAGGAAGGTGAATCGAAGGCGCAGCTTGTTCTTGTAGGCCTGGGCGAGCTGTTCGCCCAGGCGTTCGACGTTGGAGGCTTCGCCGCTCGTACTGCCATCGAAGCCCTCGAAGTCGAAGGCGCGGCCTTCCTGCAGTCGTCGACCAAGCTCGTCCTCATCCGTCGGCACCGGCGTAGGCACGTCAAACGCCAGCCTTGACGGGCTCCCGCCCGTGCCCTCCACCCTCCGCGGCCCATCGGTCAGCATCCCCCAAAGCAGATCGCGGATCCCGAACTGCCTCACCACGTCCGCGCCCACCGTCCGCGCGTCCGACAACTGGTCGGCCCCCGATCCGAATCGTGTGTTGGGGGGGTCGTCCTCTGTCTGGTAGGCTTTCAGCCCGTTGAGCCCCAGCCCCTCCTGGAAGTCCAGAGTGGAAACCAGGTCGGAGCCGATCAGGGGCTCGGTGTCCGGCCGTCCAGGGGTGGTGAGCAGCGCGCTCGCCACCGCCCGGTCGATGCGAGCCCATGGCAGATCGAAAGGGTGTCGATGGTCAACCCGGGCCACCAGCGCAGCATCGAGGGGGACCGGGAGTTCCTGCGAGATGGGAACCACCGACGGCGAGGTGCTCTGGCCTGCCTGTCGCGTGTTGAAGGCGCGCGCCCGGCGAGCCAGGAGGCGGACCTCCCGCTCGTGGTCCACGCGATCCTGCGCCACCCGGCGAAGCACCGACTGCGTCGATGGCTGCGGAGGGGGCAGGGAGGGGTCTCGCCGGGACATGGCCATGCTCCCTCAGTTGAAGAACAACACGACGGTGATGATGCCGTCCCAGCTCTGGAGGGCGGCAGCGCCGATGTCCGAGACGTCGAGGGCAAAGTCGACGTTGTCGCAGTAGGGGCCGGTGATGTTCATCGGAGAGGGAGCCGCGGTGTCGAGGTTGGCGCTGGTGAAGAAGGCCGGGTACCCCGCCCCGAGGGAGGTCGGCTTGCGCGGGCCTGCGGTCTCGAACATGCGGATCACCAGCCGGGTGCCTCCTGTGCGGCTCCGGGTCTGCACCGCTACACGCATCCCCGTGGACTTGCCGAGCAGCGCGCGGTCCTCGTTGGAGATATCCGAGAAGAGGTACCGCAGTGCGGTGCCGTCGCTGTTGCTGATGAACACCCCGTTGAACAGGGTGAACGAAACCTTCGTCATGGGCGCCTCGCCGAGATGTGGCGCCGGGGGTGGCGCCGGGGGTGGCGCCGGGGGTGGCGCCGGGGGTGGCGCCTTGAGGAAATATGGATCAGTCGAACCGCGACCGCAAGTGAAATCGGCGTGGCGGCGATCAACCTGCTCGAGGATTGGGGCCGCTACCGCTTGGACGGCCCGGGAGTCGACGTGGACTCGCCCTTTGTGATTCACAAAGGCGAGCTATGTCCGCGAGTTGGCGCCTCAGGAGGCAGTTTGAGGGCGAAACGGTCAGTATCTGTCTGATTCCGGAGGCAGAATCGGGGCATCCAGGCCCGTAGTCGGTCCGGACGCGGACGCAGCGGAGCTTTCTGAATCGTAGCGGAGCGCTACGTCCGCTCGCTCTATAGCCGCTCACCGTCGCAAAGACGCCAAGAGGATCGTGGCGCCGCGGGCGGAGCTGGCGGCGGCTGGTTGATCGGGAACCCTCTGTGAGGACAGTGGGCAGGACTCTCCTGGCTTCCAATTTTCCTGCCTTCCTCAGCCCTGACCGGGTGCGGAAGGAAGTGACTCCCCACCTCCCCCCTACATGCGAAACCGCGTCTTCAACGCCGTCAGCGCCCCGGGGTCATTGGTCTTGATCTTCCCCCGCGCGATGTCGATCGGCCCCGGCGTCTTGCCCTCCAGCACCATCTTCTCGAACAAGCCCGGATCGCACTTCAGCACGACGTCGGCCTTCTCGATCGTCTTCCCCGGGCTGACCTCGCAGCGATCGGCGTGCATCTGGACGGTCCAGCGCTCCTCGCCGACGCTGAAGTAGTAGCTCTTGCTGGGGCTGCCCGGAGAGGGGATGTAGCGGCTGGGCATGGTCTCGAAGATCTGGCGTACCTTGGACATGGCGTCTCCCTGCGGCGGTGGCCCGCCGGGGATAACCCGCGCTCATGCAAGACCGCATCGACTGGCTCGTCGCCGAGCTGAACCGCCACAACCGGCTCTACCACGAGCTGTCCGCCCCCGAGATCCCCGACCGGGAGTACGACCTGCTCTTCCGCGAGCTGGAGCAGCTCGAGGCATCCCACCCCGAGCTGGTGCGCGAGGACAGCCCGACCCGGCGGGTCGGCGGCGCCCCGGTCGACAGCCTCCCGCCCTTCACGCACCGGGTGCCGATGCTCTCGCTGGGCAACGCCTTCAGCGAGGCGGATCTGCGCGAGTTCGACACCCGGATCCGCCGGGCCCTGGGCGAGGACGCTCCGGCTCAGATCGCCTACATGGTCGAGCCCAAGCTGGACGGGCTCGCGATGGAGCTGGTCTACCAGGAGGGCGACCTGGTGGCCGCCGGGACCCGGGGCGACGGCCAGACGGGCGAGGAGGTGACGCACACGGTGCGCACGCTGAGGTCGGTGCCGCGCCGCCTGCGGGAGGAGGGGCGGCCGCCGGCCTACCTGAGCGTGCGGGGCGAGGTGCTCTTCGACCTGCCCGGCTTCGAGGCCATGAACCGCCGCCGGGTGGAGCGCGGCGACAAGCCCTTCGAGAACCCCCGCAACGCCGCCGCGGGCACGATCCGCCAGCTCGATCCCGGCCCCGCCTCCCGCCGGCCGCTCTTCTTCGTGGCGCACTCCGCGGGCGAGGGCATCGGCACCGAGCGGGCCTCGACCCAGGGGGCGCTGCTGGCCGAGCTGGCCTCCCTGGGCCTGCCGATCAACCCGCTGAACCGGCGCTGCCTGGGCATCGAGGCGGTCATCGCCGCCATCGCCGAGCTGGGGGCCCTGCGGCACACCCTGGACTACGAGATCGACGGCGCCGTGGTCAAGGTCGACGAGCTGGCCCTGCAGGACGCGCTGGGTTTCCTGACCCGCAGCCCGCGCTGGGCGACCGCCTACAAGTACCCGCCCGACCAGGTCGCGACCGAGCTGCGCAACGTGATCTTCAGCGTCGGGCGCACCGGGGCGGTGACCCCGGTGGCCGAGCTGGAGGGCGTGCGCGTCGGCGGCGTGACCGTGCGCAACGCGACCCTGCACAACGAGCACCAGATGAGCCGGGAGATGCGCCTGTTCCTGGCGCCCGGCCAGCCGGCCCTGCTCGACGAGCAGGGCCTGGAGCGGCGAACCGGCCTGCGTCGCGGGGATCGGGTGGTGCTCCAGCGGGCCGGGGATGTGATCCCCCAGGTGCTGGGGGTCGTCGACCGCCCCGGTCGGGAGGCGGCTCCGCCCTTCGCCTACCCCGCGCTCTGCCCGGTCTGCGGCGACCCCCTGGCCCGCGAGGAGAACCCGCGCGAAGCCCAGAAGGTGACCGTCCGCTGCCGCAACCGCCTGGGCTGCCGGGCGCAGCTCGAAGCGGCGCTCAAGCACTTCGCCAGCCGCCGGGCGATGGACATCGAGGGCCTGGGCGAGAAGCTGATCGAGCAGCTCGTGCAGCACAAGCGGGTCGGCGGGCCGGCGGATCTCTACGGGCTCGACCTGTCGACCCTCTCCGGCCTGGAGCGCATGGGCGAGAAGTCGGCGCAGAACCTCCTGGCCGCGATCGAAGAGTCCAAGGGCCGCTCGCTGGAGCGGGCGATCTTCGCGCTCGGCATCCCCCAGGTGGGCGAGGCGACGGCGCGGGACCTCGCCCGCCACTTCGGTGGGCTCGAGGCCCTGCTCGACGCCGACGAGGCCGCCCTGATGGCGGTGGACGGGGTCGGGCCCGAGGTGGCCCGCTCGCTGCGGGAGTTCAGCCAGGACGAGGGCAGCCGGGCCCAGGTCGCCGCCCTGCGGGCTGCCGGGGTGTTGTTCCCGGCCATCCAGCGCTCGGCCGCCCCGCAGAGCCTGATCGGCAAGACCTTCGTCCTGACCGGCACGCTGCCCGGCATGTCCCGGGACGAGGCCAAGGCCCTGATCCTGGCGGCCGGGGGCAAGGTCAGCGGCTCGGTCAGCGCCAAGACCGACTATGTGGTGGCCGGCGAGGAGGCGGGCAGCAAGCTCCTCCGCGCCAACGAGCTGGGGGTCCCCGTGCTCGACCTCAGCGGCCTGCTGAATATGCTGGGGACCAGCGAACCTGGAGAGACCCGATGATCCTCGCCCTGCTGCTCGGCGCCTGCGCCACCGACCTCGGCACCCTCTCCGCCCTGGCCGAGGAGTACGCCACCCGCACGGTGGAGGCCAGCACGCCGGGCCTGCGCAGCTCCCTGGCCCTGGGCGCGCTCAGCGCCGAGCTCTGCGTCGACCAGGCCAGCACCGGCTGGTCGGAGGTCGTCGTGGGCGAGGATCTTCCGCTCAGCGCCGAGCTGGCCGAGGTCCTGGACACCCCCCGGGTCGACAGCTTCAGCGACGAGGGCGCGGTGATCGAGCTGAGCCTCAGCGGCCTCTCCCTGCTCGACCAGACGGATGCGCGCTTGAGGCTGAAGATCACCGACGGCAGCGACACCAACGGGCCCTTGCAGATCAGCGGGACGGCGGTGGGAGCGACGGACGAGACGGTGCTGGGGACGATCACCTACGAGCTCGGCTCCGACTGCGCCGAGATCCGCACCCGCCTCTTCGGCACGGCGATCTGGCAGCTGGGCGAGACGACCCACAGCTACGCGCTGCCCTCCGCCGACGCCGAGGACAGCTCCCTGACCTGGCCGGGGGTGGTGCCCTGGCTGCCCGGTGCCGGCAGCGTCAAGTGGACCGGGATCGTCGATGGTCAGGAGCGCTCGATCCTGACCGACGACGCCAGCGAGATGGTCGAGGACGCTGGGGCGGTCCTGTGGGGGGCCGAGGTCAGCGGCGGCGGCAACGAGCGGGTGGCCGCCTGGAGCGCGCGCACCGAGCTCAGCCTGGTCCCTTGAGCTCGGGCTCGGGCTCCTGCTCGCGCAGCTCGCGGGCCTGGGGGTGCTCGGGGTGGGTCAGGGTCCAGCGCAGGTGCTCCAGCATGCCGGTCATCATGGCGGCCTCGCTCCGCTGCGCGTCCAGGCGGGCCAGCAGCCGGAAGAGGGTGCCGCGGACCTGCTCGGGGGAGCGTCCGCGCAGGTAGCCGCCCAGGCGCAGGACCTCCTCGGCCCGGCCGGTCAGGGCGCGCAGGAGGCCGGTGGGCGCCGCCTCGTGCCGGGGAGCTGCGGGCGGGTCCTGCAGGGCGAGGTGCTGGCGCAGCAGGTGGCAGCTCACGGTGACGGCCTGGGCGAGGTTCAGCGAGCTGGTCTCGCCGGTCGGCAGGGTGAAGAGGGCGTGGCAGGGCTCCAGGTCCTCGTTGCTGAGGCCAGCGTCCTCGGGGCCGAAGAGCAGGCAGGTCTCGCCGGGCTGGGCGAAGACCTGGGCGGGGAGCTGGTCGGCGGTCCACAGGGGCCAGTCGAAGCGGCGGCGGCGGGCGGTGGTGCCGACGACGAGGCCGGCCTCGGCGACCGCCTCGTCGACGCTGCCGACGATGCGGGCCCGGTCGATCACCTCGCGGCCGCCGGGGGCGTGCCAGCGGGCCTCCTCCGGGTCGAAGGCGCGTGGATCCACCAGCACGAGCCCGCCCAGGCCGTGGTTGGCGATGGCGCGGGCGCTCATGCCGATGTTGATCGGCCCCCGGGGGCGGACCAGGACGACCCGGACCCTTGAGAGCGGCACCTAGCCTCCGAAGAGGCCCTTGAACCAGCCGATGACCTTGCCGAAGACGCCGGGCTCTTCCTTGGGGCCGGGCTGGTCGCCGGTCTTGCGGGCCAGGGCGGCTTCGCGGGCCTTGGCCAGCTCGTCGTTGATGTCGCCCTTGGCCTCGGGGGCCGGAGGGGCGGCGGGCTCGGCGGCGCCGAGGTTCGCCGGCGCGAGGCGGTCGGGCGGCGCGCTGGCCATGGCCGTGCGCTCTTCTTCGGCCGGGGCGGCCGGGCCGCCGATATCCGAGGCCAGGGTCGAGCGGGGCATGCCCAGGGCGGGGGCCTTCAGCGGGGCCTTCAGCAGGGAGGGGGGCTCGGCGGGGGGGGCGCCCTTGCTGGCGGCGGCCGGCTTGGACTCGGCGGGCTTCTCGGGCGGGGTCTCGGCCTCTTCCTTGTCCTTGCCCATGCTGAGCTTGAGCGTGCTCTCGACCGTCTGGCCCGTGGACTGGTCCCGCGCCGAGAGGTTGAGGATGCCCTCGCTGTCGATGTGGAAGGTGACCTCGATCTGGACCTTGCCCTTCTGGGCGGGGCGGATCCCGCTGAAGACGAAGGTTCCCAGCAGCTCGTTGTCCGTCGCGATGCGGCTCTCGCCCTGGTAGATGCGCAGCATGATGGAGCGCTGATCGTCCTTGCTGGTCGTCAGCATCCGGGTCTTGTAGTCCGGCAGCGGCTGGTTCTTCTGGAAGAGCACGTGCATCGAGCCGTCGCGCTTGTTGATGCCGATGGGCATCGGCAGCACGTCGAGCAGGGTGACGTCGTTGTTGCTGGTGCTGGCCAGGCTGTGGGCCATGATGGCCGCGCCGATGGCGACGGCCTCGTCGGGGTGCACACCTTTGGAGGGGGGCTTGCCGGCGAACTCGCTGACGGCCTGCTGCACCAGGGGCATGCGGGACTGGCCGCCGACCAGCAGGACCTCGTCCACCTCGGTGGCGCCGGTGCCCGCTTCCTTGAAGATGCGCTCGCAGGTCTCGACGGTGCGGCGGACCAGGTCGCCGGTCAGCTCCTCCAGCTTCTCGCGGGAGATCTCGATGTCGACGTCCAGCGGCCCCTCCTCGCCCTTGGCGATGTAGGGGATGTGGACCCGCGAGGTCTTCTTGGTGGAGAGCTCGATCTTGGCGGTCTCGGCGGCGTCGCGGATGCGCTGGATGGCGACCCGGTCCCAGGCGAGGTCGATTCCGTGCCGGTTGTGGAACTCCTCCAGGACGTACTGCATCAGCCGATCGTCGAAGTCCACGCCGCCCAGGAAGGTGTCGCCGCCGGTGGCGATGACCTCGAAGATGCGGTCCTTGATGTCGATGACCGAGATGTCGAAGGTGCCGCCGCCCAGGTCGTAGACGGCGATGCGCTGGCTGAGGTTCTTGCCGAGGCCGTAGGCCAGGGCCGCCGCGGTCGGCTCGTTCAGGATGCGCAGCACCTTCAGGCCGGCCAGCTTGCCGGCGTTGCGCACGGCCTGCCGCTGGCGGTCGTTGAAGTAGGCCGGCACGGTGATGACGGCCTGGTCGACCTCCTGGCCCAGCGAGTCCTCGGCCACCTCCTTGATGCGGCGCAAGATGGCGGCGCTGATCTGCTCCAGGGTGAAGACCTGGTCCTTGACCTTGATCAGCACCTCGGAGTTGTCGCCCTCGAGCATCTCGTAGGTGAAGACCTGGCGCACCTTGTCGATGGTCTTGCTGTGGAAATTGCGCCCGATCAGGCGCTTGGCCGCCATGACCGTGTTGGAGGGGTTGAGCTGCGCCTGGCGCTTGGCCTCGTGTCCGACCAGGCGGTTGCCCTTGTCGTCGATGGCGAAGACCGAGGGGATGGTCGTGTTCCCCCCGCGCTGCGTGATCACCCGCGGCCGCGAGCCGTCCATGACGGCAGCACAGCTGTTGGTGGTTCCCAGGTCGATTCCGATGGCCTTTCCCATGATTCCGGATCCTTTGGGCTGCGGACCTTCCAGACGAGGCGCGGCATGTCTACCATGAGCCGAAAGAGCACGTCAAACACGGGCTAGTCAGCGGGGTTCGGGGCAGGCTAACGCAGGCGTGCAGGAGGCGATGGTCATGGCGTCGGACGAGCAGGGAAACGAGCAGGGAAGGGGGATGTCATTGGCGGCTCGACTTCGGGCCGCGGTGGATCAGCGCATCGACGCCTCGCGGCGCGAGGAGGAGGCGCGGCGCGCGCGACTGGAGCGGGCCCGACGCGCCCGGGCCGAGCTGTTGCGCGACCTGGCCACCTTCTTTCGAGCCTTCGGGCACGGCAAGACCAGCTCGACCGAGGACCAGGTCGCCCTGCGCTTCGAGGGGCGCTCGCTGCGCTTCGAGGCGCACGGCGACGCCGACGAGGTGCGGGTCGTCGGCGACGGCGTGCCCGAAGGGGCGCGGCTCAGCCGCAACGAGGAGCTGGGCCGCTGGGGCCTGCACATGCCCGGGCTCGCGCCTCGCCTGCTCTTCGACGCAGGCCTGGAGGAGCTGATCGCCCGGGCCTTCGAGCTGCGCCCCTCGGCGGTCCCCGAGCCCGGCCTGTCGACAGAGGTCAGCGCCGGTCGCGAAGCGTCAAACCCGGCTCCAGGCCGCCGGGGCCGCTCCCTGTGAGGGCGCGTCCGGGTCGGCGACCAGCATGATCTTGCTGTCCTCGCGGCTGCGGCTGCGGTCGACACCCGGCGCGGCCTCGGACAGGGGCATGCGGTGCGAGATGAGCGCCCCGAGGTCCAAGACCCCGTGCTCCATCATGCGGACGATCTGCGGGTAGACGCCGCCGCCGGCGTGGCCGCGGGCCCCGACGATCTTGCTGGCGCCGCTGACCAGCACGTCCAGCATGACCGGGGCGCGCTCGCCGGTGCGGCCCAGGTAGACGACCTTGCCCCCGGGGGCCAGGGCCTGCTCGATCTCGGGCATGGTCTGGATGGCGGCGCCGGCGGCCTCGACGACCATGTCCGAGCCCCAGCCGTCGCTGAGCTCGCGCATCAGGGCCGAGGGGCTGCTGCCGCCGTCGCGGGCGAGGGTGATCGGGTTGTAGGCCTGGTCGGCGCCCAGGCGCAGGGCGGCGTCCAGGCGCGCCTGCGAGACGTCGAAGGCGATGATGGTGGCGGCGCCGGTGGCCCGGGCCAGGGCGATGGCGCCCAGGCCGATCGGCCCGCAGCCGAAGACGGCGACGTGGCTTCCCGGGATCATCCCGCCCGCCGAGACGAACATGCCGTTGTAGGAGCAGCCGACTGGCTCGACCAGGGCCCCGTGCTCGCAGGCGGCCTGGGCGCTGCCCAGCTTGTCGGCGAGGCGGTTGAGCGACCAGCAGTGGCGCTCGTGGACCTGGACGTACTCGGCGTAGGCCCCGTGGCTGCTGAAGCCGACCATGTCCAGGCGCACGCACTGGTTGAACATGCCCTTGCGGCAGGCCTCGCAGACCCCGCAGTAGAGCATGCCCTCGGCCGTGACGAGGTCGCCCTCGCGCAGGTTGCGCACGCCCGCGCCGACGGCGACGACGTCGCCGGCGTACTCGTGGCCCAGGATGCAGGGGAAGCTGGCCGGGCCCGAGAAGATCATGTAGCCCTGGGCGTCGGTCTCGATCGCGTGCGTGTCCGAGCCGCAGACGCCGCAGGCCCGCACGCGCACGACCACCTCGCCCGCGCCGGGGCTGGGGTCGGGCACGACGACGGGCTCCAGCCGGGGGTTCTTGAAGACGTGGCAGGCCATCCGGGCCTTGCCCGCCTTTGTCTCGGCCGGGGTGATGGCGTAGCCCGGGCGGGGGCTCCAGTCGGCGACCAGCTTGATGGCGTGCACGGTCAGGCTCCTTGGCGGCGGCGGCGCAGCACGACCTCCTGGATGGCGCGGTCGCTGGCCTTGGTGACGGTGAGGACGAAGTCCTCGGCGGTGACGAGCTCTCCGGGGCGAGGCACCCGCCCCAGGGTCGCCAGTATGTACCCGGCCAGGGTGGCGTAGTCACCGTCGGGCAGGACGAAGCCGCAGGCCTGGAGCAGGTCGTCCGCCTCGGCCCGCCCGGTCGCGGTCCACTCCTTCTCGCCGGTGCGCCGGACCACGTCGAGGTCGCGGTCGCTCTCGTCCTGGATCTCGCCGACGATCTCTTCCAGCAGGTCCTCGATCGTGATGATGCCCACCGCGCCGCCGTACTCGTCGACCGCGATGGCCATGTGGGCGCGCTGGCGGCGCATGTCGACCAGCAGCTCGTCCACGCGCTTGGACTCCGGCACGAACATGCAGGGCCGCATCGACTCGCCGACCGCCTGGGTCCAGTCCTTGGAGGCCAGCACGTCCTGGTGCAGCACCACCCCGACGATCTGGTCGATCCGGTCACGGTAGACCGGCAGCCGCGAGTGGCCGGAGATGGCCATCCTGCGGGCGACCTGGGACAGCGTCGTGCTGCTGCTGACCGCCACGACCTCGATCAGGGGCTTCATGGCGTCTTCGACCACCGACTCGGTGAACTGGAAGACCCGCCGGATCAGGGCCCGGTCGACCGGGCGCAGCGCGTCCTCGCCCTCGCCGCCGCTCTCGCCGACGTGGGAGGCCTCCAGCAGCAGGCGGATCTCCTCGCGGGTGGCGGCCGGGCGGGTCTGGCCGGGGCCGGCGCCGAAGAGGGTGGCCAGCTTCTCGAAGAGCACCAGGGCCGGGGCGAAGACCCAGCTCAGACCCTTCAGGGGCCAGACGACCAGCGGCGCCAGCCGGTCGGCGTGGTGCTGGTAGATGGCCTTGGGGACCAGCTCGCCGAAGGTCAGGGTGATCGGCCAGAAGAAGAGCACCGCCCAGGCCTCGGGCAGGCCCAGCAGGCGGGCGACCAGGATGGCCGAGATGGTGGCGCCGCTGATGGTGGCGAGGTTGGTGCCGATCAGGCAGGTCCCCAGCAGCCAGGTGGGGCGCTCCAGCATGGTGAGGGCGAGGCTCGCGCCCTTGCCGCCGCGCTGGGCCTCGGTCCGCAGCTGGTGCCGATCGGCCGAGACGACGGCGATCTCCGAGCCCGAGAAGAAGCCCTCGGCGAGCACGCAGCCGGCCAGCACGGCGAGGAGGAGGCCCGTGCTCATCATCGCGCCGTCCGGCGGGCGGCGAGGTCCTCGGCCGCGGTCTCGTCGTCGCGCGGGGGCGAGCCGGGCAGGCGCACGCAGACTTCGGTGATGCGGCGGCCCTCCATGCCGCGCACGATGAAGCGCAGCCCCTCCCACTCGACCTCTTCGCCCTTGGCCGGCACCCGGCCGACCTGGTCCAGCAGGAAGCCGGCGACCGTGTCGTACTCGCCCTCGGGCAGGGCTCGCCCGAAGCGCTCCTCGAAGTCGTCGACGTCCATGTTGCCGCGGATGGTGTAGACCCCCTCCACAAGGCGGGTCACGTCGACGGGCAGCTCGTCGCCCTCGTCCAGCAGCTCGCCGACCAGCTCGGCCAGCAGGTCGTCCAGGGTCACGAGGCCGACGACGTTGCCGTGCTCGTCGACCACCATCGCCAGGTGGAAGCGCTCGGCCCGGAACTCGGCCAGCATCTCCTCGGCCCGCTTGCTGGTCGGCACGAAGTGGGCCGGACGCAGCAGCTTCTGGATCTGGCGGGGGGTCAGGGGCAGGTCGCGGGGGTCGCGCGGGCCGGCCTCGGCCTCGCGAAACTGGCTGGCGAACTGCGGCAGCAGGTCCTTGACCACCAGGATGCCGATGACGTTGTCGGGGCGGGCCTGCCAGATGGGGACCCGGCTGTGGCCGGCCTCGCGGAGCTGGTCGAGCAGCTCGGGCCAGGGGGTGGTCAGCGAGAAGCTGACCACGTCGGGCCGCGGGGTCATCAGGCGGCTGACCTGCAGGTCGCCGAACTCGAAGACCTTCTGGATCATCTCCTCTTCCATCGGGCCGACCGCGCCGGCCACCCGGCCCTCCTCCAGCAGCGAGAGGAGCTGGGCCTCGCGCATGGCCGCGTGGCTGCGGGCGCCGCTGCCTCCGGTGGCCAGCAGGAAGAGGTTGGCGATGTGGGTGAGCAGCCAGCGCAGGGGGCTGACGAAGAGCGAGAAGTAGACCAGGGGAGGGGCCACCACCGGGGCGAGGTGGCGGTTGAAGCGCAGCGCCAGCGACTTGGGCAGGACCTCGCCGAAGATGAGCAGGGTTGGCGCGACCAGGGCGATGGTGAGCCAGGGGTGGCCAGGGAAGAGCCCGGCGACGAGGCCGGCGGTCACCGTCGAGAGCAGGACGTTGACGAACTCGTTGCCGATCAGCAAGGCGGCCAGGGTGCGGCGCGGCTCCAGCAGCAGGCGGTCGACCGCGCTGGCCTCGCCGTTGCCGGCCAGGGCCCGGCGGTCCATCGGCTGGAGGCTGAAGAGGGCGGTCTCGGAGCTGGAGAAGAAGCTGGAGAACAGCAGCAGCACCAGGCAGCCCACCAGGGTCGGCAGCACGGCGACCGGCTGGGCGGGCGCGGCCCCCTCGGTCGCGGCCAGCGCGCCGGCCGAGGCGCCCAGGACCAGCATCAGCCCAGGCCTCACCGAGGCACCCCGGGCTCGGGGAAGTGCGAGAACAGCGGCGCCGGCCAGCCCTGCTGCCCGAAGAGCAGCGCGGTCCGGGCGGTGGTCTGTCCGATGCGGGTCAGGCGTAGCCCCAAGGACCGGCCCAGGTCGAGCAGCTCGTCGCGCGCGGCCGGGGAGGCCGTGAAGAGCAGCTGGTAGTCCTCGCCGAAGGCCACCGCCTGGGAGAGGGCGCGGGGGTCCTGGGGGTCGAGGCTCTCGTGCAGGGGCAGCAGCGAGGGATCGACCTGCGCCCCCAGCCCCGAGGCCGCGCAGAGGCGGGCCAGGTCGGCGGAGAGCCCGTCGGAGAGGTCCATCATGGCGCTGGCCAGCCCGGCCTGCGCGAGGCGGGGCCCCAGCTCCAGCGGAGGCTCGGGGCGCCGCCACCAGGCGAGGCCCGCCGGATCGTCGTCGAAGAAGCCGGCCGCCGCCGCGCCCAGAGTGCCGCTGACCCAGATGTCCTGGTCCGGGCGGGCGCCGGAGCGGGCGATCACGGGGTCGCCCTGGCCGGTCCCGGCCTGACCAGCCATCGTCAGGCTGAGGGTGATCGGGCCGGTGCTGCCGGTGGTGTCGCCGCCGACGAGGACGGCGCCGCAGCGGGCCAGCCCGGCGCCCAGGCCGCGGGCGAAGGCGTCGACCCAGGCGCGCGGGATCGACGCCGGCAGCGACAGGCCCAGCAGGGCCCAGGTCGGGCGGCAGCCCATCGCCGCGATGTCCGAGGCGTTGACGGCGACCAGCTTGGCGCCGACGTCCTCGGCCTCGCAGCGTCGGTCCCAGTGGACCCCCTCGACCATGATGTCGACCGTGACCACCTGCCCGGCCTGGATCAGGGCCGCGTCATCGCCCGGCACCGCCGCCGGGTGGACCGGTGGGCGGTGTCGACCGAGCGGCGGGCAGTGGGCCAGGACCGTCGCGATGATGGAGGCCTCTTGTGGAGGCTCGGGGTCGTTGGGTTCTTCGGGCATGGCAGAGGCGGACGTTAGCACGTTGTCCGCAGGCTTGGGAACCCGCCGGTCAGGGGCCCGTCTCGGGCTGCCACAGCTCGATGCTGCTCGGACCGATGGTCAGGACCAGCATCTGACGCTGGATCTCGCGGTCCTCTCCGAAGCCGATGGCGCCGGTGGCGGCCTCGCTCAGCCGCACCTTGCCGAGCTGGGAGCGGATCTCCTCCCGGTCGCTGCCCCCGGCCTGCACCGCGGCCGAGACCACCCGGGTGGTGTCGTAGACCACCGCGTCGAGCAGGGCGGGTTCGCGGTTGAAGCTGCCCTCGTACATCGAGACGAAGGCGGCGGTGGCGGGGCTGCCCTGGTCGGGGAGGAAGGCGTCGACGAAGACGGCGCCACGCATGTACTCGGCCCCCTCGTCCACGACGGCGGGGTTGTTCCAGCCGTTGAGCCCCAGCAGCAGCAGGCCGTGCCCGCCGAACTGCGGGCGGAAGCTGCCGACCGGGAACTCCTCGTAGGCCAGGGCGCTGGCCACCAGGGTCGCCCGCCGGAAGCTGTCCGGCAGGAAGAGGGCGTCGAAGTCGATCGTGGGCGGGTCTGCCTTGCCCTTCTCGGGGCGGGCCCCGTGCTTCTGGCCGAGCAGCCGGGCCTCGTCCCGCAGATCCTTGTCGTCGGGGGCGTAGGGCACGACATGGGGCACGCTGCCCCCTCGGCGGGTGACCGCCGAGACGAACAGGTCGCGGGCGTTGTCGCCGTAGCTGGTGCGGGGGTGCAGGATCCCGAAGCGGCGCAGGCCTCGCCCGTCCATCGCGTGCGCGACCAGGGCCTCGATCTGGGCCTGCATCGAGAGGAAGCCGCCGAAGAGGAACTCGCCTCCGGCGGTGGGCTCCCCGGACTGCGTGAAGGAGATCAGGGGGACGCCCAGGCCCTGGGCGATGGGCGAGACCGCGGCGACCTCGTCCCGGTGCAGGGGCCCCAGGATGGCCACGCAGCCCTTGACCAGGACCAGCTCTTCGACGGCGGCCTTGGCCTTGTCGGCGCTGTTGTGGGTGTCGACGAAGACCAGCTCCATCGCCCCGCCGGTCTGCGTGTTGGCCAGGGTGATGGCCTCCTTGATCCGCGCGGCCGCCTGGGCCAGCTCGCCGCTGAGCGGCAGCAGCACGCCGACCCGACCCGCGACGGTCGGATCCTTGGCCTCGGCCCGCTTCAGCAGCCAGCGGGCCTGCTCGGCCTCGGGCGTGTCCGGCCAGCTGCCGATCAAGCTGGTCGCCTGGCGGGCGGCGTCCTCGGGCTGCCCCTTGCTGAGCGAGGCCCGCACCCGGACCAGGGCGGAGGCCTGCGGAGGCAGGGGCTTGCCCTGCGGATCGAGGGTCGGAGGAGCCTCGACCCGCCCGCCCTCGGTCAGCAGGTCGGCCAGCACCATCCGGAGCCGATCCTGGACCTGGGGGTCGTCCTCGGCCAGCTCCACCGCCTGGGCGGCCATCTCGCGCACCTTGCGGGTGACGGTGCCGTCGCTGACCGCGGCTCGCGCCAGGATGCGCAGCCGGTCGGCCCGCATCGTGGCGGGGGCGAGGCTGGGATCCTTGAGCTGGATCGTCGCCAGGGTGTTGCCGGAGAGGGCGCTCTGGGCGTCGACCAGGGCCATGCCGAGCACGGCGGCGTCCTTCAGCTCGTGGCTGGGGTGGTCCAGGGCGGCGGCCTCGAACCAGCCCCGGGCGACCGCGTCGTCGCCGGCCAGCCGGCGCTGCTCGCCCGCCCAGACCTTGGCCCATGGCAGGACCTCGGGCGAGGGGGAGCCGGACAGGTAGCGCTCCAGCGAGGCGATCGCCGCGGCCCGGTCGGTGGCGGCGGTGGCCTCGGCCTGCTCGATCAGCTGGGGGGCTTGGGGGCCCTTGTCGCGGCGCGCGCCCGTCAACAGCAGGGCCAACAGCAGCAGGGTCGCCGGGCGGCGGCTGGGCGTGGGGCCCTTCAAGCTCATCCTCTTCGCTCCTTCAGGAGGGCCTCGAAGGCCTCGCGGCGTGGGTGGGCGGTGGCGCTGAGTCGCGAGGCCAGCTCGCCGAGCAGGCGGCGCTCGGGCTCGCCGAGCTGCTCGGGGACCTCGACCACCACGCGGTAGTGCAGGTCGCCGCGGCCGTTGGCGCCGGGGGAGGGCAGGCCCCGACCGCCCAGGCGGAAGGTCTGACCGGAGGGGGTGCCCGGGGGCACGCGGATGGCGGTCGTCCCGTCCAGGGTGGGCACCAGCACATCGGCGCCCAGGGCGGCTTCGGTGAAGGTGATGGGCACCTCGCAGAGCAGGTCGGAGCCCCGCCGGTGAAAGAGCTCATGCTCCATCACCTCGATCAACACGTACAGGTCGCCGGGCTTCCCCCCGCCGCGCCGCGGCAGGTTGCCCTTGGCCCGCAGCTTCAGCTTCTGCCCGGTCGCCACCCCCGCCGGGATGTGCACCTTCAGCGTGTCGCTGGTCTCGACCCGGCCCTTGCCCTCGCAGCTGGTGCAGCGCTTGACGATGATGTGGCCTCGGCCATCGCAGCGCGGGCACTCGGTCTTGAGCAGGCGCCCGCCGGTGCGGCCCTCGCCGGCGCACTGGTCGCAGACCCGGCTGCCCTCGCCCGGCTCGGCGCCGGAGCCCTGGCAGCGTCGACAGGGGCCGACCCGCCGCACCTCGATCGTGCGCTCGGTGCCCAGCGCCGCCTCTTCCAGGCGGATGCCGAGCTGGTAGCGCAGGTCCTCGCCCCGCTCGGGGGCCGGTCGACGGCGGAAGATGCCGGCCAGGGCCTCGCCCACGACCACCGAGACGTCCTCGGGCGTGGGCGGGCGCCCGTCGGGGCGGAAGAAGGGGCCCAGCCGGTCGTAGCGGTTGCGCTGCTCGGGGTCGCCCAGGACCTCCCAGGCCTCCATCACCTCGCGGAAGCGCCGCTCGGCGTCGGGATCGTCGGGGTTGCGATCCGGGTGGTACTGCATCGCCAGGGCGCGGAAGGCCTTCTTGAGGTCCTCGGGCCCGACGGAGCGCTCCACTCCCAAGATGGCGTAGTAGTCCCGACGCGACACGGTCTGCTCCTGATTGGTTGCGGAGCTATCGCATCGCCGGGGGCGGTGCTCACCCTCAGTCGTCTTGCGAGTCGTCGTCTTCGAGGTCGTCGTCGTCCTGGAGCTCGTCCTCGTCGTTGAGCCGCCCGGCCACCTGCTCGCGAAGGCCGCCGTAGATCGCGTCGGCCAGCCGCTGCGCCGAGGCGAAGAGGTCGTCGTGGGCCCCGCGGATCAGCTCCAGGTCGGTCCCGTCCATGGCGTCTTCGGCCGCGCCCAGGGCTTCGCGGACCAGGTCGGCGTCCTCGGGGTCGAGGTTCCCGCCGAACTCGTCGAAGCTGCGCGAGGTGTTGTAGATGAGCCCGTCGAGCTGGTTCTTGGCCTCGGCCACCTCGCGGCGGCGCTTGTCGTCGGCGCGGTAGGCCTCGGCCGAGCTGATCATCTCGTTGACCTCGCCGTCGGAGAGGCCGCTGTTGCTGACCACCCGCAGCGACTGCGCCCGGCCCGTGCCCAGGTCGCGCGCGCGCACCTGGATGATGCCGTTGGCGTCGATCTCGAAGGTCACCTCGATCTCGGGCACGCCGCGGGGGGCCGGCGGCAGGCCCTGCATCTCCAGCTTGCCCAGGGACTTGTTGTCCCCGGCCATGTCGCGCTCGCCCTGCAGGATGTGCACCCGGACCAGGTCCTGGTTGTCGGCCGCGGTCGTGAAGACCTTGGACTTGCGGCAGGGGATGGTCGTGTTGCGGGGGATGATCGGCTCGGTCAGGCCGCCGGCGATCTCGATGCCCAGGGTCAGGGGCGTCACGTCCAGCAGCAGGACGTCCTTGACCTCGCCCTGCAGGACGCTGGCCTGGATGGCCGCGCCGATCGCCACGACCTCGTCGGGGTTGATCCCGCGCTCGGGCTCCCGCCCGAAGATCTCGCGGACCTTCTCCTGGACCTTGGGCATGCGGGTCATGCCGCCGACCAGCAGGACCGCGTCGAGCTCGCGTCGCTCCAGCCCGGCGTCGCTCAGGCAGCGGCGGCAGGGCTGGTCCAGCCGGTCGATCAGGTCCTTGGCCATCGCCTCGAGCTCGGTGCGGCTGAGGTTGAGGATCAGGTGGACCGGGCCCTTCGGGGTGCTGGTGATGAAGGGCAGGTTGATGTCGGTCTCGGTCGCCGTGGAGAGCTCGTGCTTGGCCTTCTCGGCGGCCTCCTTGAGGCGCTGCATCGCGACCCGCTCGCCCCGCAGGTCGATGCCGTGCTCCTTCTGGAACTCGGTCAGCATCCACTCCACGATGCGGGCGTCGAAGTCCTCGCCGCCCAGGAAGGTGTCGCCGTTGGTCGCCTTGACGACGAAGACGCCGTTGTCCATCTCCAGGATGGAGATGTCGAAGGTGCCGCCGCCCAGGTCGAAGACCGCGATGCGCTCGTGCTCCTTGCGTCCCAGCCCGTAGGCCAGGGCCGCCGCCGTCGGCTCGTTGATGATGCGCTCGATCTCCAGGCCGGCGATGCGGGCGGCGTCCTTGGTCGCCTGCCGCTGCGAGTCGTTGAAGTAGGCCGGCACGGTGACCACCGCGCGGACCACCTCCTCGCCCAGGTACTCCTCGGCGATGCTCTTCATCTTCTCCAGCACGTTCGCGCTGATCTGGCTGGGGGAGAGCAGCTCGGTGCCGATCTGGACCCAGGCGTCGCCGTTCTCGGCCTCGGCGATCGTGTAGGGGACCAGCTTGCGGGTCCGCTCGACCTCGGCGTCGGCGCTGCGGCGGCCGATCAGCCGCTTGACCGCGTAGACGGTGCGCTCGGGGTTGGTGACCGCCTGGCGCCGGGCGATCTGGCCGATCAGCCGCTCGCCGTCCTTGGTGAAGCCCACCACGGACGGCGTGGTGCGGCTGCCCTCGTCGTTGGGGATGACGAGGGGGTCACCGTGCTCGATGATCGCCACGCACGAGTTCGTGGTGCCGAGGTCGATGCCGATGGATCGGGAAGGGGAGGACATGCCGACTCCGCGTGAGCGACGGTTTGTAGCACGAGCGGGACGAGCTCAGGTCTCGTCCGGGACAATGGGGACCGGGACGGGGCCTGATATCTCGAACTCGTCGCTGAGCGAGGGGATGGCCTCGGGGTCGTTGGCCCGCGGCGTCGGCTGGGCTGCGACGGTCACCCGGGCCGCCCGGAGCATCCGGCCGCTGAGGGTGTAGCCGGGGCGGAGCTCGTGTACGACGGTGCCGGGCAGCAGCTCCTCGGTCTGTTCCTCGCTGACCGCCTCGTGGATGGCGGGGTCGAAGAGCACGCCGCTGTGGGCGACCACCCGCTTCAGGCCGACCTGGTTCAGCGCCTGGTGGAGCTGCTCCAGGATGATCTGTACCCCCTTGAGCAGCACCGCAGGGTCGGCCTGGCGGTGGTCCAGGGCCAGCTCCAGGTTGTCCAGGACCGGCAGCAGCGCCTCGACCGTCCGGGCGTGGCCGTGCAGGCGCTGCTCCTCGACGTCCCGCGCCCGCCGCTCTCGCAAGCGCGAGAGGTCGGACTCGAGCTGCTCGACGCGGCGCTTGAAGGCGGCGGAGGCCTCTTCGGCGGCCCGGCGCGCGGCCAGGGCGTCCTGGGCTGCGACCTCGCTGCGATGGAGCTGCTCTTCGAGGCGGCGCTGGGCGCCCTTCAGCCGCGCGAGCTCCGCGTCCTGGGCTGGGGGCGCGGCGCTGGGTTGGCCGGAGGGGGCGGGCGCGAGATCCAGCTCGACCTCGATCTCCCCGTCGGCCTCGTCGTCCGGCTCGGGAGCGGGGGCCTCGGGGCGCTTGCGAGACCTCTCCACGCGGGAGACCGCCGAGAGGGCCGCCTCCAACAGGTCGTCATCCAACACGATCCCGAACTCGCCAGAGGTGTCATCGGGCATCTTGGTTCTCGGGCACGGAAACGCTCCAGCGGACGCCTCGGGGCGCCGACGGTCGGACAATAGCAGGCGCGAAAGGGCTCGTGGCGGGCGGGCCCCCTCCCTGCCGATCGCATCACCGATCGCCGCGGGCGCGCTCGGCTCGCTTGCGGTTGCGCTCGATGCCGAGGGCGTCGAGCCCGTGCCGGTTGGCCACCTCCAAGGCGGTGCCGTGGCCGCAGAAGGGCGCCAGCAGCAGGCGGGTCGAGGGCGAGGCCCGGCGGATGGTGCGCAGGGACTCCTCGGCGGCGGCGAGGCCCATCCCGTGGCTCCAGGGCAGCTCGCCCAGCTCGGGCAGCACATCGGGGCTGCTGGCCTCGGCGGGCACCGTCGCCCGGGCCGAGAAGGCCAGCAGGTGGCTGTAGCCGGGGCGCCCCATGCTGCGGCTGCCGGCCGGGCGGCGCAGGACGATCTTGTGCCAGAGCAGCGGGACCCCCAGCTCGGCGGCGGCGGCCAGCACCAGGCCGGCCTTGCTGACCCAGCGCCCCTGCTCGCGGTTGTCGGTCTGGAAGAAGACGCAGAGCCCCTCCTCGTCGACGGCCTGCAGGCAGAGGCTCGCGGCCTGCTGGAAGAAGGGGCGCCAGCGCTCGATCGGCAGCCCCAGCTCGGCCTTGTCGGGCAGGCTGGTGAGCAGCGAGGCGCCGGGGGTCCCAGGGTGCGCGGCCAGCCACTCCAGGGCGTCGCCGTGGATCACGCTGCGAGAGGGGGTCGGGGCCGAACTCATCCCCTCGGGCTAACTGGACCCCACGGGGGGGGCTGGGGCCTCGCTGGCCCCCCAACCCCCGCGTCCCCCAAGCGCCGAGGCGCCCGGTTTCTTGCGCCAATCGTCGTCCTGTAGAGCCGCCCCGGCGCCATGGTGGACTATCTTCCTGGTCCCTCGCAAAGCCCATCCACCCAGGCCTCCCTTGCCCGCTCAACTGCTCCGCCTCCCCGGCTCCGGCGCCCTGCTCGCCGTCGACGCCTCGCCCACCTCCCTGGCCAGCGCGATCTACCTGTGGCTCCCCCGGGGCGCCGCCTCCGAGCGGGAGGACGAGCAGGGCCTCGCCCACCTGCTCGAACACATGCTCTTCAAGGGGGCCGGAGGCCACGGCGTCAGCGAGGCGGCGACCCGCATCGAGGGGATGGGCGGCGATCTCAACGCCTTCACCTCCTACGAGCAGACGGTGCTGCACGCGACCGTGCCCGCCGGGCGCGAGGCCCAGGCCATCGCCCTGCTCTGCGAGATGGCCTTCTCCCCGCGGCTGGACCCCGACGAGCTGGAGCGCGAGAAGGGCGTCGTCGTCGAGGAGATCCGCGGCGCCGCCGACGATCCGACGGACCTGCTGGCCGAGCGCCTGCGCGCCCGCCTGCACCGCGGCCACCCCTACGGCCGGCCCATCCTGGGCACCGAGGCCACGGTCCGCGCCCTGACGGCCGAAGATATGCGGCGCTTCCACCGGGCCCACCACCGCCCGGGCCAGGCGATGCTGGTCGTGGCCGGCCCCGTCGACGCCGCCGAGATCCAGGCCGCCGCGGCCGCCGCCTTCGATGCCGCCGATCCGGGCGAGGAGCTGGCCCCGCCTCCCCGAGCCCAGGCCCGCCCTCACTACGGGGCCTTCGTCCTGCGCGGCTTCGAGGAGCGCACGGTGGAGCTGGCCTGGGCCATCCCGGGCCTGCAGCACGAGGACCTCGCCGCCCTGGACCTGCTCTCCAGCGCCCTGGGCGACGGGGACTCCGCGGTCCTCAGCCGGCGGCTGCGGGACGAGCTGGGCCTCGCCGTCGACGCCTGGGCCGCCCTGGAGAGCGAGCCGGACCGCGGCGTCCTGGTGGTCGGCGCGCACGCCCGGCCCGGGCAGACCGCCGCCTGCGCCCGGGTCCTGATGGAGGAGGTCGCCCGCGTGGCGCGCGAGGGTCTGCCCGTGGCGGCCCTGCGGCGGGCGCGGCGGGGCATCCTGACCAGCCGGATCTGGGAGCGCGAGACCGTCGACGGTCGGGCCGCGCGGCTGGCCTGGTACCTCGCCAGCTTCGGCGACGCGGCCGAGGAGCAGCGCTACGAGGCCCGCATCCAGGCCGTCCGGGCCGAGGATGTGCGCCAGGCCGCGGCCCGCTGGCTGCGCCCCGAGGAGGTCGTCGCCGGGGCGGTCGTCTCGGGCCGGGAGCTCTCGGCGGCGAAGCTGGCCGAGGCGATCTCGCTCGATCCCGCCCGCCCGGGCGCGGTCCCCGCCCCCATCCC
>ERZ761602.2314-NODE-2314-length-30248-cov-5.658365_pt1 | contig 30248 bp, 28 predicted proteins | sample MGYA00512165_ERZ761602 | MGnify/ENA primary metagenome ERZ761602 (study PRJEB28899, sample SAMN02445085) | bioreactor sludge metagenome | biome: EBPR sludge; isolation source: Thorneside wastewater treatment plant | place: Australia: Brisbane, Thorneside...
GCGCGCCGCCGCCGGCGGTCGGCGTGATCACCGTGGCGCCGCAGGCGGTGGCGCTGGCCCAGGAGCTGCCCGGACGCGTCGAGCCGCAGCGCACGGCGCAGGTGCGGGCCCGCGTCAACGGCATCGTGCTGCAGCGACAGTTTGCCGAGGGCAGCGAGGTGCGCGCCGGCCAGCCGCTGTTCCAGATCGACCCCGCGCCCTACCAGGTGGCGCTGGACAGCGCACGCGCGCAGCTGCAGCGCGCCGAGGCGTCACTGGCCCAGGCCACGCTGACGGCCGAGCGCTACCGGCCGCTGGTCGCGGCGCGTGCGATCAGCGAGCAGGACTATGCCAATGCACGTGCCGCGCAGCAGACGGCCGAGGCCGATGTCGCCGCCGGCCGCGCCGCGGTGCAGGCCGCGCGCATCAACCTGGACTATGCGCAGGTGAAGGCGCCGATCGCCGGGCGCATCGGACGCGCGCTGGTCACCGAGGGGGCCCTGGTCAGCGCCGCCGAGGCGACGCCGCTGGCGCTGATCCAGCAGACGCGCACCGTCTACGTCAACTTCACGCAGAGCAGCGCCGAGCTGCTGCGGCTGCGCCAGGCGCTGGCGGCCGGGCAGCTGCGCCGGGTCGGCAACGGCGGCAACGGCAACGCGGTCGCCGTGCGCATCGTGCTCGAGGACGGCAGCGAGCTGAAGCAGCCCGGCCGGCTGCTGTTTAGCGACCTGAGCGTGGACGCCACCACCGGCCAGGTCACGCTGCGCGCCGAGGTGCCGAATGGCGACGGCCTGCTGCTGCCCGGCCAGTACGTGCGCGTGCGCCTGGCGCAGGCCGAGCTGCCGGCCGCGGTGCTGGTGCCGCAGCAGGCGGTGACGCGTTCGCCGCAGGGCGACACGGTGCTGGTCGTCGGCGAGGGCAACAAGCCGGGCCCGCGCAAGGTCACGATCGCCGGTGCGCAGGGCGCGCAGTGGATCGTCACCGGCGGGCTGCAGCCCGGCGAGAAGGTCATCGTCGACGGCTTCCAGAAGATGTTCGTGCCCGGCGCGCCGGTCAACCCGGTGCCCTGGTCGCCGCCGGGCGCCCCGGCGGCACCGGGCACCGCGGCTGCCGCCGCGTCGGCCCGGGCCCCCGCCGCCAGCCGCTGAGGCGCGCCGCCCATGGCCCGCTTCTTCATCGACCGGCCCATCTTCGCGTGGGTCATCGCGCTGTTCATCCTGGTCGCCGGCGGCGTGTCGATCACGCAGCTGCCGATCGCCCAGTACCCGCCGGTGGCGCCGCCGTCGATCATCGTCAACGCGGTCTACCCCGGCGCCTCGGCGCAGACGCTGGAGGACAGCGTGCTCGCGGTCATCGAGCGCGAGATGAACGGCGCGCCTGGGCTCATCTACATGGAGTCGGTGGCGCAGGCCAACGGCAGCGGCTCGATCACGCTGAGCTTCGAGCCCGGCACCAATGCCGACCTCGCGCAGGTGGAGGTGCAGAACCGGCTCAGCCGCGCCACGCCGCGGCTGCCTTCGGTCGTCACGCAGCAGGGCGTGCGCGTGGACAAGGCGCGCAGCAACTTCCTGCTCTTCACCATCCTGTCGTCCAGCGACCCGGCCTGGGATCCGGTGGCGCTGGGCGACTATGCGGCGCGCAACGTGCTGCCCGAGTTGCAGCGCGTGCCCGGCGTCGGCCAGGCGCAGCTGTTCGGCACCGAACGCGCGATGCGCATCTGGATCGACCCGGCGAGGCTGCAGGGCTTCGGGCTGTCCAGCGCCGAGGTCGTGGCCGCGATCCGCGCGCAGAACGCCCAGGTCGCCGCCGGCTCCATCGGCGAGCTGCCCAACGTGGCCGGGCAGGGCATCTCGGCCACCGTGGTCGTCGATGGCCAGCTCACGAGCCCCGAGCAGTTCGGCAACGTCGTGCTGCGCGCCAATGCCGACGGCTCCACGGTGCGCGTGAAGGACGTCGCGCGCGTCGAACTGGGCGCGCAGGCCTATGCGACCACGGCGCGGCTCAACGGCCAGCCGTCCACCGGCATCGGCGTGCAGCTCTCGCCGACCGGCAACGCGCTCGCCACCGCGGCGGCGATCCGCCAGAAGATGGACGAGCTGCAGGCCTACTTCCCGGCCGGCATGAGCTACGCGATCCCGTACGACAGCTCGCGCTTCGTGCGCATCTCGATCACGCAGGTCGCGATCACGCTGCTGGAGGCGGTGGGCCTGGTCTTCCTGGTGATGCTGCTGTTCCTGCAGAACTTCCGCTACACGATCATCCCGACCATCGTGGTGCCGGTGGCGCTGCTGGGCACCTTCGCGGTGCTGTTCTCGCTGGGCTACTCGATCAACGTGCTGACCATGTTCGGCATGGTGCTGGTCATCGGCATCGTGGTCGACGACGCCATCGTGGTCGTCGAGAACGTCGAGCGCATCATGTCCGAGGAAGGCCTGCCGCCGCTGCAGGCCACGCGCAAGGCGATGGGCCAGATCCAGGGCGCCATCGTCGGCATCACGGTCGTGCTGACCTCGGTCTTCGTGCCGCTGGCCTTCTTCGCCGGTTCCACCGGCAACATCTACCGCCAGTTCGCGACCGTGATGGTGGCGTCGATCGGTTTCTCGGCCTTCATGGCGCTGAGCCTGACGCCGGCGCTGTGCGCGACGCTGCTGAGGCCAGTGGCCGCCGGTCACCACCTGGCCAAGCGCGGCTTCTTCGGCTGGTTCAACCGCGGCTTCCGCAGCACTGCGCGCGGCTACGAAAGCACGGTGGCGCGCATGCTCAGGCGCAGCGGGCGCTTCGTGCTGATCTACGGCCTGATCATCGCCGTCGTCGGCTGGGTCTACCTGCGCCTGCCCGGCTCCTTCCTGCCCGCCGAGGACCAGGGCACGATGATCGTCAACGTGCAGCTGCCGCCCGGCGCCACGCAGGAGCGCACGCGCGCCGTGATGCAGCAGGTCGAGCAGTACATGCTGCAGCAGCCCGAGGTGCAGAGCATCGTCGGCGTGCTCGGCTTCAGCTTCAGCGGCCAGGGACAGAATGCCGGCCTCGCCTTCGTGACGCTGAAGGACTGGGACCAGCGCGAGGGCCCGGGCAGCAGCGCGCAGGCCCTGGCCGGGCGCGCCTTTGGGGCGCTGATGGGCGTGCGCGACGCTTTCATCTTCCCGCTCAGCCCGCCGCCGATCCCCGAGCTGGGCCAGGCCTCCGGCTTCAACCTGCGGCTGCAGGACCGCGCCGGCCATGGCCACGAGGCGCTGGTCGCCGCGCGCAACCAGCTGCTGGGCCTGGCCGCGCAGAGCCCGGTGCTGACGCAGGTGCGGCCCGACGGCCTGGAGGACGCGCCGCAGCTGCAGATCGACATCGACCGCGACAAGGCGGAGGCGCTGGGCGTGGGCTTCGACGGCATCAACGCGACCATCGCCACCGCGCTGGGCTCGGCCTATGTCAACGACTTCCCGGCAAGCGGGCGGCTGCAGCGTGTCGTCGTGCAGGCCGACGCACCGGCGCGCATGCAGCCCGAGGACCTGCTGAAGCTGACCGCCGTCAACGCGCGCGGCCAGGCGGTGCCGCTGGCCGCCTTCGCCAGCACGCGCTGGGTCACCGGCGCGATGCAGACCATCCGCTACAACGGCTACCCGGCGATGCGCATCGGCGGCAGCGCGGCCCCGGGCTACAGCAGCGGCGACGCGATGGCCGAGATGGAACGCCTGGTGGCGCAGCTGCCGGCCGGCTTCGGCTACGAGTGGACCGGCATCAGCCGCGAGGAGAAGATCGCCGGCAACCAGGCGCTGATCCTCTACGGCTTCGCGATCCTCGCCGTGTTCCTGTGCCTGGCCGCGCTCTACGAGAGCTGGAGCATCCCGTTCGCGGTCATCCTGGTCGTGCCGCTGGGCGTGCTGGGCGTGGTGCTGGCCACGCTGGCGCGCGGCTACGCCAACGACGTCTATTTCCAGGTCGGGCTGATCACCATCATCGGCCTGTCGGCGAAGAACGCGATCCTGATCATCGAGTTCGCCAAGGACCTGCAGGCCCAGGGCAAGGACGTGGTGACGGCGGCGCTGGAAGCCGCGCACCTGCGCTTCCGGCCCATCGTGATGACCTCGATGGCCTTCACGCTGGGCGTGCTGCCGCTGTTCCTGGCCAGCGGCGCCGGCTCGGCCAGCCAGCGCGCGATCGGCACCGGCGTGGTCGGCGGCATGATCAGCGGCCTGGTGCTGTCGGTGCTGTTCGTGCCGGTGTTCTTCGTCGTCGTGCGCAGCGTCTTCCGCGGCAGCGAGCGCCAGCGCCGGCTGCACGCGCACGACGACGAGGTCGAGAATGTGCACGCGCCGCGGGAGGACCGCTGAGATGGCGCGCCCCTCGCTCCTCGCCGGGTCTTCGATTGCGGCCGCCGTGCTGCTCGCCGGCTGCGCGCTGGCGCCGGCCTACGAGCGGCCGGCCGCCCCGGTCGCCCCGCAGTGGCCGCTCGACGCTGCCACGGCACCTGGGGCCGGCACGCCGGCCACGGCGCTGCCCTGGGCCGACTTCTTCACCGATGCGCGCCAGCGCGCGCTGATCACGCTGGCCCTGGAACACAACCGCGACCTGCGCATCGCGACGTTGAATGTCGAGCAGGCGAGGGCGCTCGCCGGCGTGCAGCGCGCCGACCGCCTGCCCGGTCTGGGCGCCGGCATCACGGTGGACCGCGGTTCGGCCGGCAGCCTCTACAGCGTCGGCCTGGCGATGCCCAGCTTCGAGCTGGACCTCTTCGGTCGCGTCAGGAGCCTGTCGGAAGCCGCGCAGGCGCGCTACTTCGCCAGCGACGAGGGCCGGCGCGCCGCGCAGGTGGCGCTGATCGCCGCGGTGGCGGGCGCCGACCTCGCGCTGCGCGCCGACGACGAACTGCTGCAGCTCACGCAGCGCACGCTGGCCGCGCGCGAGGAACAGCTGCGCCTGGTGCGCGTGCGCCTGGACGCCGGCGCGGCGGCGGAGCCCGAGCTGCGCGCGGTGGAGTCGCTGGTCGCCGCCGCGCGCGCCAGCCTGGCCGCGCTGCAGCGCCAGCGTGCGCAGGACCTCAATGCGCTGGTGCTGCTGCTGGGCCGTCCGCTGCCGGCGGACCTGCCGGCCGCGGCGCCGCTGGCGGCGCTGTCGCTCGCCGCGCTGCCGGCGGGTGTGCCTTCGACGGTGCTGCTCGAGCGCCCGGACGTGCGCCAGGCCGAGCAGGCGCTGGTCGCGGCCAACGCCAACATCGGCGCCGCGAGAGCCGCCTTCTTCCCGCGCATCGCGCTGACCGCCAGCCTGGGCACCGCGAGCACCGAGCTGTCGGGCCTGTTCTCGACTACCGCGTGGAGCTTCACCGGCCAGTTGCTGCAGCCGCTGTTCGACGCCGGCCGCAACCAGGCCCACCTCGAGGCCAGCGAGGCGGCGCGCGCGATCGCGGTGGCGCAGTACGAGCGCACGATCCAGGTCGCCTTCCGCGAGGTGGCCGACGCGCTGGCCGGCCGCGCCACGCTGTCCGAGCAGCTCGCCGCGCAGCGCGCGCAGGCCGAGGCCGAGGCGCGGCGCGCCGAGCTGGCCGAGGCCCTGCTGCGCGGCGGCGTCGCCAGCCAGCTCGAGCGGCTGGACGCCGAGCGCTCGCTGCTCGCGGCGCGCCAGGCCGAGCTGCAGCTGCTGCTGGCCGAGAAGCTGAATGCCGTGCTGGTCTACCGCGTGCTGGGCGGCGGCGCCGGACCGGCGCGTGCCGACGCGCAGGCGGCCGGCGCGGCCGCCTCCGGGGCAACCCTGTCCCGGTAAAGCCCGTGCGCGAGCGCGCGGCGGCGGCGGCCACAATCGGCCGCTGTCGTCCATGCCCCCCTGCCCGCGCTTGACCACGCCGCCTCCCGTCGCCGCCAGCGCGCTGGCACCGCGCACCGACATCGAGATCGCGCAGGCCGCGACGCTGCGCCGCATCGCCGCGCTGGCGCAGGAGCGCCTGGGCATCGCCGACGAGCACCTGGTGCCCTACGGCCACTTCAAGGCCAAACTGGCGCTGCCCTTCGTCGACAGCCTGCAGGGCCGACCCGACGGCCGCCTGGTGCTGGTCACCGCGATCAGCCCGACGCCGGCCGGCGAGGGCAAGACGACGACCACCGTGGGCCTGGGCGACGCGCTGAACCACATCGGCCAGAAGGCGATGATCGCGCTGCGCGAACCCTCGCTCGGCCCGGTGTTCGGGCTGAAGGGCGGGGCGGCCGGCGGTGGCCATGCGCAGGTGGTGCCGATGGAGGACATCAACCTGCACTTCACCGGCGACTTCAGCGCCATCGCCCTGGCGCACAACCTGCTGGCCGCGGCGATCGACAACCATGTGCACCACGGCAACGCGCTGGGCATCGATGTCCGGCGCGTGCACTGGCGGCGCGTGATGGACATGAACGACCGCGCGCTGCGCGCGATCACGGTCGGCCTGGGCGGGCCGGCCAACGGCTTTCCGCGCCAGGACGGCTTCGACATCGTCGTCGCCTCGGAGGTGATGGCGGTGCTGTGCCTGGCCAGCGGCCTGGCCGACCTGAAGGTGCGGCTGGGTCGCATCGTCGTGGCCGAGACGCGCGAGCGGCACGCGGTCACCGCGGCCGACCTCAAGGTGCACGGCGCGATGGCCGTGCTGCTGAAGGACGCGCTGGCGCCCAACCTCGTGCAGACCCTGGAGCACAACCTGGCGCTGCTGCACGGCGGGCCGTTCGCCAACATCGCGCATGGCTGCAACAGCCTGATCGCCACGCGCACGGCGCTGAAGCTGGCCGACTGGACGGTCACGGAGGCCGGCTTCGGCGCCGACCTGGGGGCCGAGAAATTCGTCGACATCAAGTGCCGCACCAGCGGCCTGCGTCCGGCCGCCGCCGTGCTGGTGGCCACCGTGCGCGCGCTGAAGTACCACGGCGGCGTCGAGCGCAGCGAGCTGGGCCGCGAGGACCTGGCCGCGGTCGAGCGCGGCCTGGCCAACCTCCAGCGCCACCTGCACAACCTGCGCGAGGTCTTCGGGCTGCCCTGCGTGGTGGCCGTCAACCACTTCGCGGCCGACACGGCGGGCGAGCTCGAACTGCTGCAGCGGCGCGTGGCGGAGCAGGGCGTGCCGGTGCACCTGTGCCGGCACTGGGCCGAGGGCGGGCGCGGCGCGGCCGACCTGGCGCGCAAGGTCGTCCGCATCGGGCAGGCCGCCACGGCGCTGCGCTTCGCGTACGAGCTCGAGCCGCCGCTGTGGGAGAAGATCGAGACGCTGGCGCGCCGCGTGCACGGTGCGGCCGAGGTGCATGCGCCGGCCGCCGTGCACGAGCAGCTGCGCCGGCTGCAGGAGCAGGGCCATGGCGCGCTGCCGGTGTGCCTGGCCAAGACGCCCTACAGCTTCAGCAGCGACCCGGCACGCCGCGGTGCCGTCAGCGGCCATGTGCTCGAGCTGCGCGAAGTGCGCCTGGCCGCCGGCGCCGGCTTCGTGGTCGTCATCTGCGGCGACCTGATGACGATGCCGGGCCTGCCGCGCACGCCGGCGGCCGAGCACATCGACCTCGACGACGCCGGGCGCGTGGTCGGGCTGTCCTGACCCGGACCGGCGGCAGCGCGCACCCCGCATGACCCAGACCGCCCGCGTCTACAAGATCGAGCTGCTGATCCGCAACCGCGGCCATGTCAGCTTCCAGACGCTGCTGGACGAGCTGGAGGTGTCGCCGGCGACGCTCAAGCGCGACCTGGCCTACCTGCGCGACCGGCTGGGCGCGCCGATCGAATACGACCGCTTCGTCAACGGCTACCGGCTGGCCGACGGCTGGCGCGGCGAGAAGCACGAACTGCCGGGACTGTGGTTCAGCGAACGCGAGCTGTATGCGCTGCTGATGGCCCACCAGCTGCTGGGGGAGCTGGACGACGACGGCGTCATCAGCCGCCACCTGCAGCCGCTGCTGGACCGCGTGCACCAGATGCTGGCCGGCGGGGAGGCCGAGGCGGGCGCGCTGCTGCGCCGCGTGCGCATCATCAGCCCGGCCAAGCGTCCGGTGCCCAGCCAGTTCTTCGAGTCCGTCGGCGAGGCGCTGAGCCGGCGCCGGCGCCTGCACATGCGCTACCTGACGCGCGGCCGCGGCAAGGTCGGCGAGCGCGAGGTGTCGCCGCAGCGGCTGGTGCACCACCGCAACACCTGGTACCTGGACGCCTGGTGCCACAGCCGCGAACGGCTGCTGCGCTTTGCGCTCGATGCCATCGAGTCGGCGACGGTGCTGGAGACCCAGGCCAAGGAACTGCCGCTGGATCAAGTGGAGGCCGAGATGGACGCCGGCTACGGCATTTACGCCGGCGGCCACCGCCGCTGGGCGACGCTGGTCTTCGCGGCGCAGGCTGCGGCCTGGGTCGGCAAGGAACTGTGGCACCCGGAACAGCAGGCACGCTGGCTGCCCGACGGCCGCTACGAACTGCGCGTGCCGTATACGGAAGAAACGGAGATCGTGATGGACATCCTGCGCCACGGCGAGCAGGTGCGGGTGACGGCGCCGGCGAGCCTGGTCGAGGCGGTGGCTGCGCGGCTGGCGGCGGCTGCTGCGCTGTATTGAGACGTCGTGATACTAGTTGACATAATATACATCGTACTCAATTATTGATCGAACTCAGATGACGATCATCCGGGCCCGGTGGCGTCGGCCGCGCTTACATGTCGCCCGCCGTCGCGCCCGCGCCGTGCGCCAAACGGTTGACAGATCATCACTTTCCGCAGCCGGACCGGGAATTGCAGGGCATTGGCCATGTGCTTCCTGCGCCGGTCCCTGTTCGCCATGGCGATCTGTCTCGCCAGCGGCGCCGCCTGGGCCGCGCCGGTGGGCACCGACGATGCGGCGCCGGCCGGCACGTCGCCCGGCGGCCTGGCGGCCGGCGGCATCGACGCGGTGCCGGCGACCGTGCCCGGCACGCCCCAGTCCGTGGACCTGCTGATCCAGATGCAGCCGCGCAATGCAGGCGCCGAATACGACGAACGCACGCGCAAGGTGGTGCGTCCGATCGACGCCGGCGCGCGCCCGGTGCTGCCGGAGGCGCTGGCCAATTCACCGTCGGGCCTGTTCGGGGCCGGGGCGGATCCGGCGGCGGCACGTGGCGTCCAGATGCCGGCCGGCTCCGTGCAGCCGGTCGTGGCGGCGGGCCCTGCGGCCGCGGCCGGACCGCGGCCGCCTGCGGGCGTGGTCGACGACGGCAAGATCCCGTTGCCGGCCGAACTGGTGCGCTTCGTGCGGCAGCACCGCGAGCAGGTCGTGATCGGCTCGGTCGTGCTGCTGGCGCTGGTGTGGGGCGGCTCGATCGTGCGTTCGAACCGGCGGCGCCGCTAGCGGCGCACAGGCTGCGTCCGGCGCGAGGGCCGGAACGAGGCGGGCCCGCCGTGGCGGCCCGCGCGTGTCGGGATCAGCTGCGGACCGGGTCCGCCGCGCCGTCGACGAGGTCGTCCTTGTCGTCGTCGTCGACCAGGCGCGCCGCCGGCTGGCCGACGGTGGGCACCGGCCGGTCCAGCGGCCGGCACAGGTGCCGGTTGAGCTGGCCGAGCCGCTCGGACTTCTCGACGGCGGCCAGAATGACCTCCGGCGCGATCATCAGCATGAACGGGTTGCGTTCCGACGTCGTCTGAGTCATCTGCATGCTCCGGCTGCGGCTGGGATGCCAGCGATATCGGCGACTCTACGCGCCAGCCCAGCGCGGACGCAGTCGTCCCAGGGCCAAAGGGCTTGTCGGATGACTTCTGACACGAAGCGGCGCCACCTTCCCCCCGATATGCGCGGGGCGCCGACAACGCCGGGGGCGCCGTTCAGCGCGCCGCCTGCTCCAGGCGTTGCGCGAGGCGTTCGCGGTCGACCGCGCGCGCGAAGTCGGCGGCCGCCAGGCCGTTGCGGTTGCGTGGCGCGGCGGAGGCGCCGCGCGCCAGCAGCAGTTCGGCCCCTTCCTGGGTGCCGTAGCGCGCCGCCATCATCAACGGCGTATTGCCGTTGGGCGCTGCGGCATCGATGCGCGCGCCGCGGTCCAGCAGCAGCGCCACCATGCGCGGCTCGGGGCCGCTGGCGGCATAGTGCAGCGCGGTCCAGCCCGGCCGGTTGACCGCCGCCCCGCGGTCCAGCAGGCGCTGGGCGACCGCCAGGTTGCCCCGCAGCGCGGCCATCATCAGCGCGTTCTCGTCGGAGGCGTTGACCGCGTCGACCTTCAGCTCGGGGTGCGCCAGCAGCACCTCGGCCACCTTCGTCGAGCCGTCGCGCAAGGCCATCACCAGCGCCAGGTCGCCCTTCTCGTTGGCCGCGTTGGGGTCGAAGCCGCGCGCCAGCAGTTGCGCCACGGTACCCGCGTCGTCGATGTCCAGGGCCCGGAAGAACTGCACGTAGGAGCTGGCAACGGCCAGAGAAACTCCAAACGCAGCAAGTAGATAGACAAATCTTCTAAAGCAGATTCTCATGTAGCGTCCTCCCGCGCCCGGTGGGGCGGCAGCCCGAACAGGCGCTCGAAGTTGGCCGTCGTGGCTTGCGCCACCGCCGCCACCGGCAGGCCCTTCAGTTCGGCCAGCTGCCGGGCCACGTGCGGCACCAGCGCCGGGTGGTTGGTCTTGCCGCGGAAGGGCACCGGCGCCAGATAGGGGCTGTCGGTCTCGATCAGGCAGCGCTCCAGCGGCACCCGCCGCGCGACGTCCTGCAACTCGCGCGCATTGCGGAAGGTCAGGATGCCGGAGAACGAGATCAGGAAGCCCATCGCCAGCGCCGCGTCGGCGACGGCCTGCGTCTCGGTGAAGCAGTGGAAGACGCCACGCACGACACCCTGCCCTTCGTCGCGCAGGATCGCCAGCGTGTCGGCGCTGGCGCTGCGCGTGTGGATCACCAGCGGCAGACCGGTCGCGCGCGCGGCGCGGATGTGCACGGCGAAGCGCTCGCGCTGCCAGCGCATGTCCTCGACGCTGCGGCCGTTGAGCCGGTAGTAGTCCAGCCCCGTCTCGCCGATGCCCACCACGCGCGGCAGCGCGGCGCGCGTCGCCAGGTCCTCGACCGTGGGCTCCTGCACGCCCTCGTTGTCCGGGTGCACGCCGACCGTGCACCAGAAATTGTCGTGTGCGGTCGCCAGCGCGTGCACGCGCGGAAACTCCTCCAGCGTCGTGCAGATGCACAGCGCACGGTCGACCGCGGCCTCGGCCATCGCGCGGCGCAGCTCGGGCACGCGCTCGTGCAGTTCGGGAAAGCTCAGGTGGCAGTGCGAGTCGACGTACATCGGGACACGCGCGGAATCGGCAACGGTACGGGTACAGGCTCCGCCGGGCGGCCGCCGGGGCCGCGCCGGGCGGCGCCTTCAGATCGTCTGTGTCGGCTTGGCCGACTGGATGCTGGTGCCCAGCAGTTCCTCGATCTTCAGCTTCAGCTGGCGCGACTTGTCGTCGTTCGGGAAGCGCACGCCGACGCCCTGGGTGCGGCCGCCGGACGCATTCGGCGGCGTGATCCAGGCCACCTTGCCGGCAACCGGGAAGCGCTGCGGGTCGTCCGGCAGCGACAGCAGCAAATAGATGTCGTCGCCGAGCTTGTACTCGCGCGTGGTCGGCACGAACAGCCCGCCTTCGGACAGCAGCGGGATGTAGGCCGCGTACAGCGCGCCCTTCTCGCGGAAGACGAGCTGGATCACGCTCGGCCGGCTGGCGCCGCCGGGCGACAACGGAGGGCCGAGCCCGCCGGAGCGGGTGGACGTGGCTTCGCTCATCGTTCGGCAAGTGTATCCAAGCGTCGCCGCGGGCTGCGGCCCGGGCCCGACGAAGCCAGCGCGCTGCGGCCTTGTGTCACGAGTGCGTCGGCCAGCAGGGGCTCGTTCCAGGGGTGGCCGGCGTCGCGGGCCACCCGCTGCAGTGCCTGCCACCAGTCGCCCAGCGCCGCCGGCGCGGCGCCGGCGGGCACCGACGGAAAGAAGCGCGGCCGTCCGCCGGCCGCCTGCGCGGTGGCGTCGTGGCACAGCTTCATCAGGGCGTCGACCAGCCGCGGCACCGGCCAGCCGGCGACCGCCCCGGCCTGCCCGGCCGCCACCGCCTGCGGCAGCGCGGCCCAGGCCGTGGCATCGACGCCGTCGTGCGCCAGCTCCAGCGCATCCAGCGGCCGGCCGCCGGCACCGGCCAGCAGCACCTCGGGCCGGGCGACACCTTGCGCTGCCAGCCACGGCAACGCCAGCGTGGCCGGCGGCTCGGCCAGCACCAGGCGCTGGCAGCGGCTGAGCACCGTGGGCAGCAGCGCCGCCGGGTCGGCCGCGGTCAGCAGCAGCCGCGTGCCGGCCGGCGGCTCCTCCAGCGTCTTGAGCAGCGCACTGGCGCTGGCCTCGTTCATCGCCTCCGCCGGATGCAGCAGCGCCACCTTGCCGCGGCCGAGTGCGCTGGTGCGCTGCGTCCAGTCGATCAGCGCGCGCACCTCGTCGATGCGGATCTGGCGGCTGGGCTTCTTGTCCTTCTGCTCTTCCTTGTCTTCGGCGAGCAGCCAGCCCGACGCGCGCCGCTGCACTTCGGGCAGCAGCAGGAACAGGTCGGCATGCCCGCGCGAGACGACGCGCCGGCACGCCGCACAGCGGCCGCAGGCCAGGCCGCCGGCCTGCGGCACGTCGCACAGCAGCGACTGCGCCAGCGCGAATGCGAACGCCAGCGCGCCGTTGCCCGGTGCCGCGTGCAGCAGCAGCGCGTGGCTGCGCCCGCGCGCCAGTGCGTCGGCCAGCGGCTGCGCCAGCCACGGCAGCGGCGGGCTGCCGTCCTCCGCGACGCCCTCGATCAGCACCATGGCCCTACCACCCGCGCGCGGCCAGCGCGTCGGCCACGCGCGCCCAGACCGCGGCGACGTCGCCCTCGCCCTCGATGCGCACGATGCGGCCGCCCGCCGCCGCGGCGCGCTCGGCATAGCCCTGGCGCACGCGCTCGAAGAAAGCCAGGTCCTCGCTCTCGAAGCGGTCCGGCGCGCGCACGGCGGCGCGGCGCGCCGCGGCCACCGCCGGCGCGACGTCGAACCACAGCGTCAGGTCGGGCTGGCGGCGCTGCTGCGCCCAGCGCTCCAGCGTCGCCAGCACCGCGAGGTCGAAGCCACGCCCACCGCCCTGGTAGGCGAAGGTGGCGTCGGTGAAGCGGTCGCACAGCACCGTGGCGCCACGCGCCAGCGCCGGCTCGATGAGCTGCTGCAGGTGGTCGCGCCGCGCCGCGAAGACGAGCAGCGCCTCGGTCAGCGCGTCCATGGCCTCGTGCAGCACGATCTCGCGCAGCCGCTCGGCCACCGGCGTGCCGCCGGGCTCGCGCGTCACCACGACCTCGTGGCCCTGCGCGCGCCAGCGCGCGGCCAGCGCCTGCAGGTGCGAGCTCTTGCCGGCGCCGTCGATGCCCTCGACGGTGACGAAGCGGCCGCTCACCGGGCGCCGCGCTGGTATCGGTTCACCGCGCGATTATGTTCGGCCAGCGTCTCGCTGAAATGGCTGCTGCCGTCGCCGCGGGCCACGAAGTACAGCGCCTTCGTCGGCTGCGGCCGCACGGCGGCGCGCAGCGAGGCCAGCCCGGGCAGCGCGATCGGCGTCGGCGGCAGCCCGGCGCGCGTATAGCTGTTGTAGGGCCCGTCGGCCAGCAGGTCGCGCTTGCGCAGGTTGCCGTCGAAGGCCTCGCCCAGGCCGTAGATCACCGTCGGGTCGGTCTGCAGCAGCATGCCGATGCGCAGCCGGTTGACGAAGACGCCGGCGACCAGCCCGCGTTCCTCGGGCCGCCCAGTCTCCTTCTCGATGATGGAGGCCAGGATCAGCGCCTCGTCGGGGCTCTTCAGCGGCGTGTCCGGGGCGCGCTCGGCCCACACCTCCTCGAGCCGGCGCTGCATCGTGCGATGGGCGCGCCGCAGCACGGTCAGGTCGCTGACGCCGCGGCTGTAGGCGTAGGTGTCGGGGAAGAAACGGCCCTCGGCCGGCACGCCGGGCGAGCCCAGCGCGGCCATCAGTTCGGCGTCGGACAAGCCGGCGCTGGCGGGCCGCAGGTGCGGCGCGCGGGCCAGTTCGGCGCGCAGCTGGCGCAGCGTCCAGCCCTCGATGAAGCGCACCTGCTCCAGCGTCTCGTCGCCGCGCACCATCTTGTCCAGCAGCGAGCGCGGCGTCGCACCGGCGTGGATCTCGTAGCTGCCGGCGCGGATGTGGCGCGCCTGGCCGGACCAGCGGAACCACTCGTACAGCCAGCGCGGCGGCACCATCACGCCGGCATCGACCCAGGCCCAGCCACGCCGCCACCGCTGCGGCCGCGACGACGACCAGCCCGGCGGCGGTCGACCAGATCGCGGCCCGCAGCAGCGTGCGAACCCACGACGACCGCCCAGCCATGGCGGCTGATGATAATGACCGCATGAACCCGCCCTTCCCTCCCGCCGGCGCCGTGCGCCTGGACGACTGGGGCCTGATCCGGGCCAGCGGCCGCGACGCGCGCAGCTTCCTGCACGGCCAGCTGACGCAGGACATGCTGCACCTGCCGGCCGACCAGGCGCGCCTGGCCGGCTACTGCTCGCCCAAGGGTCGCCTGCTCGCCAGCTTCGTGACCTGGGCCGACGGCGACGACCTGCTGCTGGCCTGCAGCGCCGACCTGCTGCCGGCGACGCTGAAGCGGCTGTCGATGTTCGTGCTGCGTGCGCAGTGCAAGCTGACCGATGCCAGCGCCGAGCGGCCGCTGTGGGGCCTGGCCGGCGCTGCCGCCGCGGCGGCGCTGGGCGAGGCGGCCGCGGGGCCGGTCTGGAGCGCGCGCCGCGTCGGCGAGACGACGTTGATCCGCCTGCCCGACGGCCTGGCCGACGGGCAGGCCGTGCCGCGCTGGCTGTGGCCGGGCGCCGAACCGCCGGCGATGCCTGCGCTGGACGCCGAGGCCTGGCGCTGGCTGGAGGCGACGAGCGGGGTCGCGCGCATCGTCGGCGCGACGGTCGAGCAGTTCGTGCCGCAGATGGTCAACCTGGAACTGGTCGGCGGCGTGCATTTCCAGAAGGGCTGCTACCCGGGCCAGGAGATCGTCGCGCGCAGCCAGTACCGCGGCACGACCAAGCGCCGCGCCTATGTCGTGCACGCTGCCGAGCCGCTGGCGCCGGGCCAGGAGGTGTTCCACGACGCCGACCCCGGCCAGCCTGCCGGGCTGGTCGTGCTGGCCGGTCGCTGCGACGGCGCGCCGGCCGCGATGCGTCACGCGGCGCTGGTCGAGTTGAAGATCGCCGCCACCGAAGGCGGCACGCTGCGCCTGGGCGGCGCCGATGGCCCGCCGCTGGCGCTGGCTGCCCTGCCCTACGAACTGCCGGCCGCCGAGGCGGCGTGAGCGGCGGCGAGCTCTACATCTACTGGCACTGCGACCGCGCGCGGGCCGGGCCGGCCATCGCGGCGGCGCAGGCGCTGCAGGCGGCACTGCGCGATCGGCACCCCGGCCTGCAGGCGCGGGTGCTGCAGCGTGCCGACGAGGCTCCACCGGGCGACCGCATCACGCTGATGGAGATCTATGCCCGGCCGGGCGGCCTGGACGCAGCCACCCGCGACGCGCTGCGGGCCGCCACCGCGCAGGCGCTGGCCGCCTGGGCCGACGGGCCGCGCCATGTCGAGGTCTTCGAGGACCGGGCGCTGCGGCCCGGCGCCGCCGACTGACCCGGCGCCGTGCCACCGCAGCGGCCTGCAGGCGACGACGCTGCCAGCGCCTGCCTGCGCGCGCTACAGCCGCCGCCGCATCGTGACATGCGCGTGGCCGGCTTCCTCGAAGCTCGCGCCGTCGGCCAGGAAGCCGGCGGCGCGGTAGAAGTCGGTGGCGCTGGCGCGCGCCTGCAGCATCACCTCGCGATCGCCACGACCGTGTGCCGCTTCGACCAGCGCATCCAGCACCCGGCGCCCGATGCCGGCACCGCGCAGTGCCGCCAGGGTCGCCAGGCGGCCGACCTGGCCGACGCCGGGCTCGGGCTGCAGCAGCCGGCCGCTGCCGACGGCGAGCCCGAGCCGGTTGCGCGCGACGACGTGGACGGCATCGTCGTCGGCCGCGTCGTGCACCAGCGCCTCGGGCAACTGCTGCTCGCCGACGAAGACGGCCTGCCGAAGCGGCGCGATGTCGGTCCCCAGCGCCGCCCAGCCGCCGGTCTGCAGCGCCAGCATGTCCGCGCCGGCCTCGTAGCCCTCGAACCACTGGCGCAGCACGTCGGGCACCGGGCGCGAGGTCTGGGTCGCCGGGTCGGCGAAGACATAGACCAGCTCGCCATGCACCAGCAGCTGCTCGTCGCGGAAGGTCGCCGCCGCCAGCACCATGGACGAGCGGCCGATGCGCTGGCAGCGCACCCCCGTGTGGATGACCTCGTCGTAGTGCGCCGAGGCCTCGTACTCCAGCGTCGCCTTGCGCACGTAGAAGTCGCCGGCCACCGTGTGCATGGTCGGCGCATAGGGCAGCGCCATCGCACGCCACCAGCCGGCCACCGCGGTGTCGAAATACATCAGGTAGTGGCCGTTGAAGACGATGCGCTGCAGGTCGACCTCGGCCCAGCGCACGCGCTGGCGGTCGAGGAAGCGGAAGTCGGCACGTTTCATGGGGTCGGGGTCTCCTCGGGGGTCTTCAGGGCGGCGGCGGCGAAGTCCAGCGCGGCGGCCGCCTCGGGCAGCGCGCGGCCCATCTTGATGAAGTCGTGCGTCACGCCGCGCACCAGGTCCAGCGCCACCGCCACACCCGCGGCGCGCAGCCGGTCGGCATAGGCCAGGCCTTCGTCGACCAGCGGGTCGCACTCGGCCAGGATCACGCAGGCTGGCGCGACGCCTTCCAGGTCGTCGGCGAGCAGCGGCGCGAAGCGCCAGTCGTGGCGCTCGTGCGCGTCGATGTAGTGGTCGAACATCCAGGCCACCGTCTCGGCATCGAGCAGGAAGCCGTGACCGAACAGCCGGTGCGACGGCGTGTCGGCGCCCGCCCCGGTGCCCGGCGTGACCAGCAGCTGCAGCGCCAGCGGCAGGCCGGCGTCGCGCGCACGGATCGCCGCCACCGCGGCCAGCGTGCCGCCGGCGCTGTCGCCGCCGATCGCCAGCGGCGCTGCCGCGAGGCCGAAGCGCGCCGGGTCGGCGGCCAGCGCGCGCAGCGCCGACCAGGTGTCGTCGACCGCGGTCGGGAAGCGGTGCTCGGGCGCCAGCCGGTAGTCCAGCGCGACCACCGCGCGGCCGCTGCGCAGCGCGAGCTGGCGGCACAGGCTGTCGTGTGTCTCGAGGCTGCCGATCACGAAGCCGCCGCCGTGCAGGTAGAGCAGCCCTGGGCGCGGCGCGTGGTCGACGGCATACAGGCGCGCCGCCAGCGGCGTGCCGTCGGCCGCAGGCAGCAGCAGGTCCTCGACGCGTGCCAGCGGCGCGCGCGGCAGGTCCAGCACCTCGGCCGCGGTCTCGTAGGCGGCGCGCGCCTGTTGAGGTGTCAGCAGGTGCAGCGGCGTGCGCCGGGCGCGCCGGATGCGGTCCAGCAGGCCGGCCATGCGCGGGGTCAGCAGGCGGGTGCCCAAGGGAAGCCGGGTGGGGCGGCAGTTTGCGGGTTGTCCCTGGCGCGCAGGCGACGCGGCACGCGGGGGTCGCGGGAGCATACTTTGCCGCTTCCCCCTTCCCTGCCGAACCGCATCGCCATGGCCCGCATCCTGTACCTGACGCAGATCGACATCGACGACGGCGTGCGCCGCCTGCTGCCCGAGGAATGCCAGCGCACCGGCATGCGCCGCCCGCTGGTCGTCACCGACGCCGGCGTGCGCGCGGCCGGCGTGCTGGACCAGGTGCTGGCCGCGCTGGGCGACCTGCCGCATGCGGTCTACGACGGCACGCCGTCCAACCCGACCGAGGCCGCCGTGCGCGCCGCGGTCGAGGTCTACCGCGGCGCCGGCTGCGACGGCCTGGTCGCGGTCGGCGGCGGCTCCAGCATCGACCTGGCCAAGGGCGTGGCGATCGCCGCCACCCACGACGGGCCGCTCGCGACCTACGCCACCATCGAAGGCGGCAGCCCGCGGATCAGCGAGCGCGTGGCGCCGCTGATCGCGGTGCCCACCACCGCCGGCACCGGCAGCGAGGTGGCGCGCGGCGCCATCCTGATCGTCGACGACGGCCGCAAGCTGGGCTTCCACAGCTGGCACCTGATGCCCAGGGCCGCGCTGCTGGACCCCGAGCTGACGCTGGGCCTGCCGCCGCTGCTGACCGCCGCCACCGGCATGGACGCCATCGCGCACTGCATGGAGACCTTCATGGCGCCGGCGGTCAACCCGCCGGCCGACGGCATCGCGCTGGACGGGCTGGCGCGCGGCTGGGCGCACATCGAGCGCGCCACCAAGGACGGCAGCGACCGCACGGCGCGCTGGAACATGATGAGCGCCAGCATGCAGGGCGCGATGGCCTTCCAGAAGGGCCTGGGCTGCGTGCATTCGCTCAGCCACAGCCTGGGCGGCGCCGACCCGCGGCTGCACCACGGCACGCTCAATGCGATGTTCCTGCCGGCGGTGATCCGCTTCAACGCCGCGGCGGACTCGATCCGGCGCGAACGGCGGCTGCAGCGCATGGCGCAGGCGATCGGCCTGCCCGGCTGCGACGACGAGGGCCATGCGCTGGCCGAGGCCGTGAAGGCGCTCAACGCCCGCCTGGGCCTGCCCGCCGGGCTGCGTGCGATGGGCGTCACCGAGGACCTGTTCGACCGCGTCATCGCCGGCGCGCTGGCCGACCACTGCCACAAGACCAACCCACGCCTGGCCAGCGCCGGCGACTACCGGGCGATGCTGGTGGCGTCCCTGTAGCCGGCGGCGCGGCCGCCGCAGCGCCGCCCGGCCGTCCGCGGCGGCTGCAGTTCGTCGGCCGCCGGCTGCAGACCGTCGCAGACCGCGTGCAGCGCGCCGGGGGGCGCTGATATGGTGTGCTACATCAGCAACACACCGGTGCCCACCCCATGCAGACCTGGGATGACCGACAGCCGATCTACCAGCAGCTGGCCGACCTCCTGGCCGCGCAGCTGCTCGACGGCGACCCGCCCGAAGGCGAGGCGATGCCTTCGGTGCGCGTGCTGGCCGGCCGCCACCTGCTCAACCCGCTGACCGTCAACCGCGCGCTGCAGGCGCTGGGCGACGAGGGCCTGCTGGAGAACCGCCGCGGCATCGGCCTGTTCGTGGCGCAGGGGGCGCGCGAGAGGCTCAAGGCCGCCGAGCGCGAACGTTTCCTGCAGCAGGAATGGCCGCGCCTGCGCGAGCGACTGCGCCGCCTGGACATCGGCGCCGAACAACTGGACTGGGAGGGAACCCGATGAGCACCGATCAAGCGCTGGTGCAGGCGCAGCACCTGAGCGTGCGCTACGGCGCCAGGCGCGCCGTCGACGACATCAGCTTCACGCTGCCCAAGGGCCGCGTCGTCGGGCTGCTGGGCCACAACGGCGCCGGCAAGACGACGCTGATGAAGGCGCTCGTCGGCTTGGTCAAGGCCGAGGGGCAGCTCTCGGTGCTGGGCCGCGACCCGCTGCGCGAGCGCGTCGCGCTGCTCAACGAGGCCTGCTACATCCCGGACGTCGCGATCCTGCCGCGCTGGATCCGCGTCGCCGACCTGATCAGGCTGATGGGCGGGCTGCACCCGCGCTTTTCCGCCGAACGCTCGCGCGAGCTGCTGCGGCGCACCAGCGTCGACCTCACCGACAAGGTCGGCAAGCTGTCCAAGGGCATGATGGTGCAGGCCCACCTGGCGCTGATCGCCGCCATCGACGCGCGGCTGATGATCCTGGACGAGCCGACGCTGGGCCTGGACGTGCTGTCGCGCAAGGCCTTCTACGAGATGCTGATCGACGAGTGGTGCGACGGCGAGCGCAGCGTCGTCATCAGCACCCACCAGGTCGAGGAGATCGAGGCCCTGCTGTCCGACGTGCTGATGCTCAACGAGGGCAAGCTGGTGCTCTCGATCAGCCTGGAGGACATGGACCGCCGCTTCGTCGCGCTCAGCCACGACGCCGCGGTGGCCGACGAGATGGCCGCCGCGCACCCGCTGCTGCGCTACCGGGTCGCCGGCGGCAGCGCGGCGCTGTTCGACGGCGCGCCGCCGGAGCATGTGCAGGCCCTGGGCCGGCGCGTGCGCCCCAGCCTGGTGGACCTGTTCGTCGCGCTGACGCGCAAGCCCGAACTCGACCGCACGCAGTTCTGACTTCTGCCAAGGACATGCCCAAGATGAATCCCATCCTGCCCCTGATGCAGCGCGAATGGCTGCAGCACCGCTTCGCCTGGGCGCTGCTGGCGCTGGTGCCGCTGGGCCTGGCACTGCTGGCGCTGAGCTTCGCCCAGGTCGGTGTCGGCGTCGATGTCGACGGCGACACCATCACCGAGGTCACCGACGCGCGCATGGCGCCGGTCTTCGCGCTCGGCAGCATGGCGGCCGGCAGCGGGCTGCTGTTCGTCATCCTGTGGGTGGCCTCGCTGATCATCATCAGCGGCCTGGCCCGGCGCGACCATGGCGACCGCTCGGTCGAGTTCTGGATGTCGCTGCCGGTCGGCCACGGCACCAGCCTGGCGGTGCCGCTGCTGGTGCACCTGATCCTGGTGCCTGCGGCGGCGCTGCTGATCGGGCTGGCGGGCGGCTGGCTGCTGTCGGCGGTGCTGGTCGGCCGCGTGATGGGCATCGCCGAGTGGTTCACGCTGCCCTGGGGTGCGCTGCTCGGCGCCGCGCTGGCCGTCGCCGCGCGGCTGCTGGCCGGGCTGGTGCTGGCCACGCTGTGGATCGCGCCGCTGGTGCTGCTGCTGATCCTGGCCAATGCATGGTTCCGGCGCTGGGGGCTGGTGCTGCTGGTGGTGGGCATCGGCATCGGCGGCTGGGTCATGGACCGCGCCTTCGGCCAGCCCATCGTCACCGACCTGGTGCGCGACCTGCTGGTCAACGCCGGCCGCGCGCTGGCCGGGGCCAGCGGCGGCGGCATGGTCATCGGCAAGGACAGCGAGCCCGACCTCGTGCTCGGCCAGGTGCCCGGCTGGGCCTGGCAGGACTTCGTGGCCGCGCTGCGCCAGCTGGCGTCGCCGCTGCTGGCCGGCGGGCTGCTCTTCGCCGCCGGCTGCTTCGCGCTGCTGGTCGACTGGCGGCGGCGCGGCGCCAGCGCGGCGGCCTGAACCCGCCCGCGCGACGCAACGAGGGGCCCCGCGGGGCCCCTCGTTGCTTCGTGCCGCCGTGGTGGCGGGTCAGTGGTGCGTGCCGTCGAGGAACTGCTCGTCCTCGGTCGAGCCCTTGAGCGCGGCGGTCGAGGCCAGCTTCTCGATCGTCGTCGTGACGGCGTCGAAATAGCCGGTGCCGACCTCGCGCTGGTGCTTGACCGCGGTGAAGCCGCGCTCGGCGGCGGCGAACTCCTTCTGCTGCAGTTCGACGAAGGCGCTCATGTTGTTGCGCGCATAGCCGTAGGCCAGGTCGAACATGCTGTAGTTCAGGCTGTGGAAGCCGGCCAGCGTGATGAACTGGAACTTGTAGCCCATCGCGCCCAGCTCGCGCTGGAACTTGGCGATCGTCGCGTCGTCCAGGTTCTTCTTCCAGTTGAAGCTGGGGCTGCAGTTGTAGGCCAGCATCTTGCCCGGGAACTTGGCGTGGATCGCGTCGGCGAAGGCCTTCGCGAAGGCCAGGTCGGGCTTGCCGGTCTCGCACCAGATCAGGTCGGCATAGGGCGCATAGGCCAGGCCGCGGCTGATGCTCTGGTCCAGGCCGTTCTTCGTGCGGAAGAAGCCTTCCACGGTGCGCTCGCCGGTCAGGAAGGGCTTGTCGTTGTCGTCGACGTCGCTCGTGACCAGGTCCGCCGCCTCGGCGTCCGTGCGCGCCAGCAGGATGGTCGGCGTGCCCATCACGTCGGCCGCCAGGCGGGCGGCGACCAGCTTGCTCACCGCCTCGCGCGTGGGCACCAGCACCTTGCCGCCCATGTGGCCGCACTTCTTGACGCTGGCCAGCTGGTCCTCGAAGTGCACACCGGCGGCACCGGCGTCGATCATGGCCTTCATCAGCTCGAAGGCGTTGAGCACGCCGCCGAAGCCGGCCTCGGCGTCGGCGACGATGGGGGCGAAGAAGTCGATGTCGTCCTTGCCTTCGCTCCACTGGATCTGGTCGGCGCGCGCGAAGGCGCTGTTGATGCGCTTGACGACCTTGGGCACCGAGTCCACCGAGTACAGGCTCTGGTCGGGGTACATCTCGCCGTTGTCGTTGGCGTCGGCCGCCACCTGCCAGCCGCTCAGGTAGATGGCCTTCAGGCCGGCCTTGACCTGCTGCATGGCCTGGTTGCCCGTCAGCGCGCCCAGGCTGTTGACGAAGGGCTCGCTGTGCAGCAGGTTCCACAGCTTCTCGGCGCCGCGGCGCGCCAGCGTGTGCTCGACCTGGACCGAGCCGCGCAGGCGCACGACGTCGTCGGCCGTGTAGCCGCGCTGGATGCCCTTCCAGCGCGGGTTCTCGGCCCAGTCCTTCTCGAGGGCGGCGGCCTGTTGCTGGCGGGTGGGACGGTTCATCGGGGGACTCCTGGTTGGGGTTGCCGGGAAAGGGTGAAGAGACGTCGCCAGCGTAGCGGGTGCCGATCGGCTTGTGAAGACAGATGTCTTATATAAGACATAACAACTAGTCATTAGAAATCAATGACTTGCGTCGCAACTCCACGATACGGAATGCCGTTCTCCCAGATGATGAACTTTTGCGGCGTTGCAGCACATGCTCGTTTCACGTCGTGAAAAGGCCTTCCCGGTTGGCGAAAGCGCCCGCCCCCGGCGACCGATGCCCGGCCCCGTTCAGCCGACCGGGCTCAGCCAGCGGGTATAGAGGCGATCGGCCAGGCCCTGCTGCCGGGCCAGATGGCGGCGCATGAGCCGGCGCATCGTGGCGCCGTCCTGCACCGTGGGCTGCTGCCGCACGGCGTCGTGGCGCGGGTCCTCGGCGTGCGACCAGCGCAGCAGCTTCTCCTCGTCGACCTCGACGTGAAACTGCAGCGCCAGGTGCGGCGAACCCGGCGGCCCCGGCGTGAAGGCCTGGTGCGCGCAGGCCGCGCTGCCGGCCAGCGCGCGCGCGCCAGGCGGCAGCTCGAAGGCCTCGTAGTGCCACTGGAAGACCACGCGCTCGACGGGATCGCCGAACCAGGTGCGGGCCTCGGCGTCGTCGGCCACCTGCAGCGGCTGCCAGCCGATCTCCGGCGCCGGCGACGGCACGATGCGCGCCCCCAGCGCACGCGCCATCAGCTGCCCGCCCAGGCAGTGCCCCAGCGTCGGCACGCCGCGCGCCAGCGCCTGGCGGATCAGGTCCTCGGCGCGGCGCAGGGATGGCCGCTCCTCGTTGGCGCTCATCTCGCCGCCCAGCACCGCCAGCGCCTGCCAGCCGTCGATGCGCTCGGGAAAGGCCTGCCCGGCCTCGCTGTTGCGCGCCTCGAAAGCCACGCCGCGTGCCCGCAGCCAGGTCGCCAGCCAGGCCGGCCCGTCGGCATGCTGGTGCTGCAGGATCAGGACCGTCATCGCGGCGCCGCGCGTCGTCAAGCCAGCAGTTCGCCGAGCACCGAGCGCAACGCGGCCGGCACCGCCGCGATGTCCTCGTCCGTCGTCTGCGGCGACACCAGCAGCATGTCGTGGAAGGGCGTCACCAGCACGCCGCGGTTGAGCCAGGCCAGGTGCAGCGCCGCGGCCAGCGCGTCGTCCATCGCGGCGCGCGCCTCGCCGGCGTCGCGCGGCGCCGCGGCGCGGAACTGCAGCTCCATGCGCGCGCCCAGGCGCGTCACGCTCCAGGGCAGGCCGGCGTCGGTGATCACCGCCTGCAGGCCGGCCTGCAGCCGCTCGGCGCCCTGTGACATGCGCTCATGGGCGGCCGGCGTCATGACCTCGGCCAGCATCGCGCGCAGCGCCGCCAGTGCCAGCAGCCCGCCGGCCAGCGTGGTGCCGATGCCGGAGTGCCCGGCCGGCGCCGCGGCGCGCGCGTGCTCCATGCGCTGCGCCAGGTCCTCGCCGAAGCCGTAGACGGCGCAGGGCACGCCGCCGGCCACCGCCTTGCCGACGACCAGCAGGTCGGGCACCAGGCCCTGCACGCGCGCCCAGCCGCCGTGGCCGCTGCTCAGCGTGTGCGTCTCGTCCAGGACCAGCAGGCTGCCATGGGCGCGGGCCAGCGCCTGCACGCCCTCGATGAAGCCGGGCGCCGGCGGCACCAGGCCGCAGTTGGTCAGCGCCGGTTCGGTCAGCACGCACGCGATGTCGCCGCCGGCCAGCGCCTGCTCGACGGCCACGAGGTCGTTGAACGGCACCGCGACGGTGCTCGCCGCCGGGTCGTGCACCTGGCCGAGCAGGCTGGCGCGCGCGACCGTGCGCCGCCGGCCGCCGGCGTCGGCGCGCAGGTCGACCAGCGTATCGTCGACGGTGCCGTGGTAGCAGCCGTCGAAGACCAGCACACGCGGCCGCCCGGTCACCGCCCGCGCCCAGCGCAGCGCGAAGCGGTTGGCGTCGCTGGCCGACAGTGCGAGCTGCCAGCGTGGCAGGCCGAAGACCTGGGCCAGCAGCGCGCCGACCTCGGCCAGCGCCTCGCCCGGCAGCATGGCGCTGAAGCCCGCGGCCGCCTGCGCCGCGACGGCCCGCGCGACGGCCGGCGGCGCATGGCCGTACATCGCGGCGGTGTCGCCGAGGCAGAAGTCGGCCAGGCGATGGCCGTCGGCGCAGACCAGCTCGGCACCTTGCGCGCGCTGCACGAACAGCGGGTGCGGCAGCGGCCAGTCGCGCATCCAGTGCAGCGGCAGGCCGTACAGCCAGTGCGGCGCGCTGGCCGCCGCCAGCGCCGCGCTGCGCGGGTGGCGCTCGCGGTAGCGCGCGGTCTCGCGCGTGCGCAGGGCGTCCAGGGCGGCGCACCGTATCATGGCTGCCATTGTGGCGGCACCGGCATCGGCGGCCATCGCCCGGCGCCTTCTCCCGTCTCCGTCGTCGTCTTCGTCCCCGTCCGCGTCGCCCTTTCCGTTCCCGCCTCCGCGCTGCCGAGCCGCGCTTGCGCCGGCACCACCCGCTCATGACCAGCTTCGCCTACCTCTCCGATACCCGTTTCCTGAAGGCCCCGGTGGCCGATGCGCAGCCGCTGGCGGTGGCCGGCATCGCGTGGGACGGATCGACCACCAACCGCCCCGGCGCCCGCTTCGGCCCGCGTGCCGTGCGCACGGCCAGCCACATGGTGTGCGATGGCACGCACCCGCTGTTCGGCGTCAGCCCGCAGGGCGTGCTGGGCGACGCCGGCGACCTGGCGCTGCCCAACACCGCGCTCGCCGCGATGCGCGAGGCGATGGCCGCGCCGGCGGCGGCGCTGATCCGCCGCCACCATGTCGCCTGGCTGGGCGGCGACCACTCGATCACGCTGCCGCTGCTGCGCGAATACCGGCGCTGGCTGGGGCGACCGCTGGCGGTGATCCACTTCGACGCGCACTGCGACACCTGGACCGACCACTTCGGCGAGCCCTCGGGCCACGGCACCTGGGTGCACGAGGCCTTCGCCGAAGGGCTGGTGCTGCCGGCGTGCTTCACGCAGATCGGCATCCGTTCGTCGGCAGCGGCCGAGGCGCGCGACTATGTCGCGCGGCGCGGCGGCCAGGTCTTCACGGCGCGCGCGCTGCGCGGGCTGGCGTCGCCGGCGCAGCTGGCGCCGGTGATCGCCGCGGTGCGCGAGCGCCTGGCCGCGCACGGCCATCCGCCGGTCTACCTGACGCTGGACATCGACTGCCTGGACCCCGCCTTCGCGCCCGGCACCGGCACGCCGGAGCCCGGCGGCCTGGCCACCGACCAGGTGCTGACGCTGCTCGAGGAATGGGCCGACCTGCCCTTCGTCGGCATGGACTGCGTCGAGGTCGCGCCGCCCTACGATCACGCCGAGCTGACCGCCAACGCCGCGGCGGCCTTCGTCTGGACCTACCTCAGCGCGCAGGCGCGGCGCCTGGCCGCGGCCGCTACAGCGCCAGCGCCGTCGTCTTCTTGACCGTGCGCAGCACCAGCATCGAGTTCGAACGCACGACGCCGGGCAGCCGCGGCAGCACCTCGGCGTGCAGGCGCTCCAGGTCCTCGGCGTCGCGGTAGGCGAAGCGCACCAGGTAGTCGTCGGCACCGGCCACGTAGTAGCAGTCCAGGATCTCGGGCTGGTCGCGCACCGCCTGCTCGAAGGCCTGCAACTGCGCCGGCTGCGTGCTGGCCAGGTTGATGATGGTCCAGCTGGTGCCGTGGCGGCCGACGGCCTTCGCATTGAGCAGCGCCACGTACTGCGCGATCACGCCGCGCTCCTCCAGCGCCTTGACGCGGCGCAGGCAGGCCGAGGGCGACAGGTGCACGCGCGCCGCGAGGTCCTGGTTGGAGAGCCGGCCGTCGTGCTGCAGTTCGTTCAGGATCGCGCGGTCGATGGCATCCAGTTGCACGGGCGGTGGGTCGGTTCGCATGGAATGTCGTCGGGTGCTGGTTCAACCGCATGATATTGCGCCGGCTGGGGTTCCCACGCCCCCGATGCGCAAGCACATTGCCCGCCGCCCTGCCTAGACTGGGGCCCGGCCGCAGGCGCACACTGCGGGATCCCGTCGCCCACCGCCCCAGGAGCCGTCATGAACAAGCCGATCGCCCCCGAACTGATGCAGGCCGCCGAATCCGTCGGGTCCACCGGCACGCAGGCGATGGACGCCTACTGGATGCCGTTCACCGCCAACCGCCAGTTCAAGAAGGCGCCGCGCCTGCTGACGCGCGCCGACCGCATGCACTACGTGGACGCCGACGGTCGCCAGGTGCTGGACGGCGTGGCCGGGCTGTGGTGCGTCAATGCCGGCCACAACCGGCCGCGCATCGTCAAGGCGATCCAGGACCAGGCCGCCGAGATGGACTTCGCGCCGCCGTTCCAGATGGCCCACCCCAAGGCCTTCGAGCTGGCCGAGCGCGTGGCCGCCATCGCGCCCGCGGGCATGGGCAAGGTCTTCTTCACCAACTCCGGCAGCGAGTCGGTGGACACGGCGCTGAAGATGGCCATCGCCTACCACCGCGTGCGCGGCGAGGGCCAGCGCACGCGGCTGATCGGCCGCGAGCGCGGCTACCACGGCGTCAATTTCGGCGGCATCTCGGTCGGCGGCATGGTCGCCAACCGCAAGCACTTCGGCAGCCTGCTGGCCGGGGTGGACCACATCCGCCACACGCACGACCCGGCGCGCAACGCCTTCAGCCGCGGCCAGCCGGCGCATGGCGCGGAGATCGCCGACGACCTCGAGCGCCTGGTCGCGCTGCACGACGCCAGCACCATCGCCGCGGTGATCGTCGAGCCGGTCGCCGGCTCCACCGGCGTGCTGGTGCCGCCGCAGGGCTACCTGCAGCGTCTGCGCGAGATCTGCGACCGCCACGGCATCCTGCTGATCTTCGACGAGGTCATCACCGGCTTCGGCCGCACCGGCAACCCCTTCGCGGCGCAGACCTTCGGCGTCACGCCGGACATGATCACCTGCGCCAAGGGCATCACCAGCGGCACCGTGCCGATGGGCGCGGTGATCGCGAAGCAGGGCATCCACGACGTCTTCATGAACGGGCCCGAGCACCTGATCGAGTTCTTCCACGGCTACACCTACTCGGCACACCCGCTCGCCTGCGCCGCCGGCATCGCCACGCTCGATGTCTACGCCGAGGAAGGCCTGCTGACGCGCGCCAAGGACCTCGACGGCTACTTCGCCGACGCGGTGCATTCGCTGAAGGGCGAGCCGAACGTCATCGACGTGCGCAACGTCGGCCTCGTCGGCGGCATCGAACTCGCGCCGCTGCCCGGCGAGCCGACCAAGCGCGCCTTCGGCGCCTTCCTCGACTGCTGGCAGCAGGGCGTGCTGATCCGCACCACCGGCGACACGATCGCGATGTCGCCGCCGCTCATCATCGAGCGCGCGCAGATCGACGAGTTGGTCGACAAGGTGCGCGGCGCGATCCGCCGCGCCGCCTGAACGGCTGGCCGCAGGAGCACGCCCGCCGCGACCGCATGCCCTTCGTCGACACCGACGACGCCCTCGCCCGCGACTCGTACTACGCCGCGACCGCGCGGCGCGAGCACTCGTGGCCGGCGCTGCAGGGCGACCAGGCCTGCGACGTGGCCGTCGTCGGCGGCGGCCTCGCCGGCCTGTCGGCGGCGCTGGACCTGCGTGCGCGCGGCTTCGACGTCGTGCTGCTGGAGGCGCGCGAGGTCGGCTTCGGCGCCAGCGGCCGCAACGGCGGCCAGGCCATCCACGGCCTGGCCTGCGAGCCCGAGCTGGTCGAGCAGCAGCTGGGCCTGGACGCGGCGCGCCGTGTCTTCGCGATGTCCGTCGAGGCGCTGGACCTGCTGCGCGAACGCATCGCGCGGCATGGCATCGCCTGCGACTGGCGCGACGGCTGGCTGGGGCTGGCGACCTCGGCGTCCAAGGGGCGCGCACTGGCCACTTCCGCCGACCGGCTGGAGCGGGTGTACGGCTATGCGCTCGAGCGCATCGCGCCGGCGCAGGTCGGCCGCTGGATCGCCAGCCCGCGCTTCCACAGCGGCGTGCACGACCCGCGTTCGGGCCACCTGCACCCGCTGAAGCTGACGCTGGGGCTGGCGCGGGCCGCGCACGAGGCCGGCGTGCGGCTGCACGAGCACAGCGCGGTGCGTTCGCTGGCCCAGGGCGCGCAGCCGCTGCTGCGCACCGACCAGGGCACGCTGCGCGCGCGCCAGGTGCTGCTGGCCGGCAACGTCTACCTCGGCGGGCTGGTGCCGCAGCTCGCCGCACGCATCATGCCGGTGGGCACCTTCATCGCGTGCACCGAGGCGCTGGACCCCGCCCTGGCGGCGAGCCTGGTGCCTGGCGGGCAGGCGGTCTGCGACACCAATTTCGTCGTCGACTATTTCCGCCCGACGGCCGACCACCGCCTGCTCTACGGCGGCCGCGTCAGCTACAGCACGCTGGCGCCGGCGGACCTGCGGCGCAGCATGCAGTCGCGGCTGGTGCGCAGCTTCCCGCAGCTGGCGGGCACGCGGATCGACTTCGCCTGGGGCGGCTTCGTCGACATCTCGATGAACCGCGCGCCGGACTTCGGCCGCCTGCCCGCCGCCGCCGGCGCGCCCGCCAACGTCTACTACCTGCAGGGCTTCTCCGGCCACGGCCTGGCGCTGACCGGGCTGGCCGGCCGACTGGTCGCCGAGGCGATGGCCGGCGACGCCGCGCGCTTCGACGTCTTCGCGCGGCTGCGCCACCGGCCCTTCCCCGGCGGGCCGCGGCTGCGCACGCCGGCGCTGGTGCTGGGCATGGCCTGGTACCGGCTGCGCGATATGCTCGCGTAGAAGTCACCGCATCCGATGCCGTCCGCCCCACCTGCCCTGCCCGTCGTCCTCGTCCCGGCCTGCAACCGCTGGCTGGGCGACCATCCCTTCCACGTCGCCGGCCGCAAATATGTCGAGGCGGTGCGGCTGGCCGGCGCGCTGGCGCTGGTCGTGCCGCGGCTGGAGCCGGGCGAGATCGAGGCCGCGCTGGACCTGGCGCATGGCGTGCTGTTGACCGGCTCGCCGTCCAACGTGCACCCGTCGCATTTCGGCGAGGACGTGCACGACCCCGCGCTGCCGCTGGACCCCGAGCGCGATGCCTGGACGCTGCCGCTGGTGCGCGAAGCGCTGGCGCGCGGGCTGCCGCTGCTGGGCATCTGCCGCGGCGCGCAGGAGGTCAACGTCGCGCTCGGCGGCACGCTGCACCAGGCGGTGCAGGAACAGCCCGGCTATGCCGACCACCGCGCGCCGGAGCCGGCGCCGGCCGACGAGCAGTACGGGCCGGCGCATCCGGCGCGCGTGCTGCCCGGCGGCATGCTGGCGCTGCTGCTGGGCGAGCGCGAGATCACCGTCAATTCGCTGCACGGCCAGGGTGTCAAGGCGCTGGCGGCCGGGCTGCAGGTCGAGGCGCTGGCGCCCGACGGCCTCGTCGAGGCCTTCTCGGTGCCGGCCGGCCCGGGCCGCGCTGGCGGCTTCGCGCTGTGCCTGCAGTGGCACCCGGAGTGGCGCGCCGCCGAGAACCCGGTCTCGATGCAGATCCTGCGCGCCTTCGGCGAGGCGGTGCGCGCCTGGCGCGACCGCGCCCGCGTGCCCTTGCCGGCGGCGCCGTCCGCCGCCCTGGCCGGCTGAAGGCACCTGCGGCACGGGTGTCGCAGGCCGGCGAACCGATCCCGCTCCCGCACAGCCCCGCATTCCGACCATGACCCCCCGACGCAACCTGACCTTCGCCGAGCTCGAGCAGTGGCTCAACCAGCACCGCGTGACCGAGATCGAGTGCCTGGTGCCCGACCTGACCGGTGTCGCCCGCGGCAAGATCCTGCCGCGCGAGAAATTCACCGAGGACCGCGGCATGCGGCTGCCCGAGG
>ERZ761602.2315-NODE-2315-length-30246-cov-7.305621_pt1 | contig 30246 bp, 27 predicted proteins | sample MGYA00512165_ERZ761602 | MGnify/ENA primary metagenome ERZ761602 (study PRJEB28899, sample SAMN02445085) | bioreactor sludge metagenome | biome: EBPR sludge; isolation source: Thorneside wastewater treatment plant | place: Australia: Brisbane, Thorneside...
AATCTTGACATCTTTTTAAAGAATTAAGGGCATACTATGGCGTTACTCCCGGGCAGGCGCCCCGCCGCAGCGGATCGACGGGCAGACCGAAGGCTTCGTAGACAGGCGCGCCGTCCCATTCGGGCTGCAGGGGCAAGCCGAGTGCAAATGCGACCGTGGGCGCGGTGTCGTAGATATAAACAGGGGTTTGCAATTCACCGGGGACAACCTGCGGTCCGCTGATGACCCAGGGGATGGTCATGTCTTCGGGGATGTTCAATCCATGGTCGGAGTTGTGACCTCCGTGATCCGAAGTGATGATGATAAGCGTGCCATCATAGAATCCACTCTCTTTCATCACTCTGAGAAACAACCCAAGCGATCCGTCTTTCTTGTGCAATGCGCTGAGCTGTTGTTTCGACATCCAATCGTATTCATGTCCTGCCACGTCGCCGTCGGGGAAATGGACCATCATCAAGCCAAAGCCCTGGCGGATCTGTTCGAGCGCCATGTTTTCGAGGGTGGTCTCATCTTTTTGCTCGTCGGTGTTATCCACAAATCCGAAGAAGTCTGTACTGCCCGGCTCAGTGACGTGGCGAAGTTTTTCTTTTCCGACCACCAACGCGGTGCGCAAGCCGACGGCATGGGTCAGGTCAAAGATATCGGTGCCGAGAGCGAAACCGTTTTGGGGGACGTACTCATTCCAACGGGCAATATGTTTGGCGGGGCATGTTCCAGTCACTAATGAGGCATGCGCAGGCAGGGTAATGCTGGGGAAGACCGTCTGCGCATTGAGCGTGTACGCACCTGTCTGCATCAGGGATTTGACGTTGTCCATCTCTGCGGCTTCGATGGCGTCGGGGCGAAGTCCATCGAAAGTGACAATGAAGACCCTTGAGATGGGTTGGGGCGAAACCGGGACCGGGGTTGCCGTCGGCTCTTCAAGTGTGGAGGGTTGAAGCGGGGTGAGAGTCGCTGTCGGGATGGGAGAAGGCTCGAGGTCTACCGATGAAGCTGTCGGCGTGAATGATGAAGCGGAAGCAGAGACGCAGCCTTGGATAAGGATCGAGAGCAGGATCAAATATCGGAGTTGTTTGGGCATGAGGGGGATGTCTTCGGCTCAGGTCTTGCAGGGGTATTTTTCGTGGATTAGAAGTTGATCTTCGCCGAAGATTTTGTAGACGGGGATGCCGTCCCAATCAGGTTGGATGGGCAGACCGAGCGCGTAGGAGACGGTGGCGGCGGTGTCGAAGGTGTAGATTTGCAGGTCAAGCACTTGCGGCACAACGCCGGGTCCGTAGGCGATCCACGGGATGCGGTAGTCTTCGATAATGAGACCGATGTGGTTCGAGCCGTGCCCGCCGTGGTCGGCGGTGATGAGGAAGAAGGTGGTGTCGAACATGCCCTTGTCTTTCAGGGTTTTGATCATTTCTCCGAGCACCGCATCGCCTTCACGCAACACTTTCATGTACTCGCCAGACATCCAGTCATATTTGTGCCCGCGGTTGTCTCCGCCCGCGAAGTGGACGAACATCAAACCGAAATCCTGTTCGATCTGAGGCAGGACGGCTTTCTGAATGGCGGGCTCGCCGTATGCGACCTCGAAAACGTCGGTGGTTTCGGGCTCAGCCATTTGGCGCATCTTGTCTTTGCTGACGATCATGACCGTGCGCAGCCCTGCGTCATGCGCGAGTTGGAAGACATCGTTCCCTTTGGCGTAGCCCATATACATGAAGTATTTGTTGTAGATGACGCCGTGGTCTTCCATGCAATAGCCTGTAAGCATGGAAGCATGGCTGGGTGATGTGGCAGGATAGTCGATGGTGCGCGCGGTGAGCGGGGCGTAGGCGGCGCCTTTCATTAATTCCATCAGGTTGGGCATTGGTGCCTGGTCAATAGCGTCGGGACGTAGACCGTCGAAGCTGATGATGATGGCACGTTCGATGTTGGCTTTTGATGGCAGTGGGGTTGCGCTGGGTGTGAGAGTTGGGGCGGGCGTGAATGTTGCGGTGAATGTCGGCGTGATGGTGGGCGTTGCTGTTGCCGGAGGAGTAAGCGTGATGGTAGGAGTATCGGTTGGGAAGCCGGTGGGCGTAGGCACAGGCGGCAGAGAACTACCCCAAATGTTTGGGAGTCCCGCACAGGCGGTGAGGATGAAAGCGAGAGTTAAAACAGTAAGGCGTTTCAGGGAAAGGTCTCCAGCCAAAAATTTTACCGCCAAGTTTTTCTTCTCTGCGTTCTTTGCGATCTTCGCGGTTTTAAATTTTGGCAATTCTTTCGATTATTTCAACATCGGCATTTTGATGCCATGACGTTTTGCAGCGTCGATGGCAATGTCATAACCGGCGTCGGCATGCCTCACCACGCCCATGCCCGGGTCGCTGGTCAGGACCCGTTCTAATCGTTTGGCGGCTTCGGGAGTACCGTCTGCGACGATGACCTGCCCGGCATGTTGAGAGTATCCCATGCCCACTCCGCCGCCGTGATGAAATGAAACCCAGGTCGCGCCGCCGACAGCATTGATCATGGCGTTGAGGATCGCCCAATCGCTAATGGCGTCTGAGCCGTCTTTCATCGCCTCAGTCTCACGGTTGGGCGATGCGACAGAGCCTGAGTCGAGATGGTCACGCCCGATGACGATGGGCGCTTTGACCTTTCCGCTGGCGACGAGTTCGTTGAATTTTAATCCCGCTTTGACTCTTTCACCGTAACCAAGCCAGCAAATGCGGGCGGGTAATCCTTGGAACGGTACCTTCTCTTTCGCCATTTTCATCCAGCGATGCAGGTGTTCGTCTTCGGGGAAGAGTTCCATGATGGCTTGATCGGTGACGTAAATATCTTCTTTGTCGCCGGAGAGCGCCACCCAACGGAATGGACCTTTCCCTTCACAAAACAGCGGGCGGATATAGGCGGGCACGAAGCCGGGGAATTCGAAGGCATCGGTCACGCCGTTGTTGTAGGCTTGCTGTCTCAAATTGTTGCCGTAGTCGAACACTTCCGCGCCTTTGCTCTGAAATTCGAGCATGGCACGAACATGGGTGGACATGGAATCCATTGCCATCTTTTTGTATTTCTCGGGGTCGCCCACGCGCAATTGATCCGCGGCTGTGATGCTCAAGCCTGACGGGACATAGAATAACGCCTCATGCGCTGACGTTTGGTCTGTCACTACATCTGGAATAATCCCACGCTTCGAGAGTTCGTCGTAAACGTCCGCCGCGTTGCCGATCAACCCGATGGACTTTGGCGTTTGCTTCTTAACGTTCTCTTCCACGAGTGTCATCGCTTCTTCGAGGTTATCCACGACCATATCCACGTAACCGATGGCACGGCGGCGTTCGGCACGTTCGGGGTCAACCTCAACGATCAAACCGACGCCTTCGTTCATCGTGATGGAGAGAGGCTGCGCGCCGCCCATACCGCCGAGTCCTGCTGTAAGGACGAATTTCCCTTTGAGCGAGCCCCAGCCCTTGAGTTTGGCGAGTGCGCCGAAAGTTTCATACGTCCCTTGCAAGATGCCCTGTGTGCCGATGTAGATCCACGAACCGGCGGTCATCTGTCCGTACATAATAAGTCCCTTTTGGGCGAGTTCGTCGAAGTATTCCCAGGTCGCCCAATGCGGCACAATATTGGAGTTGGCGATCAGGACTTTGGGCGCGTCCTTGTGGCTTTTGAAGACCACCACCGGTTTGCCCGATTGGACGAGAAGAGTCTCGTCTTCTTCAAGATTCTTCAGCGATTCAAGGATCGCATCGAAGGCTTCCCAACTTCGCGCGGCTTTGCCCCGTCCGCCATAGACGACGAGGTCTTCGGGCTTTTCTGCAACTTCAGGGTCGAGGTTGTTCTGGATCATGCGGTAGGCGGCTTCACTCAGCCAGTTCTTGCAGGTCAGTTGGGTTCCGCGCGGGGCGCGGATCACGCGGGGTGTGGACATGGTTTGCTCCTTGTCAGGGTATTGTAGTTGGTTCGGCGGGGGAACTCAGGGCAATGGAATTGATCACATTCGTCACATCCCCTGACAACTCAGGTTGGAAATCTTTCAGGTATGAAAAAATCACCCGTACCACTGTGTCAGCTGTGGGTTTGAAGTATACGATCGTCGCGTAAAGCGGGATTAATCCACTCTGTTCGTCGCCGCCTGTAAATTGACCGCCCACCTCGAGCAGGTCGACCTGGTTCGGGTTTGGGTAAACACGCGCCACCTCGATACGCATCGAGAGGAATTCTCCCGATGATTCCAATTCCTTTAGCACTTCACCCAGGGTGGCATCGTTCAAGGGAACGTTGTCCCCAGCTCCCCATTCCACCTGTGAGAACCCGAAAAAAGCATCTTTTACAAGGTCGGGTCTCAGGGCATACGAGTACAGTTGGTCATGCCCTGCCTCGTATCGGGAGATGTCCAGGTTCATTTCATCCAATAGTATGGGGTTTCTTGCACCTTCAGTCGAGTATGCGATATTGAACTCATCCGAATTCGGGCGCACCGTCAGCCAGCCGGTGGGATAGGTCATCTCGTAACCGCCGTTCACATGGATAAATTTCACGCTGCCATCGGGCAAGGTTTCCAAGTTCGTCACCGGCACAATGGGAGTGGGTGAAAGGACGGGTATCGCAGCGACGGTTTGGGTCATGGCAGCCCTTGAAGTTAGGGCGATGACCGTCGCCGGTTCGAGCGGAGCCGGGACAGGCTGGCTGATACCAGGGATGACGCAACTTAGTGTAAGGAGAAGGGGCAGGAGCACACGAACAAGCTTTAATTTCTTCATATTTTATTTTCCGCAACACATCAATGGAAGGGATCGACCCATTCCATTACCAAGGACAACAGTTCAGGCTTTCGCAAAACCGGGCGGTGCGCAGGCAAAGGTTGTCAGTGTGGACTGCAAAATCTCCTGATTTTGCTTGAAAGTCAGGAGATTTTCGACTCCGTTCCTGACATGCTTTGCTTGGACACACTGGGCGAGTATGAATGGATGAAACCCTTTTATTCCAATACAAAGAACGATTCGATGATCTTATCGAGCGACGGCTCGACGGTGCTTTCCCAGGTCTCAGTGGTCGAGAGGGTGATGGTCAACGTGCCGACGGGCAGGTCGAGGAAGATCAGTTTTTGAACCACAACGATCTGTGCACCTTCTTGAGTCAATGCCGGGGTTTTTGCCGTGATCACACCATAGGGGATTTTCTTTTCTGTGGACTTCAGTTCGGTAGCTGTTACTTCTGCGTCTTTCAAGGAGGCGGGCAGGGTTGCCGCGAGGGCTTGCAGGTCGGCATCCGAAGCGAGGGACACTTCCATTTGCCGGTCCCAGACCAGGTTGATGTTGGTAACAAACCCGCCATCAATGTGCTCTTCGGCGATATCGAGCATGAACAGCCGGAAGACGTTCGCGTCCTGATTCTTGATGGTGTCGAAGGAGCGTTGAATGGCGGGATTCGACGCCTCAGGCGAAAGGACGGCTTCATCATATTCCGGGGAGTTGATGCGCACCGCGAGCCATTGCATGGGGATGGTGATCTGATATTTGCCGCCCAGGTCGATGAAAGAACTCGTGCCATCGCTGTTCTTATCCAGAACCGTTTCTTCGGACTGGGTTGGGACGGCGGGGATCGAGGTATTGGTCGCTGTCGGGATGGGTGTGGCAGATGGAACTTCAGTGGGAATGGGAACGGCTTGCTGCGTCAGCAGGAGGGCGGCAGAGACGGTCTCAGCTACCATGCGATCCAATCGTGTATCAGGCGTTGGGGAGGAAGAAGCGGATGGCAGTCCCGGCACAGCGCATGCCAGGATCGCGATCCCGGTTAGGATCAGAGTCAATACTCCGCGGTTACGATTCATGGTTCCATCCTTGCTTGTGAAATAAAAAAGCCTCCCGGCAATTATAGCCGAGAGGCTTCATTTTCCTTGTATCAGACAGTGGCCTGTCCTTTTGCAAGCATATCTGCAAAGTTTGTGCCTTTGAGGCGACCCACCAATTCCTCCTGTGCTTCGCACCATACCGGGCGTAAGGGGCAATTTTCGTCGAAGGCACATGAGCCAGATTCGCCCACACACTCGTTCAACTGGATGGGACCGTCGATGGCTTCGATGACTTCAAGCAGGGTGATCTCTTTCGGCTCGCGCGCCAAAGTCACACCGCCGCGCGCTCCACGCGACGTATGCAGAAGTCCAGCAATGGAAAGCTGGGAAATGATCTTGGCGAGGAAGGACGGTGGAATCTTCTGTTCTTCGGCGATGACGCTGGTGGCTGTTCGTGTTTCACCGTTGCGGGCAAGGTGCAATACAGCGCGGACGGCATAATCGGCTTGACGGGTTATTTGCATGGTGACCTCACTTAATATTGTAGGTAAAAATTACCTACAATCACGATTTTATTGTGAATTATGGAGCAAGGCAAGTGATAGAGGTCACGCTTGAGTAATGACCTTTTACGCCGGATTGAAATGCCGATTTTTCGGATTACGGATCTCGTGATGAGTAATCCGTAATCCGTTCTGCCGAACCTACCGGGTTAATGTGAGATTCCCCGCACCCATTTCGATGACGAATGTAAGTGTTGGACCTTCACCCGTCTGATGGTATGAATCTGCGCTTCTTTCCCAGCCGGTGGTTGCATTCACATTCGACATCCCCCCCTCCACCCGAACCTCGGCGTCCACGCCCTCCGGCACGACGATGATCAGGTTGCTCAAACCGGTCTCGATCTTGATCGAGGCGTCGCGCTGGAGTTCGCCGGAGAAGTCGAGTGTGTAGTCGCCCGCGCCTGCCGAGAAGTCGAACAGGTTGAAATTGGCGTTTGCCAGCCCGGTGATCTTCACATCCGACGCGCCGGATTCATACGTGAAGACGTTCATCTCTTCGGGATTCGGCTCGGAGAAATTGAGTTCCACGTTCGCGGCGCCGTCCGAAATATTCAGTTGAGTTAATGCAAGCCCGCCGAGTTCGAAGTTGCCGTCATACGCACCCGCTTCGATGGACAGGCTCATCGGTTTGCTGCCGAGTTTCAGATCCCATTCATTCTTGAGGTTGTTGAGGTTCGGAAGGATATTCAAGTTTCCGTCCCCAACGCGAACTTCGACTTTTCCTTCATCGGTGGTGATCCCGGGCTTGAGTTCGTCGTAATTGTAGGTGGCGGTCCCGTCCACAAGTGTGGATGCACCGGGGGCAAGCGTCAATTCGCCCGCGCCGAACTTTAGCTTCAAATCGATCTGGTCCGCATCGGGATATTTCACTGTAATGTCTTCGGTCATATCGGGGCTGGGAGTGGGCGGCTTTGGGACGTTGATGCCACAAGCCAGCGCCGTCAGAGCGAGAAGCGCGATAAAGTTAATAAGTTTATTCATAAGAAATACCTCCTTGGTAATTCCAAGGAGGTATACGGGGATTTTTTGCAGGGGTTGCAAAGTGAGCAGCTTTATTATCGCGCCCAGCCGCCAGGTAAGGTCGCCACGCCGATATAAATGAGGAGCAATGCGCCGAGGATGCAGAAAAGTGTATTGCGGAAGCGCACGCTGTCCGCGGCATTTTTCCACCGCGCGGGCAGGTGACCAAGGACTGCCGCAATGATCATGATGAAGGCGTGTTCAAGGCGATAGCGGGTAAAGCCGCCGTCTACAGAGAAGCCAAGCCAGAGAAGGTTGATGAGACCAAGCGTGGCTTGCAGGTCCATCACACCACTGAATCCGGCGGCGAGACCGCGGTCCATGCCTTTAAAAGCTCCGCCCCTCAACCAGCCAATGGCGAATTTGACCGCAACGATGACGGCGACCAACAAAACAACCCACCTGAAATGCGAGTGAATGATAAAGATGATGTTCATAGGTTTCTCCGGAATTAAAATTTGGTTTGTTACATATTACAAAACAAAAGGCACGATCGCCTTTCGATCTTTTGGGAAGTCTTCGAATGTCGCCCGATACCAACTGAGGGCGCGCAATCCCTGCCCTATCAGGAAGGAGGTCATTGCGAGTAGATTCATCCATGCGGCAGTATGCCGTGAAAGCAGGATAATTCCCAGCCAGCCAATGATCTCGAACAGATAATGCGGACAGACAACGTACTGGAACAACCCGCCTTTTGGGATGAAGTAACCGGTCGATTCCTTACGCAGGTCGGCAAGGAGTTTGTGATGATAGAAATTCCCCGCAATTCCGACAAGAAACAGGAAGACCCCGCCGATGAACATTGCATCGACTGCGGCGATGGGATCACGGTTCAGCCAGCCAACGGTGAATGCCGCCTGCGAGTAGAAAAGGGAGATCACCAGGGTGTTGACCAGGCTGGTGGGACGGGAATATTTGTGCAGGAACAGAGATTCCAGAGTCCGCTTGGAGAAGTGAATGAAGACAGCTGCAAAGACCGTCCATTGAATGAGGTCGGCTGATGGCAGATAATCTTTTGCAGAAAGGAAGAGCGCCAGGATCGGTGCTGCATATAGAATGAACATCCCAAGCCGGGGGGGCAACCCCATTCCTGCACGTGGTTTGTTATAGTTCGCGATCGGTTGCCCGTAGTAAACAACGGGTCCTGCACAAAGGGCGATAACGGCGAGCAGGATATGGTGTGAGATGGTGAGGGGTGTCCATTCGGGAAAGATCATGTTCAATGGTGCGATTATACAGCAGGGTGGTTACATCCTTTATAATCGTAACGTCGTAAAACAAGTCTGTAGACTTATTTTTCAGAATTCTGGAGAAACCTCATGACTTACACAACCATTCTGACCGAAACGCGCGGACGCGTGGGTATCGTGACCTTGAACCGACCAAAGGCAATGAATGCCTTCAACCTGCAAATGCTTGGCGAGTTGTTCGATGCGCTGGATGGATTCGAAAAAGACCAATCCGTCGGCGCGATCATTGTCACAGGCAACGAAAAAGCCTTTGCCGCAGGGGCGGACATAAAAGAGATGGCGGAATCTTCATATGTGGAAATGTTGACTTCGGGGCATGTCCAGATATGGGACCGCATCCGTTCGATCCACAAGCCGGTCATTGCCGCGGTATCCGGTTGGGCATTGGGCGGTGGATGTGAGTTTGTGCTTTCCTGCGATATGGTCGTCGCTTCCGAGTCGGCGAAGTTTGGTCAGCCTGAGATCACCATTGGCGTAATCCCCGGCGCGGGTGGTACTCAACGTCTGGCGCGGCTGGTTGGCAAGCATCTCGCGATGGAAATGACCATCAATAATCGCACGCTGACTGCACAGGAAGCGCTTCAGTTCGGGCTTGCGAATCGCGTCGTGCCCGTCGAAGGCTATCTCGATGCCGCGGTCGCTTTTGCTGATGAGATCGCCTCACGCGCACCGATCGCCGTCCGCATGGCGAAGGATTCTGTCAACGCCGCGTTCGAGACCACACTCACCGAAGGTCTCGCCGTCGAGAAGCGCAATTTCTATCCATTGTTTGCAACCGAAGATCAAAAGGAAGGCATGCGTGCCTTTGTTGAAAAGCGCAAAGCGGAATGGAAAGGCAAATAGCCTTTTAGTTCATTCGTCGAATAGCCTGATAGTAGATGAAGACTATTCGACCAGCTGACCATCCCTCGCTTCATCTATGGAACTCAAATCTGCTCTCTCCGACCTGGGTTTGCGCAAACGCCTTGTGCTGGTCCACGCCTCTCCCTTGGTGGATTCGCAATCCCTGCTCGATTCTCTTCTTGAAACCACGAACGGATTTTTCACCCCTGCTTTCACACCCAAATCCCTTTTGCCATTGGACTTTCACCCCGCACGCGCAAGTAAAGAAGCAAGCGCCGACGCTCAACCCTTTCATCCCGCCATGCCTGCCGACGAAGCATTCGGTAGTTTTCCCGAGCTTGTGCGTCGTTCGAAGAAAGCAAAACGCTCCATCCACCCGGTCTTATCGTTCACCGGAATCGGCGCCGAGCATGCGCTCCATGTACAGACCATCTCCGAGCCTTATGCTCCGATCTCAGCGCTAGCCGGTGAGGATGGAGCCATCCTGCTCATCGGCATGGACCAGCGCATGAATTTCAGCATCCATTACGGTGAAAAGCTTGCCGGACGAATGCAGTTCATCCGCTGGGCGTTGACTGAAAATGGGATCGTCGAGTGCACCAACTTCCCGGGCGACCCGGAAGGCTTTAATGCCATCGAACTGACCATCAAGCCGTTCGTCCGGCAAGTGGAAGCGGGTGGGATTATCCTTCAGGCGATCCCGGTCAACGAAATGTTGCGGGCGGTCGTCAATAAGATTCACGAGAATGCATACTCGCTATTGTGCGGCCGCCCGGATTGTGAACGCTGCGAAGCCGTGCGCTGGGGATGACGGCTGGCACGTTTGTTATTGCGATAGGTCGATCGTTTCTCCACCGTAATCGCCGGTGACGTGGATCGCCCAATCTGCGTCGCGGACATAGGTAAGGGTGCCCTCCTTTAATCCGGTGACGCCAACTTCAAGGGTGAAGGACCCATCGTCGTAGTTGTAAGAGCCGAAGCCGGTCATCACAAAACCTTCCGAGAAGGCGCAATCCGTCAGCGTGTACAAGTCGCTGGTGTCGTCCGAGTCGAAGGAGAACGTCCCACCGTAGGGGCAGGCAACGGCATGGATGTCATCTGAAATGATGTAATAGTATTCCGGCAGGTAAGTGATCTCGCTTTCCACATCGTACAAAGCATCAAGCGGACTTTCATAATCTGCCGCATTGGCAAGTGCCAGCGAAGCGAAATCGCTCGCCACGTAGCCTTCGCATTCGGTTTCACGTTCTGCAGGCAGGGTATCGTTCACCAGGAACTCGGCGACAAGCCCATCCACACATTCGTTGCCCCAGCCAAAGATGACATGCGGGCCGCCGATCTCGGTCACCATATAGCCGTTCGAGACATTCTCGAAGACAGCGCGCGCGCCTTCATACGGAGTCGCCGGATCAGTGGTGGCGTTGAGCACAAGCGTTGGGAAGTCTCCGCCCTTGAACGGTTCTGCCAGCATTGCTGGCAACGAATCATCTTTGGGGTAGGGCCAATAGACGCAGGGCAGGTCTCCGTAAAAGACGGAGGAGAAGCGCGGCAGGCTGGCATCCACTTCATCCCCTTCGCGCAGGAAGAGCTCGGCTTGTTCTTCAAAGGTCACGCCTGGTTCGGCATAATCTCGGCAGGTCACGCCGTAATAGATCGCATCGCTCCACGACGGGTCGAGCACCGCTTCGAGGGTGTCGGGATTCACATACAACGAGTTGTACGCAACCCGCGCCAAAGGCACAAGTGTGTTATCGCGGGCGTATGCCGCGAGAGCACGCAGGAATATCATCCGCGCGGTTTCAGAGTAGATAAAGCCCGACGTGGCTTCCAACTCGGCGAATGAAAATTCGCGCTGCACTACGCCGCCGGTCGAGAGCGGAAAGTCGAACGTCATGGGAGCCTGTTTCAATTGAGCGGCAAGTTCATCGTAAACTTCGACTGCATCCCTGCCCATATCTGCGGCGCAGAATTCGTCTGCGTTGCAGGCTTCGAGCGTGGCGACCAGCACATCGTTAAATGCAGCAGCCTGCCCCTTGAGGAATTCAGTGTCCGTCAACGTGATGTCCACTGTCCCATCCAGGATGAGACCAGACAGCCGGTCGGGGTGAGCCGTGGCATATATCTGCGAGAACTGCGTACCGTAACTTTCACCGTAGAGCCAGAAGGTTTCATCACCCATTAATTCGCGGAAGGCTTCCAGATCTTCAACTGCCTGCACCGTGTCGAGATAGGGGACAAGATCCGTTTTGCCCATTTCTGCGACGCACTCAGCCACAAAGGTTTTGGTGACATCCAGCAATTGCGCTTCGCCCTCGGGTGTGACTGCCTCGGTATCTGTCCGGTAATACTTCGCCGCCGCATCGATGCAGTACAACCCGCCGGATTTGTTGATGCCGCGCTGATCGAAGAAGACCACATCGAAATTTTCTGTGATGCGCGGGTCGAAGTAAGAGGTGTAATTATCGGCGCTCATCAAGCCAGAACCACCAGGTCCGCCGATGACGGTGACGAACATCCCTTTGCGTTCTCCTGTTGCGGGCAATACCGCAAACACGACCTTCGTCGTTCGCGAATCCTGTGGATCAAAGTGATTCAGCGGCACGGTCACATCGATGCATGTAAATTCACTGTCGGGACAGGGATACCCCCCGGCTCTTTCCAGACGTGAAGCTGCATCCTCGACCGGAGCCTCAGTTTCGCTGACGGTCGGTTCCGCCGCGGCTGTGGGTGAATCGGCGGTCGGGGGCGGGGTAGCCGGTGACGCACACGCCTGAAGAATGAGCGCAAACGCAGCCAGATGGACAAAAAACTTTTTCATACTCATAATCCTTTCTCTCTTAACCATACATCGATCCGTTCGGCGACGGATTTCCAGCCTTTTTCCAGCATCATATCATGCGCCATTTCCGGGAAGATTTCGGCGGCGGTGTGATAGGCATTCGCAGTTTTGTGTACATCCATCGGCGGAATGACCATGTCATTTTCCGCGCCGAGGATAAGAAGCGGGGCTTTCACCTTTTTGGGATGGGCAAGGTTTAACCCAAGCAAGTCCACATACATGCGGAAGGATTCGTTGTTGAGTTTGGCATGGTATTTCAATAGCTCATCGCGCGGGAAATTCTCCGAAAAGAATGCCCAGCGGGTATGTTCGGGTGTTTCGACCACAGGGGAGAGTTGGAACTGTGTCAGCACCTTGAGCAATGTCAGCGGGCTGTGCTTGAAGACCAGCCAGGTCGGGTGCCAGAGTCCGTAGGGAGGGTTGGAGGCGAGCAATACCCCTGCAGGCGCGGAATTTCTTTCGAGAAATTTCTGGACGATGAATCCGCCCATGGAATGACCGATCAGAACTGGCGGAGTCGGAAGCGTCCGTGCGATCTGCTCCACATCACTGACGTAATCCATGATCCCGCTTCCTTGAATCTTCCCCTCGCTGCCAGCATGTCCGCGCAGGCTGAGTGCAGTGACATGCCAGCCAGCGTCCGCGAAGAAGGGCAGGAAGAACTCATCCCAGCACCACGCTCCATGCCACATCCCGTGGATGAATAGCAGCGGCGTTTTATGTTTTGCATTTGCAGGTGCGCGGGTAATGGTCTCGAGTTTCATGGCAGACTCCTCTCTCCCTATGAGTTTACCTGAAAGTAAAACTATGGAGTCAAAAGTCTCCTGACTTTTGACTCCAACGACGGGAGTCGTTTGAGTCCAGTAGCGCCAACAAAGAAATCCTCCATTGCGGGAGGATTTCTTTGTGAGCGCGGAGAGGCTCGAACTCTCAACAAACGGCTTAAAAGGCCGCTGCTCTACCATTGAGCTACGCGCCCATCTTGAAAGCGGACTGCATTCTATCACGGGCATATGCGGGCGTCAACGAATTGATCACTTTTCTTCATCCGTGTCGATATGACCCGGTTTTTCCTTGCCCAACTCCAGTGAGCGTTGATACGCCGCCCAAACGGCACGTGAAATCGCTGTGCGAAAACCTGCCTTTTCCAAATAATACAACGCCTCGGCAGATGTGCCACCCGGCGAAGTGACTTGATTGCGCAATGTGGCGGGATGCCGCGCCGCGCCTTGGTAGTACGAAGCCGAGCCTTTGATGGTCTGCAAGACGAGTTGCTCGGCAATGCGGCGCGGAAAGCCCATGTGGACCCCAGCGTCGATCAACGCTTCGGTGAAGAGGAAGACGTAAGCGGGTCCTGAACCGGAAAGCGCTGTTGCCATGTCGAGATAGCTTTCATCTTCCACGAAAACTTCCTCTCCCAATGCGCCAAGGATGGCGCGAGTCATTTCCTGTTGTTCTTCGGTCACTTCTTTTGAAGAAGTCCAGACCGTGATGCCTTCACCGATCTGCCCCGGCGTGTTCGGCATCGAGCGGACGATGGCTTTGTGCTTCAAGCCTGTACTGATCTTCTTGATGGTCGCACCAGCGATAATGGACAACACCAACGCATCCGGGCGGACACCTTTCAACCCCTTCATTACTTCGGTCAGCCTCTGCGGCTTGACGGAGAGTACCACCACATCCGCACCATGGCTGGCGACGGAGTTGTCTGTTGTGAATTTGATGCCGTATTTTTTGGACAACTCTTCGCCCCGTACCTCCCGCGGACCGGAAGCAGTGATGTTTTTTGCATCCGCCAGTTTTTTACGTAACAACCCTGCAATCATGGCTTCCGCCATCACGCCAGGACCGATGAATGCGATTTTCTTCTTAAGCATGGTTCTCTCCAGATATTGGGCAGGGTTTTGCCTGCCAGTTTTCAGCGATTTCTAGCGCACCTTTTGCCACTGCATACATCTGTTTTTGAAACTCGCTCGAGTAACCATATTTCACAACGGCTTCGGCAAATTCGTCCTCGTCCACAATCTCAGCAGGTTTGGGCGGGTATTTTGAGATGTCAAGCTCGTGGTCTTTGAATTTCAAGAGACCATTCGTCCATTCAGGCGGTGAAGCGATATTTATATAGATCTCCAACAGATTGCCGTTCGTTTCAAAAACTTCGATTAGATTGTAATATCTATCGAACCAGTAATAGGCGCGCAAATGGTGCTCGATATGAAAAGTTCTGCCGTCCGCATTGAAGACGGGGGAGCCTGCTAGCCCTATGGTGACGATCACATCGTCTGTTGCCGACTCGACAACGGCTGTCCAATTTCTGTAGGTTACCCCATCCGCTTTGCAGGCGTGGACTGGAATTATTTCGCCAACTTTTAAATTCTGCATGAGAAGATTATACATGCAACAAAAAACTTCCGAAGTCTTTGAGACTTCGGAAGTTTGCCGGTTTACTCTTTCACTTCGCCATCGACTACATTGCCGTCATGCGGAGAAGAGGGTCCGCCTTCGGGCTGGGGTTGCCCGCCCTGACCTTGGGCATACATCTGCTGGCTGAGCGCGTGGAAGGTATTCTGCAATTCCTCAGTCAATTTCTTGATGTGTTCAATGTCATCACCTTGCGCAGCTTGCTTCAACTCGTTGACCTTGGTTTCGATGGAAGCCTTCTCGGCGGATGGAACTTTATCGCCCAGGTCGCGTAACGCCTTCTCGACCTGATAGGTCATATTATCCGCGTCGTTCTTGACCTGGATCGCTTCGCGGCGCTTCTTGTCTGCGGCTTCGTTCTGCTTGGACTCCTGTACCATACGCTCAATGTCGCTCTTGTTGAGGTTGGTCGAAGCGGTGATGGTCACCTTCTGTTCCTTGCCGGTGGCTTTGTCCTTCGCAGTCACATGCAAGATGCCGTTCGCGTCGATGTCGAAGGTCACTTCAACTTGTGGAACGCCGCGCGGCGCCGGTGGGATGCCATCAAGGCGGAAGCGTCCGAGTGACATATTGTCGCCAGCCATTGGGCGTTCGCCTTGCAGGACATGGATATCTACAGCAGTTTGGTTATCTGCGGCGGTGGAGTACGTTTCAGTCTTACGAACCGGAATGGTGGTGTTGCGTTCGATCATGACCGTCATCACGCTGCCCATTGTTTCCACGCCGAGTGAAAGCGGAGTCACGTCGAGCAACAAGATATCCTTCACTTCGCCGCCCAGCACGCCGCCTTGAATTGCTGCACCTATGGCAACGACTTCATCAGGGTTCACGCCTTTGTTCGGTTCCTTGCCATTGGTCAGCTTGCGGACCAGATCTTGAACCATCGGCATACGCGAAGAACCACCCACCAGAACGACTTCGTCGAGTTTACCTGCATCCATACCCGCATCTTTGAGCGCGGATTCAAAGGGACGTCGGCAGCGCTGAAGCAAGTCTTCGGTCATCTGCTCGAACTTGGAGCGGCTGAGTTTCAACTGCAAGTGCTTCGGACCGGAAGCATCTGCAGTGATGTACGGCAGGTTGATCTCGGTTTCCATTACGGTCGAGAGTTCGATCTTGGCTTTCTCCGCCGCCTCACGCAGACGTTGTAACGCTTGACGGTCGTTGCGCAGGTCGATGCCCTGATCTTTCTTGAATTCATCTGCAGCCCAATTGGTGATCTTCTGATCCCAGTCGTCACCACCGAGATGAGTATCGCCATTGGTGGACTTTACTTCGATCACACCTTCGCCCACTTCAAGAACGGATACATCGAAGGTACCGCCGCCGAGGTCGAAGACGAGGATGGTTTCATTTTTCTTTTTATCGAGTCCGTATGCCAATGCGGAAGCGGTCGGTTCGTTGATGATGCGCAGCACTTCCAGACCTGCGATCTTGCCTGCATCCTTGGTTGCCTGCCGCTGGCTATCGTTGAAATATGCGGGGACGGTGATGACCGCCTGTGTGACCGTTTCGCCAAGGTACGCTTCGGCATCTGTCTTGAGCTTGCCCAGCACCATCGCGCTTATCTCCTGCGGTGAATATTCCCTGCCATTGACGGGAACCTTGATGCGCACATCACCGGTTGGACCCTGCTCAACCTGATAGGGAACCATGCTTCGTTCAGAGGCGGTCTCTTCGAAGTGGCGTCCAATGAAGCGTTTGATCGAGTAAATGGTGTTATCAGGATTGACCACCGCCTGACGTTTGGCGGTCTGCCCCACCATGCGCTCGCCATTTTTATTGAACGCCACAACAGACGGGCAAAGCCGCCCGCCTTCTGCTGTTGTAATAACGGTTGCAGAGCCGCCTTCCATGACGGAGACGACGCTGTTGGTCGTGCCGAGATCGATGCCTATGATTTTGCCCATATGAATTCTCCTAGCTGTACGTTTTCAATGGCGAAATCTTAAGCGATGAGTGCAAGAATTCCGTTAACGCCGCGTTGTTTTAAAATAAAAGGAGCCGCTCTGTAATGGCGGCTCTGGCTTGATCGGGGAAGGATTCATTTCTCCGCGACGGAAAGCCATTCGATGGATGCCGTCATCGGAACTTCTGTAAAGGAGGCTGTTGCGAACCCGATGTTTCCCTCTGTCAGCCCGTAATTGGTCGCATCGTAGCCGCGGATCCGGGTGCCGTTGACATGGAGATCGAGAATTCCGTCATTGCAAAAAAGTCCGATCTCTGCGTTCTGCATCCCATTGGGTAAATTCAATTGCCCCGATACCATGGGGATGTATTTGACGATTCCCGGCGAGAGCCATTGTCCATACAGAAGATAGTACGCACCATCGCCAGCGACGTCAAACTCATACCAGCCATCGGTTTCGCTGTAGCGGCAGATCAACCCGGCGGAACCGCGGGTGTTAAGCGAGATCTTTGCGCGGACAAATACATTCGAATAGGAATGTACGACATGGACCCCCACCAGCCAGGTATCGGGGGCGTTGTGGAGAATTTGCAAGGCTCCATTGAAAGTGGTTATTTCCGCAGGCTGACTCCCTCCGGCTTGCAAGTTCTGCCAATAGGGGGAGGGGATATCAAACTCTTCGGTGAAGTAGGGAGGCGGCGGCTCGGGTGTGGCGGTGGGAGAGGATTGGGATGTCGGCTCACCCCCGGGCGAGGGAGGAGGCGTTTGTGTGGGAGTAGATTCCACTTTCGGCGAGAAAAAAGGCAAATTGCAGGCAAGGCTGAGGAGGAGACATCCAATAATAAGATGAGGTTGTTTTTTCATGTTTATTGCTCTCGTTTAATGATAATTGTCCAGCATGAGGCTGGACAATTATAAGGTGGAGATGGCGGGAATTGAACCCGCGTCCGAAAGATTCGACCCTCGGAACTCTACGAGCGTAGCCTGCCGTTGTTCGTCATCACAGGCATCCCGGCAAGCTGGTAAGCCTGTGACCATCCGCTGGTCTTTCGCGTGTTTAGCGGAATCACACGCGGCACTCCATCATTGTTTCGCCCGATCCGTCACCGGGTGGAGGACGAGGACGGCGGACGTGACATCGCGAAGATGTCAGCCGTTAAGCTTCGCCTTAGGCGGCGAGGGGCATAGCGGCGTAAGTGCGGTTGTTGGCACTTAAGGTTTGCGCTGATTTTACGAGGTCGGCGCGCGCTCGGCTCGCATTCCGGAACCAGCCTCTCCCGTCGAAGCCTGTCATCCCCATGGCTGGGGACCTTCCCCATGCTGACGGCAGTGGAACTAAATTCCGTTGCCGTTCTCATTATAGCACGAGGGAAGTACTGAAAGTTGCGGACTTGTCCGTTATAATTAGGTCGGGAGGCGGCGTCTGATATGTCAACGCAAGAACCCAGCAGAAGAGGCCTCGATGACTGAAAAAGTACTGGTGATAGATGACGATTTGGATACCCTGCGGTTGGTGGGGCTGATGCTCCAGCGGCAGAGTTATCAAGTGAGCGCCGCTTCGAACGGTTCGCAGGGGTTGACGAAGGCGTTCGAAGAAAGACCGGATTTGATCCTGTTGGATGTGATGATGCCGGATATGGACGGCTATGAAGTTGCGCGCCGCTTGCGCAAGAATCCGGCAACGGCTTCGATCCCCATCCTGATGTTTACTGCCAAGACCCAGTTGGATGATAAGGTGGCTGGGTTCGAGGTCGGCGCGGACGATTACCTGACCAAACCCACACACCCTACAGAACTTCTTGCTCATGTGAAAGCCTTGTTGTCGCGCGCTACGCCCAAAAGTCCGGAAGAAATGGAAACGGTACTCCGGGAGAAGAATGGCTATTTAATCGGTGTGATTTCTGCGCGTGCCGGGGTGGGAGTTTCGACTGTGGCGGTTAATCTTGCGGCGGGGCTGCATACACAATCCAAGGCGGATGTGGTCGTAGCTGAATTGACGCCGGGGCAGGGTATGATGGGCATGGATCTGGGAATCCCGCCTCAAACCGGGTTGTCGGATATCCTGGGCGGCGCCGTCGCAGGGGCGACTCGCGAGAAAGTTACCGCTTCACTGGTGGAACATAAATCGGGGATCAAGGTGCTTGCCGCTTCTGAAAACCCCCGCGATGTAGACCTGGTCACAAAGATCGATACCTTCACCATGCTCGTCACGCGGCTGACTTCGATCGGGCAATTTATTGTGCTGGACCTGGGGTCTGGCTTGCCCTCATCCACTCAAAAACTGCTGACATTATGCGCCGAGCAGTTCGTGGTGATGGAAGGGACCGCCAATTCCATCCACTATACAAAAATACTTCTAAATGAATTTAAAGCATTGGGGTTGGACCTGAAAAACGTATCGATCATCCTGAACAATCGCCAGCGTTCCGAGGCTCAGATCCCCTGGAAGAAGGCGCAGGAAGAGTTGGGGCATCCCATCCTGACTGCGCTTACCCCGGTGCCGGAATTGTTCCTCCAGGCTGTTCGTTTGCAGACCCCGGCTGTCCTTGCGCAACCGTCGAACATGGTTGCGCAGCAGTTCATAAAGGTTGCCGACAGGATCTTAGAGCGTGAAAAGGCGCGATGAGTTCGTTTTCATCCCAGACCTGTGCGAACATTGAATTTGCCGCGGATCTGATCCGCCAATCCAAACATGCTGTCATTTTGACCGGGGCAGGGATATCGACACCGTCGGGGATTCCCGATTTCCGTTCCAGCGGTACAGGATTATGGTCGCGGGATGAACCGCTGGAGGTGGCTTCCCTCAGCACGTTTCGTACAAAGCCAGGTCAATTTTTCGAGTGGTTTCGTCCGCTGGCGCAGCAGATGTTCGAGGCAAAGCCAAATTCGGCACATCATGCCCTGGCAAGCCTTGAGGCGCGCGGATACATCAAGGCGGTCATCACGCAGAACATCGACACCCTTCACCAGAAATCCGGTTCGAAAACTGTCATTGAAATGCACGGCACCATGCAAACTTTGACCTGTACTCAGTGTTATCATCAGGTACAGGCTGAATCGTACATTGCGCGGTTTGTGGAACTCGGTGAGATTCCGCACTGCCCCAAATGCGCCGCGGCGCTTAAGCCGGATGTGATCTTGTTTGGGGAGCAGTTGCCGCAGTCTGCCTGGTTTTCGGCACAGAAGGCGGCGCGGGGCTGTGATCTGATGCTGATCGCCGGTTCCTCACTCGAGGTTCTGCCGGTGGCTGGCTTGCCCATGCAGGCGCTCGACCGCGGGGCGCACTTGATCATTATCAATAACACGCCCACGTACCTGAACGTCCGCGCGGATGTGGCGATCATGGAAGATGTCGCCGCGGTCCTGCCGGCAATTGCAGAGAGAGTGCTGAATGGCTGAAATCAAAACCGAACGACTGGATAGTTACCGACGCCTGATCGACATTGCGCGCGATCTCGCCTCGACTCTCGATTTGGACATCCTGCTCAGCCGCATCGTCCATGCCGCGGCGGAAATCAGCGGCGCGGAGGCGGCTTCGATCCTGCTGTATGACGACGCTTCACGACAGTTATACTTCCAGGTTTCGACCAACATGGATGAATCCACCCGCCGGGGAATTACCGTTCCGCTCGAGGGGAGCATTGCCGGGTGGATAGTGACCAACCGCAAGCCGGTCCGGATTACCGACGCACACGACGACAAACGCTTCTATTCCAATGTCGAGGCGATCACGGGGCTGACCACCCAGTCGCTGCTCGGGATTCCGCTGATCACGAAGAACAAGATCGTCGGCGTGCTGGAGGCGTTGAACAAGCATCGGGGAAAATTCAGCGAGACCGATGAGTCTCATTTGCTGGTACTGGGGGCGCAGGCGGCCGTGGCGATCGAGAACACGCGCCTCTTCCAACAGTCTGACCTGATCTCCGAGTTCGTCCATGAATTGCGCACGCCGCTCTCCTCACTCAGTACTGCCACCTATTTATTGCTGCGCCCAGAAATGTCGCAAGACCAGCGCGACCAGATCATTCAGAACATCCACAGTGAAACCATGCGCTTGAATGCGCTGGCTTCCTCATTCCTCGACCTGGCGAGGTTGGAATCCGGGCGTGTGCAATACCGCAAATCCGTATTCAGCCTGGCTGACCTGATGTATGAGTGCAAGGACATTATGGCGACCAAAGCCGTGGAAGATAATATTCACATGCGCGTCGAATCGCCGGAGGGGCTGCCCCTCGTCGATGCCGACCGCGATAAGATCAAGCAGGTCTTTTTGAACCTGTTGAGCAATTCAATCAAATACAACCGTCCCAATGGGAGCGTCCTGCTGCGGGCTGAGGTGCATGAGAACGAAGTCATGGTGGTGATCCAGGATACCGGCATCGGCATCCCGGAGGAGGCGCTGCCGCATCTCTTCCAAAAGTTCTATCGTGTGCGCGAGCATGAAACGCGCGCGTCCGGCACGGGGTTGGGGCTGTCCATTTGCAAACAGATCGTGCAGGGGCACGGCGGGCGCATCGAGGTAAAGAGCAAGATGGGAGTTGGCACCGTATTCATGATCTACCTCCCGCGCACCACCAAGACCATTCCGCGTGACCTTGTTTCTGAGCCGCCTGCCAAAAAAAGCAGGAAATAACAGAACGGTGTTGGTGGGAAATAAGTACGGTTTGACTTTTTTCAATGATGAGTATAAACTAAGCGCCAGTACCTGAGAAATTATTCGGAGGAAAAGATGGCACAATTTCAATTCGTCATGCGATCGGGACCCACACCGGGAGTCACCTTTCCGTTGGACGGCGATCAACTCACCATCGGGCGCGATTCCACCAATGGCGTCGCAATCAATGACGCGGAAATCTCCCGCAAACATGCGCGGATGATGTTCCAGGGTGGCAAATATGTGCTGGAAGACCTCGGTTCGACCAACGGCACATTCGTCAACGGACAACGCCTTGCCGGACCCGTGGTGCTCAAACCCGGAGATGTGGTCTCCTTGGGCGAGCAAATTGTCCTGATGTACGATGCAATTGCCGGAGACGCAGGCGCGACAGTGGCGGTTTCGCGCAAGGCAGTCCAGGCTCCGCCGCCAGCTTACTCCGCGCCTCAGCAATCTTACGCGCCGCCTCCCCAACCACAATATTCGGCTCCGCCGCCCGCGCCTAAAAAGTCCAATATGACGCCCGTCATCATCGGCGTTGGTGCCCTTCTTTTTATCTGTGCCTGTGCGGGCTTCTTCTGGTGGGTGGACGCCACCTACCGTTGGTGTACCTTCTTCCCGTTCATCTCCGGCTGCTAAATAGTGCTTCACCTTCTCCGCCCCGCGAGTTTTTCTCGCGGGGCATTTATTTTTCCATAAAACACGCCATCTTTGATAGAATCGAAACATACGTTTCCTCCCACGCTTGATGTTCAGGACATCCTTATGGAACAAACACCCAAGACCACCTCTCCCAGTTGGGGCACCAACACCAAACTCGTCATCGCGCTGACCACCGTGGTCATCATCGGCGCCCTGCTGGTCAAATTCCAGTTCATCATCACACCGCTGGTGATGGCGTTCCTGCTGTCCTATTTATTCCACCCGGTCGCGGATTTTCTCCAGCGCAAATTGCACTTCTCATGGAACGCAGCCGTGGGCGTGATCTTCCTCGCCATCATCATTTTTCTATTGGGATTGCTCACGCTCGGGGGGGTCGGGCTTGTACAACAGGTGCAGAGTCTCGTTATCATCGTTCAGGATGCGCTTCGCACCTTGCCGCAGTTGATCCAGGATATTTCAGGCAGGGTTATTCAGGTCGGACCCTTCAAAGTCGATTTCAGCCACCTTGACCTGAATGACTTGAGCCAGCAAGTGTTGGGCATGGTGCAGCCGCTGTTAAGCCGCACTGGCTCGCTTCTTGGGACCGTGGCAGGAAGCGCCGCCAACTTCCTTGGTTGGACTCTTTTCGTCCTGCTGGTCGCCTACTTTACGCTTGCCGAAAGCAAAGGTATCCGCGACCAGATCATCACAGTCGAAATCCCCGGCTACAACCAGGACTTCTCTCGATTGAGCCGCGACCTGGGACGCATCTGGAATGCGTTTCTGCGCGGGCAGATCATCGTCTTCTTTTTGGCGGTCACTGTGTATGCGGTTGTGCTAAGCGTGCTGGGCGTCAGTTACGCCATCGGACTGGCTTTCCTTGCAGGGCTGGCGCGTTTTGTGCCGTATGTCGGACCCGCCGTTAATTGGGCATTGCTGGTCATCGTCGCCTACTTCCAACAATATACGCTCTTCCACCTGCCAGACTTGACCTACACCGCCATTATCCTCGTTATCGCGCTCATCATTGACCAGGTCTTCGATAACATCGTCAACCCACGCATCATGTCCAGTGCGCTCAAGGTACATCCTGCCGCTGTGCTGGTGGCTGCAATTATTGCTGCAAATCTTTTCGGCATCCTCGGCGTGGTCGTCGCAGCGCCGATCCTCGCCACCGCCGCATTGCTGTGGAATTACATCATGCGCAAGATGTTCGACCTTGAGCCATTCCCTGAGAAGGAAGTGACTCAGCCGCCCCCTCCTCCCGGGTCTCGCATCTTCGTCGCCATCCGCCGCTTCTTCCGGGACCGGAAACCGGCCGCTCCCGCCCCGGCTTCATCCTCATCCGTGAGTCTTTCCCGGCATGAAGAGCCGGTTACCCCTTCTGAAAAGTTAAAACCCAAAAAGAAGAACCACCCCCAAAGGAGAAACAATGAGCAACGCTCCAGATCCAAAAACTGAGACCCTCGCCGAGACCGAAAACTTCATGGCATGGCGTGCAGAAGAACCCGACGGCGAAACCACGTATTACCTGCAATTGGGAAGGGGTACCATCAATTTTTTCGCCGAAGAATGGGATGAACTCCTCGCCGCGGTCCCCGAACTGACCCAGGCAAAGCCGGACGAAGACGGTATGTATGCCGCCTCGTTCGACAACATCGACATTTGGATGGATAAAGATGACTGGGCGGAATTCCTGCAATTAATTCAAGAACTGGGCAGGTGACAATCACCTTTGAGGTGACTGTCACCTTTAAGTAGTCCATGCAAAAACTCCGCAACTCCATCACCGATGTACCCGGTATCGAGGCGGGACACGCGCAAAATAAAAAAGCGCTGACCGGCTGCACTGTTATCCTTTGCCGCAAAGGGGCGGTTGCCGGTGTGGATGTGCGCGGAGGCGCGCCTGGCACGCGCGAAACAGACCTGTTGGACCCGGGCAATTTGGTTCAACAGATCCATGCGGTGATGCTGGCAGGCGGCTCTGCCTTTGGGTTGGATGCGGCATCGGGGGTGATGCGCTACCTCGAAGAGAAACAGATCGGGTTCCAGACTCGTGAGGCGTTCGTTCCCATCGTACCCTCTGCTATTTTGTATGACCTTGATCTGGGCGATCCCAATATCCGGCCGGATGCGAAGATGGGATATCAAGCTTGCTTGAGTGCTTCAAAGAACGAATCATCTGAAGGTGTGGTGGGGGCAGGGACAGGTGCGAGCGTGGGCAAAATGCTTGGGAAGAGTCAAGCGATGAAATCGGGAATCGGAAGCGCAAGCATCCAACTTGGGAATGGGATCGTTGTGGGTGCGATCGTTGCCGTCAATGCTTTGGGCGATGTATATGATCCGATAACAGGTGAGTTCGTGGCGGGAATCCGAAGCGAAAAGAAGACAATGGAATTGCTTGGTTCGCTTAGCTTTAAACGCACGCCAAAAAGGAATACGGTGATCGGCGCAGTTGCTGTCAACGCGGACTTCTCCAAAGCGGAGATGACCCGTGTGGCGCAGATGGCGCATGACGGTTTGGCGCGCGCGGTGCGACCGGCTCACACGCAATTCGACGGCGATACGATCTTTGCGCTTGCGACCGGCGGAAAGAAGGCTGATCTTTCCTTGGTTGGCGCGTTCGCGGCAGAAGTATTTGCACAAGCCATCGTGCGCGCGGTGAGGGCTTCGGTCTCGGCGGGCGGACTGCCAGGTTTAGCGAGCCAAAAGCGGGAATTTAAATGAAGAATCTCTGGCGGATATTTGGTCGCAGCTTGGTTAGCCTTATTGCAGCTTATCTAGTTTCATCGACATTGGCTGAAACGTATTTCGACCTCAACTCGCGCGCGCCCATCGATCAATTATTCCTCATCCTCATCCCTTTTGGCGCGGCATTTGTCGTTCTGTTATATACCTTTCCTTCCCTTGAAAGCGAATTCTTAAGTGCTTCTACTGGTTTTCGATGGTTTCTACTGGCATGGGCATTGATCACCGTCCTCCTTACGCTTTCAATTACCAATTACCAATTACCGATTTTCCCTCTCCTCTTCATCCTCTCCCTTCTGCTCATCATTCCCACTGCATCTTCTCTCCAATCCCTTGCCGAAGCGGGCGGACGTTCCCGCGTGTTCGGCGCATGGCTGTTTGCCTGCTTCTTTTCATTCGTACTTATCGGCTTCCTCGATAACTTTTATTCCAGTCCGGCCGAGGTCATCCTGTTGACCCTCATTTTGCAGGCTGCACTCGGCGTGGGCGGATATTTCTTCATGGGCAGGGCGCGGCGCGTGGCAGACGAGCGCTGGTTCGATGCTGTCATTCACACGGGGTTATTCATACTGATGGCTTTTTGTATCCTCTGGCTTTTCAACGCCAGTCAGCAGGTGTCATTATTCCCCATCTCATATTTTGTTTTGAATGGAAAGACGCGCACCGTATTTTTATTCACCAGTTTGCTTGCCCTGCCATGGCAGGCGTGGTTCCATCTCAAACTCAAATTCGGTGGTTTTTATAACTGGATCAAGTCGACGAGAGTCTATGCTTACGTCAGCGCCAACCTGGCAGGACTTTCCCTTTCTCTGGCATTTTTCGTCTTGTATCTTATTTTCGCCTCCACCATCAACGACCCGCACTTCGACGTGGACGATATCTTCTTCGATGCTGATGTGGCGAACTGGCGCGTCCGCCTGACGACCGACCGCTGGGCGGATTTATATCATCGCTCGGTGCATCCTTTTGTTTTACTGCTCTTCAAACCTCCCGTGGACTTTCTCGCCTTTCTTCTAAAAGGAGACAAACTCTGGGGCGCGTATCTCTTCACGGCGTTGGGCGGCGCAGTATGTGTGTACCTTGCGTGGATGTTCATAAAGACAACATCTGGAAACTCTGTCTACGCTTCGCTGATCGCGTCTCTTTTGGGATTGACCGCTTCGCACCTTGTCTTCGGCTCGCTCATCGAGTCATACATTTTCCTCGCTGCGAGTTTACTTCTGTTCTTCGTCCTGCTCATCAAGGATCGGCCGCTCCCGGCATTGATTGCCGCAAGCCTAGTGACGATCGGCATCACATATACAAATTTCGCACAGAATGTGATCGCGCTTTTTACGGTCAAACCGAACGTCAAACAAACGATTCGATTTATCGTTTCGGTGATCGTCATGCTGGTCCTGCTGACCCTCTTGAACAACCTGCTATACCCCGATGCGCACCCGTTCTTCTTCGTTCCGTCCACCCTGCAAGCTGAACAGCAGAATCTTTTTCCGCTGAACGCGTTGCGGATCGAAGCGTTTCCACGCGGTTTCTTCTTTCACAATGTTGTCGCTCCATCTCCCATTTTCTATGATAAAGATATTCCCTTCATTCAGTTCCGCTTCTTTAAGCCAGAGATTGAAGAACTAAGCCGTTACGACATGCCAATACAGAATGTCACCTCGTGGGTATGGCTGGTGCTGATTCTCCTTGGCGTGGTCTTGTTCGTGGCAAAACTCAGAGAGAATTTACACCTGCGGGTTCCCATTGGATTGATCGGATGCATACTCCTCAACATGGGGCTCCACCTGCGTTACGGCAAGGAATTTTTCCTTTACACACCCAATTGGACATATGCACTTATACTTTTTATGGGTCTTGCATGGCAAATACTTGCTGATCGTCGATGGTTCCAGATACTCTTGCTGGGATTCCTTATTCTATTGGGTTGGAATAATGGAGTTTTGATTTTGACGATATTGAAAGTCTTAAGTATGCAAGTCTAGATACCAGGGTGCAGTGTCCCGGCGGACCTCCGTAAATAGACTCTTCCGTTTCAATCGATGAAATCGTTTGTAATGGAAAATTCAAGTCTGATTTAAGCCTGTGGTAAACTCCAAACGCTCCGATAAAATATGTTGAACAAACGTCTCCCCTCCGCTTGGGCGTTGGCTGGACCCGTCAGTTATATCGCCATCGGTTTTCTGGATGCCTATTACAAAACTTTGATCGAGATCGCCCTGATTTCGGTCATCGTTCATGCAGTGGTGACTTTATTTGCTTATTTCATCTTTGGCAGGCTGGCGGAAAAATTCAAGACAAACATCCTGGATGCTATCATCTCCATTGTGCTGGCGATGTCGGTCGTCATTTTCTTCGCGGGGCTTGTACACATGGCGAGTCGCTTTCCGCGGCAGTTCGATGCTTCAGCGTATGCCCATGCCCCTGAAACGCTGACCAGCTTCCTCGTCGGGGTTGCGGCGGCTCTTCCTTTCTCCATGTGGATGGTGAGGGAATCCGAACGCAGGGGGTTTCGTCAGAGCCGCTTTTATCGCTTCGTGGATTCCAACCTCGGCGGCTTGATCCTCGCCGGGCTTTTCTTCTCGATCTATTTCCTGCTCGGCTCGATCTTCAACCAGCCCATCTTTCGCTTCGACGATATTTTCTTCGACACCGATAGCAGGTTGTACCGTATGCGTTTTGGGACGGAGCATTACCAGGATTATTACGAGCGCACGGTACACCCGTATGTGCTCATCATCGTTCGCCCGCTGGTGTGGATGACCTCGCTCTTCCTGAAAGGGGACATGCTGTACGGCGCATTCGTCGTCACCGCATTGACCGGGGCGTTGTGCGTTTATCTGGTCTGGTATTTTGTAAAGGAAACATCGGGAAACCCGCTTTATGCTTCGCTGGTCGCCGGGATGTTCGGCGCTTCGACCTCCCAGCTTGCGTTCGGTTCGTTGATCGAGAACTATATCTTTCTCGGCGCGGCGGCATTGATCTTCATTGTCTTGTTGTTGAAGGACAAGCCGCTTTACATGCTGGTCATTGCCGGGCTTGCCTCTTTCGGCATCACCATCTCGAACATTGTCCAGACCCTCATTGCCCATTTCTTCGTCAGGCGAAATATCAAGCAGATCATCATCTATGGACTCATCATCGGCGTGCTGGTCATTCCGCTGAACCTGCTCAACAATTTCATCTACCCCGAGGCGCATCCCTATCTGTGGGAAGTCTCCACCCTGCAATACGAAGAAAAGAATGTTTTCGAGTCGACCTTCCAACGCGCCAATTATCTCGGACGGGTGATGCTTCTGCACAGCTTCATTTCGCCGGACCCGCTTTTGTTGAAGGAAGATATCCCCTTTCTCAAAGTATGGATGTTCCGTGCCGCATTGAAAAAAGCGCCATTGCAGATCGCCCGTTATGAGACTATTCTCGGCAATGCGCTGGTCGCGGTGTGGCTCGCCTTCGTCGCCATCGGCGGAATTCTCTTCCTCAAGAATCTCTTCAAACGGGATAACGGCTTCGCCTTTACCTTCTTTTTTACCTGTCTGTTCTTCTTTGTGCTTCACATGCGCTACGGCAGGGATGTCTTCCTGTATTCCGTCAACTGGACGTATGCCATCACCCTCTTCCTGGCGCTGGCGTGGCGCGAACTTTCAGGCAAACGCTGGTTCCAGTTTTCACTGCTGGGGTTCGCCGCTCTTTTGATGCTCAACAACTCGCGTTTGATCCTGATCATGCTTTGGGCATCATACATGCATCTGCGTTGAACCCAAAGAACTGTCGTTCGCCAAAGAGAATACCCAGATTATGAAAAAGCAAACCCTGATCACCAATATGGCGGAGTCCATCGACTCACGCTGTAGGTTTGTCAAAGGTCATGAGACTTTTGGCTCCGTTACAATCCATCGAAACAAGGATAAACGACTTGCAAACTCTCGATAAACGTCTTCCGCTGGCATGGCTGCTGGGCATCCCGGCGAGCTATTTTGCGGTTGCTTATTTGGAAAATTTCTACAAGACCGGGCTTCAAGTCGCGTTATGGACGATCCTGATCCATAGTCTCGTCAACCTGTTCGGCTATTACCTGCTCGACCGGGTACGCCGGGACTTCACTGCGAACCGGCTCGAAACTGCGCTCGCGGTAATCCTTTTTGCGGCTTTGTTTTATCTCCTGCCCGCCTCGTATAACCTTGCAACGCCCTACCCCAACCTGTTCGACCCGCTGACCTTTCATCTCGATGCCGCGGTACGGGTTTCCTTTGTCAACGCGCTGATCCCCGCTTTTTTCATTGCGATGATCGTAGTCAGCGTGGGGCGCAAAAAGAATTGGAAAGAATCCCGCATCTATATTTTCATCGAAGCAAACCTCGGCGGTTTGCTCACAGCCATTTTATTCTTTTGCGTCTACCTGCTCTTTGCCTCGGTCTTCAACCGCCCCCATTACGACGCGGACGATGTCTTCTTCGACGCTGATGGCAACCTCTATCGCTATCGCTTCACCATGCCGACCTACGAGGATTACTACTGGCGTCCCGCGCATCCCTTCATCCTGCTCATCGTCCGCCCCCTGGTCGCGGTTTTGGGATTTCTATTCAACGGCGATAAACTCTTCGCCGCGTTCACCCTGAATGCAATGGTCGGCGCGTTGTGCGTTTATCTCGTCTGGTACTTTATCAAGCATAAGATTGGGAATCCGCTCTTCGCGCTGTTGATCGCCGCCCTCTTTGGCGCTTCTTCGACCCAGCTCGTGTTTGGTTCCGTCATCGAAAGTTATATCTACCTTTCGGCTGTCGCTCTCACGTTCCTGGTCCTTCTGCTCAAAGACAAGCCGCTCTATCTGCAAGCCATCACCGGGTTGACCGCCTTCGGCATCACCATCTCGAACGTGGCGCAGACTTTCATCTCTCACTTCTTCGTTAAGCGAAACATCAAAAAGACCATCATCTACGGACTGATCGTCGGCGCATTCGTCGTACCCTTATCCCTGCTGAACAATTTCATCTACCCCGATTCCTCGCCCTACTTCTGGGACGTTGCCACCCTCGAAGGTGAGGGACATAACCAATTCCCTGTCACCGTTCAACGGGCGGACTATCTTGCCCGGGTGATGATCCTGCATAGTTTCGTCGCGCCCGAGCCGGTCATCATCCGCGACGGGCTGCCCTTCCCCAAAGTGTGGATGTTCCGCGCTTCGATCAAAAAAGACCCGATGCAGCTGGCGAATTACGAAACGCTGTTGGGCGACGGGCTGGCAATCATCTGGGCGGGGCTGCTCATTCTCGGCGGGGTCTTTTTCCTGAAAAACATCCGCAGGCAGGATAACGGCTTTTCCCTGGCGTTCATCGTCACCCTTCTGTTTTACTTTCTCCTCCACCTGCGCTACGGCAAGGACGTCTTCCTCTATTCCACGAACTGGACTTATGCCATCCTGCTCTTCCTCGCTTTAGCCTGGAGTGAACTTGCTGGAAAGCGCTGGTTTCAAATTCTTTTGCTCGCCTTTGTCCTGTTGCTCATGGTCAATAATCTGGGTATGCTCGACACGATGATGAAGATCACCGCACCAACGGTCGAAATCCCCATTTGGAAATGA
>ERZ761602.2316-NODE-2316-length-30245-cov-7.785161_pt1 | contig 30245 bp, 22 predicted proteins | sample MGYA00512165_ERZ761602 | MGnify/ENA primary metagenome ERZ761602 (study PRJEB28899, sample SAMN02445085) | bioreactor sludge metagenome | biome: EBPR sludge; isolation source: Thorneside wastewater treatment plant | place: Australia: Brisbane, Thorneside...
CGCGGCGCCGGCCTGGGCGGCGGCCACGACGAGCGCGAGCAGACCCTCAACCAGTTGCTGGTGGAGATGGACGGCTTCGAGGGCGGCGAGGGCGTGATCGTCATCGCCGCGACCAACCGTCCCGACGTGCTGGACCCGGCGCTGCTGCGCCCGGGCCGCTTCGACCGCCAGGTGGTGGTGGGCCTGCCCGACGTGAAGGGCCGCGAGCAGATCCTGCGCGTGCACATGCGCAAGCTGCCGCTGGCCGACGACGTGGAGCCGATGGTGATCGCCCGCGGCACGCCCGGCTTCAGCGGCGCCGACCTGGCCAACCTGGCCAACGAGGCCGCGCTGTTCGCCGCGCGCGAGAATGCGAAGGAGGTCCGCATGGACCACTTCGACCGCGCCCGCGACAAGATCCTGATGGGCGCCGAGCGCCGTTCGATGGCGATGAGCGAGGACGAGAAGACGCTGACTGCCTACCACGAGGCCGGCCACGCCATCGTCGGTCGCCTGGTGCCCGAGCACGATCCGGTCTACAAGGTCACCATCATCCCGCGCGGCCGCGCGCTGGGTGTGACCATGTACCTGCCCGAGGGCGACAAGTATTCGATCAACCGCGTGGCGATCGAGTCGCAGTTGTGCTCGCTGTACGGCGGCCGCGTCGCCGAGGAACTGATCTTCGGCGCCGACAAGGTCACCACCGGCGCGTCCAACGACATCGAGCGCGCCACCAAGATGGCCCGCAACATGGTCACCAAGTGGGGCCTGAGCGACGAGATGGGTCCGATCGCCTACGGCGAGGAAGAGGACGAGGTGTTCCTGGGCCGTTCGGTCACCCAGCACAAGAACGTCTCTAACGAGACCGCGCGCCGGATCGACGAAGTGGTGCGCGCCATCCTGGACCGCGCCTATGCGCGCACCAAGACCATCCTGACCGAGAACCTGGACAAGCTGCACACCATGTCGCAGTTGCTGCTGCAGTACGAGACCATCGACGCGCCGCAGATCGACGCGATCATGGAAGGCCGCGAGCCGCCGCCGCCGGCCGGCTGGGGCAAGTCCGGCAAGGACGACGACAAGCCCGAATCGCGCCCGCTGCCCCCCATCGGCGGCCCCGCCGCGCAGACCTGAGCGACCGCGCGGCGCACCGCGCACGCCCAAGCAACACCCTCCCGAGGCCTGGCAACCCCAGGCCTCGCTCTTTATGCGCCTCTTTGTATTTGTAGGAGCGGCTTCAGCCGCGGCCGCACGGCCGAAGAAAAGGGGGCAACACGGATTGCACGGATCAACGCGGATGACACGGATAAAGCTTCTGGGCTTTGGTCCGCTCTATCCGTGTTGATCCGTGCAATCCGTGGCTCGAAGGCTTTCCGGATCAGCGGTCGCGGCTGTGAAGCCGCTCCTACAGGGGAAGGCCATCCTGTGTCGGCCTTGGGCGTCCTACAATCCACGCTGCCACGATGGGAGTGATGCCATGTTCGACACCGTACCCCAACTTGATTGCGCCGGCCGCATCGTCAGGCTCGACCGCCCGCAGGTGATGGGTATCGTCAACGTCACGCCGGACTCCTTCTCCGACGGCGGCGCGCACGTCACCGTCGAGGCGGCAGTGGCGCATGCGTTGAAGCTGGCGGAGGAGGGGGCCGACATCCTCGATGTCGGCGGCGAATCCACTCGGCCCGGCGCCGGCGACGTGGACGAGGAAGAAGAACTGCGCCGGGTCGTGCCGGTGATCGAGCGGCTGGCGAAGGAAACGGCGCTGCCGATCAGTATCGACACCTCCAAGCCCGCGGTGATGCGCGCCGCGGTACGGGCCGGAGCCGGCATGATCAACGACGTCTACGGCCTGCGCCGCGAAGGCGCGCTGGACGCGGCGGCGGAGTCGGGCGTGCCGGTGGTGCTGATGCACATGCAGGGCGAGCCGCGCTCCATGCAGGCCGCGCCGCATTACGACGACGTGGTGGGCGACGTGCACCGGTTCCTGGCCGAGCGCATCTTCGCCGCGGAGATGGCCGGCATCGACAGGAAGCGCATCGTCGTCGATCCCGGCTTCGGCTTCGGCAAGGACACCACGCACAACCTGCAACTGCTGGCGCAACTGGCACGCTTCGCCGAACTCGGCGTGCCGGTGCTGGCCGGCCTGTCGCGCAAGCGCAGCATCGGCGAGCTCACGGGGCGCGAATCTCCGGCTGGACGTGTCTTCGGTTCGGTCGCCGCGCACCTGATCGCCGTCCAGCGCGGCGCCGCCATCGTGCGCGTGCACGATGTGGCCGCCACGGTCGATGCGCTGAAGGTCTGGAACGCCGTTGCCGCCATTCCCCCGCCGCGCCAGGCCGCGGCGGCGCCGGCGATCCGCTGGCCGGACGAGGACTGAGCGTGCAGTAGCCTGCGCGTCTTCAGGCGCGCCGCACCCATGCAGGCGCGTAGGTGCGATTGCTTGCGCTGACGCGCTAGGTTCAAGCTGAATCGGCGACGGAGATTGAACTGCCGCCCTTCTTGCCCGTCTCGAAGCGCTTGAAGAAGAAAAGCCCGCCAGGGCGATGCCGCTGGCGGGCTTTGCTGTTTGCGTGGAGCGGAAGCGCTGGCGTATGCCGTCAGTGCTGTGCCATCAGCGGACCAGCGTGCCGGCGCTGCGCGATGCCGCCACCGCGGCGCGGCGGGGTGCGGGGCGGGTTTCCTCGATCAGCGCCGGCGTCAGCGTGGACGCCGACGTGGCGGTGGTCGCCGCATTGCCTGCGGCCACCGCCTGCGAACCGGAGGTCGTGCCGCGCGTCGGCATCAGCGGCTGCGAGCCGTTCACGCGGATCGGGCCGCCGCCGGTGGCCTGCTTCCACTGCTGCAGCAGCGCACGCAGGGCCTGCGGCTTGTTGGTGGCCTTGGCGGCGTTGGCCTGGTTGACGCTGTTCTCGCCGTGGCAGCCCGCGCAGGTACGGATCTCGCCCGGCTGCATGGTCACCCAGACGCGCTCGCGCACGATGGCTTCGCCGGCGGGATCGGTGGTCTGCCAGGTGAGCGCACGGTTGGCTGGCACGAACACGGCGGTGGAGCCGTCCGCGGCGATCTTCACGCTGCCCGTCGGGCCGCCGGGGTTGGCGACGTTGTGGCCGTTGTCGTTCATCGGCTGGGCGATCACGCGGCGGCCGCTGTTGAAGTTGGCGTAGGCGCGGACCTGGTTGCCCTGCAGGATCTGGTAGTGGGAGATGTCGTAGACGCGGCCGCTGGCCTTGGCCGTCTTCACGCCGCCGGGCACCTGCAGGTTGAACGGCTGCTGCAGGTCGCCGCGGTCGCGGCTGGTCTGGTTGCGGGTGACGATGAGGGACAGGTTGTTGGCCCGCAGCCATTCGCGCAGCGCCGTTTCGCTGACGTTCTCTTCGGCCAGCACGGCGGCTTCGGGCGCCTCCAGCAGGCTGCTGCCGGCGGTCGGGCGCTGGCGGGCGACGACCTCGACCGGTTCCAGTTCCCACAGCAGGCCGTTGAACGATGTCTGCGTGTCCGGATTCCACCAGGTGATGGACTTGCTGATGCCGGGCGTCAGCGGACTGCCGGCGATCAGCATGCCGGAGGCGTCGGTGCCGAGCTGGTACAGGCGGAACTGGGTGTTGTTGCCGGTGGTCGCGCTGGGCGTGTAGGTCGCCAGCATGTGCCCGGTGCTGGTCGGCAGCGGATTGCGGAAGCGGCCGCCGGACAGGCTGTTGTTGACCGCGGCGGGCGAGGCGTCGACGACCGTCATCTGCTCGGCGTTGAGCATCGGCGCGCCGGTGAAGCGCACGATCTGGTCGGTCGCCATCGAGCCGAACTCGCGCGCGTAGATGCCGTAGTAGGTGCCGGGCGTGCGGGGATCTTCGCGGATCTGGAAGATGCCGCCGTCGTTGCGGATGTATTTCTTGTTGGCGATGATCGAGGTGTTGGTGTTGTCCGACAGCGCCGAATCGGTGGCGAACGAGCGGGTCAGGTAGCCGAACGACAGCTCCTGCCGGCCGACGTGGTTGAGGGTCAGCTCTTCGGTGCCGTCCTGGTTCATCTGCCAGGGCGAGAACAGGTTGTAGGTGAAGGCGTTGATGCGCCCGTATGCGGCCGAGGTCATGCCCTGGCGCGATTCCGGGAAGATTTCGGCCTGGCGGCCCACGTTCGCCGCGCCGGCGGCCTCGCTGGCGTAGTTGAAGTCGCCGTAGCTGCCGGCGTCGGCCTGCTGGTCGCGCTGCAGGTGGTCCCAGCGGGTGAAGATGATGCGGCCGTAGCTGTCGATGGTCGGCGAGAACGCGCCGCTGGGCGTGTGGTTGAGCAGGCGCAGGTCGCCGTTGGCCGGGTTGAGGCTGTAGATGCCGACGACGGTGGGGGTGCTCTCGTACTCGTCGAGCTGCGGGTACAGGTGCGATTCGCCGCCGCGCGGGCGGTCGGACGTGAACAGGACGCGGTCGTCGCTGGCGTACAGCGGCGAGACGTTGTTGTAGCCGGTCGGCTGGCCGGCCACCTTGGTGATCACGGCCTTCTGGCCCTGCGCCAGGTTGGTGACTTCGTAGAGCTGCCAGCGCGTGCCGGCGACGCTTTCGTACTGCCGCGAGGGCGCGCCCACCAGCATGCTGAAGATGGCCTTCTTGCCGTCCCAGTGCACGGTGGGCTCGCGCACGGCGATCGCGTTGGCGCCCTGCTGGCCTTCCATGCCGAAGCCGGCCTCCTTGGTCAGGTTGCGCAGCGAGCCGTCCGGATAGCGGATCATCAGGTCGCCGCCGCGCGGCACCGCGCCCAGGCTGGTCATGTGGTTGGCGAATGAGGACAGGCGGCTGGCGAAGCGGTCGCTTCCCGCCGTGGGGACCTGGGTCACGAACATGATGGGCGTCGTGAGCGCCGAGGTCGCCACCGCGTTGGCGGCCACCGCCGAGGCCGCGACCCGCGCCGTGCCGGCCTCGGGGCTGGCGAGCGACGGGGCGGCCGCCGTGGCGGCGGAAGTGTCTTCGGCGATGGTGGCGGTGTCCGTGCAGGCACCGAGCAGGGCGACGAGCCCCATGGCCAGGAAGGAAGTGCGCAGCGTACGAGGAATGCTTCGGATCATGGACGGGCGTATTCGGGGGAATGACGGTGCACGCCACCGTTGCCGCGGGATCCGCCAAGCGGGTACCCGAGGCACGAAGGAGTGCGGATTGATGCGCTGCGGCCGTCACACATCCATGGCAATGGATGCCCCCGTCTGGCCGGATGGGAAAGTACGAGACCGACCCATCGCGCGCCATCGCAGAATATAGAGCGATCGAAAAATAGCAACTCATAATTTCCGATATCGTGTACTGCGCCACAAATAATCGGGTAAATGATGGCTGGGAAATAACCATCGCGATCGGCATGCGCGACAAGGCGTCGCACGGCGCAGGAGGCGTATCGCGGATTCCGCGGGATAATCCTTCACGCGGTCTTCATCTTCGATATGCGCGGGCAATGTAAATCGAGAGCCGTCGCCCGCGCATTATGAGACGAAAGGCGAATATTCTCCGGGCAATCGAGCATGGCGAATGGCGCCGGATAAACGATCCTGGCCTTTGCGGCATTGCACGGCAGCCGGAATATGTGACGCCTCTCCCATCCGCAGGTCCGCACCGTCGCCGTCGAGGCCACGGCGGGCGATGCGACAATGCGCGCCATGCCGCTCGACGAACGCCCCGCCGCCATCGCCATCATGGGTCCGACCGCTTCGGGCAAGACGGCGTTCGCGCTGGAGGTGGCCGAACGCCTGGGCGGCGAGATCGTCAGCGTCGATTCGGCGCTGGTGTACCGCGGGCTGGACATCGGCTCGGCCAAGCCCGATGCACAGGAACGGGTGCGAGTGCCGCACCATCTGCTGGACGTGCGCGATCCGTGGCAGGCGTATTCGGCGGCCGAGTTCGCCGGGGAAGCGCGCCGCGCGATGGTGGACATCGCCGCGCGGGAGCGCCTGCCGGTGCTCGCCGGCGGCACCGGGCTGTATTTCCGCGCACTGCTGGAGGGCCTGGCGGCGATGCCGCCCGCCGACGCGGCGCTGCGCGAGCGGATCGGCGCGCAGGCGGAGGCCGAGGGCTGGCCCGCTCTGCATGCCGAACTGGCGCGTGTGGACCCGGCCGCGGCCGCGCGCATCCACGCCACCGACCCGCAGCGCATCCAGCGCGCGCTGGAGGTGTACCGCCTGAGCGGCGTGCCGATCAGCGAATGGCAGCGGCGGGCGGGCGCGCAGCGGCTGCCGTTCCGCGTCCTCAAGCTGGTGCTCGCCCCCGCCGATCGCGCGGTGCTGCATGCGCGCATCGCGCGCCGCTTCGACCTGATGCTGGAACAGGGTTTCCTGGACGAAGTGCGCCGCCTGCGCGCGCTGCCGGCCATGCAGGCTGCCGCCGCGCCGTTGGACCTGCCGACGGTGCGGGCGGTCGGTTACCGCCAGGCCTGGGAATATCTGGACGGGCAGGGTGATGCGGCGGCGTTCCGCGAGCGCGCCATCGCCGCCACCCGGCAACTGGCCAAGCGCCAGCTCACCTGGCTGCGCGGCGAACTGGACGCGCGCTGGTTCGACCCGGCCGTCGACGCCGCGCACCTGCACCGGGCGCTGGCGCTGTTCCTGCCCCGGGCCCGGCAGCCGGGCTTGAAACCCGAACTGGGACCGGATGCCTGACTCGGCAACGCCCCGCCGGGCCGATGTTGTGTAACATCGGGGGCTCCGGGGCGGCAGGGGAGCCGTTCGCCGCGCCGGGTTCGTCACCATACCTAACTATAAGAACGCAAGGCGGGAGTACGTCATGTCCAAGGGGCAATCCCTGCAGGATCCTTTCCTCAATGCACTGCGGCGCGAGCGCGTGCCGGTTTCGGTGTACCTGGTCAACGGCATCAAGCTGCAGGGCACCATCGAGTCGTTCGACCAGTTCGTCGTCCTGCTGCGCAACACGGTCAGCCAGATGGTCTACAAGCACGCCATTTCCACCGTGGTGCCGGCGCGCAACGTGCGCGTGGGGCCGGGTGGCGGCTACGTGCAGCACGGCGAGGACGGGGCGGAAGGCGGAGACGGCGAATCCGCGTGATAATGCGTGCCTCATCGCAAGAGGCATGACCCCGAGTGTTTGAACGATCCCGCAAGGGCGAGCATGCGCTGCTGATCCAGCCGCATGCCGGCGGCCGCCCGGACGAAGGCGTGACCGAGGAATTCGGCGACCTGGCGCGCTCGGCGGGCGCAAGCATCGCCGCGCTGATCAACGCGCGCATCGACCGGCCCAATCCGTCCACCCTGATCGGCAGCGGCAAGCTGGAAGAGGTCAAGGCCGCCGCCGACGCCACCGGCGCCGACCTGGTGCTGGTCAACTATCCGCTGTCGCCCGGCCAGGAACGCAACCTGGAGAAGGCGCTGCAACGCCGCGTGCTGGACCGCACCGGGCTGATCCTGGACATCTTCGCCCAGCGCGCGCGCAGCCACGAAGGCAAGCTGCAGGTGGAACTGGCGCAGTTGCGCCACATGGCCACCCGGCTGGTGCGCGGCTGGACCCATCTGGAGCGCCAGCGCGGCGGCTCCATCGGCCTGCGCGGCCCCGGTGAAACCCAGTTGGAAACCGATCGCCGCCTGCTGCAGAAGCGCGTGGAGCAGTTGCAGAAGCGGCTGGAGAAGGTGGAAGTGCAGCGCACCCAGATGCGCCGTGCCCGCGTGCGCAGCGAACTGCCGCGGGTGGCGCTGGTGGGCTACACCAACGCCGGCAAGTCCACGCTGTTCAACGTACTGACCGGCGCCGAAGCCTATGCCGCCGACCAGTTGTTCGCCACCCTGGACCCCACCGTGCGCCGCATCGATCTGCCCGGCGGCGCGGTGGTGCTGGCCGACACGGTGGGCTTCGTGCGCGACCTGCCGCACGAACTGGTCGCCGCCTTCCGCTCCACCCTGAGCGAGGCGCGCGAGGCCGACCTGCTGCTGCACGTGATCGACGCCGCCGACCCGCACCGCGAGGAGCGCATCGCGCAGGTGGACGAAGTGCTGCAGGAGATCGGCGCCGGCGACCTGCCGCAGATGCTGGTGTTCAACAAGATCGACCGCATCGAGGGCGCCGCGCCGCGCCACGACCAGCCCGACCCCGACGCGGGCGGCGAGGGCGACGGCGAAGCGGTCGGCATCGGCCGCGCGCGCGAACGGGTCTGGATCTCCGCCCGCGACGGCCAGGGCATCGACCTGCTCAAGGGCGCGCTGGCGCAGCGGCTGGGCTTCCAGCGCGTGCGCGGCGAACTGCACCTGCCGGCGCATTCGGCCCGCCTGCGCGCGCGCCTGCACGCGCTGGGCGCGGTACTGGCGGAAGACTTCGACGAACAGGGCTGGCGCGTCACCGTCGACCTGGCCCTGGCCGACGCGCAGCGGTTGGCGGCGCAGGCCGGCGGCCATCCGCTGGAAGCCTTGCTGCCGGCGGTGCAGGCGGAAGACTGGTCCTAGGGTGCGCCCCGGCGCACCGTTTCCCGGGACCGCCACCCCGCCTGCATCGCGGCGGACGCACTGCGGCGCATGCGCGGACAGGTGGATGCTCCCGTGCACCGTGGCGCGATCGGGGCCGTGCGCCGGGGCATGGCCACGGGCAATAAAAGGCGCCGCATGACCTTCCGGGGTTGCCTCCCGGACGGGGCGCCCCTATCTAGTAGAATCGGAACCGCGCCGGTCATCGGCCCGCGCGAATCTTTCATTTCGGAGTGGGCATGGCCTGGAACACCCCTGGAAGCAGCGGCGGATCTGGCGACAACGGGAACCGGGGCACCCCCCGGCGCCCGCGCAACGGCAAGGGCGGCGGCATCGACGACCTGCTCGACCGCCTGCGCGGCATCTTCGACGGCGGTGGCGGCAACCCGCTGCGCTGGGCGCTGCTGGGCCTGGGCATCCTGGTGCTGTTCAGCAGCTTCCAGCTCGTCGGCGAGCAGCAGCGCGGCGTGGTGCTGCGCTTCGGCCAGTACAGCCGCACCATGCAGCCCGGGCCCAACTTCAAGTTCCCGTGGCCGATCGAGAGCGTCACCAAGGTCAACGCCACCGAGGTGCGCACCTTCAGCAACAGTCTGCCGGTGCTGACCCGCGACGAGAACATCATCACCGTCTCGTTCAACGTGCAGTACCGCGTGGGCGATCCCAAGCTGTTCCTGTTTGGCACCACCGACGCCACCCGCGTGCTGGAACAGACCGCGCAGAGCGCGGTGCGCGAAGTGATCGGCCGTTCCAACCTGGACGCCGCGCTCAACGCGCGCGGCCCGCTGTCGGCCGCCGCCGCCACGTCGCTGCAGGCGTCGCTGCAGGCGTACCGCACCGGCCTGGTGGTGACCGAACTGAGCCTGCAGGACGCGCGCCCGCCGGAGGAGGTCAAGCCGGCCTTCGACGAAGTGAACAGCGCCCAGCAGATGAACGAGCGGCTGGTCAACGAAGCGCGCGCCTACGCCGCCAAGATCGTGCCCGAGGCGCGCGGCCAGGCGCAGCGCGTGCGCACCGTGGCCGAAGGCTACAAGACCGCCGCCATCGCCAAGGCCACCGGCGACGCGACCCGCTTCAGCCTGCTGCTGGACGAGTACCGCAACGCGCCGGAAGTCACCCGCAAGCGCCTGTGGCTGGACACCGTGCAGCAGGTGATGGCGGAGAACCGCAAGGTCGTCGGCGGCGACAGCCGCCAGTTGATCTACGTGCCCATGGGCGGCGCCGGCGCGCCCGCGCAGGCCGCGCCCGCGGGCGCCGTGCCGGCCGAAGTGGTGATGCCGCAGGTGGAGAGCACGCCTTCCGGCGTGCGCAGCCCGTCGCGCGGTCCGCGACCCGCAGGCCGCGAGGAGGCGCAGCCATGAGGACTTCATTGATCGTCGGCATCGCCGTGGCTGTGCTGCTGGCCGTGATGGGCTCGGTGTTCGTGGTGCGCGAAGGCCAGGTGGGCCTGGTGCTCAACCTGGGCCGGGTGGTGCGCAGCGACATCGGCCCGGGCCTGCACTTCAAGTGGCCGCTGGTGGAGACCGAGCGGGTGTTCGACCGCCGCTTCACCGCCAACGAGTTCCCGCCCGAGCGCTCGCTGACCTCCGAGCGCAAGGACGTGAGCGTGGACTTCATCGCCATCGGCTTCATCGTCAACGCCGCGGACTTCTACCGCGCCACCGGCGGCAACCCGGAACTGGCGACCGACCGCCTGGCGCCGATCATCAAGGAATCGCTGCGCAACGAGATCAACTCGCGCACGCTGACCCAACTGGTGTCCGGCAACCGCCAGGAGCTGATCGAGAAGCAGTTGCCGGGGATCAACGCCGGCGCCAAGACCCTGGGCATGCAGATCGTCGACATCCGCTTCAAGCAGATCGACCTGCCCACCGACAGCGACGTTATCGGCCAGGTCTACGACCGCATGCGCGCCGAGCGCCGCCAGGTGGCCAGCCAGTTGCGCGCCGAGGGCGAGGAGCAGGCGCGCATCGTGCGCGCGCAGGCCGACCGCGAACAGGTGGTGCTGCTGGCCGAGGCCGAGCGCGACGCGCAGAAGCTGCGCGGCGAAGGCGATGCCGAGGCCGCGCGCATCTATGGTGCGGCGGCCAACCGCGACCCGAGCTTCTACGCCTTCCAGCGCAGCCTGGAGGCGTACCGCGCCTCGTTCGCCGACGGCCAGGGCGTGATCGTGCTGGACAAGGACGATCCGTTCCTGCAATACCTCAAGAGCGACCGGTAATCCGGTCCGCCCGCGGGCAGCGGAAACGCGGGGCGTCTCCGGACGGAGTCGCCCCTGCGGTCGGAGGTGGCAGGGCGGGAACAGGTCGTTTCCCGGCCCCGGCGATGTCCCCGCCGTAGCCTTCACCGTTCGGTCCCGGTCGCAGTCGCGGTCAAGTCCCGCCGGCGCATGTGCATCCGTTCTTCACCCACTCAGCCCCGACGCCCTCACTCCATGTCCGAACTCTGGTCCGCCCTGTGCCTGGTCGCCATCCTGGAGGGCCTGGTGCTGTTCGTCATCCCCGCCGGCTGGAAGCGCGCGGCCATGCAGTTGCTGCAGATGTCCGACGGCCAGGTGCGCGCCGTGGGCGGCTTCGTCCTGGTCTTCGGCCTGACCCTGCTGTGGTGGCTGAAGCACTGAGGGACCCCGGACGCACCGCCTCATTGCGGGTGCACGCTCCCGGATTCGCCCACTGGCAGAAGGGGCGCGCCGGGTCGATGTGGGGCCGCAGGCTTCCCGGGCCACTGCCTGAACGCGGCCCGGGCCGGGCAGGGTAGCCCCCGCCCCGGGAAACCCGGATAATGCACAAAAGCCGGACGGGCCCCCGCAACGGGATCCCCGCCGGCTTTTTCCGTGTCTGGGCCCGGCGTGGCGGGCGGCTCCCCGATGGAGCGCGCCGGCATCGGTGACGCTGCGGCCCGGCGCGATCCCTTCCGGCGGCCCCGATGGTCGCCAACCAATTGAGGAGTTAACCCGTCATGGGTCAGTCAGTCGTCGTTCTCGGCGCCCAGTGGGGCGATGAAGGCAAGGGCAAGATCGTCGATCTGCTCACCGAGGAAATCGGAGCGGTCGTGCGCTTCCAGGGCGGCCACAACGCCGGCCACACCCTGGTCATCGGCGGCAAGAAGACCGTCCTGCACCTGATCCCCTCCGGCATCCTGCGCCCGGACGCGCTGTGCCTGATCGGCAACGGCGTGGTGCTCTCGCCCGCGGCGCTGATCAAGGAGGTCGACGAACTGGAATCGGCCGGCGTGGAAGTCCGTTCGCGCCTGAAGATCAGCCCGGCCACACCGCTGATCATGCCGTACCACATCGCCCTGGACCAGGCGCGCGAGAAGGCCGCCGGCGGCAAGGCCATTGGCACCACCGGCCGCGGCATCGGCCCGGCCTACGAGGACAAGGTGGCGCGCCGCGGCATCCGCGTGGCCGACCTGCATTACCCGAAGCAACTGGAAGAACTGCTGCGCACGGCGCTGGACTACCACAACTTCGTGCTGACGAAGTACCTCAACGTCGAGCCGGTCGATTTCCAGAAGACCTACGACGAGGCGCTGGCCTTCGGTGAATACGTGCAGCCGATGAAGTCCGACGTGGCCGGCATCCTCCACGACCTGCGCAAGCAGGGCAAGCGCGTGCTGTTCGAAGGCGCGCAGGGCGCGCTGCTGGACATCGACCACGGCACCTATCCCTACGTCACCAGTTCCAACACCACCGTCGGCGGCGCCTTCGCCGGCACCGGCGTGGGCGCGGACGCCATCGACTACGTGCTGGGCATCTGCAAGGCCTACGCCACGCGCGTGGGCGGCGGCCCGTTCCCGACCGAGCTGGACGACGTAGTCGGCCAGGGTATCCGCGACCGCGGCCAGGAATACGGCGCCTCCACCGGCCGTCCGCGCCGCTGCGGCTGGATGGACATCGTCGCGCTGAAGCGCGCCGTGGCCATCAACGGCATCTCCGGCCTGTGCATCACCAAGCTCGACGTGCTGGACGGCATGGAGAAGCTGAAGGTCTGCATCGCCTACGAATACCGCGGCAAGCGCACCGAGTACGCGCCGTTGGACGCGGGCGGTTGGGAAGAGTGCACGCCGGTGTACCTGGAATTCCCGGGCTGGGAGGAGAACACCCACGGCGTCACCGAGTGGGAGAAGCTGCCGCCCGCCGCCCGCGCCTACCTGCGCGCGCTGGAGGAACTGTCCGGCTGCCCGCTGGCCATCGTCAGCACCGGCCCGGACCGCGAGCACACCATGGTGTTGCAGGACCCGTTCGCGTAAGACGGCGCATCGCGCAGCGGCCGCCGCAAGCAAACGGACGGCCGCTGCGGGCGACGACATCGGTATTCCCCGAGAAGCCCCGCACCCGCGGGGCTTTTTCTTGCGCGCATCGTCGCCACGCGATTGTTCCGGATGGACCACATCCGCGAATGAGCGCGCATGCCCGTGCAGGGCCGCGCATGCGCCGTGCCGGCGCTGCGTCGGATCCAAGCCGCACCGCGCGCGGCCGCTATCGCCCGCATGCCTGCGTGCCGCTCGGTTGAACGCGCGGCGGCACGCCGTTATGGTGGTCTCGCCGGGACGGGGGTGTCGGCGGAAAGGGGGTGCGGTGTCGCAGGTGGCGGAATCTCGGCTGCAGCGGCTCTGGCGGGCGCTCGGGGCGTGGTGGAACGCGCGGGCACCGGCCGGCGGCGTCGGCTTGCGGGCGTTCTGGTCCGACTGGAAGGCCGGCCATCCGGTGCTGGTGCGCTGGTCGTGCACGCTGGTGCGCGGGCTGGGGCTGGCGGCGCTGCGGGAAACCTCCTTCGGCCGATGGCTGCATCGGCGCCTGCCGCGCTGGCCGCGCGCCGAGGACATCCGCCATCCGCTGCTACGCTGGCTGGATGCCAGCCTGCCGGTGTTCCTGGGCCTGTTCCTGCTGGGCCTGTTCTTCAACGTGGTCGAGCCGTTCGGCCTGGACAACGCCACCAAGGCGCATTCCCAGCGCATCACCGCGCGCGTGCTGGCGCCGTTCTACCGCAGCGATGCGCAGGACCGCATCGCGGTGGTGATGATCGACGACCACACCCTGGCCGCGCGCGGCATCGGCTGGCCGCCGCAGTACGCCTACTACGACGAACTGCTGCGCCGCGTGCTGGCGCAGCGCCCGCGCGCGGTATACCTCGACATACTGATGCAGCAGCGCCGCGACTACGACGACAGCTACGAGGACGCGCGCCTGGGCATCGGCGAGGAGATCGCCGCCGCCGGCATTCCCGTGTACTTCGGCGTGTCCGCGCCGGGCGGGCGCTCGATCTTCTCCGGCGCGGGCGGCGCGCGCGACGTGGCGACCAGTTGGCAGGGCGCCGGCAGCGGCTATCCGCTGCGCATCGCCGGCGACTACGTCAACGAGCAGGGCCGGGACGCGCAGGCCGCGCGCGAGGATGGCGCCGACACGCGCAGCGTGGCGCTGGCGTTGTACCAGGCCGCCTGCCCGCGTGCCGGCGATGGGTGCGCGGCGCCGGCGGATGCGCTGTCCGCGCGGGCGCAGGCGCTGCCGATGGAGGTGCAATGGGGCAGCACGTTGCCGCAGCGGCCGGACGGCGCCGCCGCCGTCGCCTGTACGCGCAGAGGCGCGGCGGCAACCGGCGCGCGCCTGCGCCAGGCATGGGCGATGCTGGCGGACAGCTTCAACAGCGGCCGCGACGAAGCGGCCGAGGACCACGGCCGGCAGACCTGCGCCTACACCTTCACCGTGTTCGAGGAACAGCTCGACGACGAATCCCTGCGCGAAGCGCTGGCCGACCGCGTGGTGCTGGTCGGCACCCATCTGGTCGGGTTGAACGACCGCGTGCCCTCGCCGGTGCACCAGCAGATCCCCGGCGTGTACCTGCACGCGATGGCGCTGGACAACCTGATGACCTGGGGCGAGCGGCGCATCCATCGCACCGAGGGCCTGGGGTTCTGGCTGGGCGTGCTCAACGCCGTGCTGCTGTCGCTGGCCGCCGGCGCGGTGCTGCTGTGTGTGCGCGGCACGCTGCTGCGGCTGGCCGCGATGCTGGCGCTGTCGGTGGCGGCGGGCCTGGGCGTGGCGCTGTGGGCGCAATGGGGGCTGCGGCAGCCGCCGCAGGACTGGATCGGCCTGCTGGTGCTGTCGCTGGCGGTGACCTATTACGTGGTGAACCTGGGGCAGCGGGGCCCCGACGAAGAGGAGGCGGGCGATGGACAAGACGATGCTGGCGAAACGCGCGGCGGCGCTGGCGCTGCTGGCCGCACTGGCGACGGCGGCGGTCCTGGCGTGGGCGTGGACGGACCCGCCGCTGAAGGCACGGGTGGTCCAGGCGCACGGTAGCGACGTCGCCATCTACGAACAGGACGGCGAACGCTTCCGCCGCACCGGCCGGAGCGTGCCCGCCGCATCGCTGGCCGGCGCGGCGGTGCTGGACGTTTCGCGCAAGGGCTATGTGCTGGTGCAGGCCGCGCCCGCGCCGGTGTGGGTGGACAAGCTGAAACTGCGCATCGAAGGCGACCTGAGCCTAGCGCCGGGCGTGCGCTGCGCGCCGGCGCGTACGTCCACCACCGTCACCGTCCGCAAGGACGCCGCCACCGCCGGCGTGCGGGGGGCCGGGGAGGGCTGCCCGTGAACGCGCGGCGCGCGCTGCTGGGGCTCGCCGTCGCACTGGCGGCGGCGCTGCCGGCGCAGGCCGGCAAGCCGCTGGTGAGCGACAAGGACATGCAGCGCCTCAACCGCGGTGTGCAATTGCTGGGCGGCGTGATGCAGTCGTTCCGGCAGAGCCGCAAGATGACGCCGCTGGAGCGGCAGCGCTGGGCCTACGGCGTGGTGGAGCAGGCGCAACTGGACCATGCGCTGGACCAGATCCTGCAGGACCTGCGCCGCGCCGCGGGCGCCAAGGCGCCGCCCGCGCGCATCCACGTGATCCCCGACCCGACCTTCCAGGCGTACGCCGCCGAGGACGGCGCCATCTTCATCGCCGCCGGCATGCTGCAGAGCCTGGAGAGCCGCGACGAAGTGGCCGCGCTGATCGCGCACGAATACGCGCACGTGCTGCGCCGCCATTCCGGCAAGAGCGCGCTGGAAACGCTCAAGGGCGTCGGCGCCGGGCTCACCTCGCTGTACCTGGACTACGAATACGCCGGCAAGGTCAGCGCCAGCCGGCCAAGCACCGACTACATCCGCCATGCGCTGATGCGCGAGACCGCCATGCAGTCGGTGCAGGCCGGCATCGTGCCCACCCGCGCCCGCGCGCAGGAGGACGAGGCCGACCGGCTGGGGACCGACTTGATGGTGGCGGCCGGCTACAACCCCATCGGCATGATGGACATGCTCGGCCGCATGGAACTGTGGGAACGGATGCGCCTGCAGGCGCAGGCCGCGCAGCCGCCGGGTGCGCCGTCCGCGCTGGGCACGGCGGTGGTCCGCTACGCGCAGAACAGCGAGCAGGCGCGCTCGGCCAGCCGCAGGCTGGGCGACGACAAGCTGGTCAACGGCCTGATTTCCGCCCTGGTCGACACCACCGGCACCACCGTGCAGCGCGCCTCGCGCACCCACCACGATTCGGCGCAGCGGGTGGAGCGGGTGCGCGCGCACATCGAGGCGCGCCATGCCGAACTGGAACGCCCGGACATGCGCCCGCTGCCCTGGCAGGGCGATCCGCAGGTGCAGGGCCTCTTCGATTCCATGCGGCTGGTGCACGGTGTGCTGGCCAACGACGACGCCCGCATCGTCCGCGCCGGTCCGCAGCAGGACACCGTGCTGCGCGCGCTGGCGCAGGGGCCGGCGGCGGAAACGCCGCTGGTGCGCTACGCGGTGTTCCGGCTGATGGAGCCGATGCTGGATCGCAAGGAATCCCTGCCGGTGCTGCAGCGCGAACTGGGGCGGCCGGATTCGCTGTTCGCCCTGCACCAGATGGCGCTGGAACTGGCCAGCCGCAGCAGCGACCGCGAGCAGGCGCTGCAGGTGCTGGAGATCAGCCGCAAGAGCCTGGGCGACCCGCCGGAACTGCTGCCCTACGGCGTGCGCCTGAACCGCCGCGCCGGCAAGCGCGACGCCGCGCAGGTCTATGCCACCCGCTGCTCCGGCAGCGGCGACGACCGCCTCAAGCGCGCCTGCCAGGAAGAACTCTGACCGCGGTTTCCCCGCCGTATGCCCCGCGCCGCCGCGCGTGCCGGCACGGGGCATCTCGGGTACCCTGTGCCGCTCACGCGAAATGGAGAGGCAAGCCGTGGACAAACCCACCCTGATCCTGACGCTGGCCGGCGCGCTGGGCGCCCTGCTGGCATCGCCCGCGCAGGCGAGCGGGGACGCAGCCGCACGACCAGGAGGCGACGTGGTCACCGTATACACCAGCGCGCAGGGCGCGCCGAAGCAGATGGCGAGCAGCCGCACCGCGCCGCTGGCGGCCGGGCACGCGCTGACGGAGGTGGAGAACTCGGTCTTCGTCGAACCCGGCAAGCGCTTCCAGACCTTCCTCGGCATCGGCGGCGCGATCACCGACGCCACCGCCGAGATCTTCGCCGGGCTCGACGACGCCCGCCAGGCCGAACTGCTGCGCGCCTACTACGATCGCGAACAGGGCATCGGCTACAGCCTGGCCCGCACCACCATCCACAGCTCCGACTTCAGCAGCGGCAGCTACACCTACGTCGAGGAAGGCGACAAGGAACTGAAGACCTTCTCGGTCGAGCACGACCGCAAGTACCGCATCCCGATGATCAAGCGCGCCATCGCCGCGGCCGGCGGCACGCTGCCGATGATGGCCAGCCCGTGGAGCGCGCCGGCCTTCATGAAGAGCAACGGCCACATGCTGCAGGGCGGCAAGCTGCTGCCCGAATACCGCGACGCCTGGGCGCGCTACTACACCAAGTTCATCGACGCCTACCGGGCCGAGGGCATCCCGATCTGGGCCATCAGCGTGCAGAACGAGCCGATGGCCAAGCAGACCTGGGAGTCGATGCTTTACACCGCCGAGGAAGAGCGCGATTTCCTCAGGGACCACCTGGGCCCGGTCATGCACGCGGCCGGCCACGGAGATACCAGGATCGTGGTGTGGGACCACAACCGCGACATGATGGTCCACCGCGCCAACGTGATCTTCGGCGACCCGGAGGCGGCCAAGTATGCATGGGGCATGGGCTTCCACTGGTACGAGACCTGGGCCGGCTTCGACCCGATGTTCGAGAACGTGGCCCGCGTGCACGAGGCGTACCCGGACAAGGTGCTGCTGCTGACCGAGGCCACGGTGGAGAAGTTCGACTGGTCGCAGGTGCAACGCTGGAGCAACGGCGAGCGCTACGGCACCTCGATCATCCACGACCTCAACAACGGCGCTTCGGCGTGGATCGACTGGAACATGCTGCTGGACCAGACCGGCGGCCCCAACCACGTGGGCAACTTCTGCTTCTCGCCCATCCACGCCGACACCCGCACCGGCAAACTGGTGTACACGCCCAGCTACTGGTACATCGGCCACTTCTCGCGGTTCCTGCGGCCGGGCGCGCAGCGCGTGGGCGCGGCGAGCAGCCGCAGCAACCTGCTGGCGACGGCGTTCGTCAACACCGACGGCAGCCTGGCCACGGTGGTGATGAACCCCACCGACAAGGCGATCGACTACAACTTCTACGTCGGCACCGCGTCCACCCGCGTGACCATCCCGGCGCACGCCATCCAGACCCTGGTGCGCTAGGTGCGGGAGCGGTAGGGATATGCCGCGCGCGTGATGCCGCGGCGACAAAGCTGAGGCCGGGCTGAGCCGCCGCCCGTGGCGGCCGCCCGCGTTGACACGGCGCACACGCGGGCTCGGTTTAGGTGGAAGGCATCGACCGCCTTCACGAGAGCCGCCCCATGCGCACCGCCGAGGAACTGGAAAGGAAACTGTGGAAGGCCCTCAAGGCGGACCGCACGCTGATGCTGTGGCTGGAATCCGAGGCCGGGCATCCGCGGCCGATGACCGCGCTGCTGGAAGCCGAAGGCCACGGCCCGGCCTGGATCTTCACTTCTGCCGACAATCCGCTGGCCGAACGCGCGCGCACCGCGGTGCGCGCCTGCGCCAGCTTCGCCTCGATGGGGCATGACCTGTTCGCCAGCCTGCAGGGCGTCCTGCTGCGCGACGACGACCGCACGGCGATCGATCGCCTGTGGAATCCCTTTACCGCGGCCTGGTACGAAGGCGGCAAGGACGATCCGAAACTGGCGCTGCTGCGCTTCGAGCCCGCGCACGCGGAGATATGGTCGAACGAGAACAGCCTGTGGGCCGGGATGAAGGTGCTGCTGGGCGCCGATCCCAAGAAGGAATACCAGGACCACGTGGCCGACGTGGACCTGCGCCATTGAGGTCGCGCTCTTCGAGGCCGTACTGAAGGCATCGCCATCCGCGTAGGCCGGAAGTCATGCCTGCCACAACCGCGCGTGACTGGTGCGGTTGCGGCGTGGCCGGCGGTGCGCACGCGCTGCGTGGAAAGCCATGTGTGCGAAGGAACAGGGGCCCGCACGCGCTCCCTCCGTTCCGGATGCATGCCCCATGCTGTCGTTCCCGCAATCGCAATTGCTCAATACCGTGGACCGCCTGGAAACCGCCGATGCGCGCGTGACCGGGCAGATGGAAGCCCTGACCGTATGGGTTGCCGCCCTGGTCAAGACGCACCCGGACGGCGCCGCGCTGCGCGCCACCGCCCAGTCGCTGTGCGCGCGCAACCCGTTCCGCGCGCTGTGCCAGTACCAGGAAGAAGTGGCTGCCTACGACGCCACCTATTGCCAACTGCATGCCCTCGCGCTGCCGGCGGAATCGTCGTCCGTCGTCGCGCCTAGTGCAGGGAACGGACGGCCGCCGGCGTGAACCGCGCCTGTCGTTCTGCTTCGCCCGATGCCGGCCGCCGCCGCGCGCGACGCCGCGCCGCAGTGGCACCCACCTGCCATGAAGCGGGCTTGGCTGCGTGCAGCCATGAGGATGGTTCGTACTGCGAAGCACGGGACCAAGAAAGAAGCGCGCCGTTGCCGGCGGAAGCGGCACGTCCATCGGGATGTGCCTGAAGAAGGGCCACCGCGCCAGCGATCCACCAAGGGACGCACTCACCCATCTCAGCCAAGCTGGGCGAAGCTAGGGCTTCGCACGACGGTGCCCGTGTGGTCGCCGTGGCTGCGAACCGGATCCGGAAGGCCGCAAGCGCGGCACCGACCACGCACGCAGTCTCGCGTTCGCTGTGCGAAAGCGGCGTCAACGGCGTGCATGCTTAGCGTGAAAGCGGGGGCTGGTTCGCATGCGGGGCTGAACCGGTAAGGACGAGGGGATGACTTTCGTGCATGCCCGCGCCTGGTGCATGTGTGGAGGGTATGTGTGCATGTCGGTGCTGCATGGCATGCCAGGGTGTTCTCGATGCACGAAGTGGCCGTGTGGATGAAGAGTCATGCCGTGCCACGACATGCAGTGCGGTGTATGCGATGTGGTGTGAAGATGAGACAGTATCGGTAATGGCGCCGAAGTCGAAGCCGAAATCCAAGTCAAAGCCCTGTCCGAATCATTCGGCGGGCATCCTTCACATCGATGGGCATATTTTATTTTCGCTGTATCGGTATCGGTATCGGCGATGACATCGAATGCAGCCGCAACTGCAATCCGACCGGCCATCGCACAGACACCCACCATTTCCGCGGGCGCAGGCTGTCCGCAATGCTCGCGGATACTGTCGCCTTCCCCAGGAGGAGACTACGCATGGAAACCAACGAAGTGCATCGCGGCCGCCTGATCGACCACGTCCAACTGGTGGTGCGCGATCTGGAGGCCAGCCGCGCGTTCTATGCCGCCGTGCTCGGTGCGCTGGGCGTGCCGATGGGCGGCGAAGGCGAGGACTGGTTCTGGGCCGACGAGTTGTTCGTCAGCACCGCGGGCAGTCTGGCCGCGCAGGGCGCGCTGACCGGGCGCCATCATCTTGCGTTCCAGGCCCGAGACCCGGCCATGGTCGCCGCCTTCCACGCGGCGGCGCTGGCGAACGGCGGCCGTGACAACGGTGCGCCCGGCCAGCGCGCCTACCATCCGGGCTACTACGCCGCATTCGTGCTCGACCCCGACGGCAACAACATCGAGGCCGTGTACCACGGTCCGGCAGAACGCAGCGCGCCGTCGGTGCACATCCGCTTCTGAACGGCGCCGCCTCAGGCGGCTTCCTGTAGCGGTTCGGCGAAACGGAAGCTGCCGACCATCTGCAGCAGTTGCTGCGCCTGCTCGTCGAGCGAGCGCGAAGCGGCGGTGGCTTCTTCCACCAGCGCTGCGTTCTGCTGGGTGGTCTGGTCGATGTTGCTGACGGTCTTGTTGACCTGTTCGATGCCCTGGCTCTGTTCGCGCGTGGCCAGCGAGATCTCGCCCATGCGCGCCGCCATCTGGTCTACCGAGCCCACCACATCGCGCAGCGTGCCGCTGGCCTCGCCGACCAGCCGGGTGCAGCCGACGACGTTCTGCACCGAGGTCTCGATCAGCACCCGGATCTCCTGCGCCGCGCTGGAAGCGCGCTGCGCCAGCCCGCGCACTTCCGAGGCGACCACGGTGAAGCCGCGGCCCTGTTCGCCGGCGCGGGCCGCCTCGACGGCGGCGTTGAGCGCCAGGATGTTGGTCTGGAACGCGATGCTGTCGATCAGGCCGATGATGTCCTCGATGCGGCGCGACGAGGATTCGATCGCCTGCATCGATGTGACCACCTGGCCCATCGCTTCGCCGGCGCGCTGGGCGACGCCGCTGGCGCCCACGGCCAGGTCGTTGACCTGGCGCGCGTTCTCGGCGTTGTGCCTGACGGTGGAGGACAGTTCCTCCATCGACGAGGCGGTTTCCTCCAGCGAGGCGGCCTGCTGCTCGGTGCGGCGGGCCAGGTCGTCGTTGCCGGCGGCGATCTCGCCGGCGGCGGTGGAAACCGCTTCGCTGGTCTGGTGGATGTGGGCGACGAGCGAGGACCATTGCGCAGCGGTGGCGTTGGCGCTGCCGGCCAGGCGCGCGAACGCGCCGTGGTACTGGCGGTCGAGCCGGCGGGTCAGGTCGCCGGCGGCGAGCGCGTCGAGCATGCCGCCGACGTCGGACAGGCCGCTGTCGGCTTCCTGCATCAGGCTGTTGAGGCCGCGCACCATGTCGCGGAAGGCGTGCTGGAAGGCCGCCTCGTCGCCGCGCGCGCCGAAGTCGCCGAGCGCGGCGGCGTCCACCAGGCGCTGGATCTCGCCGTTGATCGCCTGCAGATTGGACTTGGCGGTGGCCATGGTCTGGCTGATGACGACCATCTTGCCGGGCAGCGCGGGCATGTCGCCGCGCAGGTCGCCCACGGCGTATTCGGACAGCAGCCCGATCACGCGCCGGTTCACCCCGACCTGGTTGTCGATCACGCCGTTGACCGCCAGCGCCATCTGGCCGAAGGCGCCGGGGAAGGCGGCGGCCTGCATGCGCGCATCCATGTCGCCGGCCTCGTGCTGCTCGGCCAGCGCCGACTGCGCGGTCATGAACTCGCGCAGCTTGCCCTGCATCGCGTCCATGTCGGCCAGCAGCGAATCCGGCGTGCGCACCTGCACGGCCTGGCCCAGGTCGCCCTGGGCGATGGCGCGCACGACCTGCGCGGCGTAGGCCGGTTCGCCGCCCAGTTGGCGGATGATGGCGCGCGCGATCAGCACGCCCACGGCCACGCACAGCAGCGCCGACAGCGCGATCAGCGCGACGGTCCAGCGCAGTGAGGACTTGTAGCGCTCGCCGGCATCCACGTACTGCGACTTGGCTTCGCGCAGTTGCAGTTCGATCAGTTCGGCCACCTTGCCGCTGATCGGGTCGATGCTGGCGTACAGTGCGCCGTCGAAATCGGAGAGCCGGCCGGTGCATTCGCCCTCCAGGCCGGACAGGGTCTGTTGCAGGCGGCTGACGTGCTCGTCGGCGGTCCGGAACAGTGCATCGGCTTCCTGGCTCAGGCGGCGCTCTTCGGGCGTGAGCTGGGTATCGAGGTACTGCTGCCATTCGGTGCGGATGGATTCGCGCGCATGGCCGACCGCGGTGTTGGCCTGTTCCGGCGAGATCAGGCCGGCGTTGCATTTGTTGGTGGCGTCGATCACGTCCACGGCGTAGGCGTCGGCGATGACCTTGAGCCCGCGCAGGGGCACCACGCGGTCCAGGTAGACCGTCTCCAGCCCTTGCTGCGTGGTGCGGATGGCGCGCGAACCGGTGGCGCCGTTGAACGTGAGCAGCGCGACCGGGATGGCGAACCCGATCAACAACCGGGTGGAAAGACGGAGTTGCTGGAAGCGTTCCTTCAGCGAGGGCATGGCGGGTTTCCGATGGTTGCGGCAGGCGTCGTTGCACCGGATATCGACACTGCCCGCCCGGCTTTGACGCACAAGACGCACGGCATGAGTCACATTAGAGAGAACTGCGCAGGGCATCACGAATGCGCGCGGCTTTCGAGGCGCTGCGGCGCGAGTCATGTCACATGGAAAATCCGCCAACCCGCAATAGGTGCAGTCAGGCCGGTTGCCGGCGGTCTTCCGCGACGGCGGTGCGGCGCTTGGCCAGCAGGCGGAAGAACGGGCCGGTCAGCAGCGTGGACAGCACGGCCAGGGTGACCAGGGCGGCAAAGGCGTGTTCGGACAACAGGCCCTTGTCGCGCAGGATGGTCGCCGCGACGATCTCCATCAGCCCCTTGCATTGCAGCAATGCGCCGAGCGCCAGCGCTTCGCGCCGCGACAGCGCGGACGACGGCGGGCACAGCAGCACCGCGGCGAGCTTGGCCGTGACCGCCAGCACCAGCAGCGCCAGCGACGCCTGCAACGAGGCCCAGCCCAGCGCGCTGCCGTCGATCTTCAGGCCGCTGTGGCCGAAGAACAGCGGTGCCAGCCCGACCAGGGCGAACTGGCCCAGGCGTTCCACCGGCAACCGCTTCGACCACGCCGGCGGCACCATCGCGCCGCCGAAGTAAGCGCCCAGCAAGGCATGCAGGCCCAGTTGCGAGCTTGCCCAGGCGCCCGCGACCAGGAAGAGCGGCAGCGAAAGCCACACCAGCCAGGCCGGCGGTGCCGTGCGCAGGCGCTGCGCCAGCGCGCCGGCGGCGGCCAGCGCCACGGCCACGCCGACCGCGGCCACCTGCACGGCCGAGGCACCGGCCAGCAGCGAGCCGCCTTCGGCCGCCAGCAGCAACAGTGCCAGGCCGACCCACAGTGCCGCGTCGTCGATCACCGCGATGCGCAGCGCCAGTTGCGCCAGCGGGCGGTGCAGCGGACCGAGCTCGCGCACGATGCCGATCAGCACCGGCAGCGCGCTGACCGCGATGCACAGGCCGATGGCCAACGCGCCCATCCAGGCGCCGCCTTGCGGCGCCTGCCAGCCGGGCAGGGTGGTGAAGTGGTAGTGCGCCGCCAGCGTGCCCGCGGCGAACGGCAGCAGCAGCGCCATGCACGCACTGGCGACGAAGCGCACCGCCTGCGTGCGTGGTAGGGGTGTGGCGTCGGGCGCGGTGGGCAGGTGCGCCGACAAGCGCGTTTCCAGCCCGGCAGTGAAGGCCAGCAGCAATACGCCCACCCAGCCGACCTTGTCGCCGGCCTGCGACGGCAAGTCCCACGCCGCCGGCAGCGCGCCGGTGGCCGCCAGCAGCAGGCCGATGATGATCGGGATAACCGCGATGGGAATGGAGCGCCCGAGCGCACGCCAGGCCGTCCAGGCGAGGCCGACGAAGATCAGGAGGTCGAGGACGAAGGCGGTCGCAGCAGGCATGGCGGCGATGATAGCCGCCGCAGAGCAAAGCGAAGCATGCCACCGCCGCCTTGCCTCCTCACTTCCTCACTGACCCCTTGCCACCACCGAAGCACCCACAAGCACGAAGCAGGAAAGCAACCAGGCCCGCAGCGTTTCTTACTTCATCTGCACCAACACCATGTGCCGCAAGCACAGCGAACCGGCATGCAGCAGAAACAGCGTCGGCGCAGAAAAACGAAGCCCCGCATGGCGGGGCTTCGAAGTCGGGCGGAAGCCCCGGCTCAGGCTTCCGCTTCATCCTTGTACGCATCCACCGGGATGCAGGCGCACATGACGTTCTTGTCGCCGTAGACGTTGTCCACGCGCGATACCGGCGGCCAGTACTTCTGCAGCTTGAGCGACGGCAGCGGGAAGGCAGCCAGTTCGCGCGGGTAGGCGTGCGTCCACTCGCTGGCGGCCACCTGGGTGGCGGTGTGCGGGGCGTGCTTCAGCGGATTGTCCTCGCGGTCCAGGCGGCCGTCCTCGACCGCGCGGATCTCCTCGCGGATCTCGACCATGGCGTCGATGAAGCGGTCCAGCTCGTGCAGCGATTCGCTTTCGGTCGGCTCCACCATCAGCGTGCCGGCGACCGGGAAGCTGAGCGTGGGCGCGTGGAAGCCGAAGTCGATCAGGCGCTTGGCGATGTCCTCGGCGCTGATACCGGTGATCTTCTCCAGCGGGCGCACGTCGAGGATGCACTCGTGGGCGACCAGGCCGTTGCGGCCGGTGTAGAGGGTCTTGTAGTGCGGGGCCAGTTTGCGGGAGACGTAGTTGGCGTTGAGCAGGGCCACCTGGGTGGCCTTGCGCAGGCCGGCCGCACCCATCAGGGTGATGTACATCCAACTGATCGGCAGGATGCTGGCGCTGCCGAAGCTGGCGGCGCTGACCATGCCGACGCTGCCTTCGCCGCCGAAGTTCTTCGGCAGGTACGGCGCCAGGTGCGACTTCACCGCGCACGGGCCCACGCCGGGGCCGCCGCCGCCGTGCGGAATGCAGAAGGTCTTGTGCAGGTTGAGGTGGCTGACGTCCGAGCCCCACTTGCCGGGTTGGGCCACGCCGACCAGGGCGTTCATGTTGGCGCCGTCGGTGTACACCTGCCCGCCGTGTTCGTGGACGATGCGGCAGATTTCCACCACGTCCTCCTCGAACACGCCGTGGGTGGACGGGTAGGTCATCATGATCGCGGCCAGGTTGGCCGAATGCTTCTCGGCCGCGCGGCGGATGTCCTCCACGTCCACGTTGCCGTTGGCGTCGCACTTGGTCACCACCACCTTCATGCCGCACATCTGCGCGCTGGCCGGGTTGGTGCCGTGCGCGGACTCGGGGATCAGGCAGATGTCGCGGTGGCCTTCGCCGCGCGCGCGGTGGTAGGCGCGGATCGCCAGCAGGCCGGCGTATTCGCCCTGCGCGCCGGAGTTGGGCTGCAGGCTGACGGCGTCGTAGCCGGTGCATTCCACCAGCATCGCCTCCAGTTCTTCGATCAGCCGCGCATAGCCCTGCACCTGCTCGGCCGGGGCCAGCGGGTGGATGTTGGCGAACTCGGGCCAGGTCACCGGGATCATCTCGGCGGTGGCGTTGAGCTTCATGGTGCACGAGCCCAGCGGGATCATCGTGCGATCCATTGCCAGGTCCTTGTCGGCCAGCGCGCGCATGTAGCGCAGCAGTTCGTGCTCGCTGTGGTGGGTGTTGAACACCGGGTGGGTCAGGAAATCGCCGGTGCGGCGCAGCGCTTCCGGGATCAGCGAAGGCGCGGTGGCGTCCAGCGCGTCGATCGAGGGCAGGGCGGCGCCGTCGCCGCCGAACACGCGCCACAGGTCTTCCACGTCGGTGCGGGTGGTGGTCTCGTCCAGCGAGATGCACAGCGAGCCGTTGCCGCGCACGCGCAGGTTGATGCCGGCTTCGCGGGCGCGGGCCAGGATCGCGTCGCGCGCGTCGCCGGGCTCGATGCAGAGCGTGTCGAAGGCGCTGGCGTGCACCGCGGAATGGCCCAGCGCGCGCAGGCCCTCAGCCAGGATGGCGGTCAGGCGCGCCACCCGGCCGGCGATGCGCTTCAGCCCGTCCGGGCCGTGGTAGACGGCGTACATGCCGGCCATCACCGCCAGCAGCACCTGCGCGGTGCAGATGTTGCTGGTGGCCTTCTCGCGGCGGATGTGCTGTTCGCGCGTCTGCAGGGTCAGGCGGTACGCGGGCTTGCCCTCGGTGTCGACCGACACGCCGATCAGGCGGCCGGGCATGCTGCGCTTGTAGGCGTCGCGGCAGGCCATGAAGGCCGCGTGCGGGCCGCCGAAGCCGAATGGCACGCCGAAGCGCTGCGAGTTGCCGATCACGATGTCGGCGCCCATCTCGCCCGGCGGCTTGAGCAGGGCCAGCGCCAGCAGGTCGGTGGCGACGACGAACAGCGCGTTGTGCGCGTGGATGACCTCGGCGTCCTTCGACCATTCCTCGATCCAGCCGCTGGAGGCGGGGTATTGCACCAGCACGCCGAAGTAGTCGCCGGCGGCTAGCTTCTGGTGGAAGGCGTCGGTGGAGCGGACCACTTCGACGGCGATGCCCAGCGGCTCGGCGCGGGTGGCCAGCACTTCCAGCGTCTGCGGATGGGTGTCGCCGGCGACCAGGAAGGTGTTCGACTTCGACTTGGCCGAGCGCTTGGCCAGGGTCATCGCCTCGGCGGCGGCGGTGGCTTCGTCCAGCAGCGAGGCGTTGGCGATCTCCATGCCGGTCAGGTCGGCGACCATGGTCTGGAAGTTGATCAGCGCTTCCATGCGGCCCTGCGAGATCTCCGCCTGGTACGGGGTGTAGGCGGTGTACCAGGCCGGGTTCTCCAGGATGTTGCGCAGGATGACCTTGGGCGTGTGGGTACCGTAGTAGCCCTGGCCGATGAAGCTGCGGAACACCCGGTTGCGCCCGGCCAGGGCGCGGATCTTGGCCAGTGCCTCCTCCTCGGTGACCGGTTCGGGCAGTGCCAGCGGACCGGGCGACTTGATGCTGGCCGGCACGATGGCGTCGGTCATCGCGTCCAGCGAGTCGTAGCCGACCGTGCGCAGCATGTGCGCGATCTCGGCGTCGTTGGGGCCGATGTGGCGTTCGAGGAACGCGCCGTGGTGCTCGAGTTCGCGCAGGGAAGGGGTATGGGACATGGCGGGCATCCGGGAAGGGCAAGGGAACCGGGCGTGCGGAAAGCGCACGTGGCATGCCCCTCTGTCCTTTTGCCTGAGAGTTTGGAAGCGCGGCGGTGCCTGCTTCGTGCCCCTTCGGCGCCGGCGCGGCCCCGTGGGCGGCCGATCTCTCCAGAGTGTTTGCTGCGGCGGTGGTATCGGGCCTGAGCGATTACGGGCGTTTGCGCCTTCGGCAGCCGGTCGCGGACGAGCGGCTTCTCCCACCTATGTATTGCCGGCGGATTATAGCCCGGCGCCGCGGCCCGTGGCCGGCCGGTAGAATGCGCGGCTTCCCGCAGCGCGAAGCCCGCATGGACCCCGCCAACGCCCCCGATCCCGCCGCCGTGCCGGCCTCCGACCCCGCCACGCCCGGCGCGGTGCTCACCGGGGCGGCGGCCCCGCGCGCGCGGGCCATGCACGGCGGCGCGCCGGCCGCGCCGGCGCCGCTGCCGTCGGTGGCCGGGCGCGTGTTCGGGGTGATGAAGCGCGAGCCGGTGCTGTTCGTCAGCGTGGCCTACATCCTGGTCTCGTTCCTCGGCCTGTGGTCCAGCTACTGGTTCTACCGCCGGCTGGGGCTGCCGATCCTGGATTACCTGCAGGGCAGCGACCTGTTCATCGCCGGCCTGCGCCGGCCGGACTACGCGCTGACGCTGGGCGCCGCGCTGCTGGTGCTGTGGCTGTCCTCGCTGCCGCTGATGTGGACCGAACGCCACCCCGAGCGTGCGCGGCAGATCCGCGAGCGCCACTGGTGGGGGGTGCTGCTGGTGCCGGAACAGCGCGGCTGGCTGGGGCTGTGGGGTGTACGGACCGACACGCTGCTGGTGGTGACCTTCCTGGCCCTGTCGATGTACCTGCTGTTCGTGCACAGCAATGCGCTGGCCGAACGCATCCTGGCCGGCCGGGCGCCCGGGCAGGACGTGCGCCTGACCTTGGCCGGCGAGGCGCAGCCGCTGCCGGGCCGCGCGCGGCTGCTGGGCACGACCAGTGCCTTCGTGATGGTCTGGTGGCCCGTGCCCGGCCATGTGGAAGCGCTGCCGGTAGCCAACGTCAGCCGCATCCAGCCGCTGGGCGCGTCCGCCGCACCCGCGGCGGAGGCGGGCGCGGCAAGGCCGCCGGCGACGCCCGCGCTGCCGGCCGGGCCGGCGGAGGCGCCGCGATGAAGCCGGTCTCCAACCGCCGCTTGGCGATGCTGCTGGGCGGGCTGGCGATGTTCGGGCCGTTCTCCATTGACACCATCTTCCCGGCGTTCCCGGCGATGGGCGCGCAACTGGGCGCGGACAAAGTGGCGATGCAGCAGACGATCAGCGTGTACCTGCTGACGTATGCGCTGATGAGCCTGGTGCACGGGCCGCTGTCCGACGCCTTCGGCCGCAGGCGCGTGATCCTGGGCGGGCTATCGGTGTTCCTGCTGGCCTCGGTCGGTTGCGCCCTGTCCACCGACATGGCCACGCTGCTGCTGTTCCGCGGCCTGCAGGGCCTGTCCGCCGGCGTGGGCTTCATCGTCGGGCGCGCGGTGATCCGCGACGTGCGCCACGGCGACGATGCGCAGCGGTTGATGAGCCAGGTGTCGATGATCTTCGGCATCGCTCCGGCCATCGCGCCCATCGTCGGCGGCTGGATCCTGGGCTGGAGCGCGTGGCCGACGATCTTCTGGTTCCTGGCAGGCTTCTCGCTGCTGCTGTTGCTGTCGGTGGGCGCGTGGTTGCCGGAGACGCATCCGCGGGCCGTGCGGCGCAGCGTCTCGCCGCGCCACCTGCTGCGCGACTACTTCGGCATCCTCGGCAACCGGCGCTTCCTGCGCCTGGCGCTGGCCGGCTCGCTGGGCTTCGGCGGGCTGTTCCTCTACATCGCCTCGGCGCCGGCGTTCGTGATGGACCTGCTGCGGCTGGACGAGCAGCGCTTCGCCTGGCTGTTCCTGCCGACCATCGGCGGCATGGTGCTGGGCGCGTTCCTGTCCGGCCGCGCCGCCGGCCGCATCGACGGGGAGCGGCTGGTGAACATCGGCTACGGCTGCATGGGCCTGGGCGCGGTCGCCAACGTGGCCTACAACGCCTGGGCCGGGCCGGCGATCGCGGTGCCGTGGGCGGTGCTGCCGATGTTCGTGGCGGCGCTGGGCGTGGCGCTGGTGTTCCCGATCCTGACCCTGGCCATCCTGGACATGTATCCGCACCAGCGCGGCGCGGCGTCGTCGCTGCAGGCGTTCGGCAACCTGATCGTCAACGCCGCCATCGCCGGCGTGCTGTCGCCGCTGCTGAGCCACCGCGGCCTCTACCTGGCGCTGGGCATGGCGGGCTTTGCGCTGTTGGCGTGGACGATGTGGCGGTGGGAAGCGCGCTCCAGCCGCCGCCTGCCGGCCTGCCCGCGCGACGCTGTACCGCTGGAACCGACCGACCAACTCTGACCTGCACGGGAACCTCCATGTCCATCCAATCCAAGGCGCGCCGCGAGGCGAAGAAGCGCAAGGCGGCCAAGACCCGCAACCAGGCGCGCGCGAACGCGCCCGCGATCGAGCCGCACGCGGAACTGCGCACGCCGCAGGGCGAACTGCTGGCGGGCATCGTGCGTCAGGCCGGCGTGTGGGTGCTGGGCATGGACGGCCGCATCGCCGGCAGTTCCGACAGCGCCGCCGAGGTGCTGGGCCTGATCAAGCAGGCCGCGGCCCTGCACGAGACGCAGGGCAAGCCGGTGCGGCTGGTCTATTCCGACGAACTGCGCGACACCGCGGTGATCGAGGCGGCCGCCCAGGGCCTGACCCTGGAACAGTTCGAAGCGCAACTGATCGAACACATGAAGGCCGACCCCGCCGAGCCCGCCCCCGAAGCCGACTGACGCCATCTGATCCCCACTGTAGGAGCGACGTCAGTCGCGACCGGGAAAGCTCCAAAGCGGGGAGACGCGGATCAAAGTGAAAAACGCGGATAAGGCTGTTTCAGCGATCCGCTCTTTTCGCTCTTATCCGCGTCGAAAGGC
>ERZ761602.2317-NODE-2317-length-30242-cov-4.219565_pt1 | contig 30242 bp, 26 predicted proteins | sample MGYA00512165_ERZ761602 | MGnify/ENA primary metagenome ERZ761602 (study PRJEB28899, sample SAMN02445085) | bioreactor sludge metagenome | biome: EBPR sludge; isolation source: Thorneside wastewater treatment plant | place: Australia: Brisbane, Thorneside...
ATTCCGCGCACGGCTGAGTAGAAACGAGAAACCAGGAACACGGGACAGACGCAAGGTATTTTCAAGAAAGTGGGCATCAAATGCGTCAAGAAACGGCAGCTGGCGAATAGTGACGAGATACGTCGATCCGAATGCTGCCGCGCAACCGAGCATCGTTGCCGCCGCGCCCAGGCGACCCGCGGTATCCGGCAGGTTCGCGTTGATCAGCACGCAGATCACCACGCCAGGGAGCGACGCGACAAACGGCCACAGAACCGATTCGCGCCATATGGCGCGCGCGCGCACTGCGGTGATGTCGCGCATCGCGCGTAAAAACCAGAGCATGCTGATATACATGGAGAGCGCGGTGGCCGCGGCAATGCCGATATAGCCCATGGCAAAGGCAAGCGCCACGGTCAATGCGATGTTGCTAAACATTGCGATAAGACCCGCGTTCATTTGTACATCGGGGCGGCCGCGGCCAAGCGCGACACTGACGCCGGGCCCCTGCAAGACGTTCGCGGCATAACCAATCACAATCAGACGAAACACCCACGCGGCTTCCGGCATGACATCGCCCAGCCACGCGCGCATGATGGTGTCGGCGGCCGCCGCGGAGAAGAGGGCAAGCGGGATGGTGATTGCCGCGATGTATTTCGTGCCGACGCGATAGAGGCGCTGCAATCGCGCGGAGTCGTCGCGCGCATCAAGATCAGACGCGGCGGGCAGTATCGCGCCGAGGAACATGACCGGAAGCTGTCGCACCTTGTTGGCTAGCTCGACGCCGGCCTTGTATGCCCCCGCCAGCCCCATCTGCCGATACAGCAATCCGACGACAATGATGTCGGTTTCAAACGTAATGAGATTCGAGAGTCGCGCAACTTGCGCGCGCCACCCATAGCGGTAGAGCTGGGTGAACTCATGCGCCCTGAACAGCGTGGGAGAAATGCGCAACTCGGGCAGCAGCCAGAAGGCAATGATGAGACTGGCCACCGCATATACCGCAAGCACCAGCGCCGCGCCATACATCAATCCGCGCAGGCCCATGCCGTTTTCGAGGAAGGCGACCGTAGCAATTACCTTGACCAAGGACATGAAGAAACCCACCGCGTTGGTGACGTCCATCCGCTGAAGCCCTGCCTGAATGGAAGTGAACGGCGCGACGCAGTTGCCGATCAGGAACATTGCAAACGAGCATTGCACGAGAAAGACGAGGTCGTGCGCATTCGCTTCCGGCACGCCCATCAGGCCTGCGAGTTTCAGCGTGGCGTATGCGAGAAACGGAAAACACAGCGCGGCCAGCGCAATGCCGATGCCCGCGTAAAGCACGAGCGCCGTGCTGATCAGTTTGGAGATGCGGCGGCGCTCGCCGCGCGCGGCGTATTCTGCAATAAACTTTGCATAGCCACTGCCGAATCCAAGATCAAGCAACCCTATGTAACCGGAAAACGCCGCCACAAGCCCCCAAACGCCATACTCTTCGAGGCCAAGCTTCCATACGATGTATGGGGTAAGGAAAAGCGCGGCAATCGCGTCCCAGGCGCGTCCCGCGACATTCCACAAAGTGTTTCGCGCGATCACGCGCTGCACGGGCACCGGGGTAAGATCGTCGACGCTGTTATTCGGATCGGAATTCATAAATATCCACGCGCTCGACTCCGCCACTCCGCGGATCGGGAAGTTCCAAAGACTTGACGAGGGTAAAATGCGCGGTATCCGCGCGCCATGAGTCAAGCAATGCGCCCACCGGTGTCGCGCGAAATGCGGGAGACCGCTCGATATACGCATTCGGAACAAAAAGATAGCGGATGCCGTTCACCCGCAACCAGTCGTGTTGCGCGTCCGGCGCCATCACCGCCACGGGTTTCAACGCTTCAAAGTTTGTATACGCCGGTTGCCGGAAATAATATCCGCGCGGGTCAAGCGAGAGCACCGTCGCGTTCGATGGAAGCTCGCGCGAGACCCAGTCCATCGCGCTATACCGCTCCACGCGCCGCGCAAGATAGTCCCCGCGCGATTCAACACCGATCGCAACAGGTGCTTTCAGCGCGGCATTCGCGAGCGCAGGCAGCAATCCCAGCGCGCAGGAAACCAGAAACGCGGGAACGGTCACCCAGCGCAAGCGCGGAATCGTTGTAATCGGTACAACGGCGACAGCCATCATCGGCACGATGAATGGCAGCGCATACCGCGCGAATCGTTGAAAAAAGAACAGCGCAACCAGGCCAGACCCACTGAACGCGCCAAGCGCGCGCGCGTATTGCCCGCCGACAACGATGCCGATCACGCCAAGCAGCAACCACAAGGCACCGGGCGATGTGCTCCACCCGCCGTAGTGTGCCGGGTTCATCGTGATGGACCAGGGAAATGTGAGCAGCTGCAAAGGTCCACTCCCTTGAATCGACGAGTGGGATCCGATCTCCGCAACGTTGACGTCCGGCAGTGCGCCGGATTTGGGGGCGAAGAACGGATAGAGCGGAAACCCAGACACGAACCATGCACGCAGCAGCCACGGTGCTGCGCCAATAATTGCGAACACGCTGAATACAAAAACATTTCGCGCGCGCGATCCCGCCGAGGCCATCGCCACGCCGACTATCAGTAGCGCAATAACAAGTAACGCGGTATGGCGAACGCCACACCCGCCGCCTGCGAGATAGGCTGCGAGCATCAAATAACCGGCATGGCGATCCTGATGCCAGGCGATCATTGCGCACAGCGCGCCCATCACCATGGCCGCATAGGGCACGTCGATACCAGGCACGCTGGATTGATCCAGAAAGATAGGCGCAGTGGCGACAACAGCCGCGGCAATCCAACCCGATTCGCCGCCCGCAAGACGTCGCGCGACACAGTACGCGGATGCGCACAGCAGAAAGCCAAAGCTCCAGGTGGTCAGCGTTGCGCGCGTTTCCAGAAGTCGTGCGGCAAAATCGTTCGATAGGGGCACAAAGGCTTCGATTCCTGGAACGGCAAACAAGGTATGTACCAGTTGCGGATACGCCGAGTAGTTATTGCCAGGCACCAACTCTATTGCGCCGGCGCGAAGGTACGCCGCCGGCAGCGCAATATGCGCGACGCCCGCGTCCCAACTGGTGACCGGCGCGCAGGCTGCCACAAAGGCGCAACCGAGCGCGATCACGAGTGCCCCGCAGGCGATTCGCGCGATTCCCGTCCGAGGGAGCGCGGGCAGCACGCGTGCATCGCGCCGCGCAAACCGCAGCGCGAAGTAACCGAGCGCGCAAACGCCAATCGCAATGCGCACGGCACCGGCCAGCGCGAGGCTGTGCGACCCGAGACACAGCAACACCGTCGCGGTGAGGCAATAGCCGCAAAGAATAGCAAGCGCCCACGCTTCGCGCGTGCGCGGCAAGCCGGCAATCCGCAGACATGCGGCGCCTGCTAGCGCGGCTATTGCAATGGTTAATGCCACCAAGTCGCTCCGTTACTTCCCCATCGATTGGATAGGCATGATATCACCGCAGAAACAGGAAGGAGAAAGGGGCGGGGCATCGTCCCTTTCTCCCAGGGGGTGGGGAGGGTGGAAGAATCTAGCGCGCGGCGTGTTTTTTCTGGTTCACGAGCTTGGTGATCCACACGTCGATATAGTTCTGGCCGATGGTGTTTAAGACATCGACACCCTTGGTGCGTCCGAACGCGATTGCCGCATCGCGCGCGAGCTCACGGGCGCGCCGGCGCTCTTCGCTCGACAGTTTTCCGTCCGAGCTCGAATCCTTCACTGCGCGCACGTAGACGTCGTAGGTCTGCTGCACCCCGGCCTCAAGCGCGACCAGGGCCTCGGCGAAGCGCTGCTCCTTGGCGCGTTGATACCAATCCGTGGCCTTGAAGAAAGTCCACAGGCCGCCGAGCACAGCCCCGAGGGTCGTGATTACCGGCTCCGACATCGCGTTGGTAATTTCGTTCATTTTGGGTCTCCTTGTTGTGTTGGTGATTTGAAAAGTGATGGCTAGAGAAACGTGCGTACGTCCGTGACATACCCGTTGATGCTGTCGTCGGTGTTTTTGATGGACGTCATCCCTGGGCGCAGGTGCACACGCGCCAATGCGATGCAATGCGCCTGTGGAGACGGCGGCACTGGAGAAGCCGCTTCCACGCCGGTGACAATGTTCACATCCCACGTGTCGAGACGGGCCTGCACCAAATCGATGCGCGGATGCGTAACCGGCGGCGTCACGTCGGGCGTGGTTGCGTCCGCGCCGAGCTTATAGGGCATCTTCGAGATGAAGCCGTAGCCCGGGCGCACTTTCACTGACAGGTTTGGCGTTGCGTTCGCAATGACGGCAAGATCGTCATCTGTCGCATTACGAATCACGCCATTGCCACCGCCCCAGGCATGACTGAGCAGAAAGTACGCCAGCTCCAGCGCGAGTTCGATGCGGTTGTCCCACGTGTTTAATTTCGACGATGGCACGGGGCGCTCCTCGAATGTCCACGTCGTTTTTGTGTAACCAAGTCCTTTGATCGCCATGGTGATTTCCTTGCTGGGTTAGTCGAGATGGTGAACGCCATCGAGACCGACGGCGGCGTTGTCCAGACGAAACTGATACACGGCGGAACCGCTGGGTTGACTGCTGACCATGTAGGCGAGCGGTGAAGTGACACTACGCAACGGCGACGTCAATCGGATGCGCGTCGTTACGTGCGCGCTGGAAAAGCGGTGGACTACTTCCCGCGCGCGGGCAACGAGCGCGCCGGAATATCGCCCGCCCCATTCGTTTGGCAGTTCGTGGTCGATTCGGCGAAGCGGCACACCGCGAACTTCGATGATGTCACCCACTTCGACGTCCGCTTTCCCGTGAAAGAAAACAATCTCCCCACTGCGCGTGGGGTACGCAATATCATCCAGAACCCCGGCGAGCAATTTGTCCGCATCTTCTTCGCGAGACACACCAAAATGCTCGAAGGACTTGCCCGCGATTCCGTATTCGTCGATGCTTTCGCCCCGCAAATAAGTTTTACTGACCGCGCCGGAAACGGGATTGCCGTCGAACTGAATGGCATTCGCCATGCCGCCGATGTCCGCGCCAAATGCGACGCCCATGCGCACCGGATCGTAAAACCACACGTGGGTGGGACGCTGCGCCCGATAGAAACGAACGGCGTGCGAAACACTAAGCGACCACACGAAGCCACCCGCGGCATAGGCCAACGTGGTCAATTCTTCCAACACCCGGTTCGCGGTGTCATAGGCAATCAACGCGGTCGGCGCTTCCTCGATGGAGTCCGCATTGGGTCCGGTGTAGGAAAAGAAGTCCTTTAGCGTCATGCTTGCGTCGTTGTAGCGGCCGTCTTTGTACAAATAGACTTCGGCGTGCCCCAGTTCGACCTGCGCGGCGTTGAAGCAGCGCGCACCGCCAAACACAAGGCCGATATAGCGGCCATACGCATCCACGCGATCGTCGAATGCGCCGGAAGGATCCCGGTGCGGGTTCAGCTCGATGTAGTCGATGCCGTGTGCATCCAGCAATGCTTGAAGCGCATCGCGCGCGGCCTCTGCGCTGCGCCGATAGACGCTTGCTTCGTATTGGCCATCGGTCCAACCAGCCACCTCGGGGTGCCGCGCAATGGCATGCGTGTTACGCGATAACTCTTCACAGTCGATCATCATCAATCGCAAGTCCGGCCAGGGCGCGCCGTCAACAACGAGTCCCGCGATCGTGTCGCCGTCCTTTGCGTAAGCGGCAGTCAAATCAATGCGGGCGCCACCCACCCATTGCCCCTCGGCAATGCCCCCAACTTCAAGTTCGTTCTCTGGAAATTTTCGCGCGAGGAATTTCAGGTACTCGCGTTCCGCGCCGTCGGGATAGGCCGTGTGGGCGACGGTATAGTGAATGGGGCCGATTGCATGGGTCAGAATGTCTTTGACGATCGCGCCAATGCTCTCGTTAGCATATGCGCGCGCGACGGGCGCGTTGATCGCGTTGCTATTGCCTTCGGCGAAAAACTCGATGACCTCTTGAAACTGCACGTATTGATCGAGAATGAGCTTGCGCGAATCGCTCCATTGAGGGACGACCTCGGTGATGGGCGCTTCGCAGAACAGTTCATCCGCAATGAACACGCGCACGCGATAGCCTTCGCTCAGTTTCGCCAGGTTCATCGGCAGGATTCCGCGGATCACATCGGCTTGGTCGGGCGTGCGACGAATGGCTTCAACCAGCGGCACTTCATCAAATGACGCAATGCGCAATCCACGGGTGTCAATTATGTCTATGCGGTATCGCATCGGCCTACCACCAGCGATCCCGGTATTCGACAGTCACCGCGGCAAGATGCGCGCTGGATGGTGCACCGGTGTAGAGGATGGCGCTGCCTTCCGGCGCGATTTCCAGAAATACCCCTGAGACATACGGCGTCACATCGACTCCGTTGATCGCGGCCGTCTTCGTGATGCCGTCCAGTACAAGTTCCTCACCGATGCCAACAATGCCGTCGTAGACAATTGCCGTTGCGCCGATACCGAATGATGGCGACACAAGTGTTCCCAATGCCGTGCACCGAATGCGTGCGGGGGCGGTCGTGTTGCCAAGCGTGGAGAGCGCGATCGTATCGCCGTCCGAGTCGATGCTCCACGGCACGCTGTGCAGCACGACCGATTCTTCGTGCGGATCGCGCGCAACGAGTTTCAGGGTGAATGCGCCGGCGAGCGGTTGGGTTGAGACGTTTCGAACGAACGCCGCGCGACGCACGAACATCCTTCTGTCCGCGCGAATGGAGAGCGTGGCGGAATAGTCGACGGTTGATGAGGCATCGAGGATCGCGTCCAACGCCGCGTGAACAGCGGCTTCCGTCGACACGTCGACGATGACGCCGCTTATCTCGATGCTTCGCTCGCGACGGCCACCGACTTCTTCGTGCGCTTCGCGAACGCGCGTATGCGCGGCATCAAAGACGAACGCGCCAAGGGTTATAGCCACGGTTAGTTCTCCCCCATCACGGGCACGGATGGTGTTGTCTCCGCCACAGCGCGCACGGGTTGGGCCACGAGGTATGGCGCGAGGAGGAACCACGCCTGCTTCTCTGAAATCTCGGCTACAGCGGTCAAGGCGCGAAAGCGATCTCCATCCTCAATGCGCTGCCCGCCGATGGTGATGTTTCGTTGCGCAAACGCGTCCTTAGAGGCCAGCGCGCGAAAAAGGTACGCGCACGCAAGCAGGGTTTCTCCGGAGATCAGTGAGACCTCGGGCGGGTCTACATCAACGCCAGGATCGAGCAAGCGTTCAAGTTCGGCGTGGGCATCGCCAATGCAAGCGGCGATCAGGTCGGCGGGAACGAGCAGGGCATCGTTCAACTGAAATCGCAGACGGACATTCGATTCGCTTGTAAAAGGTGGCATTGACTCCTCCTGCTGCGCGTTGCGACGGGGGCGAGAACGCCTCGCCCCCGTCGCACGACGCGGTTAGCTCCAGTCGCTCTGCACGACGACGCGGGCCTTCTGATAGATCACCGCGAAATCGGTTACGACGGTGAGAAACGTGCGGTCCCACTGCTGGTTGATCAGCTTGTCGTTCTCGACGAGCACATCCTGCTCGGTGAGTTTCTCGACGGCATAACCGGCATCGAGAATCGTGAGCTTGTTCGCCGGTTGATCGACCATCGGAACAAGTTTCACGCCCAGCGGCGTCACCGGATTGCCGGTCTTCGCGAAGTCGAATAGCGCTGCATCCTTGAACTCCGCGAGGTTGAGAATTGTCTGCGCGAGCGCGGAGTTCGCGAGCATGTGCGTCGGTGAAAAGTAGTGGTCCAACGTCAGGGTCATGTAGCCCTTCACGATGTCCGCATAAGTCCACGTGTTCACCGTCGCCGTGTTGATGGTGTCTGCCGCAGTGCCGGCGCCCGAGGAGTCGCCGCTGACAAGCACCGTTGCAAGGCGCGCGTCCAGGCTGCGCCCGAGGCGCTCGCCGATGCGTTGCAGGTGCACGCGAAGCATGTCCACGGACATCCGTCGAATCACTTCGTAGGAAGCGACAATGCCGCGCCCCTTCTTGTCGAGGCGCACGATGCGATCGCCATAGGTGATTTCCGATTCGGGAATCGCCGCGCCTTCCGCGACGGAACGGAGCTCTTCATCCGCCGCGTTTTCTTCGACATAAGGAACATCGAACGCGGTGCTCGCGATGGGTTCGTCGCGAATGATCAGATCGGGATACGCGGGCCGCCGTTTAAGACCGGCGACGACCGACTCGCGCACGATGTCGGGGAAGAGCCATTTCGCGTTTGGATCGCTTTGAAAGAACCGATCGACGGTGATTCGGTGCAGATCGATGCCGAACTCCTGCGCGCAGTAGTCGGACACGTTGGTGCCGAGCGCGCGGAAAAATTGCGCGTGCGACAGGCCCAGCGCGCCGAGGGTCTCATAGAGCGCGCGGCCCTTGATTTGCCGCATGCGCTCCGGTTCGTCGCTGAGGAATGCGACGCGTTCTTTGACCAGGTGATCGCCATACATCATGACGTGGATAATCCTTTCTCGTTACAGCAGAACGTGAACAAGCGACGCGGAGGCGTCGACTTTCACGTTGATGCCGTTGCCATTGCCCGAAGCGGGCGTTTTCACTTTGCCGTCGGTGCCGGAGGCGAGAACGCCTTTCACACCATCGACGGTCGGCGCGCTTCCGGCGTAGGTGAACAGGCAAATGCCGCGCACCTTCACGGGAATCGGCGCGCCATTCGCGCTTGCGTCAGCCATTGCCTGACCAAAGATCACGTCTTCGTCCGCGGTCGCGTTGTCCACGGTGTACGCGCCGGTCAACTTCACCGCATCGCCCGCGAAAATATTCACTGTCCCGCTTGCCGGGGTTTTGCAGGTGATGACGAGTTCGGTCACCGGCCCGCCTACATCTCCATATGCCATTGCATGAGTCTCCTTGTTTGCTTGGGCCGCGGCGCTTGTCGCCGCGAACTTCTCTCACTTACTGGGCACGGGGTGTTGCACTTTTCAGCGCGACGCGAGAACGGAAAGCACATCGTGCAAACACAGCTACGTTGATCTTTTCGTCAGAACTGCGTGCCAACCACTGCGCCGTCCGCGTTTGCCGTGGGGAGTGCGCTGCTGACTTTCAGCGTGCCGTCATCTTCGACGAAGACGTACCAGATCGTTCCATTGGGCGAGGCAAGTTTCAGGCAACCGGGCGCGGCACCGCCCGAGCCGTCCCACGCGGTAACGACGCCGCGCGTCGTGCTGTCTGCCCCGGCGACGATATCGCCGCCTTCCACATTTAGGTCGAGTTTGATGCGCGTGTTGCGGCTGATGCGCGCAGGCTGTCCGGGATCGCGCTCGATGAAAATCGGGGTGTCGATGAATGCGCCGGTGTTGTCGTATGCGGAAATGCGGAGCGCGCTGCCGTTGTACGTGCTGCTCTCGGCGTGTTCGCTCGCGCCGATTTCCCACCGCAGGTTCGCCCCGCTACTCGATGCGCCGGTGTAATATGCCGTGCGGCGAAACACACCGCTTGGACCGGCGAAGCGCAAACGCCCCACACTCGCGCTGCCATCGCCGACGTGAACCTCGCCTTTTGTGCTGATGCCGCTTTGGAACGCGACATCTTGCGAACCTTGCGTTATGAGGAAGGCTGCCGTCGGCGTTGCGCTGCCGTTGCGGGTCCCCAGGGCGAGGGTGTCCGTGGCTCCGTCGAACCAAAGCGCTCCGCCATGCATTGCGCCGGGACTGTTGAGATTTAGAAATGCCTTGTTGCCCGCGCCGGTGAGGATGGATGCGCGATGGTCGACGGCCTCGTTTCGACCGATGGTGACTTCGCCATCCGTGAGGAAATCTCCGTCCGCTTCGAGATCACTCCCACCGTCTGGAGCGGATGCGTACCCCCCGCCGATGGCGAGTTCTTCGATGTACCGGGGTGCAACGCCAATACCCATGAGCAAGACGGGAATGAGCAAGACGGCGAACAGGGTGAACAGGCGGCGATTTGACATGATTTGGACTCCTGTAAGTGTTTTGAGCGGCTTGATTAGCGTGTAACTGCCTTACTTTCTGGCACGGCGTGTTGCACTGACGGATTTCCCAAAAGCGTCAACGTTTGCCGAGGGGGTGTCGTTTGGGATTGGGCTGCACCACGGGGGTGCAAGCGCGGGAAACTTGTGCAAACCTGACGGTTTTAGTTACACTCCGCCGTGCTGCAAGTCTTGGGTCTGTTAAATCTTATGAAGGTGCGTATGCATATCAAAGCCGGTCTCTTCGCGGTTCCATTACTCGTTGCAATTGCGGTCTCCTCTTGCGGTGGCGCCACCGAAGAGCAGACTGCCGCAAATAAACAGTACGAACAGTTGACGCCGGTGCCTCCAGCGCCGTTGCCAACACCGAGCGAACCATTGCCGCCGCTTCCACCCGATATGCCGGCGCCGACGCCCGCGGCAGCACCTGCACCTGCACCTGCACCTGCGCCAGAACCTGCGCCTGCACCCGCTCCCGAAGCAACAGCGCCGCCCGCGCCGCAGGAGCCCGCCTATGCGTTCACTGGCGAGAACTTGTTGCAGAACGGCGATTTCGAAAGCAAAATCGATGGCAAGGTCTTGCCGTTCTGGATGGTATTGGGCAAACCGAAATTCGCAGGTGAAACAAAAGCCGCATATGAAGGCAAGCAGTCTGTGCGTTTCGATCTTGCCGCGGGTGCGGATCTCGGCGCATATCATGCAGTGCCTGGCGTTTCCGCTGGCGAACAGTATCTGCTTCGCGGGTTTGTGAAGACCGAAGACGTCGACGGTTTCGCCTGCCTCGAAGTGCAGGACGCTGATCGCGGCCACACGGCGTTTACAGTGCAATCAGAGCAAGTGAAGGGCACCACGGACTGGACCTATGTCGATGTGGTCGTCACCGTGCCCGACGGCACCAAGAATTTGAACGTCTATATGCGCAAGATTTCGACTGAAGGCGCAACGAGCGAAGGCAAGGTGTGGTTTGACCGATGCGAACTGCTCCCCGTCAGCGAAGCAGTCGGCGAGAACCTGTTGCAAAACGGTGGATTCGAACAGGGCGAAAACGGCCTTGCCTGGTGGACCGCCCCGCACGAAAGCGTGACCGCGTCGCAGGACAGCGATGCGAAGGAAGGCGAATCCAGCCTGAAACTGGTGATGCCCGCAAATCTGAACTTCGGCATCTACAATCAGGTGGTAGTGGAGCCGGGCAAGACCTACAGCTTGTCGGGCTGGGTGAAGACGAAAGACCTCGCGGGTGGCGCGCGCCTCGAAGTGCAGGACGGCGAAGCGGGCCATACCAAGTTCCTGGCGATTGGCAAAGATACAGCGGCGACACAAAACTGGGCGCCGTTGTCCCTTGCGTTCACGGTGCCGGATGGCACTACGCGCTTGAATGTTTTCCTTCGCCACGGTGGAACGAAAGAGAGCGGTTCGAAAGAGGGAACGGTCTGGTTTGACGATTACGCGCTTCTTGAAGCGAAGTAATTGACAGATCAAGCCGCGCGAATAAGTCTGAGTTAAAAGGGCCGGCATCGCTTGGCGTCCGGCGCGACATCCCCCAGGGGTTGGTTGGAATGGATTTAACGGTCATTACCACGTATCGCTGCAACTCGCGTTGCTCGATGTGCCACATCTGGAAGTATCCGACCGACCCCGGCGAGGAGGTCAACACGGAAGATTTGAAGAAACTTCCGGGCGGATTCGACAACCTCAACATCACCGGCGGCGAACCGACACTTCGCAAGGATTTATCGGATCTCGTGGAGTGCTTGCAGCCGAAAGCGCGTATTCTCGAAATCAGCTCGAATGGCCTTCACGCCGAACGCCTCGAACCAATCATTCAAAAATATCCGCAGACGAAGGTGCGCTTCAGCCTGGAAGGCTTTGGCGACACGAACAACCGCATCCGCGGGGAAGAAGGCGGCTTCGAGAAGAAAGTCGAAGGTCTGATGCGCCTGAAAGAACTCGGCGGGCAGGACCTCGGCTTTGGCGCGGTGATACAGGACGACAACCTCAGCGAGGTCGTCAACCTCTACAAGTTTGCGCAGGGAAAAGGCGTCGAGTTCGCGACGTCCACCCTCCACAACGCCTTCCAGTTCCACAAAAATGACAACGTCATGTATGACCGAATGAAGGTCGCGCGCGAAGTCGAGAAGCTCGTCACCGAGATGCTCAAAACCAGCAAGGTCAAGAACTGGTTTCGCGCCTACCTCAACCTGGGGTTAATCGAAAACATTCTCGGTCATGATCGGCTGATTCCATGCACCGCGGGCAAGGACTTTGCCTTTATCGATCCCTGGTGCGATGTGTATGCCTGCAACGTGCGCCCCGACCTGCTGCTTGGCAATCTGCGCCGTCAGTCGTGGGACGAAATCATGAACAGCCCCAAGTCGCAGGAGATTCGCGCGAAAGTCAAGGCGTGCACGCAGAATTGCTGGATGGTGACAACCGCGCGCACGGCAATGCGCAACCCCGCGATTCCGCAACTGCCGAAGGCCGGCCCCTTCTGGTGGGTCGTGCTGAATAAGCTGCGCGTCACCCTCGGAATGCCGATACCTTTCGACAAATACATCGATTACAGCGTTGTGGTGAAAGACGAATCCGTGCCAAAGCGCGAACATTACCTGGAAAACAAACAGGTAAAACGAAAGAAGCAAACCGCCGAAGAAGAGCACTACTCGTTCGTCGGCGAATACTTCAATCGTTGACGCGTCCCAACCCGCGCCAAAGTTTCAATCGGTGTGTCATGCTGCTCCCGGCTTTGCGCCGCTCCAGTTTGTGTATGGGTTTACAGCTCCGTCGTGAAAGGGTGATCGCATGAGGAAGTTTCTGGGTGTCGTCGCGATGGTTTTCTGTTGCCTTGCCTTCGCCATCGCGGAAGAAGCCATTGACCTGACGAACGCGGTTATTGTCGCGCCGCGCGATGGCTCCACACCCGAACGCAACGCCGCGGACATGCTGACCGATGAGATTGCTTCCCGCACCATGGTGCGCCTTCCTATTCAACACGAGTGGCCGACCAACGCGCGTCCGGTGATTCTCCTCGGCACAGTTGCGAACATGAAATCAGTTGCAGGCCCACTGGGCGTGACCGCGACTTCCGTGCTGCCCGAAAAACCGGAAGGGTTCGTGCTGCGCACCGCCACCGCGGGTTCGTCTCCCGTTGTGATTGTGTTGGGAAAAGACGCGCGAGGCCTATTGTTTGGCGTTGGACGACTGCTGCGCGAGTCGCACATGGCCCGTGGAGCCGTGACGGTCAAATCGCTCTCGATCAATACTGCACCGCAGGTGCCCTTGCGCGGACACCAACTCGGCTATCGGCCCAAGGTAAACACCTACGACGCGTGGACCGACGCGATGTTCGAACAATACTACCGTGACCTGATCGTGTTTGGGACCAACGCCGTCGAACTGATTCCGCCACGCAGCGATGATGCCGCGGATAGCCCGCATTTCACGTTGCCGCAAATTGACATGATGGTGCGCATGTCGCAACTCGCCAAAGACTACGACATGAAGCTGTGGATTTGGTATCCGGCGATGGACAAGGACTATGGCAATAAATCCGTGGTCGATACGGCCATCGCGGAATGGGCAGAGGTATTCAAAAGACTACCGCATATCGACGTTGTGTTCGTGCCCGGCGGCGACCCGGGCCACACGCAGCCCAAGCACCTGATGGCGCTCCTGGAAAAACAGACCGAGAGCCTGCACAAGTTTCACCCCAATGCGCAGATGTGGATGTCGCCGCAGGGATTCAATCTTGAATGGACCGAAGAGTTCCTCGAGATCATGCAGAAACAGCAGCCCTCATGGCTTTCCGGCATTGTATTCGCCCCGCAAAACCGCCTCAGCCTTTCCGATCTGCGCGCGGCAATGCCAAAGCAATACCCCATTCGCCATTATCCCGATATCACGCACACCTACTCCTGCCAGTATCCCGTGATCGATTGGGACGTCTCACTGAAGCTGACGCACGACCGCGAACAGATCAATCCGCGGCCACTGGCTTACGCCGAGATCTTCCGCTGGAGCAACCCTTATTGCGATGGCGGCTTCATCACCTATTCGGAAGGTGTGAACGACGACGTGAACAAAATTTTGTGGAGCGCGCTCGGCTGGGACCCCGAAGCCGACGTTCAACAGGTGATGCGCGAATTCGGACGCTATTTCATCGGCGCGAAGTATGAAGAGACTATCGCGAAGGCGCTTTTCGGCCTCGAGCAAAACTGGGTCGGGCCGTTGGATGAGAACAAATCCATCGCGGAGACGCTTGCCCTGGTGCAGTCGATCGAACAGGCGAAAGATCCCCATGTGTTGTTGAACTGGCGCTTCCAACAGATCGCATATCGCGCCTATTTCGATGCGTATGTGCAGCAGCGCGCCGCATACGAAGCCGGTCTCGAACGGGAAGCCATGGAAGTGCTGTTGAACGCCAAACGCAGCAATGCGCTGGAAGCCGTGGACAAAGCACAAGACATTCTGGACCAGGCGAAGGACGCGCGCGTCGCGCCCGCCTTGCGCGAACGCGTCAGCAATCTCGCAGAGGCGCTCTATCACAGCATACGCATGCAGACCAGCGTCTCACGGTTCATGGCAATCGATATCGGCCGCGGCGCAAGCTTCGACTTTCTTGATCGACCGCTGAACAACCGCCTGTGGCTCGAGCCGCGTTTCGCCGCGATCCGCGCCATGACTAACAGCGATGACCGCATGAAGGCGATCGATGAAATCGTAAACTGGGCCAATCCTGGGCCCGGCGGATTCTACGACGATCTCGGCGATCCGCGGAAACAACCCCACCTCGTGCGCGACGTGACCAAGGATTTCGACCCCGAGACGCGCATCAACCCGCTGCTCGGCTACTATCCGCGACCCTTTGATCGCCGCATCTCCTGGTTCGACGACGCGGAGACGCGCTTCGAAGCACCGCTATACATGCGCTACGACAACCTCGACCCCGAAGCCGAATATAAGGTCCGCGCCGTATACGCAGGCGACAAGTGGGACACGCAAATGAAACTCGTCGCCGACGGCATCCTCGTCCACGACCTCATCGACAAACCAGAACCCATCGCGCCACTCGAGTTCGACATCCCCAAGGACGCCACAAAAGACGGCAACCTCACCCTCGAATGGACCCAAACCCCCGGACGCGGCAGCGCCGGCAGAGGCTGCCAGGTGGCCGAAGTCTGGCTGATAAAAAAATAGTCAGGCATTCGCCAATCGACCGCCACGCTGGCGCTTTGGCTCTAAACGACCGAAAATCCAACTAGCGGCCCACCAGCCGCTTTGCGCCTTTCCGGACGGTTGAAAGCAAAGGTACCCGCTTCACCGCCCGGCGCAACGACTCATCTAGGAATATCTTCACGCGCAACTTCCACTCCGGCGTATACCGAAAATCCCTTGGAAGATACAGGTCACGTGTCGCGGCGATAGCGCGGATAGCCGTCGCGCAGCGTGCGCAACCCAGGCCCTCCGTGCCGCAGAACAAATTGTCGAACGCTGCTGACGCGCTTATTTCGCGGTCGATGGGCGCTGGCTGCGACATGCACCGCCGAATTGCTGCAGCAAGTTCAATCGGGTTGTACGCTTTTTCAATAAGCCCGGTCGCGTCCTCGTTCAGATACCGCATCGTTTCGCCATGCGGGTTGTAGTAAATCACGTGGCGACCCATAAGCAAGGCTTCATGTGCAAGCGAACTGAAACGGGTAATCACGATCGTTGACGCGCGCAACTGTTCGTGCACGACATAAGCGCCGGAAGGCTGCACATTCTTCACGCCAGTCATGTCTATATAGCAACGCGGATGCAGCGAGACCATGTAAGGCAGCCCGGCCGCTTCGGCCGCGCGCGTCACATCGTCAACCCAACCGCGACCCTTATCCTCAAATACATTGAACGTGAAATTGCAATTGATGAACGCGCGCGGCGCATCCGGCAAGGACATCCGCTGGATAGCGTCATAACGCGGGTTTCCTGCAAGAAAGGCGAAATCGCGCTTGAGGTAGCGCAAGGAATATGGCCCCTGAATAATCGCGAAGTCCGCCCACTGCATCATGCCCATCGGATGATCCAAATCGATTATCGACTCCTGAACAATCACCGAGGGAATGCGCCGTTTCCGCGCGCGCGCAACAATCAGCTTTGATTGCGTGCCCCAATCATTACCGGTGATCATCACGTCCGCGCCGTGCCAACCGCGCATTCGCGCCGAATGACGCTCCCAGGACGCGCCCTCGGCTTCCAATGACTTGATGGCAAGTGAGTCGTCGCCGAAATAAACAAAATGCCGGGGATTTGCGAAATGCGCCGCGACGGGCATGAAAGTTTTCACATGCGTATCGCTCGACATCGCGAACAGCGTCTGCACCGGCGCGGAGTTTATCGCAGCCAAACGATTAACGCCATCCGCATTCAGGCGCAGAACGATTTCACCTGACTCGTCGATCTGCTCCACGCCCGCGCCCAGGTGGATTTCATCGAAGTGCGCTTCAAAGAATCGCTTTGGATAGCTGCGCCCATCAAGCAGGAAAACATGTTTGGCGCCAGCGACAGGCGCATCACCGGGACACGCAACGACTAGCAATGGCATGCCCGCTACAATTCTTCCGGTGGCGCGGGATTCTGAGGCGCTTCGCCAGAAAGCACGCGAAGGCAATCTTCCGTCGCGCCAAGCTCCATCAGGTAACGGCTCTTCTGCGCCGATGCGCCGATGTGTGCCGTGAGTATGGTTCGGTCCGTGTTCGACAATGGCCCCTCATACGGCTCCGATTCGAACACGTCGAGCGCCGCGCCGGTAAGGTGACCCCAATCCAACGACTCCGATAAGGCTTGCTCATCCACAATGCCGCCGCGCGCCGTATTGATCAGGAACGCACCGCGCTTCATGCGCTTGAGCTCCTCACGGCCCAGGTAGTGCCGATTCTTGTGACTCATCGGAATGTGAAGTGACACCACGTCCGACTCCCGAAGCAGCGTATCCTTGTCCGTCCACGTAACTCGCGCGCCTTCAATACGGGATTCGTCCGGCGAAATATCAGTGCAGAGAATTCGACAGCCAAACGGCTGCAACAACCGAACGACCCGTCCCCCAATTCTTCCGACACCCACGATCCCGACCGTCATCTCCTCCAACAACCAACCAATGATCCGGTTCCACGCCTGCTCACGAACGGAACGGTCAGACTGCTGCACGAAGCGCGCAAGATTCAGCATGAACGCCACCGTCAACTCCGCGACCGCCTGAGACGGCGCATCCGGCGTGTACGTAACCATCACGCCACGCTCCGTGCACGCACGCACATTTACATTGTCGAGCCCAATGCCCACGCGCGAAATCACCTTGAGTCGCGGACATTTCGCCACCACCTCCATCGGATACGGTTCCGTCCCGGCAATCACCGCGTCCATCTCCGGCAGCAAATGCTCCACTTCGCCCGCCTTCAACCGCCGACCATGCGGGTTGTACACGATCTCGTGACCGCTCGCATCCAGCAGTTCGCGCGGCTTGCTGCCCGAAGTTGCAAAGGGCGATGTAGCGACTAGTATGCGCATTGCGTTTCCGGCACCCTAGTCCGTTTCCATGTGCGACGCGTAGCCCGCCAGGAGTTCGGCGAGTCGGAAGGTAAACTCGTTCTCAATATCGATGGATTCTATCTGCGGAATCGGAAACAACAGTGGCGATGCACCGATGCGCGAATTGGTTGCCAGGAACGATTCTTTCGAAAACACATAAAAACAGCAATTGTCTTCGAAAAGCGGTGGCAGTTCCCGTTGCCGCACAAGGTTCTTCGGATCGTGGTTGAGCGGCTTTCCTGCGGCATCGTAAAACCTGCGATGATGCTCCGTCACGCTAAACAGCGAATCATGCTCTTCCGCCTGTACAAAACTTTTCAACGCCTTCGCCATCGTATCGGAACGGACCAGCGGGTTGGTGGCATGCGTCTGGATAACAATGTCCGTGTCCGCAACGCCGATATCATGCGCGATAATCCGCTCCATGCTCACGTCGTCGCCCCGAAGTTCTTCGCCTCGCGGGATAACACGTACTTTTCGAGACAGCTTGGTCGCCTCGGCTTGAATTTCGGCGCTGTCCGTGTTGATTCGAATCTCGTCAATCGCGTAGGTCTTGTCCAGTGTCCGCAGTATGTGCTGATACAATGGAAGCCCAACGAAGGGCCGCATATTGTTGCGCCGGGGCTCGTTACTCGCGCCCTGAAGCGGCAACAGCGCAGTTACATGGCGACTATGTATCACGTTTTCATGTCCATCGGGTGACGCTGCCTGTAAACCATCTCGCAAAAATCAAAGTCTACCTGAAAATCGATGTCGCGCGCAGTTACCGCATCCAGAACGTAGAAATACGGCCTGTCTCCCACCAGTGATCCCCATTTCACCATGCTCTCCCGCGGAAGAATCTCAACCACGAAGTTAATCGCGTAAACGCCCTTGAGATCCTGAGAACGCGCCCACGGATACGGCGTAAAATTCATGGGCTTGCCTTCAAGAAAAAGATACTCTTTCAATTCGTTCACGCTGACCAGGCAATCGTACTCAGGCCCCATGGCCTTGTAGGCTTCGATTCCCGCTTCGTAAACATCGGCCTCCGCCAGGGGATTCGTCACCGGCACCCACACCACGTTCTTGCAGTCCATCTCCGACGCCAGATAAGTGTATACCTCGCTCATCGGCACGTGGCTGGTCGAGTAGTAGGGGTCGCGCTTGTGGCATTCCACCCCGGCCGCGCGCGCCATATCCAGCACCGATTCGTCCTCGGAAGAAACCACAATTGCATCGAGGTTCGAAACGGACTTCAGGTGCCCCAATTTCAGATCGAGCAGGTTCGTGTTGTGAAACTTGCGTATATTCTTCTTGGCAACGCGCTCCGAATTACCCTTTACCGCCACCAACGCCACAAACTCGCGCATTACGCCTCCTGCACCACGATTTGTTCGGAAATTCCCAACCCATCCAGCAGGTTTCGCACCGTGTTCGCGTGAACATGCTCCCAAGCGGGGCGGGAACTATTGGAATTGTGCGGTGCCAACAGCACATTTTCAAATCCGCGCAGGGGGCTATTTTCCGGCAGGGGTTCATCCTCAAACACGTCCAATGCCGCACCCCGAATAGCCCCGCGCTGTAACGCTGCAATCAGGTCCGCCTCCTGCACAACCGGACCGCGCGAGCAATTGATCAGTACCGCATCCGGCTTCATACGCGCGAGACGCGCCGCGTTAATCAAATGAAAACTGCTTGGATTCAAGTCGGGATTGACGCTGACATAGTCGGCGCTCCTCAACAATTCATCCAACGCCACCATACTGACACCAACTTCGCGCAAAAACCCGGGATCGATATCCACGATGTCGTTTCCCAGTAACTTCATCCCGAAAGCCGACGTGCGCCGAAGTACCGCCTTGCCAATATTGCCTACGCCTACAACCCCAAGTGTTGCGCCGTGAAGAACGCCACACGAAACCTTCTGCCATACGCCCGCCTTCATCTGCGCATTCATCCAAGGCTGGCGGCGCGCGAAAGCGAGCATGTACCCCAACACGCTTTCAGCAACCGGTATGGTGAACGCATCCGGTGTATTGCAAACGCGAATCCCCAATCGCGCTGCGACAATCTTGTCGATAGCGTCGATGCCCGTGCCCCACTTCGAAATCACCCGCAGCCGCGGCGCGCATGCCTCCAATACTGACTGGGTAAATGGATCGTCGCCACAAATGACCCCGTCGAAAGAACCCGCGAGTGCCATCAACTCACTTTCCGACAACCGCTCGCGTACGGGCGGGCACAACAGCCGGACACCCACGCGCTCGAGTTCGGACCGGTATCGCTCGACTACGGGCACGAAGTATGGAGCGGTAATAAGTACCGTCGCGTTAGAGTTGCGCGCCATTGATATCTAGGACTGCGCCATTGACGTAAGCCGCCTTGTCGGAGCACAGGAACAGCACGCACTCCGCTACTTCTTCAGGGTTTCCAAGCCGGCGCGCAGGAATTGTGGCAACCAGCGCGTCAATTTTCTCTTTCGGCGCTCGGGACAGCATCGGCGTTACCGTCTGAGAAGGGCAAACGCAATTGATATTGATATTATGCTGCGCGTAGTGCAGCGCGAGTTGGCGCGTCATTCCGATGATGGCATACTTGGAGCACGTGTACGGCACGGACGCGACAATACTGCGGTTACGCCCGGCAATGGACGATATACTGACTATCTTTCCGTACGACCGCTTCAACATGTGGCGCAGCGCATGTTTCGCGCAAAATGCAGCACCTTTCACGTTCACCGCAAGGGTATCATCCCACTCGCTCTCTTCGACGCTCATAAAATCGGTGTAGGTGCACATCGCCGCATTGTTAACGAGAATATCGATTCGCCCAAACGTCGCGGCGATTTCGTCGAATACACGCGATACATCCCCCTCGTTTCGCACATCGCAACGGCGCGTCGATTCCGACGGCTCAATCTCCCGGGAGATTCCTATAGGCAAGATTCCGTTCGCGCGAAACACCTCGCAAATGGATTGTCCGATTCCTTGCGACGCTCCGGTTACAATGGCGATGCGCTGGCCGCTGCTGTCCGTCATCAACCGCTACCTGCCCTAGCCTTCGTCGGCATACACGTGGTTCACATCCGGTCGCGTGATCGCGAACCTTATGCCCGGTTTGTCGCCAATGCAAGTAATCTTGTGCTTCGTGCCCTTGCGAACAACCACAATGTCGTGCTGGGAAACTTTCTTGGCGCCTTCGCCATCGATAAACCATTCCCACTCGCCCTCGAGAATTACCCAGCATTCATCCGCGTCGGGATGATAGTGCAAGCGGTTGCCCTCGCCGGGCTGTTGGCGAATCAGCACGCCACCAAACAATTCGTTGTATACAACGCGCGCCGCCCATGACGGGCTATCGCCCAGCGCCTGCTTAACATCATCCAGCCGCGTGGTTGACTGGTTCACGAACTGTTCCAACGTTATCTTGCCAACACCGTCTTGCTGCAAAACATGGGTGACATCGTCATCTGCAAAAGTCCCAGCCACGCCCTTACCCTCCTATAAGAATAGTTATAAAACCGTCTTTTTAACGCTTCGCGGGGAAATGCCCGACGGACTCTGGCACAGGAAGCTGGAGACTGTCAACTGCCCCCAAAAAACTCTCGAATGAACCGTGCGCGCGTGTACTGACGGCCGCTTTCCTGTTCGATGCGCGAACCCACTCCCGGCAAGACGACGAGTCTAATCCTGCACAGGGTTTTCTCGAAGAGCCGGAAACCATGAGTATAGAAAACGATTCCGAAACTTGCCCGGGATTGCGTCGCGGAGGACAACAGCAAATTGCCGGCGCGCCAGGAAGTAGAGCGTCACAACATATACGCCCGCGCCGAGAGCCGTCGCGATGCAAAGCGCAAGAAATCCGGCGATGCGCACCGGAAGGCCGGTTGCGAAGTATTGGTGCGCGACCATGACGCCAACCGCAGCCACGGAAGCCAGAAAAGCAGCGACAAGAAAGGGCATGACACGCCTCACAAGCCCCACGCCCCGCCACCCCATCACCCATTTCATCACCGCCAGCAGACAGAATACAGACGTGCCTTGAGTGAGCAGCGTCGCCCACGCGAGCGCGTCGAGCCCGGCGTATACGCCCCCTTGCGACAGGTAGTGCTTGCACGCGAAATACATCACGACGATACAAACCGGCGTTGCAAATAGAAGATAGAAAAAATTTACATACGCCCTATTGATTGCGTTGTAAAACGGCGCAACGTGCGCCGCGAGCGACCGTACCGCGGAGTAGGCCAACAGCAGTTGAAAACCGCGCTCTGCTGCCGCGTAGCGTTCCGGCAGGAACACGTCGAAAAGCAACGGTGCCAGCACAATCCCAAGCACGTGTACCGGCAGCGTCGTCGCCGCAAGCAGTTCATAGATTCGTACGAAGCCGTCCCGCAGCGCCTCGGCGTCCCCCTGTTTCGCCGCAAAACCGGACAGGGACACATTGCCGATGAGCCACGCGTAGTTAATCAGCACGATCATCGAGTAGGTCGTTGCGACGTTATAGAGACCTGCGGCATCTTTGCCGAGCAGATGGCCGGCGATGACGAAGCCCGCGTTGCTCAGCACGAGTGACAACAGCGATGCGCCAACGAGGTTCTTTGAATAGTGCAGCAGCTCCCAGAATTCAGCGCCATCAAACGCGAATGCCGGCCGCCATTTTGCGTATGCGAACCACAGCGGCGTCATCAGCACGCTGACGATCATCGACGGAACGACAAGGCTCCAATACGACGCGCCGAACCAGGCGAACGCGATCATCAGCGCGCCGCTGATGCCGTTCCACGCCGTCTCCAGCGCGGAATTTACCCCGAACTGCATCCTGCGCCGCAGGAGCGACATCGGTATGGTGCGCAACGCGGTGATGGGAAAGCTGAGGCTGGTGATGCGCACGAGCCACGTGACTTCCTCTGCGCCGTAGAACGCCGCAATCCACGGCGCCGTCACCCACGCCACCGCGAGGATCAGCACGCTCGCCGCAAGGTTCAGCCAGAACGCCGTGTGGACATACCCGTCCTTCATGTCTTTCTTCTGAATCACCGCGATGCCAACGCCGAATTCGGAAACCATCTGCAATACGTTCATCAGCGCGGTGGTCATCGCGACCAATCCGAAATCGGCGGGGAGCAGCAGCCAGACCAGGAGGAATTGCGCGCCAAACCGAAGCACGCGCGAAGCGGCGTTACCCAACCCCCAAAGCAGCGCGCCCGTGCGCATTTGGGAATGCAGCGATTTTTCGGTGCGCGCTTCCGTAGGAGTGGCCGGTTCTGCGCTGCTCATGAAGTCGCTGCCGCCGCGCGGCTACGCAGACTCGGCGGGTGCTGCTGATTCGCCCACGAGCTTCTTGACGCGGTTCACCTCGTAAAGGATGTTCGCAACGGCCACCGCCGCAATCAATGCGACGATCGCGCCCACGGGCAACCCCGCCCATCGCATAAGTTCATTGTCCGGCTCGCTCGGCAGCACGGGCTCGTTCGCGATGAAAATTGCCTTCGCCTGCTCCATCTTCGTCGCCGCTTCGAGCAGAGCAATCTCGCCGCGCTGCTTGGCCATCGCCTTCAAATAGTCTTCGCCCGCGGTGATCTCGCGCAGCAATTGGTTCTGCTTGATGTCGCTGGTCACATACGCTTCATTCAGCGCGGAAAGCTCAGTCTCCATCTTCGAAATCTCGGATTGCAGCGCAGCAACCCGCGCCTCCGAACCGCTCAACAACTGCGCCGCCTCCGCCTCTTTCGCCTTCAACGGCGCATACGCGTTGTTTTGCACTTCCTCTTTATACACCGGCACGTTCTTGCCGCCCTCGGCGCCGATCTCCGCCAGCGCGTCCACTGAAGGGGCCCTGCGCACTTCGAGCATGTGCGGCTCTGTTGTGAGCAGCGTGCGCACTTCCTCCAACTGCTTGCGCGCATCCTCCGCCTGCACCACCGCAAGCGAAAGGTCTTTCTTTTGCTCTGCCAACACTTTCGCAAGCTCTTCCTTCACCGCCTTCATCTTTTCAACGTCGAATTGCACCTTTTCCGCGCGGAGCATGTCGTCCTTCTCTTCCAGGTCAACCTTTGCCGCATCGTATTCCGTGCGAACGTATTCGATCGTCGCCGCGGCGCTGGGCAGCGTGAAGGTGCGCGCCGCTTCCACGGCGACCTCCGCCCACGTTCTCGCCAGGTGCTCCGCGCGCTCCGGTGTGCCTGCGCTCGCAGACAGGTACAGCGCCCGCGCATAAGAAACGCGCTGCGGCGTCTTTTCCGCAACCTCCGTAGTCACCGTCACCATGCGCTGTAACACGGAAGGCGCAAGCGCGCCGTTCTCCTTCAACTCGGTCCAGAGTTCTGGTTTCTCCTCCACCAGCTGATCCGCGACTCTTTTCATGATCGCGCCATCGCGAATAAGCTTCGAGTACGAGGGCATGTCCAAAGGTTCCGGCATCAACTCCGCGCCCAGACCAACGGTCTGAAACGGCGGCGGCGAAAACAGCAACGACGCAGTCGCCGTATAGCTATACCCGCTGCGAATCGCCTGCATGAGAAAGACGCTGAACAACAACACGAACGTATACGCCGCCGCCCCCTTGTGTACAGACAATGGCCGTAACGCGGACGAAAGGAAAAAATACACCCACGTAGCCCACAGATTGCGTAGTTCGCGTAATCGTTCTAGGGACGATTGCTGGTCGTTGGACATAAGTCTGTTGCTTCCAAATTCGTTACAGGAGCGCCCGATCAAGCCGTCAAGAGTGTACATTGCCCCATGCCCGCAATCAATCGGGGGTTGCCTCATTATTGCCCTGTTTGATAGGCTTTCGACCTCGATGGGCGGTTGCCACGTCCTTCAGGCAATCTGGGTGCAAAACCAAGGAATACTCCCCTGTGACGACCGGCGCCGCTGCAACCTCCACCCCTCCAAAGCTGCGCGTCTTGCATGTCAACAAGTTCCACTTTCTCAACGGTGGTGCGGAGCTCTACTACCTCGGCCTCGTCGATCTTCTCCAGAAACACGGCCATACCGTGGGCCATTTCTCGATGCAACACCCCGAGAACCTTCCATCGGGCCAATCTCGATACTTCATTGACAATATCAACTATGAAAACCCCGGCGGACTGCTCGGCAAACTTCGCATCGCAGCGCACACCGTCTATTCCGGTGAAGCCCGCGCGAAAATCGCGCGCCTGCTGGATGCGGAGACGTACGATATCGTCCACCTGCATAATTTCCACCATCAGATTACCCCGAGCATCCTGCCGGAAATTCGCAAGCGGAATATCCCCATCGTTTTCACGGTGCAGGATTTCAAAATCGTATGCCCAAACTACAAAATGCTGACACACGACGGCGTCTGCGAGCGGTGCAAAGGCCACAAGTATTTCAATTGCACCCTGCATCGCTGCAACAAGGGCTCCTTGTTGGGCAGCGCTATCAACACGGTGGAAATGTACTTTCATCACGCTATGGGGTACGACGCCCTCTACGACATCTTCGCCGCGCCATCGCGTTTCACCGGTGAAAAGATCATCGAGTTCGGCATCCCGCGCGAGAAAGTGCGGTTCGTCCCCAACTTCATCCATCTGGAACAATATGAACCGTGCTTTACGCCCGGAAATTACCTGCTCTACCTCGGCCGCCTGTCCCAGGAAAAGGGCGTCCATACGTTGATAGAAGCGATCAAGAACGTGCCGGAAGTACCGGTCATGATCACCGGCCGTGGTCCCTACGAAGAAGATATCCGCCGGCAGGTTGCCTCCTCAGGGTTGAATACGATCAAGCTGACAGGCCATCTTTCAGGTGAGCCGCTTCGCGATGCGATCCGAAATTCGATGGCCGTGCTGATACCCTCGGAGTGGTACGAGAACTGTCCCCTGGCGCTCATCGAGGCGTATGCTTACGGCAAACCAGTGATCGGAGCGAAAATTGGCGGACTGGGCGACATGGTTCGCGATGGCGATACCGGCTATCAGTTCGAAGCGGGAAATGTCGCGCAGTTGACCGAAGTCATGAAGAAAGCAGTCAACGACCGTGCAAAGCTCGAAGAAATGGGCCGCGCCGCGCGCGCAACCGCTGAACGCGAATACGGCGCGGAAAAACAGTATGAATTGATTATGGATATCTACCGCGAAGTGTTACGGAGCTAACGCTCACAATGCAATCAATGAAATCGTGTCCTGTACTGTGCATCGCAATTTTCGGCATCCTATGCGGCGGTTGCGGCGCGTCCAATGACAATGCCGAAAAACCAGCAACACCGCCCGAAGCGGTTGCAGCGCAATCACAATCCGGCGGTGCGCTGCCGGCACCCGGCACCATGGTTGCCCTGCCGGCCGTACCGGTGTTTCCTCGCGAATTGGATTCCGCGCGCGACCGCATTCGTAACGGCGGATTCGAGGAACCACTCGACGCGCAACCCCCGACATGGGTCATCGCACCGGAGGGCGGCGTGCCCCTGACGATCGATCCGCTGTATACAGCGGAGGGCGACAAGGCCCTTCGATTCTCGCTTTCGAATTCCGGTGAATTTCGAATCGCCCAAGACGTGCCCCTCTCCGAGCAGGCAGACTACACCGTGCATGCCGCCGTGCTTCCGCGCAACGTGAATGGCTCGTTTCGTTTCTTCGCGCGAGACGCGGATGGCGCGCGCTTCTCGGTCGAATCTGATCCAGTTGCTGGAAACGCCATCGCATGGGAGCCGTTCTCGTTTACTTTCTCGCCGCCCGCATACGTCACAAAACTATCGCTCGGATTTCAATACGCGGCCGCGCAGAAACTCTATGAAGGCGACAGCGTCTTACTGTTGGACCGCGTAAAACTGATCGAGCGCGCTCCAGTCGCGAACCGCATACAGAACGGCGATTTCACTCAGGGTCCCAAGGGTGAGGCGTTCTGGAATGTCGCGCCAGGGCTTACGATCACGCAGGAAGATTCCGGCTTCGTGGCGGGCACGCCGAAGTGCATCCGCGTCGATCTGCCGGGCAATGCAAATCTCGGCGTGTATCAAACCGTCGGCGGGCTGACCCCCGGCGCGCGCTATGTGTGCCGCGCCTACATCAAGACGAAGGATCTCCTTGGTGAAGCCTGCATCGAGTTTCACCACGGCGAAAAAGGCTTCTCCGCATTCATGCATCGCACGCCCGGCGTGACCGGCACGAGCGCGTGGACGTGGGTTCGCACTGAGTTCACATTGCCGAACGACGCAACAAGCATTACCGTGCTGTTGCGTCGCCCCGGCGACGACCGCAATCCCGCCACGCCAGGCACCGTCTGGTTCGCGAAGTGCGAACTGTTCGGGGCGGACGAAGCGCGGTAATGTCATCCTCACCCATGCGCATCGGCGTAGTCGGACTCATCACCATCGGCGGCGCGTCGAGCGGCACCGCTGGCGGCGTTGAGAAGCTTATCGAAGAAGTCACCGTGCGCCAGGCCGCGCACGGTCACGTCGTTACCGTGTATTGCCGCGCGCGCTACAACACCAGCGGACTTCGCGACTTCCATGGCGTGCGCCTTGTCAACCTCCCGGCGATCTACACGAAGCATCTTGAAGCGATCACGCACTCGTTTCTGTCAATGCTCGTCGCGACGTTCTCCAACGATGTGATCCAGTTTCATTCCATGGGCCCCGCGCTCTTGTCGTTTATTCCGCGATTGTTTGGGCGAAAAACCGTCTGCACGCTCCACGGCCTCGACTATCGTCGCGACAAATGGGGCCGCGTCGCGAAGCTCGTGCTAAAAATCGGCGAGCAGTGCGCCCTCCGCTTTCCAAACGCGACCACCGTCGTGTCGCGCTTTATGGAACGCCATTATCGGGAAGAATCCGGCCGAAAAGTGACCTATATTCCCAATGGCGTACCCGAGATTGAATCGCGACCATTCGACAAACTTGCCCGGTTCGGAATCGAACGTGATAAATACATCTTGTATCTTTCGCGCATCGTGCCGGAAAAAGGCAGCCACTATCTGGTGGAAGCATTTCGCCGCGTCAAAACCGACATGAAACTGTTAATAGCCGGCGATTCTCGCCACGCCGCCGAATATCTCGATCGCGTGCGTGGCCTCGCCGGTAACGACGAGCGCATCATCTTCGCCGGTCCGCTTTACGGCGAAGACAAGGCGGAAGCGTATAGCAACGCGTATCTCTTCTGCTTGCCGTCCGACTTGGAAGGCCTGCCCATCGTGCTGCTCGAAGCCATGGGCGCCGGACGTTGCTGCCTCGTCAGCGATATTCCGGAAATGGTGGAAGTGGTCGATCCGCATCGGCTGGGCTATGCGCCTTCCAGCGAAGGCGCTCCCGATGGACCCTACGGCTGCACATTCAAACAGGGAAATATCGACGACCTCGCGGTATCCTTGCAGCGCCTTGTAGACGCACAACAGGATGTCCGCGCAATGGAACCAAAGGCACGCGCGTATGTCGCCGCCGAGTACAGTTGGGACCACATCGCCGCGTCGTATGAACACGTTTACGAAACCGTCTTGAAAGCAAAGCCATGACCGACGCAACCGTCACGCCACGGACTTCACCCGTTTTCCTCGCAGCGAAACGATTCCTGGATATAGCGGTTTCGCTCGCGGTGCTGCTCGCGCTTTCACCCGCTTTGCTGCTTATCGCAATTGCAATAAAGCTTACCTCACCCGGCCCGGTGTTCTTTCGCGGCACGGTGCACGGCAAGGACGGCGTGCCGTTTACGTACTACAAGTTTCGCTCCATGGTCGCGGGGGGCGACACAAGCCAGCACAAGGAATTCATCAAGAAGTACGTCGCGGAAGGCAAAGGCCACGTGGACGACTCTGGCAAAGAAGTTTTCAAGCTCACGGGCGACAAGCGCATCACCACCATCGGCAAAATAATTCGCCGCATCAGCATCGACGAAGTGCCGCAGATGATCAACGTGCTGCGCGGCGAAATGTCCCTCGTGGGCCCGCGCCCGCCCGTCCCATATGAATTCGAGTTGTACGACGACGCAAAAAAACTGCGCTTGCTCGTCAAGCCCGGCATTACCGGGCTGAACCAGATTCGTCGCCGAAGCCAATCAACGTTCGAACAGATGTACGCCGATGACTTGGAATACATTCGCAATCAATCCATTCCGCTCGACCTCGCCATCATGATCAAAACGCCCTGGGTCATGCTGTTCGGGTCGGGCCCGACATAGAAGGCAATTCCCATGAAAGCGCTTGTTACCGGCGGCGCCGGGTTTATCGGTTCGCACATATCAGACGCCCTCCTGAAACGCGGCTATCACGTTCGCGTCGTGGACAGCCTGCAACCGCGCGTGCACCCAAAAGGCAAGCCTGCATGGGTGAATCCCGAAGTGGAGTTCATTCAAGGCGATGTGCGCGACAAGGAAGTCATGCGGCGCGCGATGGACGGCGTCGAAATCGTCTCGCACCAGGCCGCGTATCAGGACTACATGCCCGACTTCAGCACCTTCATCAGCACGAACGCCACCAGCACCGCCCTGATTATGGAATTGGTCGTCGAGATGAAACTCGACATGCGCAAGGTGGTCGTTGCATCGTCCCAGGCCGCATACGGCGAAGGCAATTACACCTGCCGGGAACACGGCGCATTCGAAGCAAAGGGACGCCCGCTCGCACAGCTCGAACGCGCCGACTGGGAGATGAAATGCCCCGTATGCGGGCGCGACTGCGACAACCTTCTCCTTGAAGAACACATGCACAACCCCAATAACGCATATGCGCTTTCAAAACTCTTTGAAGAAATGACGGCGCTGCGCCTGGGTCGCCTTCACGGCGTTCCCGCCGCGGCGCTCCGCTATTCCATCACGCAGGGACCCCGGCAATCGCTGTACAACAGCTATTCGGGCGTGTGTCGCATCTTCTCTTTGCGCCTGCTGCACGATCAGCCGCCGGTGATCTACGAGGACGGCATGCAGAAGCGCGACTATGTCCACATCGCAGACGTAGTCGAAGCAAATATGATCGCGCTGTTCGACGAACGCGCGACCTTTGAGCAGTACAACGTGGGCTCGGGCCGCGCAACCACCGTGTGCGAGTTTGCATCCGAGCTTACGAAGATGGTCGGAAAGGATATCGCCCCATCTATTCCCGGCGAGTTCCGCGTGGGCGATAACCGGCACAGCGTTTCCAGCATCGCAAAGCTTTCCGCGCTCGGCTGGAACCCCCAACGCACCATTCAGGACATCTTCCGCGATTACCTCGCCTGGATTGAGTCTTTCGGCGATGTTGGGGAATACTTTCGAGAGGCGGATCGCCTGATGCGCGAAGCGGGTGCGGTGCGCGCCGCGCGCACGGGCTAGTTCCCGCCAGGAGGCTCACCACCATGCGCATTGTACCTTGTTTGCTGTTGCTCATGGCGTACACGCTTCCTGCGATGGCTGTCCCGCTCACCACCGAGCTGGTCGCATCGGGCTTTACCAGCCCCGTCCTCCTGACCTCGCCAAAGGGCGACATCGAGCGCATGTTCATCGTCGAACAACGCACCGGCCTCATTCGGATCATCAAAAACGGGAGCGTACTGCCCACCCCATTCCTGAACGTCCTGCCCCTGATCACGAATATGAACGAGCGCGGCCTCCTCGGACTCGCCTTTCATCCGCGCTATGCGACCAACGGCTATTTCTACATCAACTACACCGATCTCAACGGCGACACGCGTGTCATGCGATATTCGGTCTCAAGCGATCCTGATGTTGCAGATGCAAACAGTGCGTTCGAGATTCTGTCCGTGGTCCAACCCTTTGAAAATCACAACGGCGGCATGCTCGCCTTTGGACCGGACGGCTACCTGTACAT
>ERZ761602.2319-NODE-2319-length-30216-cov-5.707967_pt1 | contig 30216 bp, 27 predicted proteins | sample MGYA00512165_ERZ761602 | MGnify/ENA primary metagenome ERZ761602 (study PRJEB28899, sample SAMN02445085) | bioreactor sludge metagenome | biome: EBPR sludge; isolation source: Thorneside wastewater treatment plant | place: Australia: Brisbane, Thorneside...
GCCAAAGCCAGGCCGCCGCCCTGGCTGCCGCCAGTCACGGCCACGCGCGCCGGATCGACGGCGGGATGGCTGCGGGCCGCCTCGATCGCGCGCACGGCGTCGGTGATGAGGCGCCGGTAGTAATAGGTCTGCGGCGTCAGGACACCCAGCGTCATGAAGCCGGGATGATGCGGGCTGGCGCCGTCCGGCTGCAGGTCCGGCGTGTCGCCCTTCTGCCAGGCCGAACCCTGGCCGCGCGTGTCCATCACCAGGTGCGCGCAGCCGGCGCTGCTCCACAGCAGCCAGTCGGTGGGGAAGCCGCGCCCGCCGCCGTAGCCGATGTACTCGACCACGGCCGGCAGGGGTCCGGAGCGCTGGCGCGGCAACACCAGCCAGCCCTTGATCGGCTGGCCGCCGTAGCCGTGGAAGGTCACGTCGAAGGTCTCGACGGTGGCCAGGCCGTAGTCCACGGGCTCGAAGCGCGCGGCCAGCGGGTGCGCGCGCGTCTCGCCCAGCGTGTCCGCCCAGAACGCGTCGAAATCGGCGGGCTCCTGACGCGGCGGCCGGTAGGTCTGCAACTGATCGAGGGGCAGGTCGAAGAAAGCCATCGGTTGATCTTTTGAAAGGGCCTTCGCTCAGAAAAGGCGCACGTCCACCCAGGCGCCGGCGCTCAGGCCGTTGGCGTCGGCCGGGGTGACGAGCATGCCGTCGGCGAAGACCAGCGTGAAGATCTGGTTGGACTTGCCGAAGACGGGCTCGGCCCAGGTCTCGCCGGCGCGCTCCACCAGGCGCGCCGGGGTGTAATCCAGGCGGCCGGCCTGGGACGGGACGTTGTGGGTCAGGCGCGCCCTCACGGTCGAGCGCGCCGGCGGCGTCTGACAGCCCAGCAGGCGCAGGATGGCCGGCACCACGAACAGGTCGGCCACGACCATGGCCGAGACCGGGTTGCCGGGCAGACCCACCACCGGCTTGCCCGCGCAGACGGCCAAAATGGCCGGCTTGCCGGGTTTGAGGGCCACGCCGTGCACAAGCAGGCCGGGCTGGCCCAGTTCATTGATCACGTCGGCGGTCATATCGCGCACACTCACCGAACTGCCGGCTGAGAGCACCAGCATATCGGCCTCGGCCAACGCCGCCTGCGCCATCGCCTTGAGCACGTCGTAGCGGTCTGGGGCGATGCCGGCGCGGATGGGGACGCCGCCGGCGCGCTGGATCTGGCCGCCCACGGCTGAGGAGTTCACGTCGCGGACCTGGCCCAGCGCCGGTGCGGCCTCGGGCGGCACCACCTCGTCGCCGGTGGCGAGCAGGGCTACGCGCGGCCGGCGCGCGACCGCCACCTGCGTGATCCCGAGCGCGGCCAGGCCGCCCAGGTCTTGAGCGCGCAGCCAGTGGCCGGCGGGCACCAGTTCCGCGCCGGCGCGGATGTCATCGCCGACCTGGAGCACGTTCTCGCCGGGGGCGGCCGCCCGCAGGACCTCGATCTCGCCCTCGCGCGCGGTCTGCGTCAACTCCACCATCACCACGGCGTCAGCCCCGGCCGGCAGCATGCCGCCTGTGTGCACCAATGCGGCCTGCCCGGCTTTGAGCGCGAAGCCGGGCTCCGCGCCCATGGACACCTCGCCGGCCACCGTCAGGTAAGCCGGCAGCGTGGCGCTGGCCCCAAACGTGTCCTGGGCGCGCACGGCATAGCCGTCCATGATCGACCGCGCGAAGGCCGGCACGGAGACGGGCGCGCGCAGGGCCTCGGCCGTCACGCGGTCCAGGGCTTCGGGCAGCGGCACGGTTTCGGCCTGCCCGCGCGGCGGCAGGTGCTCGAGGAAGCGGGCCAGCGCGTCGGCGGGGGGAAGGACTTTGAAGAACTCAGGCATACAGGCGCCTCATCCGGACGTGAGCTGGGCGGCCTCCAGCAGGGCGGCGGCGGCGTGCGGGCTGGGGCCGCCGACGGCCAGGAGCGTCAGTCCGGCCGCGGCGCTGGCCCAGGCCTCGGTCAGCGCGGTGTGCGGGAGCTTCATGGCGCGCAGATGATGATGCTCGCCGAGCACATCCCGGGCGACGGCGACGGCTTGCTCGGGCGTGAACGCCGGCGCAGTCAGGCTGAGCCCATAGGCCGCGAGCTCACCCTGGGCCACGGCCACTTCCAGGGCCGCGAAGGCTTCGCGCAGTTGGAGTTGGAATTCGGCTTCGGGCAGGGCCGCGCTCAGGCGGTCCGCGCCGGTCAGCCAGAAGAGGTCCAGGCAGGCGACACCCAGGCTCGCCAGCCGGGCGCGCACCAGGTGGCGCACGAAAGCGGGCGCCAGGCAGTAGCCGGCCACCGGGGCTTCGGCCTCGGGCAGGCCCGCCGCGCGCAGGGCGCCCGGCTCGGCCGCGCCGCCCTCGGCACACAGCACCACTGTGTCGCGGCGGATGAAGCCGCTGGCCAGCGCGCGGCGCAGCCCCGTGCCGACGGCCTCCAGGTCGGCGTGCGCGTCGAGCAGGTTGCCGCCGTGCTGAAGATAGTGAGCCACGGCCTCGGCCGGGCCGCCGGCCAGCCCGCGGCCGGCGATCATCAGGCGGTCCCAGCCGTTGCGGTACAGGACGCCGTTCAGGCGGTGGCGGGCGAGGTGCTGAGTGGCGGCGGGCGTGGCGCGAAGCATGGCGCGGGCGGACAGGGTCAGCCGATGACCCAGAAGCTGAAGGCGATCAGGTAGACGCTCATCCCAAACATCAGAGCCGCCAGCAGCGTCAACTGGTAGAAAGAGGCCGGCTCACCGCGCTGCAGGCGGCGCACGGTGATGATCTGCAGCACCACCAGCGGCGCAATGAAGGCGGCCGAGATGGCCACGCGGATCGGCAGACCGACCAGCGACCCGGTCGCCGTCAGGAGCAGTGAGACCGCCAACAGGATGTTGTGCAGGGTGGCGGCCGCGTCCTGGCCCAGGCGCACCACCAGTGTACGCTTGCCGCTGGCGCTGTCGCCCTCGAAGTCCGGCAGGCCGAACGCGATCAGCAGCGCCACATGCAGCACCACCAGCGGGGCCGTGGTCAGCAGCACCAGCGGGCTGGCTTGCTCGCTGGACAACAGATGGCTGAAAGCCGGCACTAACCCGGCGAACAGGATGGCGGTGGTGATCTCGCCGTAACCGGTGCCCACCAGGGCCACGGGCGGGCTGGACTGGAAGAACAGGCCCAGGAAGATCAGCAGCATGATGACCCACACCGCCGGGCCGGTGGGGAACTGAATGAGCACCACGGCGCCGGCGCCGACGCCCACCGCCAGCCAGAACATCGCGGCGGTGAAGACGGCCTCGCGGCTCACGCGCGCCTCGGCCAGCACGCCGCTGCCGCCGGAAAACGGTGTGCGGCGCGGGTTGCGGCGATCACCGCTCTCGTCCCAGTACTCGTTCAGATACTGGGCCATGAGCTGCAACGCCGCGACGAAGAGCTGGCCCCACGCGTAAACCACGGGCTGAAACGGGTAGCCCTCGTAGCGCGCGATCGTGGCGCCCAGCGCGAACAGGCCGATCCCGTTGAGCAGGAACCAGGGCCGGGCCAGGCGGATCAGGGCGGATAGTTTGCTCAGCATACGCCGCCCAGGCTCAGGCCGCGAGGCCCCGCTGCAGCTCGCGGGCGTGCCCGAGGCGGTGCTCCGTGATGCGCAGGAAGAACTGCTCGATCGTCAGCGTGTCGCCGCGCGCATGCCGGCCGGTCTTGTCCAGATCGGCCTCAGCGGTGTGGTCCAACTGCGCCAGCACCTGGGCGTGGGCGGTCTCGATCTCGGCGATCAGGTCGGCCGGGGTCTTGTCGGCGCGCTTCTTGACGGAGCCGCGGTTGAAGCGGTTCAGGTCGAAGTCGTCCGGGACGGTGACCTCGCCGGCCAGGCAGCGCGTGATCTGGCCCAACTGACCGCTCTCGGAAACCGCCAGATGGGCGAGGACGTCGCGGGCCGTCCAGGCGGCGCCCTCATCGGATGGCACCGGCTGGGTCCATTGCTCCGGCGTGAGCGCTTTCAGGATCGCCAGGCTGACGGCGTGATCGGCCGTGATCTGCCGGCGCAGCGCGTCTTTGCGAGTGCTCATGCAGGCTCCTCGTGCGGGGCCGGCCGCCGGTTCAGGCGGCCGCCGGTGGGGTGCTGTCCACGTGCGGGACAGGCTGGCCGGTCTCCAGCGCGCGGCGGACGTCCCGTTCGTGCAGCATCGTATGACGGTAGAGCAGCTTGAAGACCTGTTCCAGCGGCGCGCGGCCCAGCCAGGGGTGGAAGATGAGGCGGTCCAGGTCGGCGTCAGCCAGCCCGGCCACCAGGGCCGCGGTCTCGGCGCGGGCGGTCTCAAACGCCGCCACCAGCTCGCCAACGGCCGCCGTCCGCAGAGCCGCCGTCTGTTCGGCGTTATAGGCGTCGATGGCGAAGTTTTCGGGGACGCCCGGCCCGCCGGCCAGCACATCGCGGGCGTAGTGGAGCAGGGTGCGTTCGGTGCTGACCAGATGCGCGATCAGGTCGCGGGCCTGCCACTCCGGGCCGGTGGTGTACACCGCCTGGCCGAACTGGGCGGCCGGCAGCGCCGCGAAGAAAGCCGCCGTCTTGCGGCCCTCCTCGACCAGACGCTTGAGGATCAGGTCTTTGCGATTTGGCATAGCCGGTGGCGCACTGAGCCCGCTGTCAGCGGAAGCGGTCGCCGCCGTCGACGACCAGCGTCTCGCCGGTGATGTAGTCGTTTTCCAGCAAAAAACGGACGGCGCGCGCCACATGATAGCCCGAACCGGTGCGTTTGAGAAGAGACCGAGCGCCGGTGCGCGCCCAGCGGGCCTCGTCCCAGTCGTCCGGCTTGAGCACCGGGCCGGGGCTGACGGCGTTGACGCGCACGCGCGGGGCCAGGGCCTTGGCCAGCACCTGGGTCAGCATCACCAGCCCGGCCTTGCTCACGGAGTGGGCCGGGTAGCGCGCCCACGGCCGCAGGGCGCTCCCGTCCGTGATGTTGACGATGGCGCCGGCCTCGGGCGCGTCGCCGGCGCCGGCCAGCATCAGGCGCGCCGCCTGCTGGGCGCACAGGAACGGCGCCGTCAGGTTTACGTCCAGCGAGCGCTGCCACTCGGCCAGCGTCAGCGTCAGCGGATCGCCGGCTTCCATGATCGCGGCCGAGTTAACGAGCACATCCAGGCGGCCGCAATCAGCGGCGATGCGCGCAAACAACGCCGTGATCTGGTCCGGTTGGGCGAGGTCGGCCGGGAGGGCCAGGGCGCGCACGCCGCGCGCCTGCAAGGCGGCCACGGCCGTGACCGCGTGGGCCGCGGCGCTGTGGTAATGGATGACGAGATTGGCGCCGGCCTCGGCGAGTTCCAGGGCGATCGCCAGGCCGACGCGGTGCGCGGCGCCGGTGACGAGCGCGGTCTTGCCGGCCAGGTTCATAGGGCGCGGCCTCCGCGGCCGCCTATGGCTGCACGATGACGGGAGTGCCGATGCCGGCCCAGTTGTAGGCCCATTCGGCTTCCGGCGTGGGCATGTTGACGCAGCCGTGGCTCATCGGCGTGCCGAAATTGCTGTGCCAGTACGTGCCGTGCAGGCCGTAGCCCTTGTAGAAGTACTGCGTGTAGGGCACGTTCGGCAGGTCGTAGTCCGGGCCGCGCATGCGCGTGGAGACGTAGCGCGCGTAGATGTAATAAGTGCCGGTCACGGTCGGCGTGGGCCAGCGGCCGGTAGAGACCAGGGTGCTGCGGACCAGCTGGTCACCCTCGAACGCGTACAGGCGCTGCTCCGAAATGTCCACCAGGAAGTAGCGGCCGGCCATCCCGGCCACGGGGCCCTGGCTGGCTGGCGGCAGCGTGACCTCGGCGGCGGCGCTGCCCGGCGCCGGGATGGTGAGCTGTTGGCCGGTGAAGATCTGGTCACTGGCCAGGTTGTTGGCGGCCATGATGGCGGGCCAGCGCACGTTGTATTTCAGGCCGATGGTGAAGAGCGTCTCGCCGGCCTGCACTACGTGCACGGTCGCGGCGGCCGGCGCTGCTTCAGTGGGGGCCGCCTCGGTGGGCGCGGCCTCCGTCGGGGCCGGGGTTGGCGTCGGCGCCGCCTCGGTTGGGGCCGGCGTCGGCGCGGCCTGGGTGGGCGCCGGTGTCGGGGCCTCGCCGTTGACCGGGATCAGCAGGCGCTGGCCGGCGTACAGCCGGTCACCCACCAGGTTGTTGGCCACCTGGATCTTGGTCCACGGCAAGTTGTAGCGCACGCCGATCCGGAAGAGCGTCTCGCCGGGCTGTACGATGTGGTAGACGGGCTCGCCGGGCACGACGACAGCGGTGGGCTGGGGCGCGGGTGTGCTGGCCGGGGCCGGGCTGCTGCCGCCGGCGCCGGGCGCGTCCGGGATGACGAGCACCTGGCCGACATAGATGAAGTAGTTGCTCAGCCCGTTGGCGCGCATGAGGTCGTCTACGCTGACGCCGTAACGCAGGCCGATGCGGAAGAGGTTCTCGCCGGCCTGGACCTCGTGCGTGCGCGCCTGGGCGTGCGCGGGCGCGGCGCTGGCAAAATACAAGGCGCAGGCGAGCAGGCCGAAAGCGGCGAGACGGAAGAGGCGGCGCATGGCGAATCCCAGGTTGAACATGGTCGGTGGCAGGCCCGAGTTTTACTACCGATGCAAGAAACGTGCAACGCGCCCGGGCTGACTCCGCATCCGAACGCGGCCCTCAGGCGGCGGCACGGAACCAGGCCAACAACTCCGGGCGTGCGCGGGCTTTGAATTCGGTCAGCTGGTCCAGGGTCTCCAACGCGCGGGCGTAGCTCTGCTGCGCCTGTCCGTCCAGGTGGGCGTCCAGGAAAGCCACCAACTCGGCCCGCTTCTGCGCCGGCAGCTGGCCGCAGGCTTCCACCAGCCCGCCCAGCCAGAAACCGCCCAGGTTGGTCACCAGCGACCAGCGTTCCTGCAGAAAGTCCCAGGCCGCGCCCTGGCCGTGGCGACGCTGCAGCAGCGTGATCAGCAGTGGGCCAATGTTCTCCTGCGGCACGATGCCTTCGTCGATCAGGCGCAGCACGCGCTCCACCAGGTCCGGCGGCCGGAAGTACCCAAAGCTGCCCAGATAGCGGTTGCGCTCCTGGGGTGTGGCGCCGGCGGCGCGCCGCCGCCGGAAGACGTCCACGTGCCGGTCCAGGCGGGCCGCGTCGCCGAAGCGCGCCGCGATCTGGATGACCACCGGCGCCAGGTTGGCGTCGATGTTGGAGGGAGCCTCCGCCTCGCGGTCAGCCCAGCGCACGCACTCGGCGATGACGGCCGGCGTCTGCGCCAGCTGGCCGAGCGCGTCCACCACAGCCACGCGCTCCTGGCGCCGGGCCTGGGTCTCATCGGCGCGCGGCTCGAAGCCCAGGTCCGCCAGGCGCCGGCTGAACAGGCCCGCCACCCAGCCCCGGAAGCGCGCCAGCGCGGGCGCGGCGTCCTCGGCCTCCTCCAACAAGGCCTCCACGGTGTGCAGGCGGCGCACCACCTCCCCGAGCACATGATAATCCTCGGCCGCGGACAGGGCCGTGAGCACGTCCAGGAACTGGCCCAGGCCGAGCTGCCCGCTGCGCACCAGGGCCCACTGATCGCTCAGCAGCCCCATCTGTTCGCTGGCATTCAGGCGTCCGCGCTGAGCCAGCCCGGCCTGCAGCAGCGGCCGGCTCAAGTCCTGCCGATAGAAGCCGATCTCGTCGGCGTTGGCGTACAGCCAGCGCAGCTCGCCCTGCACGGCCAGGGGCACGTCCGCCTGGCGCGCGTCCAGGCGCACGCGGGTTGTGTGCGGGCCGGATTCGTCCTCGTAGCGCACCACCAGCGGCACCACCCAGGTCTGGTCATTGTCGGCCGGGGCCTGCGGGTTGGAGAAGAAGCGGCGCTGGGCCAGGTGGAGCGTCTGGTTGGCCGAGTCCCAGGCCACGGCCACCACCGGGTAGCCGCCCTGCCTGATCCAGCTCGCCATCATCTGGGTCACCGGCTCGCGCGAGGCGTCCTGCAGATGGCGCCACAGGTCGGCGCCGGCGGCGTTGCGCTCGGCGAAGGCGCGCATGTACGTGCGCAGCCCGGCCCGGAACGGCTCGGCGCCCAGGTAGTGTTCGAGCATCCGCAGCACCGCGCAGCCCTTGGTGTAGGTGATGGCGTCGAACATCTCCTCGGCCTCGGCCGGGGTGGCGACGGGTGTGTAGATCGGGTGCGTGCTCTACAGCGCGTCGGGGGGCAGCGCGCCGCTCTTGGCCTGTTGAAAATCCTCCCAGACCGTGTACTCGGGCGAAAGCTCGTTCACGGCCTTCTGGCCGATCCACTCGGCGAAAGCCTCGTTCAGCCACAGGTCGTCCCACCAGCGCATGGTCACCAGGTTGCCGAACCACATGTGCGCGAACTCGTGGGCGACCACGTGCGCGATGCCCTTCTGCTGGTTCCAGGAGGCCGTGCGCGCGTCCATGAGCAGGGCCGCCTGGCGGAAGAGCACCAGGCCGCTGTTCTCCATGGCCCCGGCCGCGAAGCCGGGCACGGCTACCTGGTCGTACTTGCCGAAGTGGTAAGGCACGCCGAAGTAGTCCTCATACCAGGGCAGCAGCCGGGCGGCGTAATCCCGCGCGAACAGGCCCTGGGCCTCCTTGCCGCGCAGCGTCCACACCTGCAGCGGCGTGCCCGCCACGGTCACCGCCTCCGTACCGGCCACGTCGCCGATCACCAGCGCCACCAGGTAGGACGACATTGGCTGGGTCGGGCCAAACGCCCAGGTCTGGTCCCCGCCGGGCGCGGCGGTGACCGCCAGCAGCGGGCTGTTGGCGAGGACGACGGCCTGGCGGTCGGTGGTGACCGCGAACTGGAAGCGCGCCTTGAACTCCGGCTCGTCGAAGCACGGAAAGATCGCGCGCGCATCGGTGGCCTCGCACTGCGTGCACAACAGCCGCTCCGGCCCGTCGGCGGACAGGTACAGGCCTTTGAGGTTGGTGGCCACCTCGCCCCGGAATTTCAAGGTGAGCGCGGCCGGGCCGGCCGGCAGCGTCTCCGCGCAGCGCACGGCGGCGGCCTCGTGTTCGGGCAGCAGCTGGATCTGGCCGGCCAGCGTGCGCGTGTCCAACTGCAGGCGGGCCTCCGCCAGCTGCAGGCCGCGGGCGTGCAGCTCGATGGTGTCGGTGGGCGTCAGCACGTCCAGGTGGAGCGTGACCTGGCCGGAAAACTCCGCGCGTCCCAGCCGGGCCTCCAGCTGCACGTCGTACTGGCGCGGGCGGACGTGCGTGGGCAGTCGGTAAGCGGTCGGTTTCATGCGGTCTCCTGGGGAAGCAGGGCTGCTGCGGTCGGCACGCCCTCGGCATCCCAGCCGCGCAGGGCGTAGTAGCGCGGCAGCATCAGGTCCATGTCTGGAAGCTGGCCGGCCGCCGAGCCGGTGGGGCGGGGTTGGTGGGTCAGCCGGTGCGGCAGCACATCGTCCGCGCGGCGGACGCCGAGTTTGACGTTGATCAGGCGCTTGTAGTTGAAAATCCGCGCGCCGGTGGCGAGCAGGTCCTGGGCCGTCCACGACCAGCCCAGCGCCTGGTTGAACAGCTCGGCCGTCTGGGCGGGCGTGAACGAGCCTTTGGTGATGAACTTGCACAGGCCGCCCGGGTTGAAGACGCTCATGTAATCCTGAAAAGCGACGGCGGTCTCGGCGCCGATGGATGAATCAAAGCGCTTGCGCTCGACCCATTCCTGCGCCTCGCCCGCCTGCCAGCCCGGCCACTCGATGCCCACGCCGCGCCAATAGGAGATGGCCTCCAGATGGCAGGCGCCGCGGTTGGCGGTGGCGTAGTTGGCGGCCATGCTCACGAAGCCGCGCGGATCGTGGTACGGCAGCTCCAGGCCTTTAACGTGGATGGCGAATTCCTCGGCTTCGGGGCCGAGGCGCCGGGCCGCGAAGCGCACGCCCTCGGCCAGCAGGCCGCCGACGTGCTCGCGCCGCGCGATCTGGTGGATCATGGCGATGATGGCGTCCGCGGCGCCCCACTTGAGCGCGATCCCGCCGGTGTCCTCACGCCGGATCAGCCCGTGCTCGAAGCACTCGAACGCGAAGGCCAGCACGCCCGAAGTCGAGATCGTGTCCAGCCCGTAGCGGTTGCACAGGTCGTTCATGTAGGTGACGGCGTTCAGGTCGTCGCACTGCAGGTTGGACCCGAACCCGCACAGGGTCTCGTACTCCGGCCCTTCGCCGGCCGTGCCCGCATACGGGCCGTCCTTGATCTCCACGGCCTTGCCGCAGCCGATAGGACAGGCGTGACAAAAGGTGTGCTTGGCGAAGATCGTCTCGGCAATGGCCTTGCCGGAGGTCTTGATGGTGCCGTCCAGCCAGTTGCCGCCGCGCCAGTTGCGGATGGCGTTGTCGCCGAACTTGTCCGTGGTCGGATGGCCGCCGGCGGTGCCGACCAGGTGCAAGGCCTCGGCCGGCCCGTGGCTCATGATGGCGTGGTTGGACGCTTTGACGACGGCGTGGAAGGCCTTGGCGTCGGCGTACTGCGGCTTCTGGCTGCCGCGCACGACGATGGCTTTGAGGAGCTTGGACCCCATCAGCGCGCCCATGCCGCCGCGCGCGGCCATGCGGGTGTGCGCCTGGCCGCCGGTGGCGACGCCGGCCAGCTTCACCAGATTCTCGCCGGCCTGGCCGATGGACGCGCAGCGCGCCTTCGGGTCGGTCTCGGCCAGCAGGGCGGCGTGCGTCTCGAACTGGTCCAGGCCCCAGACGTGGGCGGCGTCGCGGAATTCTACAGGCGGCGCCCCCGCGCCGGCCTCACCGTTGATCCACAGGTAGGTGGGCCGCGGGCAGCGCCCGGTGATGATCAGGCCGTCCCAGCCCGCGAAGCGCAGCTCCGCGCCCCAGTGCCCGCCCAGGTTGGCCTCGTTCCAGATGCCGGTCAGCGGCGAACGCCCGCACCAGGACGAGCGGCAGCCGGTGGGCGCAAAGGTGCCGGAGAGCAGCCCGTTCAGCACCAGCAGAGGATTGCGCGCATCGAAGACGTCGAGGGCGGGGTCGAGCAGCTCGGCGAACTCCTCGAAGTAGATCTTGGCCGCCAGGCCGGAGCCGAGCAGGAAGGCGCGCACCTCCGCCTCCGTGACGGCGCGCACCGCCGTCCGGCGTGTCGTCAGGTCGATCCTGAGAATCTTCCCGGCGTAGACGAAGGCCATAGCTTATCTCCAGGGCGTCAGGGTGGAGACAGTGTAGCATCGCCGCCGCGGCCGGGCAACGGGCCGCCGGCCGAAGCCGAGGCAGCGCGCCCGGCCGCTTGTCCCTAAGCTGCCCCTCACGATTTCTTCATCACTTCTTGACGAGAGGTGGCGTAAGTTGGAGCCAGAGACCCTGACCGAGGAGACTTGAACCATGCTGAAACGTATGCTGGTCGTTGGGCTGGGAGCGGTGGCTGTGCTGGCGGTGCTTGGCCTGGGCGCGGCTGGCGGAGCAGCCCTGACTTATGTTGCTCTTCAGGCTCGGCCTGTCGCGGCACAGGCGGCCACTGGAGATGCGGCCACGGAGGCCAAGGCCGGGATCCTGGTGGCGGCCGTGGACCCGGATGGGCCGGCTGCCAAGGCCGGACTGCGCCGCGCCGATATCGTCCTGGCGATCGATGAAAAGGCGGTCAACACTTACGCCGATCTGCGCTCGGTGCTGGCCGGGCATAAGGCCGGCGATGAACTGGCGCTCAAGGTTCAGCGCGGCGACGTGTCCTTGGCGCTGACGGTGATGCTGGGCGACAACGCCGGCCGGGCCTACCTGGGCCTCACGCCCTGCCTGGACGGCGAGCTCGGCGCGCACGCCAGCGGCCAGTTGTTTGTGGCGGACGCAATGGCCGGCGCGCGGGTGATCGAAGTTCTGCCGGACACGCCGGCGGCGGCGGCCGGTCTGAAAGCCGGCGACGTGATCACGGCCGTGGACGATCAGACGCTGGACGGCGAGCACACCTTGGGCCAGAGCCTGGCCGCGCACGAGCCCGGCGACACGGTTACGCTGACAGTGGAGCGGCCGGGCGAGGCCGAGACCCTGGCGCTGACGGTGACGCTGGGCGAGGACTCGGGCACGGCCGGCCGCGCTTATCTCGGGATCCGTTACGCACCCGCCTTTGCCGGGCTGGAGCTTGGCGCTGGCGGTCTGCCGTTCCTGGATCGGCCGTTTGAGCACGCCCTCCCGTTCTCGGTGCCGGACGGTGTGACGCAAGGCGCCCTGATCGGCGAGGTGGCCGCGGACAGCCCAGCCGAGGCGGCCGGTCTGCAGACCGGGGACGTGATCGCGGCCGTGGACGGCGAGGCGTTGACAGGCCCGAACAGCCTGGCCGAGATTGTGGCCGCGCACAAGCCCGGCGACACGCTGACGCTGACCGTGCACCGCACCGGCACGGACCAGCCGCTCTCCCTCACGGTGACCCTGGGCGGGCATCCGGACGACGCGGCGCGGGCTTACCTGGGTGTCTCAGCGCTGGGCTTCTTCGAAGTCCACGCAGCGCCGGAAAGCGCGCCGCACGACGCGCCGTTCCGGTGGCCGGACCTGCCGGAGTTCCCGCGCCGTCTGCCGCTGGGCGAAGATATCTGAGATAGCGCACCTCGCGCTGATTGTTCCGGCTGTGCCGCGCCTCGGTCGCTGAGGCGCGGCACAGCCGCCTGATTCCAGAGAGCACTATGGGCGACGCCGCGCTGCCTCGAACGCTTGGACCGGCCTCCATCCTGGTGGTTGACGACGATCCCAAGACCGTGGACCTGCTCCGGCTGTATCTGGAGCGGGATGGCTTTCGCGTCCTGGCGGCCCAGGACGGGCGCAGCGGTCTGCGCCTGGCGCGGGAGCAGGCTCCGGACCTGATCGTCCTGGACCTGATGCTGCCGCGCGTGGATGGGCTGGACGTATGTCAGGCCTTGCGGGCCGAGTCCCAAGTGCCCATCATCCTGCTCACGGCGCGGACCACGGAAGCCGACAAGCTGCTGGGCCTGGAGGCCGGCGCCGACGACTACGTGACCAAGCCTTTCAGCCCGCGCGAGCTGCTGGCGCGTGTCCGCGCTGTGCTGCGGCGGTCGCAGGCTGGCCGGCGCGAGTCCGACCCACCGGCCGTAATTCACGCCGGGGATCTGGTCATTGACGCCCATGCGCACACCCTTCAGCGCCGCGGCCAGGCAGTGGCGCTGACGCCCAAGGAGTTCCGGCTGCTGCTGGAGCTGGCGCGGGCGCCCGGCCGGGCGTTCACGCGTCGGGAATTGGTGGAGCGCGCCTTCGGCGTCGATTATGAGGGGCTGGAGCGTACGGTCGACGTCCACCTGATGAGCGTGCGGCGCAAGATTGAAGACGATCCAGCCAGGCCGCAGTCCATCCAGACCGTCTACGGCATCGGGTACCGCTTCGGCGGCGAACCGGACCGGCCGCGTTGATTCCGGCCTCGCGGGCGCAGCCCAAGGAGACCGCCTTGTCGTCAAAAGCTCACCCTCGTTCGATGTTGCCCGCCAAGGGCCTCAGCCTGCGCCTGCGGCTGCTGCTCATGATGACAGCCGTGGTGCTGGTGGCCGTCGGCACCGTCTACTGGTTCGCGGGGCGCGGCGCGGATTGGGCGGTCACTGGCCTGGCGGCCGAAGCCGCCGCGCGTGATCAACGCCTGGCGGCCAGCTTGCTCGAAGAACCACTGGCGGCTGGGGATGCGGCGCGGCTGCAGGCGCAGGCCGCGCGGCTGGCGCAGGCTATGGACGCGCACATCGTGGTGACTGAGCCGGGCGGGCGCGTGCTGGTGGACTCGGCTTACGGCCCAGCCGGGCCGCCGCCCTGGGGTTCAGAGGTGGCCGCGGGCGGGAGCGGTTGGGTGACGGTCGGCGACGAGCCGGCCCTGCTCGCCTTGCAGTACGGAAGCCTGGACGTGAACGGGCGGCCGCCCGTTGTGGCGGCGGCCACGCCCGTGCAGGACGCGCGCGCCCTGATCAACCGGTCATTGCTGCTGGCCGCGGCCGCTGGCGGCGGGTCCGCGCTGGTGTTGACGCTGTTCTTCGCCTCGGCCGTGGTCAAGCCGCTGGAGGCGCTGACGGCCAGCGCCCGCCGCATGGAGACCGGCGACCTGAGCCAGCGCGTAAGGGTGCACGGCCAGGGCGAGATCGGCACGCTGGCGCACGCTCTCAACGCCATGGCCGACGGGCTGGAGCGCACGGAGCTGCTGCGCCGCCAGCTGGTGAGCGACGTGGCTCATGAGCTGCGCACGCCGTTGACCAATCTGCGGGGTTACCTGGAAGCCGCCCGGGACGGTGTGTTGACCATGACGCCGGCGTTGATCACGTCCCTGCACGAGGAAGTGCTGCTGCTGACACGGCTGGTGGACGACTTGCAGGAACTGGCCGTGGCCGAAGCCGGCCAGCTGCGTCTGGAGCGGCGGCCGGTGGCGGTCGCTGAGATTGTGGCCAGGGCGCTGCCGCCCCTCACCCCGACAGCGCCGGCGGTGCGCGCCGATCTGGAGCCGGACCTGCCGTTGGTGGACGGCGACGCGGAGCGTCTGCGCCAGGTGCTCGGCAATCTACTGCAGAACGCCCGAAATCACACCCCGCCGGAGGGCGAGATCGTGGTGTCGGCGCGGTGTGTGGGCGCGGAGGTGGCCGTGTGTGTGCGCGACACCGGCGCCGGCATCGCGCCGGAGCATTTGCCGCACCTGTTCGAGCGTTTCTATCGCGCGGACCCGGCCCGCGCGCGGGCCACAGGCGGCGCTGGGCTGGGCCTGGCTATCGCCAGGCATTGGGTGGAAGCCCACGGCGGACGGATCTGGGTGGAGAGCGAAGTCGGGCGTGGCAGCGCCTTCACTTTCACGCTGCCGGTGGCCGCCCCGGACCGGGCCGAACTCCGCGCGCGATGAGGCCGCTTCCCCACGAGCCTGGGCGTCCTGCCCGCACCTGTGACGGCACCACTGAACGGTACCTTGGACACTCTAGAGCGGTTCCCGATGTGACTTATCTCGGTCAATCCGGCGCACCATAGCCCTCGAAGCGGAGCGAAGTGGGGAGCCGGAATCCAGGCAATTGCGACGGACCTGGACCCCGGCCTTCGCCGGGGTGACGTCAGCGCAAGCGGGAATCGCGCTAGCGGTGATGGCGATCCGGCGGGTCGCGCGATTAGGCCGGAACGTAGGTCAACCGGAGCACATCTTCGTCAACTCGGTCATAAGCCGTCAGGCGGAGGGGCGGCCGGGGTCCGGCGAAATAGGGTCTGCCGTGACCGAGCACGACGGGGTGCAGGTAGATGCGATACTCATCGATCAGGCCGAGTTCGGTGAGGCTGCGCGCCAAGACCGGGCCGGCCACTTCGATCTCCCCAGCGTGCTCGGCCTTCAACCTGCGGACCGCGCCCTCCAGATCATCCGCAATAAGCCGGGCGTTGGGGCCGACCGACTTCAGCGAGCGCGAGACGACCCACTTCGGCTGGCTGCGCCACGCCGCCGCGAAAGCGCGTTCGTCCGCATTCCATTCAGGAAGATCGTCGTCCCAGTACCGCATGATCTCGTACATCTGGCGACCGTAGAGACTACCCGTTTGCCCCTGGGCCTGCTCGATGAAGTGGCGAAAAAGCGCGGGGCTTGGCGCAAACGCCGTATGGTCGACGTAGCCGTCCAGGGACTGATTCATTCCGAATACGAGTTTAGCCATGTCACTTCCTTTCCTTGTGCCGTACCTCGGCGGTTTTGAACAACATCGCTGACTGGGACATTGCGGGTTGTGCGGCCGAATAGGGCGGCTCAGGCGCCGGCCGGTCGCCTGCCAACGCTTGTTAGGCGCCTATGATTCTGCTCGCAACGCGGGCGTTACCGGGGGTTCGTTCGGGAAGTCTGCGGATCGAGTTGTTGGGCCAGCCCGATGAGAATTCCTTCCGGACCCCGGAGGTAGCAGAGCCGATAGATGTCTCCATACTGGACCACGTCGCCAACGAGCTCGGCGCCGTGTTTGCGGAGGCGGGCGAGCGTCTCGTCGATAGCGTCCACGGCGAACATGACGCGCAGATAACCGAGAGCGTTCACGGGGGCGTTACGGTGATCGGCGATCACCGGCGGCGTGAGGAAGCGGGACAATTCGAGCCGGCTGTGACCGTCTGGCGTACGCAGCATGGCGATTTCGACGCGCAGGTCGGGCAATCCAGTGACGGCGGCGGCCCAGTCTCCCTCGACCGGGGCGCGCCCCTCGAGCTCGAGGCCAAGTTCGGTGAAGAACTCAATGGCGGCATCCATGTCTTCCACGACGATGCCGATGTTGTCCAGGCGCTTGACCGTCATGGTGTCTCCTTGGCGTCTGGCAGTGCCTCAGGGTATCCGCCAGATCCCGGTGGGCGGCAGGACGGGGAGCCACGGCAGGTACAGGCAGCCGGGGCGCGGCGGCCGGCCGGGGATGACGGAGCTCATCAACTGCGGCAGGCTCCAGCCGATCTCCAGCCGAGGGCCGCCCGGCTGGGAGTGCGCGCAGGCGTAGACACTATAACCGAGCGGCAGGCGTGCGGCCGGCAGCCAGGCTTGCGAGGCGGCGACGAGGAGGCCGGCGGCCAGGCAGACGGCCAGCGCAGCGGCGAAGACGAGGACGGCGCAGGCGGGCCAGCGCTCCTTACGCATCGGCCGGCCCGCCCAGCGCCTGGACCGCCTGCTCGATCTGTTCGACGGCGCCGGCCAGGTCGCGGCGCAGCCGCCCTTCGTCCAGCCCCAGATAGCGCCAGCCGGCGCGGTCGCGCAGCTTGAGGCTGGCTGTCTCCCCGACCGTGATGCCGAGGTTGCCCAGCGCGCAGAGCAGCGCCAGATCCAGGGTCCGGCCCGAGCGCGTGGCGTACTCGCGCTCGGCCGACAGCCCGCGCTCGCGCAGGGCCCGCCACAACTGCTCGCGCTCCTCCGACTGGATGACCAGATCGTTGATCTCCGTCGCGGCCAGCAGGCGTTCCCCGGTAGTGTACAAGAACGTCAGGCGGCGCCACCGGCGTGACGGGATCGGCTGCGCCAGCCGTTCCAGCGGGCCGAGCTGAAGCTTGTAATACGGTTCGTCGGCGCGCGGGTGCTCGCGTTCCGTGCGCAGCAGCTCGGCGCGCGTGGTCAGCTCATGCCCGCGCACCGGTGCGCCAGAGTAGATGGCCCACTTCTCTTCGCCGAACTTGGCCGTCTGGTAGAAGGCCAGCCAGTCCACGGCCACGGTCTTGGGCGCGGTTTTGGCCGGCAGCCGATACCAGCCCAGGACGCGCGCGATCTCGAGATCGCGTTTGTCTTTGAGCACCGCCACCAGGACGACGTCGGACGGCTGCGGAGGCATGGCGGCGGCCGAGGCTCAGGCGATGGGCGTGCGCATCGCGCTGATGCGCCGATCCATCTCCGGGATCAGGGCCTGGTGCTGGTGCCACCAGGCCGGGTCACGCTGGGCGTCCAGCTCCTGCACCGTCTTGCCCTGCTGCTCGACCCAGGTGTAATACTTCAGGTTCTGCCACTGCTGGCGCACCTCGGGCGTGCCGTCCTTGATCCAGTCCGTCTTCTGGCCGTGGAAGATCGCTTCCACGTAGGCCATCCCGCGCGCGTCGTCGATGGGGCCGTAGCACTCGCTCATCGCGTCCATCACCGAGTGATAGCGGTCGATGGCGTCGGTGCAGATGGTGACGATGACGTCGTCTTTGCCAAAGCGGTAGTGCTTGGCCGCCTTGATGGCGCCGAGCACGTTGCACACGCCGGAGATGCCGAAGATGCTGGCCAGCTGCCGGACCTGGGCCTCCGGGAGGCCGTAACGGTGGGTGAGCACGCGCGCGCCGCCCTCGCTGGTGAGCACCTGCAGGCCCTGCTTGCACTCGATGTCATCCAGGCACATGATGGCGTCCATGTTCAGGACGTTGTGGATCCAGGTGACGTGCTTGTCGCCGATGCCCTGGATGTCGTGCCCGCCGTAGCCGTTGTTGAACAGCGTCGGGCACTGGATCGGTTCCAGACCGACCACGCGGCAGTCCGGGAAGACCTGCTTCAGGCGGTCGCCGGCCGCGATGGTGCCGGCGCTGCCCATGGCCGAGGTGTAGGCGGCGATGCGGCCGTTGCCCACCCCGGCCGCCTGCAGTTCCGCCGCCAGCTCGACGAGGGTGTTGCCGGTGACGTGGTAGTGGAAGCGGTAATTCCCCATCTCGGAAAACTGGTTCAGGATGACAGTGTCCGGCTGGCGCTCCAGTTCGTGGGTCTTGTCGTAGATTTCCTTCACGTTGGATTCGACGCCCGGCGTCTTGATCACGTGCGCGCCGTAGGACTCGATGCGCTCGAAGCGCTCGCGGCTCATGCCCTCCGGCAGCACCACCACCGATTTCGCGCCGACGCGCCCGCCGACCCAGGCGCCGCCGATGCCGTAGTTGCCGGTGCTCGGCCAGACAACGGTGTGGCGGTCGACGGCGACGCGGCCAAACAGCAGCGCTTCGGCCAGGCAGGAGTAGGCGGCGCCGACTTTGTGGGCGCCGGTCGGGAAGTCGCGCCCGTACAGGACGACGATGGGCGCGGCCACGCCGGTGAGCGCCGGGGGCAGCACTTCGTGCTTGATGGCGTTGTCGGCGCCGCGCCAGGTGATGTTGAATAGGTTGATCGGGTGCAGCGGGTCCTGGGTGAGCGCGGCGACGGCGCGGCGGCGCACGCCCGGCTCGATCGTCTGGGGGTGGAGCATTTCTTCAAAGGTAGGGCCGAGGGTTGCTTGCGACATGGGGTTGGGCTCCGACATGGGCGGGCGGATTAGATAGTGGCGATGGCGACGCGCCGCTGCTCGCGCGAGGCGAGCCGGGCGGCCTCCAGCACGCGCGTCACCTGCAGGCCGTCCGCAAAGGTCGGCAGGTCGGGCGGCGTCTGGTGGTCGGTGATGGCCGTCGCCAGCTGGTCCAGGAAGACCCGGAAGGCGCCGGGCAGGCCGGTCAGGCCGCGCGTCGCCTCCAGGTAAGGGATGGGCGCAAAGAGCGCCTCGGGGCTTTCGGCGCCCATGCGCAGGAGCGCGCCGTGCTCGCCGAGGCCTTCGATCAGCAGTGAACCGTCGGTGCCGTGAATCTCCAGGGCGTTGCGCGGCACGGCCGAGACGGCGCTGTGGCGGAAGAGGCCCAGCAGGCCGCTCTCGAAGTGGAGCGTGACCGTCCCAGTGTCGTCGGCCAGATGCTTGACGCCGGCCGGCAGGCCGCCGCTGGTCAGCGTGGCCAGCGTGGCGTCCACGGCCTGCACCGGACCGAACCAGTGCTGGGCCAGGTCGATGGCGTGGGCGCTGTAGCCGGCCAGGACACCGCCGCCGTTGTCGGCGTCCCACAGCCAGCGGTTGGTGTCGTCGGGCGCGGCCAGGAAGTTGGAGAAGTAATCAAAGCAGACCAGGCGCGGCTGGCCGATGGCGCCGTCCCGCAGCAGGTCGGCCATGTGGCGCAGCAGCGGCGTGTAGCGCAGGACGAAGGCGGCCGCGCCGACGCGTTTGACGCGTTCGGCCGTCTCCACCACCACGCGCGCATCCGCGGCGGAGGCCATGAACGCGATCTCGGTGACGACGTGGCGGCGGTTGGCCAGCGCCATCACGGTGTAGCCGGAATGCGTGGCCGGCGGCGTGGCGACGCTGACCAGATCCAGGTCAGAGTGGATGAGCTGGCGCGGGTCCGCGTACCAGCGCGGGATGCCGTTCTCGTGCGCGAACGTCTCGGCCCGGTTGGGGATCCGCGAGGCGACGGCCACCACCTCGAATTTGGGGTTCTCTTTGAAGGCCGGCACGTGCACCTGCGCGCCGTAGTCCAGCCCGATCACGCCCACCCGGATGGCCATGGTGTCAGTCGCCCGCCAGCAGCACCAGCGCGCGGAAGGCCCGGCTGGCGGTCACCATGTCGTCGGCCGTATATTCCAGCCGCGTGCCGCTGACCCGGCGCGTGCCCGGCAGCAGATAGGCGCGGTCGGCCTGCTGGGGCAGCGCGAATTCAACGGCCAGCTGCACGGGCGTTGCCACCGGATACGGCTGCGGCCGCTGGCCGCTCTTCAGGCGCGTCACCGCCCGCGCCAGCGCCTCGCAGATCTTCTCGCGCGCATCGCCCAGCGGCAGGCACTCGGCCGCGAAGCGCCCGGTGCCGAGCTTGACCACGGCCACCTCCACCTGATCCTGCCCCAGCAAACGCTGGGCCTCCAGGCAGGCGGTGTTGTCGCCGGAGACGGCGACAACCGGGACGCCGAAATGGCCGGCCACGGCGGCGTTGAGGCCGATTTCGCCGACCAGGGTGCCGTTGAGCCAGACGCCGGCGACAGTGTCCGACCAGGTATGGCAGAGCACGCCCTTCTTGGCGCCGGCCATGGCGTGGTAGCCGATGAGGGCCAGGCCGTCGTAGCCGGGCTGATCGTCGATACCTTGCAGCATCGAGTAGGGCGAGGGCGTGCCGGAGTGCAGGCGGGCGCGCGGGTCGAGGGCTTCGATCAGGAGCGAGCGCGCGTGCCAGTGCGCGTCGCTGACGGTGACGGCGTCCGCGCCGCCGACAAAGGCGCCGTTGATGGCGGCGTTCAGGTCGTCGGTCATCAGCTTGCGCCCGCGCTCCCACTCGGACCGGCCGGGCGTGACCTGGTCCCAGTCCACGATGCCGGCAATACCTTCCATGTCACACGAGAGCAGGAGACGCATAGACGTTTCAGGGGAGCGCGGGAGGCGGGTTAGGGTGGGCCGGCGTTTGCACGGGCTCAGCTTAGTTTATCGTCCCGGGCGGAAAAGTCAAACCGCCTCAGCGTTTGACGCTGGTTCCAGCGTAAACCATGGCGCGGATGGCCCAGTGCCGTCAGCGGTCCCACGCGCCACAGCCGCCGGCCGCGCAATAGGGCCAGAACCTCGTCCAGGCGGCGGGCATAGCGCTCCGGCGTGATGCCGTTGGCGTTGCCCCAGCCGGCCACCAGGTCGGCGGCCTCGGCGGCGGCCGCGCGCAGCCAACGGTCGTTGTCCGGGCCGACGGCGGCGGCATAGGGCACGGCGTTGAGCTCGGCCGGTTCGGTGGCGCGGAACGCGAACAGGTTCACGACGACCAGGGTGTTGTAGCCGCGCCGGCTGGCCCAGGCGGTGACTTTGCCCAGCGTCGGGTCGGACCGCTGCGCGGTGGCCGTGGACGGGTTCTTCATGATCACGCCCAGGCGCGGCCCGGCCCGGTCAGGCCCGCACTGAACTTCCAGCCAGTAGCGGTAACGGCGCGGCTGGGCTGGGTGGCAGGCCAGGGCGACCGGCACGGCTCAGGCGGCCAGGGCCTGCTTGAGCGCGTCCAGCGCCGGCGCGATGGGCGTGGCCGCGTCGCCGGCGGCCTGCAGGGCGCTCTTCACGTCTTTGAGGCCGTTCCCGGTGATGACGACTACCGCGCTCTCGTCAGCGCGCAGCATCCCGTCACAGGCCGCGCGCGCCAGCCCGGCATAGCCCGTGGCGCCGGCCGGCTCGGCGAAGACGGCGGCCCGCCGGGCGAGCATGCGCATGCCGTGCAGGATCTCGCGGTCGCTGACGGTGAGGTACCCGCCCCGGGTCTCGCGCGCGGCGCGCACCGCCCGCACGCCGTCGCGCGGCAGGCCCACCGAAATGCTGTCGGCGATCGTCTCGGCCCGGCCGGGCGTGATGGTCTCGCCGCCGCTGGCCCAGGCATCGTGCACGGCCGGCGAGCCTTCGGCCTGGACGCCCACGATCCGGGGCACCCGCTCGATCCAGCCCAGCGCCAGCAGATCCTTGAAGCCTTTGTGCAGGCCGGAGATGATGTTGCCGTCGCCGACCGAGACGAACAGCCAATCCGGCACCTGCCAGACGGCGCCGGCCGGCCCGGCGGCGGTGAGCGCCGTGAACTGCTCGGCGATCTCGAAGGCCGCCGTCTTCTTGCCTTCCACCGTGAACGGGTTGTAGCCGGTGTTGCGGCAATACCAGCCGAACTCGCGCGCCGCCTGCAGGGTCAGGTCGAAAGCGTCGTCGTACGTGCCCTGCACCAGGAAGACGCGGGCGCCGAACATGAGCAGTTGGGCGACCTTGGCCGGCGGGGCGGTGTGCGGCACGAAGATGACCGTCGGCAGCCCGACGCTGGCCGCCATGCCGGCCAGGGCCGCGGCGGCGTTGCCGGACGAGGCCGTCGTCACCGTGCCGGCGCCGACTTCCAGGGCGCGCGCCACCACCACGGCGGAGGCCCGGTCCTTGAACGACGCGGTCGGGTTGCGGCCATCGTCTTTCAGGTAGACGTGCTTCAGTCCCAGGTCGCCGGCCAGCCGATCGGCCCGATAGAGCGGCGTCCAGCCGGCGCTGCGGAGCGGCGTGCCCGCGCAGCCGGGGTCACGCACCGGCAGCAGGGGCAGGTAGCGCCAGAGCGAGAGGTCAGGCGAGGCGGCGATGGCGCTAGGTGAGGCCGCGCGCCGGATGGCGGCGTGGTCCAGGACGACATCCAGGTTGCCGGCGTCGCCGTGTTTGGGGCAGACGTAGGCGACTTCGTCCAGGCGGTATTCCGTGCCACACAGAGAGCAGCGATAGCCGAGGATGTTCATAGGTGGAAGGCGTTGGCGTGAGAGGTGGGTGAGGCCGCCCGGAGAACTGGCCCAGCGGGCAGCATAGCTTGAGTATAGCCATTTGAGCGGCGGGCGCAATCAGCCCGAGCGAAATGCATTGCCAAACGGCGCGCTTCGGTTACAATCGAATTACCTCGGTCGCGCGGTCGCCTCTCGGCTGGGCCGGAGACGGCGATGAGCTTTCCGGCGGGCTGCCCGCCCGCCTTTGGGAACCGGACCACGGTTGCCTCCATCGAAAAGCGCCGCGCACCCGCTCGACAACCACAAACTTATGGCGCACTGGCAACACTACTATCAGCCCACGAGTGTCGGCGAGGCCCTGACCCATCTTCAGCATCACTCCGGCGCTGCGCGCGTAATCGCCGGCGGCACCGACCTGCTCCTGGAAATTCAGCAGGGGCACCGCCCGCCGGTGGCGGCCCTGGTGGACGTGACGCGCATCCCGGACCTGGTGACGGTGGCCCGGGACGGCGACTGGTGCTACGTCGGCGCCGGCGTGACGCACACGGCGATTGTGGCCTCGGCCGAACTGGCGCAGGCGGCCACCTGTCTGGTGGAGTCGTGCGGGGTCATCGGCGGGCCGCAGGTCCGCAACGTGGCGACGCTGGGCGGCAACGTCGCCCACGCGCTGCCAGCCGGCGACGGCACGCTCTCGCTGGTGGCCCTGGACGCCGAGGCCGAGATCGCGCAGGCGCCCGGCGCCGGCCAGACGCCGGCGCGCCAATGGCGCCCGATCCTGGACTTGTACCGCGGGCCGGGCCAATCGGCCGTGGACGCATCGCGCGAGCTGATCGTGCGCTTCCGGTTCCGCGCCGCCGGGCCGGGCGAGGCGACGGCGTTCAAGCGCGTGATGCGGCCGCAGGGTGTGGCGCTGCCCATCCTCGGGCTGGCCGCCTGGGTCAGCGTGCAGGCGGGCGTGATCGCCGCCGCCCGGATCGCTGTCGGCCCGGCCGGACCCACGCCCATGCGCGCCCGCCGGGCCGAGGCCGCGCTGGCCGGCCAGGCCTGGACGCCGGAGGCCCTGCCGGCCCTGGCCGACCTGGTGGTGGAAGAGGCCCGGCTGCGGACCAGCCCGCACCGCGCCACGGCCGAGTATCGCCGTGAGCTGATCCTGCCGTTGCTGAGCCGCGCGCTCACCCTGGCCGTGCGCCGCGCCGTCACGGCCACCAGCGCCCCGGAAGCGGCCGAGGAGGCCTAGCCCCATGTCCACCCTCACTTTTACACTTAACGACGCCCCGACCACGGTCGAGGTCCGCGACAATGAGACGCTGGCCGAGGTGCTGCGCTACCGGCTGGGCCTGACCGGCACCAAGATCGGCTGCAACGAGGCCGAGTGCGGCGCCTGCTCGGTGCTCGTGAACGGCCTGCCCATCGACTCATGCCTCTACCCGGCGCTGAAGGCGCAAGGCGCCAGCGTGCAGACGGTGGAAGGCCTGGCGCCGGAGTGGCGCCGGGCCACCGGCGACCCGGCCGCGCTGCATCCGCTGCAGGAGGCCTTCGTGCAGGGCGGCGTGCCGCAGTGTGGGTTCTGTATCCCAGGCGTGCTGATGACGGCCAAGGGCCTGCTGGACCGGAACCCCACGCCCAGCGACGCCGACGTCCGCGCGGCCCTGAAAGACACCTACTGCCGCTGCGCGGGCTATTCCTTCATCCTCCACGCCATCCAGGCCGCGGGCGAGCGCGTCCAGGCGCAGCGCACTGGCACGAACGGCGCGGCCGCCCAGCCGCTGCTGCCGGCCCTGCCGGCCACCCAGCCGCCCCTGAACGTGATCGGCCGGCCGCTGCCGCGCCCGGACGCCGTGGACAAAGTCACCGGCGCGGCCCGTTACACCGACGACTATGTCTTCCCCGGGATGCTGCACGCGCGGACGCTGCGCGCCGGCGTCCCGCATGCCCGTATCAAGCGCCTGGACACTGCCCGGGCTAAGGCGCTGCCGGGCGTGGTGGCGGTGCTGACCGCGGCCGACGTGCCGGGCGAGAAGAACCACGGCCTGGTGGTGCAGGATTGGCCGGCGCTGTGCGCGGACAAGGTGCGCTACGTCGGCGATGCCGTGGCGGTGGTGGCGGCTGAGACGCGCGAGATCGCGTCGGCGGCGCTGGGCCTGATCGAGGTGGAATACGAGGCGCTGCCGGTGGTGAGCGATCCGGTGCAGGCGCGCCGGCCGGACGCGCCGACCGTGCATGCCACCGGCAACCTGCTCAAGCACATCAAGGTGCGCAAGGGCGACGTGGCTCAGGGCTTCGCCGAGGCCGACGTGATCCTCGAGCGCACCTACCACACGCCTTTCTATGAACACGCCTTCCTGGAGCCGGAGTGCGCCATCGGCCGCATCGCCGAGGACGGCCGGGTCGAGGTCATCGTCGGTTCGCAGATCCCGTACCAGGATCGCAGCCAGATCGCGCGCTGCCTGGGCCTGCCCGATGACCAGGTGCGCGTCATCGGTGCGCTGATCGGCGGCGGCTTCGGCGGCAAAGAGGACATCGCCGGCCAGATCCATGTCGCCCTGCTGGCCAGGGTCACGGGCCGCCCGGTGAAGATGCTGTATGACCGGCACGAGTCGCTCGTCTTCCACCCCAAGCGCCACGCCACGCAGATCCGCGTCAAGGTGGGCGCCAAGCGCGACGGCACGCTCACGGCGGTGGAGACGGAGTTGTACGGCGACAGCGGCGCCTATGCCTCGCTGGGCGAGAAGGTGATGACGCGCGCCACCACGCACTCGGCCGGACCTTACGAGGTGCCGCACGTCCGCGCCGACTGCTACGCCATGTATACCAACAACCCGCCGGCGGGCGCCTTCCGCGGCTTCGGCGTCACCCAGTCGGCGTTTGCGGTCGAATCGACCATGGATCTGCTGGCCGAGACCCTCGGCCTCGATCCGGTCGCGCTGCGCCGCCAGAACCTGCTGCGCGTCGGCGGCGTCACCAACACGGGCCAGGTGCTGCGCGAGAGCGTCGGCATCACGCGCTGCCTGGACCTGGTGGCGGACGAGATCAAGCGCCGGCCGGCCGCCGCAGGCCAGCCGGCCGCCGCCTCCCGCAAACGCCGTGCCTGGGGCCTGGCCCTGGGTTACAAGAACACGGGCTTGGGCGGCGGCGCGCCGGACAAGGCCGGGGCTGAGGTGGAGTTGTATACCGACGGCACGGCCGAGGTGCGGACCAGCGCCGCCGAGATCGGGCAGGGTCTGGTGACGGTGGTGCAGATGTGCACGGCCGAGGAACTGGGCCTGCCGCCGGCGCGGGTGCGCGTCCTGCTCTCCGACACCGACCGGACGCCGGACGCCGGGCCGACGACGGCCTCGCGCCAGACCTTCGTCACCGGCAACGCCGCCCGCCTGGCGGCGCGCACCCTGCGCCAGGCCGTGGCCGCCACGCTGGCCGAGCGCTTCGACCAGCAGCCGGACAACATCCGCTTTGAGGAGGGTCTGGCGCGCTTCGACGGTCAGGCCGTGCCGCTGGGCGAGGCCGCGCAGCTTATGCAGCAGGAGGGCCGGATGCCGCGCGCCGTCTACGAGTACTGGGCGCCGGCCACCCAGCCGCTGGGGACGGGCGGCGACATGCACTTCGCCTTTTCGTACGCGGCCCAGGCGGCCGAGGTGGAAGTGGACCTGGACACCGGCGAGGTCAAGGTCCTGCACCTGATCGCGGCCCACGACATCGGCCGGGCCATCAACCCGCTGGCGCTGCAGGGTCAGATCGAGGGCGGGATGATCATGGGCCTGGGCAACGCCCTGACCGAGGAGTTCATCGTGGAGCAGGGCCGCGTGGTCACCGATGTCCTGGCGCGCTACAAGATGCCGAGCATCCGCCATGCGCCGCCGATCACGTCGTTCATCGTGGAAGACGCGGTGGAGGCCGGCCCGTACGGCGCCAAGGGCGTGGGCGAGATCGCCAGCATCCCCACCACGCCCGCCATCACCAACGCCATCTACAACGCCTGCGGGGTGCGCGTGCTCAAGACGCCGGTGGACCAGGATCAGCTGCTGCTGGCCCTGAAGCGCGGCGACCGCGAGGTTGCCTGACGTTCAGCGCGGGTTGGTTGAATCAAAAGTGAGGCCGCGCGGCCTCACTTTTTGTTGCCAGCCGGGTCTACGCGCCGCGCTCGCCGCGGATGTAGGGCAGGCCCAGCGCCGCCGGCGCGCCCAGCCGCTTGCGCATGGCCTCGCGCGAGCCGATGACGAGCACGGCGATCGTGAACGCGTACGGCAGCATCTGCAGGAAGAAGCCCAGGTAGGGGTTGTAGAAGAAGGGATTGCGCAGGCCGAGCAAGAGCTGCGGCCCCTGGATGTCCAGGATCAGGCGCCGCAGGGCGCCGAAGGCGTAGGCGCCGAACGCGGCCCGCCACGGGTCCCACTGCGCGAAGATTACCAGGCCCACCGCGATCCAGCCCTGCCCCGAGGTCGTCAGTTCGCTGAACCAGCCCGGCGAGATGGCCAGGCTGATCGTGCCGCCCGCCAGGCCGGCCAGCACGCCGCCCACAAAGACGTAGGTGTAGCGCAGGGTGAAGACGTTGATGCCCATGGCGTCGGCGGCGGTAGGGTTCTCGCCCACGGCGCGCAGGTGCAGGCCGGGCCGGGTGTGGTTGATGAAGAACCAGGCCGCCGGCACCAGCAGGTAGCCCACGTACACCATGACGCTGTGGCCCGTGAACAGGATCGGCCCGAGCACGGGGATGGCCGAGAGGAGCGGGATCGTGGCCTGGGGCAGCAGCGAGACCGTGCCGGCCTTGCTCAGCCCTTCGCCGAAGACCAGGCTCAGACCGGTCCCCAGGAAGGTCAGGGCCAGCCCGCTCACCACCTGGTCGGCCTGAAAATGGATGGCCACGACGCCGTGCAGCAGGGCCAGCGCGCCGGCCGCCAGCATCGCCACCAGCAGGCCCAGCCAGCCGTTGCCGGTGGCGGCGGTGATGGCGAAGGCGCTCATGGCGCCGATCAGCATCATGCCCTCGACGCCCAGGTTGAGGACGCCGGCGCGTTCGGTGAAGATCTCGCCGATGGTGGCGAAGAGCAGGACAGTGCCGCTGGCGACGCCGGCTTGGAGGATGATGACGAGGTCCATGGATGGTGGAGGGTCCGCCGCCGCTCAGGCCGTCGCGCGTTCGAGGCGCAGCCGGTAGCGCAGCAGCACTTCGCTGGCGATCAGCATGAACAGGATAATGCCCTGGATCAGGCGCGGCACACCGGCCGGCTGGATCTCGCGGCCGGCCAGGATCAGGCCGCCGAACAGGATGGCGACCGGCACCACCAGGAGCGGATTGAGCTTGGCCAGCCAGGCGACAATGATGCCGCTGAAGCCGTAACCGGGCGAGATGCTGGTCTGCAGACGGTGGACCACGCCCGTGATTTCAGACATGCCGCCCAGGCCGGCCAGTGACGCCGACAGCAGCAGGGCCAGGACGGTGGTGCGCCGGATGTCCAGGCCCGCGTACTCGGCGGCGCGCGGGTTGTCGCCGATCAGGCGGATCTCATAGCCCCACAAGCTGCGGTACAGGATGTACCAGACCACGCCGGCCGCCAGCACGGCCAAGACCAGGCCGAGATGGGTGGTCAGGCCCCGGAAGAGCGGCACCTCCCGCGCATAGTCGGCCAGGCGCGGCAGCCAGGCGTTCTTCGGGAACATCGGGCTCATCTGGAAGCCGCTCTCGCTCCAGACGGCGAAGACGAAGAAGTTGACCAGCGCCACGGCGATGTAGTTCATCATCAGCGTGGTGATGATCTCGTTCACACGCAGATAGGCCTTGAGCAGACCCGGGATCAGGCCCCAGGCCGCGCCACAGACCATGCCGCCGACGACCAGGATCGGGATGGACAGCCAGGGCGAGAGGTCGGCCGGGACGGCGCCGGAGAGCACCAGGGCGCTGGCCCCCAGCGCGCCGGCGTAGAACTGGCCTTCGGCGCCGATGTTCCAGAGCTTCATGCGGAAGGCGACCGAGCAGGCCAGCCCGGTCAGGATCAGGGGCGTGGCTTTCACCAACGTGTCCGAGAACACGCCGATCTCGCCGAAGGCGGCCCGGGCGATGTGCGCGTAGGCTTTCCACGGGTCGCCGCCGACCAGGGCCAGCACGAGCGCGCCCAGCAGCAGCGCGGCGATGATAGCGCCCAGCGATACGAGCGGGCTCAGCCAGCGCGGCACTTCTAGGCGCGGCTCCACCACCAGCCGGTAGGGCAGCCGCCAGCGGGGCGTGGCAGGGGCGGAAGTCGTCACGGGCCTCTCCTATGGGGTGGCAGGTGGCGGTGGAGCGGCGGCCGCCGGTTTGCGCTGACCGCCCGTCATCATCAAGCCGACCAGTTCGGCGTTGCGCTCGGTCAGTTCCCCCACGATCTCGCCCTCGTACATCACCAGGATGCGGTCGCTCAAGGCGAAGATCTCGTCCAGCTCCTCGGAGGAGAGCAGGATGGCGGCGCCGGCCTCGCGCTGCTCCAGCAGCAGGCGCTGGACGCCTTCGATCGCGCCGACGTCCAAGCCGCGCGTCGGCTGCATGGCCACCAGCAGCCTGGGCCGGGCCGAGAGCTCACGGGCCAGGATCACGCGCTGCAGATTGCCGCCGGACAGCAGGCGGGCGGCGGTGTCCAGGCTGGGCGTGACGATGGCATATTCCTGGCGCAGGGCCTCCGCCCGGTTGCGGGCGGCCAACCGCTGCAGCGTCCAGCCCCGGGCGATGGGCGGCTGGCGGTAGCTCTTCATGATGACGTTGTCGGTGATGCCCAGGTTGGGCGCGGAGCCGACGTGGGTGCGGTCCTCCGGGACGTGAGCCACGCCGTGCGCGATGGAGCGCCGGGCCGACTGGTTGGTGACGTCCTCGCCTTCCACCAGGACGCGGCCGCCGGTGCAGCGGCGCAGGCCCGTGATCACCTCGGCCAGTTCGCTCTGGCCGTTGCCGGCGATGGCCGCGATGCCCACGATCTCGCCGGCGCGCACCTGCAGGGAGACCTGGCGCAGCGCCGGCCGGCCCTTGTCGTTCAGGGCCGCGACCTTGTCCAGCTCCAGCACCACGGCGCCGGGCGTCTGCGGCTTCTTGTCTGGGTAGAACAGCACCTCGCGCCCCACCATCAACCGCGCCAGTTCGGCCGGCGTGGCGCCGTGGGCGGGCAGGCCGCTGGCCGTCACCCGGCCCTTGCGCAGCACAGTCACGCGGTCCGCGATGTTGGCCACTTCCTGCAGTTTGTGGCTGATGAAGACGATCGAGCGGCCCTCGGCCACCATCGCGCGCAGGGTCTTGAACAGCTCGTCGATCTCCTGCGGCGCCAGCACGGCGGTCGGCTCGTCCATGATCAGGACGCGCACGCCGCGGTAGAGCATCTTGAGGATCTCCACCCGCTGCTGCTCGCCCACGGTCAGCTGCCAGACCTTGGCCCGCGGCATGATGCGCAGGCCGAAGCGCTCGCCCAGGGCCGCCATCTTGTCGTCGTACCGGGACAAGCGCATCCGGAAGCGCGGCTCGTCCAGCCCCAGCAAGATGTTTTCGGTGACGGTCAGCGAGGGCACCAGCGTGAAGTGCTGGTGGATCATGCCCAGCCCGCGCGCGATGGCGTCGCGCGGCGAGTGGAAGTTGGCGGGCTGGCCGGCCACGTGGATGGTGCCGGCCTCCTGCCGGTACAGGCCGGCCAGGATATTCATCAGCGTGCTCTTGCCGGCGCCGTTCTCGCCCAGCAGAGCGTGGATCTCGCCGGGGCGCAGGTCGAAATCGACGTGATCATTGGCCAGCGTGCCCGGGAACTTCTTGACGATCCCGCGCATCTCGACGACGTTGGGCGTAGCAGACATGGGGCTTGGCCGTGGTGATGGGCAGGGCAGGGGCGGCGTGCGCGCCTCGTCTGGAC
>ERZ761602.2321-NODE-2321-length-30200-cov-6.875734_pt1 | contig 30200 bp, 29 predicted proteins | sample MGYA00512165_ERZ761602 | MGnify/ENA primary metagenome ERZ761602 (study PRJEB28899, sample SAMN02445085) | bioreactor sludge metagenome | biome: EBPR sludge; isolation source: Thorneside wastewater treatment plant | place: Australia: Brisbane, Thorneside...
ATACTTTGACGCGGGCTTTTTTAAAACAAATTGAATCTTAAATAAAAAATGAAATCACTGCAAAATCGCATCATTCTGGCTTTCGCTTTGGTCTATCTCATTTGGGGATCGACATATCTTGCCATTCGTTTTACGGTGGAAACCTTACCGCCGTTTTTCTTCGCGGGTTTGCGGTTTTTTATCGCGGGCGTGATTCTCTATTTATTCGCGCGATTTCGGTTAAAAGAACCGGCTCCGCAAAAAGCGCATTGGCGCACAGCGGCGATTGTCGGTGCTTTTTTACTTTTAGGCGGAAACGGTTTCGTGGTGAAAGCCGAGCAGACCATTCCTTCCGGCCTCGCGGCTTTGCTTGTGGCCACTGTGCCTTTGTGGATGGTGCTTTTGCAATGGCTGTGGATGAAAGATAAAAAACCGAACAATATGATTTTGGGCGGAATTGCGATTGGGCTGCTTGGCGTGTGGTGTCTGGTGACGCATGACTTTTTACATTTTGATTCGGCCAATATTGATTTGCATGGTTTTTTGTTTTTATTGGCGGCGCCGCTTTCTTGGTCGATTGGTTCGGTTTACGCGCGCAAAGCCCCGCAAGCGGAATCGCCTTTTTTAGGAACAGGGATGCAAATGATTATGGGCGGAATTTTTCTGATGATTGTCGGTGCGGGCTTGGGCGAGCTTGGGCTCATTCGCACAAACGATATGAGTTTGAAATCGATAGTGTCGTTTTTTTATTTAATTGGGTTTGGGTCTTTGGTCGGTTATACCGCGTATATTTGGCTTTTAAAAAATGTGGGCATCGTCAAAACCTCGACTTATGCTTTTGTGAACCCGGTTGTGGCGGTGTTTTTAGGTTGGGCTTTCGCCGGAGAAGCCTTAAACGCGCAAACTTTCGTTGGTGCCTTGCTTATCATCGCGGCGGTTTGTATGATTACGCTGCAGCGCAAACCTCAATCTTAAAAAAGGAAATATGCCCCGTATCAGCGACCGCACTCAGCATTTCAGCGAATCCGTGATTCGACGCATGACACGCGTTGCCAATTTAACGGGCGCGGTGAATCTTTCGCAGGGCTTTCCCGATTTTGATCCGCCGATGGAATTGCTCGAAGCTTTAAAAAATCTCGCGCTTAAAGGCCCGCATCAATATTCGATTACTTCCGGCGCGCCGAATTTCCGCGCGGCTTTGGCCAAAAAACAAAGCCGGCTGATGGGAATACCGATTGATGCTGAAAACAATATTGTGGTTACTTGCGGAAGCACCGAAGCCATGATGGCGGCGATGATGGCCGTGACGAATCCCGGCGACAAGGTTTTAGTCTTTTCGCCGTTTTATGAAAATTACGCCGCTGATGCGATTTTAACGGGCGCGATTCCGATTTATGTGCCGCTGACTCCGCCCCATTTTGATTTTGACCGCAAGGCTTTGCGCGCGGCTTTTGAGCAAAGACCCAAAGCTTTGATTCTCTGCAACCCGGGTAACCCGACTGGCAAAGTTTTTAGCCGGGATGAATTGCTCGAAATTGCGGCGCTTGCGGAAGAGTTTGATGTGTTTGTGATTACGGATGAAGTGTATGAACATATTGTGTATCCGCCTTTTAAACACACTTACTTTGCGTCTTTGCCGGGCATGTTTGAACGCACGGTTTCCTGTGGGTCGCTTTCGAAAACTTATTCGATTACGGGCTGGCGTTTGGGTTATGTGATTGCGCCACTTGCGGTCATTAACGCGGTGCGCAAAATCCATGATTTTTTAACAGTGGGCGCGGCGGCGCCTTTGCAGGAAGCGGCGGTGACGGCGCTTGAATTTCCCGCCGCGTATTACGATGATCTTTTAGAGCATTATCAGAAATGCAAAGATCTTTTTCTGGGATTGCTGGAGCAAGCCGGTTTGAAATACACCAACCCGCAGGGCGCGTATTATGTTTTGGTTGATATAAGCGAATTTAACGCGCCGAATGATGTCGCGTTTTGTGAGTGGATGGCAAAAGAAGTGGGCGTGGCGGCAGTGCCGGGCTCGAGTTTTTTTAAAGAAGATGTGCATCATTTTGTGCGTTTGCATTTCGCGAAAAAAGAAGCGACTTTGCGCGAAGCCGGAAAGAGACTGCTCACCCTGAAAGCCAAATGGGCCGCGGCGCAGGCTTAGTTTTGGGCGCTTACGGCACCGGAAAATCCGCATGACCGCTATTCCTATTCATAAATTAATTCGTTCGCGCAGAAAATCTATCGCGCTGATGATTGCTCCGGATGCCACGCTGGTGGTGCGCGCGCCTTTGGGAATTTCTATCAACGCGATTCAGGGGTTGATAGAGAAAAAGCGCAAATGGATTGAATCGAAACAGAGCGAAGTTTTAAAGCGCGGCCCCGTTCTCAGAAAAACTTTTACCGACGGAGAGACTTTTCTCTTTTTGGGCGAAGAGTTTTCTTTTAAAACGATGGAGGGGGATGAGATTCAAACTGCGGGACGCGAATTGCTTTTTCCCCGCCGTTATTTAGCCAAGGCGGAAGCCCGGCTGATTTATTGGTACAAAGAAAAAGCGATCGAGGTGATCGCGGAAAGCGCCAATCATTACAGCCGTGTTTCCGGCTGGAAATTTAAAACGATCAATATTACCGGCGCAGAGCGGCGCTGGGGCTCCTGCAGTTTTTCAGGCGCGATTAATTTTTCGTGGAAGCTGATTATGGCGCCGAGGGTCGTGGTGGATTATGTGGTGGTGCATGAGCTCGCGCATATCACGGAAAAAAATCATTCCCCGCGGTTTTGGAAAAAAGTGGAATCTGTTTTGCCGAATTACCAGGTTCACGAAAAGTGGCTGAAAGATCACGGTAAGACCCTTACCTTTTAATCGCGACTCGCCCCTTGGACCTCTCCGGTAAGTAAAAGCATCTCCCGGCCGATAATTAAAGAGCATTAATCCGGGCTTGAGTTTTTTGAAAAGCCCCCTTTTTTAGGTCTTCGGACGGGTATATTTTAATTAGGCGTGGCTTTACTTCATTGAAAAGCCTGGCTTGGGGGGGTGGGGGATATGATTGAGTACACGAACATTAACAAAGAATTGAAGATTAAGATGATTTCGACCACGAAAAACCTGATTTTTTTGGAAGATGGGTCGAGATGGGAAATCACGCTGTCGAAAAAAGGCGATGCCTCGCATTGGCAAGAGGGGGATGTGGTTGTGATTTTTGACCCCGGTTACCAAAAAAGAATTCCTTCTTCTGATTACAAAATAAAAAACGTGACGCGCGAAGAAATCGTACAGGCTTTTGTGCTTGCGATTAAACGCGACGACGGTGCTTCGGCGGCATAAACCGGCGAAGGTTTTATTTTGAATTTAGGCGTGCGCGCCGTAAACTGCTCTGAGGCGTTTTCTGCCCAACCGCACTTGCATGATTTGTGATGCGGAGCTCTGCTTTAATGTTATGGCTTAATAGGATACGGTTTTCAGCCGTAGATAAGATTTGTGAAATTAATCAAATTACCGCTTAAAAAAGAAATGAGTCTGGGGACGTGGACGCTGAAGCGTCCCGCGCCGCCGGAGGTACTGCGTGTGCCGGTTTACGGTGACGCGCCGTTTTATCAGGAAGTGAAAGTTTTGCCCGGCCAAGCGGTGTCTTTCGGGATGAAGCTTGCCGAACCGCGCGGAGCGATGGGCGTGCCGGTTTATTGTCCCGCGAACGGAACCGTGAACGGAATTATCAAAACCCGGACAGTTTCCGGTGAGAATGTTTTTGCGGTTGAAATTCAGGTCGACCGGAAAAACGCGGGAGCTTTTTTGGCTTCGGGCGAATCTTCCGATTGGGCAGATATATCCGCGGAAAGACTGCGCGCGCAAATAAAAGAAAAGGGCGTTCTGCTTTGCGGGCGTCAATTAAGACCGCTTGCGGGCTATCTTGAAAAGGGAACTTTTCATGCTAAGACATTAATCATTAACGCGTGCGAGTCCGAGCCGTATGTGACCGCGGGCGAAGTGCTTTTACTGGCGCACCCGCTCGAAATTATTAAGGGCGTTGAAATTTTACGGCGTGCCGCGGGGCTTGAAAAAGCGTTGATTGCCGTGGGAGCGAACGCGGAACAGGCGGTTGAAGTTTTAAAAAGCAAAATTTATTTCTTAAAGTGGAATCATATCGAAGTGCGCGCTTTTCCCGCCCGCTATCCGCAGGATGATCCCGCGGTCTTATTGCCGCTGGTAGATCCGTTTTTTTCCGATATTGAGCCGCGAGTTCTCCATGATTGGCCGTTGCCTGATATTGCGACGGTTTACGCGGCGTATGAAGCTATTGTTTTTGGAAAACCTTTTTTTGAACGCGCCGTCACCATTACCGGCGAATGTGTTGTTCAGCCGCAAAATGTTTGGCTGCCGTTTGGAATCGGCACGATGGACGCGCTCAAAGCCTGCAAAGGTGTTTTGCGTGAACCCGGACGGATGTTGGCGGGCGGCCCGATGCGCGGAAGCGCGATTCAGAATATGGAGCAGCCGGTTTCAGCGATGACCGACGCGTTAATTGCTTTGCCGAAAGAATGGACCGCGGAAAGCGCGGAGGCGGATTGTATTCGCTGCGGAGAATGCGCGGAAGTGTGCCCGGTGGATTTGTCGCCCGCGTTGATTGCGGCCGCATCAAAACGGCAGGATTGGGCGGGCGCGCGCGAACTTAACGCGCAACAATGTTTGGGCTGCGGCAATTGCGCTTATGTTTGTCCGTCGCATTTGCCGCTCGTCGATTTGATTCAAAAGGGATTTTGATTATGCAGCCTACTATTGCTTTTAATCAGGGCGCCGCGCCGCATTTGAAAAATGAAATTTCATTTGTATCGATGCTTGCCCGTCAGCTTGGGGCTTTGCTGATTTTGCTTTTAGCGTCATTTTGGATGCAAGGGCTTGCGGGGCTGTTGCTTTTTGCCGTTGTTTTAGGCGCGGCCTTTTTCAGTGAAATTATTTTACGGTTTTTAGGATTTTCCGCGGTGCCGAAATGGGATTTAGCGCTGATTCATCAGACTGTTTTGCTCGCCTTGTTTGTTCCCGCGCTGACTTCGCCCGCGCTGATTGCGGCAAGCACCTTTGCCATGACTTTTTTTTATCGCGCATCCGGCGGGCGCGGAGCGTATGTTCTCCAGCCGGTTTGTTTGGCGCTCGCGTTTTTAAGCGTGCTGGGAGTGACACCGGCCTATGCTCTTCAGGGCATGACGATGATTCCTTCCGCGATTCTTTTTGCTTTATGGGCGGCGCTTCGTTTTCCGCGGACACGGGTGGAGGCTGAGCGTTTTATTTGCGTTTTAATTTTGGCTGTTTTATTGACGCTTTTACACGGAATGCCGATGGGGCCGGCGTTTTTATGGGCCGCGGCGGCGGGTGAAATATTATTTGATTATGCTCTTGCGCCTTTGTCTTCGGCGGCACGGATGGGCTACCGCGTTTTTGTTCTCATTTTGTTCGCGCTTTTTTTAGCGGCTGCGCGCGCTGAAGAAGCTTTGCTTTTTACCGGACTCACCGCGGGATTTATCGGCGCGTGGATTGAGAAAAGAAATTTAAACGGACGGGTTTATGGAAAAGCGTAATTGGCCGCAAGCTTTCTCTTTCTTGGAAGTTTTTTTGCCGCTTTTGTTTTATGCCGGACACTCTGTCTTTGCGGCCGCGGCTTTAATTCCCTGCGTTGCGGGAATCACACTTATTTTTCTTGAGCTTTTACGCCGCCAGCCTCCGCGCTTGATGGAAGCCTTTTATATGGTGTGGCTTGCGCTTTGTGGTTTGGGCGCGTGGTATGGCTTGGGTGTCGCGCCGTATTGGATTTGGGGCGTGCATCTTTTGATTTCCGAAACGGCGCGGCGGCCCACGGAAGCCCAACGCAAAAAACCTTTTTTGTTCGGCTTTAAAAAATACGCTTTCAAACGCACACGGGAATTTGCTTTTGTTTTAGCGGGCGCTCTGGCTGTTTCGGCGGCCCTTTATTATTTGCGGACATGCTGTTTCGGTGTTTCGGTTTGGATCACGGGAATTTTGGTTTTAGCTTCCGTTCAAATGTTGGCCGGTTTGACGCGGAGGGTGAAGGCATGAAGCTTTTCGGCGTTATTTTACTGACGGGATATTTTTTGGCCCGCGAACGCGAATTGTTTTCTTCATCGAAAAAAGAAGTCGCGGGGCTTATTAAAGACTGGGCGATTTATCTTGCTTGCGCGGGCGCGGCCGTTTTTTTCGGCATGATTCCTTTACAAGATATGCGTTGGCAGCCGGCGCTTATTTTGTTCGCGGCGGTGATGCCCGCGCTGCTTTTTCAGGGACGCGCGGTTTGTGCCTGGGCCGGGGCGGCGACCGCTTTTTGTGTTTTGCGTTTTGCGCCTGATTTTACGCGCGTGGTGATCATGCTGATCAGCGCGGAACTTGCCGTGTTGGTATTAGCCTTTTTTTACCAAGGCGTGCGGGAAAGAATGCTGAGGCTTTTTACGCCGGCTCCGACACGCGGACATCTGGGCGCGTGGATTCTTTTGTTTGCTTTGGCGGTTTTCCTTGGGCTTGTGTGGGAAAAAGCGATTCAGCTTTTCTGAGTTTAAGCCGAAATATGAGGGAAGCACGGAAATGATCAAATACAGGTTATATTGATGACACAGCCTATCGAACAAGTTTTAGAAGCCGCGATTACCAAAGAAGCCTCGGATATTCATTTAACTGTGGGCCGTCCCGTGACGCTAAGACTTTCGGGCGAGCTGGTTTCGCAGGACGAAACCAAATTAACTCCCCAGGACACAGAAGCTTTTGCCTCTGAAATTACCACCGAAGAACAGCGTAAAGTGGTGCAGGAAGTCGGCGGGCTTGATTTCGGATTTGCTTATAAAGATAAAGCCCGTTTTCGTGTATCGCTTTTTAAACAGCAGGGCCACCTGGGCATGGTGTTGCGTCAGCTGCCCAACAAGTTTCGCTCTTTTGAAGACATCGGATTGCCGGATCAAATTCGCGACGCGCTGAATCGTCCGCGCGGATTGGTGTTGGTGACGGGGCCTACCGGCTCGGGAAAAACAACGACGCTGGCGGCAATGATCAATTACATCAATGACAATTTCGCGAAACATATTATTACGGCGGAAGATCCGATCGAGTTTGTTTATCCCATGCACAAGTCGGTGATTAATCAGCGCGAAGTCGGCTCGGATGTTCCGTCTTTCGCGCTTGCGGTTGAAAAGTCACTGCGTCAGGATCCGGACGTAATTTTGATCGGTGAAATGCGCGGGCTTGAAACCATGCAGAACGCCATTCGCGCGGCGGAAACAGGGCATTTGGTTTTTTCGACTTTGCATACGACCGGCGCGGCACGCACGGTGGATCGTATCATTGACGTTTTTCCGCCCGAACAACAGACGCAGATTCGCGTTCAGCTGTCATCGGTGCTGGTCGCGGTGATTTCGCAGGCTCTGATTCCGCGTATCGATAAGCCGGGCCGTATCGCGGCGCATGATGTGTTAATCGCGACCCCGGCGATTCGTAATTTGATCCGTGAAGGCAAAACCTATCAGGTGAATTCCGAGCTTCAAACCGGAAAAAAGTACGGCATGAAATATTTAGATGATGTGTTGAAGCAGTATTACGCGGATGGGATTATCAGCTATGATTCCGCGCTGGAGTTCGCGCAGGACCCGCGTGAGCTGGCGGGCCACCTGACGCAAATTGTACCCAAAAAGAAGGCCTGAGGACGGATTAAAGGCTTGACAACGGTTACGGGTGAAAACTAGAATGTCTCTCGTCAGTCATACTAATTATTGTTCCCGCACACATTTCTTTTTCCTGAAAATCCATCAATCTTAATTATCGGAATTTTTTTGCTCTAAGTTACGAAAGCTGCCCCAGGGGTGTGGCAAGCTAAGATCAAACCGGAAAACCGCGCGCCAAGCCGCCAAAATTTATTATTCGAATGCTTTCCATCAAAACAAGGTTAACGAGGGATGCGTAAAACAGCTGTCCGTCCAGGGACGCTTTACTTAATCGACGGAAACGGATTTTTTTACCGCGCGTATTACGCGATTCAGGGGCTGACCAACTCAAAAGGTGAGCCGACGAACGCGATTTATGGGTTTATCACCAGCGTTGAAAAATTGATCGGAACCTATCAGCCCGACTATTTAGCCGTGTGCTTTGACCGCCGTGAAGCGACTTTCCGGCATGATAAGTATGAAGAATACAAAGCCAACCGAAAGCCGATGCCTGAAGATTTGGTTTCGCAGGTTGAGCCGATTAAAGAGTATTGCAAGCTGGCGGGCATTGCGCGCTTTGAGAAAGCGGGCTTTGAAGCTGACGATTTAATCGGCACCATGGCGCGCCGGGGAAAAGAAGACGGCCTGAATGTGGTGATTGCTTCCAGCGACAAAGACATGTTGCAGCTGGTGGAACCGGGAATCCGCGTTTTAAATTTTCACAAAGATCAAAAATTTTACGATGAAGCGGCCGTGCGCGAACGGTTTGAAGGGCTTGGCCCCGAGCAAATTGTGGACTTAATGGCGCTGATGGGCGACGGCTCGGACAACATTCCCGGCGTGCCGGGGGTCGGCGAAAAAACAGCTTTAAAACTCATGAAAGAATTTCATTCCGTGGACTCCCTCCGTAAAAATGTGGAAAAAGTTGCTTCGAAGTCTCAGCGCGAAAAGCTGATTTCGCATGATAAGGATTTGTTGCTCTCACGCGAACTGGCCACCATCGAAAAAAATGTCGAAATGGATTTGGAATGGGACGCTTTGCGCTGGTCTGCCGCGGCAGCCGAAAATCTTTTGCCCTTTTATAAACGCTATGAATTTTACAGTCTTATTCGCGGGCTTGAAGCCAAAACGCCGTCTATTGCCGCGCCGGCTCCGTCAAACCGTGATTATCGTGCGGTGGAATCGCTGAGCGATTTAGATGAATTAGTTTCGGCGCTCAGCAAGCAAAAGGCTTTTAGTTTTGATACGGAGACAACCTCTGCGGACCCGATGAAGGCTGTGCCGGTAGGGTTGAGCTTTTGCTGGGAAAAAGAAAAAGCCTGGTATGTTCCTGTTTCTGACAGCGCGCACGCGGGGCCCGGATTGCCGAATGCCGTGGTTTTTGAGGCGCTGAGAGATATTTTGGAATCAGAAAAAATTTTGAAATACGGCCAAAACATTAAGTATGACGCGATGGTGATGAAGCGCGCCGGCGTTGAAGTGCGCGGCATGGCGTTTGACACCATGATCGCCAGCTACCTGGTTCAGCCGATTAAGCGCAATCATAACCTGGATGATTTGGCGATGGAATATCTCTCGATGAAAAAGGTTCCGACTTCCGCACTTTTGGGCGAAGGCAAGAATCAAATCACGATGGATTTGGTGCCGCTCGCGCAAATCAAAGAATATGCCTGCGAAGACGCCGACGCGGTTTGGCAATTGGTTCCGATTCTGAAAGATAAACTCAAAGAATACGGGCTCGAAAAACTTTTTGAAGAAATTGATTTTCCTCTGGCTGAAGTATTGGCTCGCTGCGAAATGAACGGAGTCAAAGTTAACAGCGCTTTTTTGCAGGAGCTTTCGATTCGCGCTTCACGGGAAATCGAGGGGCTTGAAAAAAGCATTTTTGCCGCGGCCGGCGGTGAATTCAACTTGGATTCGCCCAAACAGCTGGCTGAAGTTTTATTTGAGAAGTTGAAATTGCCGACGATGCGCAAAACCAAAACCGGTTTTTCGACGGATGCGGCGGTATTAGAGAAACTCGCGGTGGTGAATCCGGTGGCCAAAGATATCTTGGAATACCGTGAAAAAGCCAAGCTGCAGTCGACTTACCTGGACGCTTTGCCGGAAATGATCAATGAGCAAACGGGGCTGGTGCATACTTCGTATCATCAGACTACGACGGACACGGGCCGGCTTTCAAGCACGGAGCCGAACCTGCAGAACATTCCGATTAAAACCGAAACCGGACGCCTGGTTCGCAAAGCCTTCGTTTCCCGTTTTTCCGAAGGCAAAATTGTTTCGGCGGATTATTCTCAAATCGAATTGCGCGTTTTGGCGCATGTTTCGAATGATCCGAATTTAAAAAAGGCGTTTGAAGAAGACCGCGACATTCACGCGTTTACGGCGACTTTGCTTTACGGCGTGAAAGAAAAAGAAGTGACGCGTGAAATGCGCTACGCGGCAAAAACAATTAATTTCAGCGTAATTTACGGCAAAACAAGCTTTGGTTTGTCCGGCGATTTAGGAATTTCAATTTCGGAAGCGGATGAATTCATTAAAAACTATTTTGCGCGCTATCCGAAGGTGCATGACTTTTTGGAAGGGCAAAAAGAACTTGCCCGCAAACAAGGCTGGCTGACCACGATTTTAGGACGCCGTTCTTATTTTCCGAACATTCATTCGAAGAATATGCAGCTGCGTAATTATGCCGAGCGCGCCGCGATTAACGCGCCGATTCAGGGCTCCGCGGCAGATTTGGTAAAAATCGCGATGATCCGCATTCACCATAAACTGGAATCTGAAAAATGGAAAAGCCTGATGATTATGCAGGTGCACGATGAATTGGTTTTTGACTCGCCGGCGGACGAAGTCAAAAAGCTGGAAGCGATGATCCGCAAAGAAATGGAAAGCGCGTATGAACTCAAGGTTCCTTTAAGAGCCGACTCGAACATTGGCGACAGCTGGTACAAGCAGTGAGATCAATTTGTTGAAAAAGGTCATTTGCCGCGTTGCAAACAGCACTTCCTTGTGCGGCGTAGATTTTACTACGCCTCCGCGGGCGTTTGTTTGCTCCTTGCAACTGAGCCTTTTTGAACAAATTGAAGCAAACTAAGGATAGAAGAACAGTGAAGAAGTTAGTTAAAAAGAAAAAAATGGTTATTGGGATTACGGGTGGTTTTGGCACGGGTAAAAGCACGGCCGCGGGGCTTTTGCGCAAAGAAGGCTTTTTAGTTTTAGACGCGGACCGCATCGCGCATGAAACATTACAGGCGACGAACCCCGTATTTGAAAAAATCTGCGAAAAGTTTCCGGACGCGATGGTGAGCGGATTTTTGGAACGGCGTAAGCTTGCCGAGATTGTTTTTAAAAATCCCGCGCGGCTCAAACGTTTGGAGAAACTGATACATCCGTACGTTTTAAAGCGGTTTTTGAGTGAAATTAAAAAAACAAAAAAGAAATGGATCGCCCTCGAAATTCCGCTTTTATTTGAATCGGGGTTTCAGAAAATATGCGATCGAGTCGTAACCGTCTTTGCGGGAACGCAGGAATCAGACGAGCGCTTGCTTAGTCAGGGATGGACTCATACCGAAATTCGCCGCCGCCGGGCCGAGCAGTGGCCGATTCAGAAGAAAATGGCGAAATCCGATTTTGTGATCAATAACAGCGGATCAAAAGCAGAGATGCGCAAACAAGTTCGTACACTTTTAAAACAGCTAGTATTAAAAAAATGAGCTGTTCAAAAAGAGTTAAGCGCAAGGCGCAAACGAGTGACCGCGGAGCCGTAGTAAGTGACTACGGCGCACAAGGAAATGAAGTTTGTAACGCAGCGATTAACCTTTTTCAACAACTCATAAAAACCAACCAAAGGATCTAACCAATCATGTCCACACGAGAACGACCCCTCCGCAACGACAATGGCGGCAGCCGCCGCCCGCACCACTCCGACCGTGATCGCCGCCCCTATTCCGGCGGGCAAGGACATGGGGGAGGCTCTTATGGCCACAGTGGCGGGAGCAACGGAGGCGACCGACGTCCGCCTTCGCGCCGCCCTAACTTTGACCGGCCTGAAGATGCCGGCGTGGATGAGACACAAATTCAATTGAAGCCCGGTGAAAAGCCGCTTGATATCGCGAGCCTTCGCAATCTGAAAGTTTTGGATTTGCAGGAGCTGGCCGCGAAATTTAACATTGAAGGCATCGCGGGGCTTAAAAAACAAGATTTGATGTTTAAAATTTTGGAAGCGCAGGCGAAACAATCCGGAATGATGTTCGGCGCCGGTGTTTTAGAAATTTTAGAAGACGGTTTTGGTTTTCTTCGCTCACCGGACTATAACTACCTTCCTTCGCCGGATGATATTTATGTTTCGCCCAGTCAAATTCGCAGATTTAGTTTGCGCAAAGGAGATACAGTCAGCGGACTGATTCGCCCGCCGAAAGAAGGCGAAAGATATTTCGCGCTTTTGAAAGTGGAGCTTGTGAACGCAGAAGATCCGGAAAGCGTGCGCCACAAAATTCCGTTTGATAACCTGACCCCGCTTTATCCGAATAAGCGCATTCAGCTTGAAACCGCTACGGAAGAAATTTCCATGCGCGTTATGAACTTGCTGACCCCGGTGGGTTTTGGACAACGCGGATTGATTGTTGCTCCGCCTTACAGCGGAAAAACCATTTTGATGCAAAAATTAGCAAACAGCATCACAACAAATCATCCCGACTCTCATTTGATCGTTTTGCTGATTGATGAGCGTCCGGAAGAAGTTACGGACATGCAACGGTCTGTTAAGGGCGAAGTTGTGGCTTCAACCTTCGATGAACCAGCTGAACGCCATGTGCAGGTAGCCGAGATTGTATTGGAGAAAGCCAAGCGGTTGGTTGAGCATGGCAAGGACGTCATTATCCTTTTGGATAGTATTACCCGTCTGGCGCGCGCTTATAATACCGTTGCACCTCACTCTGGCAAAATCTTGTCGGGTGGTGTAGACTCCAACGCTTTGCACAAGCCCAAGCGCTTCTTTGGCGCGGCGCGCAATGTGGAAGAAGGCGGCAGTTTGACGATTATCGCGACTGCGCTTGTCGACACAGGTTCGCGTATGGACGAAGTGATTTTCGAAGAGTTCAAGGGTACGGGCAATATGGAAATTCAGCTGGATCGTAACTTGTTCCAGCGCCGTATTTATCCGGCAATCGACGTTAAAAAGTCGAATACGCGCCGTGAAGAAATCGTGGTGCCGGCGGATGAGTTAAAGCTGATGTGGATTTTGCGTAAAGTTCTGAACGAGCTGAATCCAACCGAAGCGATGGAGCTTTTGGTGGATCGCTTGAAGAAAACCAAATCCAACGCCGACTTTTTGGCGAGCATGAGCAAAGCTGACAAATAACTTTTGACTCTGCGCACCGCTGGTGCGCAACCGCCGAAAAGCAAACAAAGTTTTTTAGAACAATTAGGAAAATGCGCGCTGAGTTTTATCGAAGCGCGCCAAATGAAACAGTGAAAGAGGAAAGAGAAAATGAAAAAAGATGTGCACCCCGAATATCGCAAAGTAGTCTTTCGTGACGCTTCCAGCGATTTTATTCTTTTAACACGGTCGACAGTCAAAACGACCGAAACCTACAAGATTGACGGTGTGGAATATCCGAGCATGCTCATCGATATTTCCAGTGCGTCCCACCCGTTTTTCACGGGCAAGCAGCGTATTATGGATACTGCCGGACGCATTGACCGCTTCAAGAAGAAGTTTCAGGATAAAGTCACGGTTAATGTGAAGAAAACCGTCGATGTCAAAGCTGCCGCGGCCGCTAAGAAAGCAGTCGTGGGCTCTTCCATCGCAGATAAATTGAAAGCGCTTAAAGAAAAAGCCGCCGCTGAAAAAAACGGTTAGTTTCGTTAGTAGAAAATCCCCGTTACTTAATTGTAACGGGGATTTTTGTTTTTATCCCCGGCTATTGAAAAAGGCCGTCTGCGTCGTTATGCACGGCGCTTCCTTGGTCTTGGCCGACTTGTTTTAAGCCAAGATCCAGCGCTGAGAATTGTTGCTCAAACGACAACGGTCGTTTGAGTTTTTAATGAAGCGCTAGTGCGGCGTATATTGAAATCTAAAACGCGGTTGAGTTTCCGGCTCAGAGCAAAAATATGAAAATAAGAGAACGTTTAGAAAAAATGGTGCTGCGCAAAGGGGAAGTGGAAGCTTTGCTTTCCGATCCCGAGACGCTGCAGAAATCATCGCAAGTTCAGAAATTAAACCGCGAGTTGGCGCAGCTGCGCCCGCTGCTTGATAAGTATGAAGAATATAAAAAATATGATGCTGACCGGAAAGCGCTTGATTCAGACAATGACGCAGACCCTGAAATTAGGCAAATGGTTTTCGAAGAAAAGCGCGAGCTGGATGAAAAACTTTCGAAACTTCAAATCGAAATGGAAGACATGCTTTTGAAGGGTAGTGAGCCCGATGCTTCACGTGACGTTATTTTGGAAATTCGCGCGGGCACCGGCGGCGAAGAGGCTTCGCTTTTTGTTGGCGATCTTTTGCGTATGTATGAGCGCTTTGCCGTGAAGCACGGCTTGAAAGTAGAAATGATGGAGGTCAGCCAGACCGATTTGGGCGGATATAAAGAAGTCATTTTTTCGGTTTCGGGTCAGGATGCTTACAGCTATTTCTGTTTTGAGCGCGGTATTCACCGTGTACAGCGCGTACCCAAAACCGAGGCCAGCGGACGCGTACATACCTCGGCCGTGACTGTGGCGGTCTTGGCTGAAGTCACCGAGGAAGAAGTTGAGATTCTGCCCAAAGACCTCAAAATTGACGTTTACCGTGCCGGCGGTAAAGGCGGTCAGCATGTCAATAAAACCGAGTCGGCCGTTCGTATTACCCATCTTCCCAGCGGATTTGTGGTGACTTGCCAGGACGAACGGTCTCAGATGAAAAATAAAGCCAGCGCTATGCGTGTATTGAGGGCGCGCCTTTTTGACTTTCAAAGAGCGAAGGAGCATGATGCTCAAGCCAAAGAGCGTAAGGAGCAGGTCGGAACAGGCGACAGGTCAGGTAAAATCCGCACTTATAACTTTCCGGATCAACGGGTTACGGACCATCGAATCGGTTTGACATTGCATAGTCTCGATGATATTCTCGACGGCTCTTTAGACCCTGTAGTGGACGCTTTGTGGCGCTCTGAGAGGGAAAAAAAGCTGACCCAAGCCAGTTTATGACCTTGAAAAAGGTTTTAACGGCGGGCCGGGATCGTCTTCGGGTTGCGGGTATTGATGAAGCGCAAACCGAAAGCGAGCATATGTTAATGCAGCTTTTAGGCTTAAACCGCGCTGACATTTATCTGTCTTCCGATAAAGAAGTTCAGCCGGAGCAAGAGAAACAATTTTTCGCTTGGATACAAGCCCGTGAAAAACGGATTCCCCTGGCGTATTTGCTTGGGGATGTTTTTTTTCACTCTTTGAAATTGAAGGTGGGACCGGGATGTTTAATACCCCGGCCCGAAACGGAAAAGCTTGTTGAAGCATCTGCGGCAGAGCTGAAAGGGAAGCAAAGCCCTTGGCTCCTTGATCTTGGCTGCGGATCGGGCGCGATTGCGCTGGCTTTGCTAAGTGAGATAAAAGATGCGCGAGCTGTTTTAGTGGATGTTTCGCAGGAGGCGCTTGAGATTGCGCGTGTGAACGCGCGGGAATTGAATTTCGAGAAACGCGCTGAATTTATATTGTCTGATTTGTTTTCGAGTCTTCCGCTTGAGCGGAAATTTGATTTGATTGTTTCGAATCCGCCGTATTTAACGCGGGAAGATATGAACGGGTTGCAGCCGGAGCTGGCTTATGAGCCGCGGCTCGCTCTCGATGGCGGGGTAGACGGCTTGGATTTTTACCGGCGCATTATTAAGGATGCGGGCGGGTACTTGAAACCGGGCGGATGTTTGGGTTTCGAGCTTGGCGCCGGACAGGCGGAAGCTGTGAGCGCAGAAATGAAAAGAAATGGCTACGAGGATCTGAGAATTTATAAAGATCATCAGGACATTGAAAGAGTCGTCTTGGGAAGAGTTAAGGGCTAAGTGGATAAAATTATTGTAAAAGGCGGCATCAAGCTGCGCGGGGAAGTTGAGACTTCGGGCTCGAAGAACTCCGCGTTGCCGCTTATGGCGGCCGCGTTGCTTTCGCCGGATGAATCGGTATTTGAAAATGTACCGAATTTGAGCGACATCATGACAATGTGCAAGCTGTTGCGTTCGCTCGGCGCGCGCGTCACTTATGATGAAGGAACTTTGGCGATTAAACCCGGCAAGAATCTGAAGCCGTTTGCGCCGTATAAGTTGGTAAGCACGATGCGCGCTTCCGTTTGTGTTTTGGGACCTCTTTTGGCGCGCTTAGGCGAGTCTGAAGTTTCGCTGCCGGGCGGCTGTGTTATTGGACCGCGGCCGATTGATTTGCATTTGAAGGGTTTTGAAGCGCTGGGCGCTAAAATTGAAATTCAGCACGGATATGTAAAAGCCAAAGCCGGCAAAAAGATGCGCGGCGCCGAAATTTATCTGGGCGGTTCTTACGGCTCTTCGGTTTTGGCAACAGGCAACGTGATGATGGCGGCGACATTAACACCGGGTAAAACCGTGATCGAGAGCGCGGCCTGCGAGCCCGAAGTGGTTGATTTGGCGAATTTTTTAAAGGCGATGGGCGCGAAGATTTCGGGCCAGGGTTCGCCGCGCATCGAAATCGAGGGCGTTAAGAAATTGCATGGCGCGAATTACCGTGTGATTCCGGATCGTATCGAGGCTGGCACTTTTATGTTTGCCGCGGCGATTACAGGCGGTGATTTGCTGATTAAAAAAATGGATCCGACGCATTTGAATGCTGTGATCGACAAGCTGACGCAAGTTGGCGCGAGCATTACGAAATATAAAAGCGCATTGCGTGTGACGCGCCGCGGCAAACTGAAGACGGTGGATATGACGACATTACCGTATCCCGCGTTTCCGACGGATTTACAGGCGCAGATGATGGCGTTGATGACGGTTTCTCCGGGCATCAGCGTGATTACGGAAAAAATTTATCCGGATCGCTTCATGCATGTGAGCGAGCTGGGGCGCATGGGCGCGAAGATTTTTATGGAAGGCGCGACAGCCGTGATTCACGGTGTTCCTAAATTGAGCGGTGCGCCGGTGATGGCGTCGGATCTGCGCGCGAGCGCGGCGCTTGTGCTGGCGGGCTTGGTAGCAGACGGTGAAACGGAAATTAACCGTGTGTATCATCTTGACCGTGGGTATGACCGGTTGGAACAGAAGTTGTCCAAAGTCGGGGCTTCGATTCGTCGAGTAAAAGAGTAATTCGTTGCGGTTGAGTTTTGCCTCTGAGCTTTCAGCTCAAACGGCACAGAGAAATTTGTAGATTGGTAGTTAGTAAGTAGGAAATTAAGGAGAAAGCAAATGGCAGTTAGAATTCGTATGAAACGTTTTGGTGCTAAGAACCGTCCGCAATGGCGCATTGTGGTTGCTGATGCAAAATCGCCCCGCGACGGCCGTTTCATCGAGGAAATCGGTTTCTACGACGCTCTTCCGAAAGAAGAGAAGTTCGTTTTGAAACAAGATCGTCTCGATCATTGGACCAAAGCCGGAGCTCAGGTGAGCATCTCGGTTAAGAGTCTGATTAAGAAGCAACAACGCGCGAAGAAATCCTAAGCACTAAATCCTAAACTCTAAACAGAGCCAAGCGCTCTTCGTCTCGTTTAGAATTTAGAAATTAGGATTTAGAGCTTATGCTAGAGATCGATATTGTTACGCTGTTTCCGGATTTTTTTGATTCGCCTCTGAAGCAGTCGCTGTTAAAGCGCGCTCAGAAGGATGGGCTGATTAAGGTTCGCGTGCATAATTTGCGCGACTGGGCCAAAGATAAGCACCAAACCGTGGACGATAGCCCTTTTGGCGGCGGACCCGGGATGGTGTTCAAGATTGAGCCCATGCATGCCTGTTTGAATGAAGTGGGAGCGGGGAGCTGGAAGATTTTGATGGATGCGCACGGTGAGCCGCTTTCGCCGGAATTAGCCAAAGGGCTTGCCGGAAAAAAGAAAATTGTTTTGATCGCGGGACACTATGAAGGCATGGATTACCGCATCAAAGAAAATTTGGTCGACCAGATGATTTCGGTCGGTGATTTTATTACGATGGGCGGAGAAGCCCCCGCGCTTTGTTTGATTGAAGCGTTGACGCGGTTTGTTCCCGGCGTGCTGGGAAATGAAGAATCGCTGGAAGCGGAGAGTTTTGGCGGCGGGTTACTGGAGTATCCGCAGTATACTCGGCCGCGCGAATATAACGGTTGGGAAGTGCCGGAGATTTTATTTTCGGGAAATCATTCTGAAATAAAAAAATGGCGCGATGCGGTTGCGATGGAGTTGACCCGCAAGCATCGGCCGGACTTGCTGGAGAAAATAGAAAAACCGGCAGCTGGAAAAAAATTTTTAAAAAGAACTGATAAGAAAACGAACAAGGAGAACGAAAAATGAACGCAATACAGGCAATTGATGCCAAAACAAAAGCCAGCCGCCAAATCCCTGATTTTCGGGTGGGTGATACTTTAAAAATCCATTTGAAGGTTAAAGAAGGCAGCAAGACCCGCACTCAGATTTTCGAAGGTGTTTGCCTTCGCCGCCGCGGTTCCGGTGCCGGAGCCAGCTTTGGCGTGATTAAGGATTCACATGGCGACAAAGTTGAAAAAACTTTTCCGTTGTATGCTTCCTCGATTGAAAAAATCGAAGTGACTCGCGCAGGCAGCGCTCGTCGTGCGAAGCTTTATTATCTGCGCGATTTGAAATAACTTTTTTCCATATGCCCGAAGGCGAGGCGAACCAAGCTCAAAGCCCCCTCTTTGATTTTGACCGCCTTGTTATTTCCTCAGGCAGATGGGCGGGTGTTGATGAAGCGGGGCGCGGTCCGCTTGCCGGACCTGTGGTCGCCGCGGCCGTGGTAGTCATTGAACCCGAAGGCTTGTCCGGGCTGAATGATTCCAAAAAAGTAACACCGAAAAAAAGAAAAATGCTTTACGGCGAGATCATTGCCAGGCAGCTGGTTGGTATCGGGTTTGCGGATGAGAAAGAAATTGATAGTATCAATATTCTTCAGGCTTCACTGCTTGCCATGAAGCGCGCTGTGCTTGACCTTCCTCTTTCTCCCGATGGTCTTCTGATTGACGGCACTTTTACAACTGACCTTCCTCTTTCTCAAAAAACGATTATTGGCGGCGATGCGAAATCCGCAAGCATTGCGGCGGCATCGATTGTGGCGAAGGTGATCCGCGATTCGTGGATGGAAAAAATGGAAATCGAATATCCGGAGTATGGATTCGCCCAGCATAAAGGTTATGGAACCGCCCTGCACTTGCAGGCTCTTCAGGATCACGGTGCATGCGTGATTCATCGGCGCAGTTTTGATCCCGTCCGTCGGGTATGTTTTGGCTCCGGGACGCTTTCCAACCGCCAATCAAAAAAATCACGTAATTATGAGAATTAAGCCCGCCAAAGGAGAATTTTATTTATCGCTGGGAGATCGCGGGGAAATGATTGCGGCGGCCTATTTGACGGAGCAAGGTTATCAAATTTTAGACAAAAAAGTTCGGTCTCCTTTTGGCGAGCTGGATTTGGTCGCGCGGAAAAGAGGGCGGATTATTTTCGTCGAAGTCAAAACCCGTAGCACGCCTCAGTTTGGTTTGCCCGAAGAAGCCGTTGACTTAGTCAAGCAAAAGCAAATCACAAAACTTGCCGAATGGTATTTACAAAAAAACAAAATCGAAAACGCTTCGGCGCGTTTTGACGTTATCGCTTTAATTTATGATGGTGTTTCAATTCCTCAGGTTCGGCACGTTGAAAATGCTTTTGAGGCGCAAGCATGAAGAACTTTTTGACCGCCTTTCTCAAGCCTTTTTTTGATATTCGCCCCGGCGAGCGCATGAAAACTTTATTGATGTTTTTGTATTTCATGCTTGTGATCATGACCATTTACATTCTCAAGCCGCTTCGCAACGCCCTTTTTATTGATGATTTTGGCGCGGACAAAATGAAATACATGAATGTTGCCGAAGGCCTTTTTTTGGTTGTGGTGGTTTGGGGGTATTCGTGGCTTGGGAAAAAAATGCCGCACCGGATTTTTGACGCGGCAATGACTTTGTTTTTAATTTTCAACTTGGGTTTTTTTTGGTTTTTTTCGAATCAAGAATCTGTTTTTATCTCCGCATTTTTCTTTTTATGGCAGGCGACTTTCTCCGTTATTTTAACCACGCAATTTTGGATTTTTGCTAATGACCTTTATTCGCAAAATGAAGCTAAGCGTCTTTTCGGATTGATTATTAGCGGCGGGTCTATCGGGGGAATTTTGGGCGGTTGGGCCACTCAAGCTTTATTGCAAGTGACCGCAATCCATAATTTGTTTTTGGTCGTTTCCGGAATTTTAGCGGCTTGTCTTTTTTTGAGCATGATTCTTTGGAAAGAAGTACGGCAAAAACAGAATGTCCCATTTTTGGAAACCCCGACAGTCCCTTTGCCCGAAGCCAAAAAACCTTTACGCGTAACTTCTTATCTATTGCTTGTGGCGGGGCTGGTGATTTTGGCGAAAATGACATCAACGATCGTTGAGAACCAATTTGCCGGCGTTGTGGAGCAAATGGTCGAAGGCAAGCAGGCGCTTGCTTCGTTTTATGGTGGATTTTATGCCTGGCTTAATTTGCTTTCTTTTTTAATGCAGTTTCTCATGACCGCGACTTTTCTGCGCCGCTTCGGAGCCCTGGGGTCTATTTGGATTTTACCCGTCGGCTTGGCGATTTTATCCGTTTGGAATTTGTGCGCGGTGTCTTTGGTGGCGGCGGTGATTTACCGGCTTTACGACGGCAGCATGAATTACTCCATTCAGCAAGCAAGCAAAGAAATTCTTTATTTGCCGCTCTCAAGCGCTGAGCGCCGGCAAGCCAAGCCCTGGATTGATATGCTTGGTTTCCGGGGCGCAAAAACGTTAGCCGGATTGTTTATGATCGCGGGGACGTTTCTATTTCAGATTTCCGCCCCTCAAATGGGGCTGTTGGTTCTGGTTCTAATTCCTTTTTGGCTGATGGTTCTTGTTGGATTGCGTAAAAAGCTTCAGCCCTTGGTTCAATTGTGAGGGTCAAAATGCGTCTTCCTTTTTGGCTGATTTTGCTCTGCGTTTTTTTTATCAGCGCTTGCGCCCGGAAGCAGGATAGCCTTTCCGCGACAGAGCAAGGCGGCCAGGCAGAAGCTGTTTCCACCACGCAGAATAGTCAGCCGTCTGCTAAAGCAATTAAAATTACATCAAAACCTCAAGCGAAAAAGCCAAGAGCCGATAAGAAACCACCGGCAATGATCCTGTTGGGGGATGCCGCTGAAATTGAGACCTTGGGTTCTTTTAAAAAATTAGCCGAAAAAACAGGTTTGGAGACGGATTATCAAAAGCAGAGAATCGAGTATCTGCTTGAACGGCTTTCCAGAACTGCCTATAATTTTCTGCGAAACGGAGAAACGCATAACAGCAAAAAAGCGATTTTGCTGATGCGGTATAAGTGGGTTAAATTTGGCTCTGAAGTTCAAACAGCGGAAGACTTTGTGGATAAAATCGCTTCAGGCTCACGGACATCCGGAGAGCCTTATTATGTGAAAGCGAATCAGCGTTATTATCTTGTGAAAGACATTTTATTTTTCGAGTTGGAGCAGCTTGATCAAGCTCTCTTGCGGCACAAAGAAGGAAAGGTAGACTAAGTAATGATTTTCAAAAAACTACGCACAGGGATGCTTTCCCTTGTTTTTTTTCTTGCCGGAGCTGTTTTTTTATCCGGAACGGCCTTTGCCGCGAATACGGATAAATATGCTCCGGTTTACACCAAGCCCTTAAAATCATCTTCGCTGAAAGACCCGCTTTCAGCGCTTTTGGCTTTGCCTTTCGAGATGATTCGTTGGCCGATAAGCAAAAGTCTTCTTTTTACCGAAAAAGAATATCTGCCTAAAAAAGCGGAATGGCTTTATACCTATCTTAAAAATCACGGTATTCAGCCCAGTATTGGTTTTATGTCCGGCCAGGGAATGCAGTATGGCCTTAAGCTTGATTTGCCGAAGTTATCCGGATTGCAGTCCAAGTATCCGGATTTTACTTTTGACACATGGGTTCATTACGGTGAAGAAATTTCTTTCCGTACCGGCGCTGAAATCGGAGTTGAAAGAGTTGCCGGGACGCCGTTTTTTGTTTCCGGGTTTTTTCAGTACGAAGACCGTTGGGAAGATAACTTTTTTGGAATGGGGCCTGACACCAGCGCCGGTAATGGCGTGAGTTATGGGCATGAGCAGACAACGGTTGCGGGCAAAGCAGGGTATGAGTTTTCACCTGAATGGAAAGGCGCGTTTCATTTAGTTTATAAGAACAATAATATTTCAGAAGGCGAGTCGGATGACTGGGGCCAGTTAAGTTATTTTGGCCTGAATAACATCCCCGGTTCCGGCGGCGATAAAATACTTACATTGGCAGCGGATCTTAAGAACGACACGCGTGATTTTCGTGATGCCCCCACACGCGGAGGTTATCGCCAGATTTATTTTGGCTACAGCGAAGGTTTGGATGATTCTAACGCCAGCTATTTTACTTATCGTGCGGATATGGCGCAGTATTTTAAAGTCGGATCGCCCCGCCGTGTTCTTGCGATCCGCGGATTAGCCGAGCATCATGATGAGATTAATGGCGGCAATGTTCCGTTTTACAACATGTCCAAGCTGGGCGGATACGGCACCTTGCCTGAACAAAGCCACACTCTGCGCTCTTATCATGTAAACCGGTTTTTCGGTGAAAGCCTTTTGCTTTTTAATATTGAGTATCGCTACACAATTTGGGAATACCGCGAATTGCATATGGACGCGGTGCCTTTCTTTGATTTTGGACAAACTTTCGGTGAGTGGAGCGAGTTTCAGTTTAAAGATTTCAAAGAGTCTTACGGTCTCGAGTTCCGTGTTTATGTCGCACGGAACAATTTAGTTAATATCTCGATCGCGCACGGCGATGAGGGCACTAACTTTTTTGTTCGCAGCAAGAAGGCGTTTTAATATGTTGAAAAAAATATTCTCCCTGTTTTTAATTTCCGTTTTTTCCTTGCCCGCGATCGCGGCGGAAGCCCCCGTTGTTAAAAAACAAGAGACTTTGCTTTACCGCGATGTTTACGAACAAAATGTTCACGCGGAAGCGATGAACCAATTAGATTTGAGTCGTTGGGGAAGAAAGCTTTTCAAAAAGCCTTTAGGTTCCGCGAACATCAATGTTTTTGACGAAGTCCCTGACTCCGCATTTTTTGTTAATCGGCACGCTAAAAGCCGGCTGACCTCCGCTCAGTTGGCGCGGGGATATTCGGAAACAGACGGACCCGATCTTTCCGGAGCTTTGAGCGTCACGAAAGCGAAGACGGAAGGTTTGCATGTGGGGTTTTTTATTCGCGACGTGAAAGGGGATAACTATTTGGTCAAGTTTGATGGCCCGGATAGCTTAGAGCTTGCCACCGCCGCGGAAGTCATTACCAGCCGGTTTTTTTATGCTCTTGGTTACAATGTGCCTCAATACACTGTGTCTTTCTTTTCTCCGGAAAAAATAAAAGCCGCGGAAGGTGCTACAACGCGCGACAAAACAGGGTTTAAGAAACCGCTCACCCAGGAGAAGCTTGAAGAGGCGCTGATGTTTGTTCCGCAAACCGACGAAGGGGAATACCGCGTTTCCGCGAGTAAAATTTTAGCCGGCGAAAATAAAGGTTATTTTAGTTTTAACGGCCGGCGCAAAGCGGACCCAGATGATATTGTCAATCATCGCGATCGTCGTGAGATTCGTGCGCTTGCGGTCTTTGGCGCTTGGTTGAATAATAATGACATCCGTGAAAGCAATACTTTAGATATGCTTACGGAAGAAAACGGTAAGCAGGTTTTAAAGCATTACTTGATTGATTTTAACGGATCAATAGGCAGTGCGCATGGCGGAGCAAAACCGCCGCTTTTTGGACATGAATATATGTTCGATTTCGGTGAAACCGCCAAAGCTTTTCTGACGCTAGGTTTTTGGGAAAAGCCGTGGCAAAAGCGTTGGCGTGAAGCGGGTGAGAAGTCGCGCTCTTCGGCTGCCGTGGGTTACTTCGATAATCGTGACTTTAAACCCGCTGAATATAAAATTCAGCTTCCTTACGAGGTTTTTAAGCGCGTAACTAGGGCGGATGGTTTTTGGGCTTCCAAGCAAATCATGGCCTTCAGCGATGAAGATATTCGCACTTTAGTTTCAGCTGGAAAATTTTCTTCAAAGGAAGATGCGGATTATGTTTCAAAAACACTGATCGAGCGCCGTGATTTGATCGCGAAATATTGGTTTTCTCAAAGCGCTCCTTTAGATGATTTTGAGGTTCAGAACGGAAAGCTCACCTTTAAGGATCTTGCGGTTCAATATCAATTTGAAAAAGCGGAAACCCGTAATTATCAAGCCGTGTTGCTTGATGCCAAGGGCAAGAAAATAAAAGATCTAGCCGCGGATGCTTCCGGCGTAGCGCTTGAGGGTGTTGCCGCCGATTCCGTGATAGAGATTCGTGTTAATGCTTCTCCTTATGTTCGCGTGCAGGTTTCGGCTGATTCCGTGATTTCCGTTCGGCATCAAGATTAATCAAAAAACTATTTCCGGAGTTTGATTTTTTCCGCAATGCCGTGTAAGTTTCGATTAGCGTAAGGCTCTTTGAGCCTCATCAAGCTAAAAGACAACCTTAGGGCCGGCGCGCGGAAGTGATCAAAAATCCCTCTGGGGTCGATCTGCCGCGGGGACAAGCGTCCTTGGCTCGCCCTAGGTTCTGTCTTTGCTTTCCTTTATCAATACCCTCCCTTTAAAAAGACGCGGAAAGACACAGAGTAAAAATTCAAAAATGCCGATAAAGTATCCGCATGGCTTTTTTACTCATACAATTTGCCGTATCTCTTGCCTTTGTCTCCGGAATTTTTCTCTCCGCGCTTTTTCTTTCCCGAATTTTCCCCAAGTCGATTTTTAGTTCCGACGAGATGATTGTCAGCTTCATTTTGAGAAGCGGCGTGGGCGTATTATTAATTTCCACATTACTTTTTATTGCTTATAGCTTTCAGGGCGGAACTCTTCCTGCGATTCGGGTCATGGCTTGGGGTCTTTGGTGTGCCGGAGCGGCGGAAGGCTTTTACTTGTTGAGAGTGCGAGCCACGGAAAAAAGCAGGGTTATTTATTTTTTCGCGGCAGGTGTTTTTTTTATTGCCACCTCGATTTGGTGCCTGCTTCCGGCAAGTGAAAAAGATGAAATAATTTATCATTTGGAAATTCCGCGGCAAATGCTTGCGCACGGCGGATGGATTTACTGGAAAGACAACATTTACGGATTCTTTCCGCATCTAATCGAAAATTTTTTCTCTTTGGGTCTTGCGGCTCTGGGGGAAACCGCTACAAAACTTTTTCATGCATTCTTTGGAATGCTTTTAGGGGGGACTCTTTTTGCATATGCCAGAAAATATTTATCTGTTTTTTGGGCCTTTGCCGCGGCTCTGATTTTGATGACGGTTCCAACCGTCGCGGTGATGATGTCTTGGGCATATGTTGATTTGGCCTTTGCTTGGTTTATTCTTTTGTCTTGGATTTGCGCGGAAGAATGTTGTGCGGGGAAAGGCGCAAAGTGGATTTATTTTTCAGGAGCTTTTTGCGGGGCGGCTTGTTGTATTAAGTATACCGGCATTCAATGGACGCTTTTGCTCGCCGTTTTTATTTTATTGCGCGGCGTTCTGAGGAAGAATGCATTCGAAGCTTTTCGTTTAACAGTTATTCTTTTAGCGGCAGCGGGGGTTGTGTTTTCGCCGTATCTTATTCGGAACTATTTAATGACAGGCTGGCCGCTTTATCCCTTCCCGTTATTGGGTTTGCCGCTTGCGGATGGTTTCAATTGGGACACAGAGAGAACGCGGCTTTTCCTGGGCTGGACCAAGACCTTTGGCGCTCCACTGGGGGCGTCACCGTGGATGGCTTATGGGCTCGCCTGGGTGCGGGTCTTTACAGACGGTGAATTCAATAACCCCGACCGTTTTGACGGCATCATCGGGCCTTTTTTCTTGGCGATTCCTTTCTTTTACTTAAGTCAAAAAATGAAATCCTTTCCCCGTGCTCCGGCGGCGATAAGCCTTCTGTTTTTGTATTATTGGCTCGTTACGACGCGGCAGGCTCGTTTTATTGTGCCTGTTTTGCCGTTCTTAAGTCTGATGCTGGCTTATGGCCTGTCTCGTTTTCCCAAAAAAGCCGCGTGGTTATTTCTGGCCGTGTGCGTGAGTGTGAATGTTGCGGGGATATTTCAGTTTTGGAATCAGAAGCAGCCTTGGAATTATTTTTTAGGAGAAGAAACAAAAGCAAGCTACCTGGCACGACAGCACCGTGTCTTTCCGATGTATGAGGCCGTGAACAAACTTCTTCCCGCGAACACAAAGCTATATTTATTACATATGAAAAACTACGGCTACTATTTGACCGTTCCCTGGGAAGCAGATTTTATTTTTGAACGTTACAGAGTCGAAAGTTTTTTAGAACAAAATCCGGAGCTCGACGCTTTAAAGTCTTTTTTTTCAGAAAAGCAGGTGACACATCTTTTGGTTGATTGGCAGGCGTTGCGGCCGGATCGGTCAGGCCTTGAAGAAGGGCCGTTTCAACAGCTGTCGCTTTATCTCGAGCGGTACGCGAAGATAATTGCCATGAAAGACGACATGGTTTTATACGAGCTGAATATTTTAACCCGCCCTGAGTGACATTCGATCAAGCCCGCGGTATTGAATCGCTTCCGCGACATGTTTTTTCGCAACTTTCTCTTCCGCTTCAAGATCCGCGATTGTCCGCGCGATTTTCAGGATTTTAAAATAAGCGCGAGCCGACAAGCGCAGGTTTTTCATCGCGGTTTCCATAAGCGCTAAACCGTTAGGATCCGGCCAGGCCCATTTTCGAATTTCATTGGGTGTGAGCTGTGCGTTCAGCTTTCCCTTGTTACGTTTCATCTGAATGGTTTGAGCACGGATGACCCTTGCACGGATAACTTCGGATGATTCAGCGTGGTGCGTGTCTTTTGTTAAGAATTCGGATCCTACCCGGGGGACTTCAATTTGCAGGTCAATGCGATCTAAGATCGGGCCTGAAATTTTGTTTTGATACTTTTGAATTTGATTCAAAGCGCAACGGCAGCGTCGCGTGGGTTCGCCCAAATAACCGCAAGGACAAGGATTCATCGCCGCAATTAACAGAAAATGTGCCGGATAGGTAATTTGATTTTTTGCGCGGGAAACCGTAATTTGTCCATCCTCCATGGGCGCGCGCAGAGATTCAAGCACATCGCGTTTAAACTCAGGCAGTTCATCCAGAAACAGCGCGCCGAGATGTGCCAAAGAAACTTCACCGGGTCTGGCGGAGCTTCCTCCGCCCGTAAGCGCAATCGCGGAGGATGTGTGATGCGGAGAGCGAAAAGGTCTTTGCAAAACAAGGCCGCCATCATGCTGCTCAGAGACGCTTTTGATTTTGGTTAAATCAATCATCTCATCCCAGCTGGGCGGCGGTAAAATGCTTGGTAGCCGTTTTGAAATCATCGTTTTTCCGCTCCCGGGCGGACCGACAAGAAGAATATGATGTCTGCCGCTGGCGGCAATTTCGAGCGCTCGCTTAACATGATTTTGCCCGCGCACTTCAGCAAAATCAGGGTAGATGGGCGATTCTTTTAAGAAAGCTTCCGGATCCGGATTTAAAGGTTCAATGACGGTTTTTCCATTTAAAAAATCAACGACCTCTTTCAGCGTGCGAACGGAAAAAATGGCTGCTTTTTTTGCCCATGCCGCTTCCATGGCGCAGCCTTCGGGAAGCACGAAGGAAGACTGAGGAAAATGGGAGGTTAAAATCAGGCTTCCCTGAAATGGGCGCAGGCTTCCGTCCAAAGCCAGCTCGCCGCAAAAAAAATATTTTTCAAAAATCGACGCCGGGATGAGTTCATTGGCCGCTAAAATTCCAAGCGCCATCGGCAAGTCAAACGTTGCGCCTTCTTTTTTAATGTCTGCCGGGGCGAGATTGATGGTGATTTTTTCAGGAGGAATTTCAAACCCGCTGTTTTTGATTGCGGTACGGATGCGTTCTTTGGCCTCACGGACGCTTGCATCGGGTAAGCCGACCGTAATCAGCTGAGGTAACCCTGAGCTTCGATCGACCTCAATATTAACCTCAAACGCCCGAATTCCGATATAGGCACAGCTTTTGACTCGAATCATCCGTCAACCCGTTCTTGTTCAGTGTGATATTACTGGTATAATTAACAGAGATGCATTGATATTATTAATATAAATAATAATTATGTATATTAATAATATTTGAGCCGCTTTGTCAATAGTGAATTTAATATAGAAAGAGGCGTTTTTGTCTTCACCCGAGCATGCTGATTATTTAGGGTTTGCGGCGGTGTTTTTTAGCTGGTTTGTCGCGCAGATGATAAAGGTCGTGCGCGGTATTCTCCGCTACAAGAGACTCAATTTGCGTTGGATCTTTGATACTGGCGGAATGCCAAGCTCTCATTCCTCAACAACTTCCAGTTTAGCGACAGTGGTCGGGCTTCATTATGGCTGGAATACCGTTCCATTTTTGATCGCGCTTGTTTTTTGTATTATCACCATGCTGGATGCAGCCGGTGTCCGCCGCAGTGTCGGCCGTCAGGCAAGGCTGCTCAATCGAATTTTGGATGAACTGAAAGAAAATGGAAATGGCGATATTTTAGAGTCCCATGTTCGCGAGCTTTTAGGTCATACACCGCTCGAAGTTTTTGCCGGCGCGGTCCTCGGCGTTCTTATGACGCTTCTTATCTGTGCTTAGAATGAAAAATAAGTTTTTAGCTTTTTTTGTTTTTGGTCTTTTTATCTCCTTCTCCTGTTCTGGGCTTGCCCAGCAAGCCGCGCCATCGAATCCAACAAGTAGTTTTGATAAAAAACTAAAAGAAGTCGAAGCTCTGACGCTTGAAAAAAAGTGGGATGAAGTCCAAAAAAAAGGCCGGAGCCTTCTCAAGTCAGCGCAAACCGAAAAAGATAAAGTAAAACTTTCTAAGCTTTTGCGCGACGCGCGGTATCATTTGATTTATACCAAAACACAAACGGATACCAGTGAGCGTTACGAAGTTCAGTCGGGCGATTCACTCGGAAAAATTGCTAAAAAATACAACACAACCGTGGCATTAATTAAAAAAGCTAATTCGCTGAAAAAAGATGTGATTCGCCCCGGCATGAAGCTTAAGGTTGAGAAAGAGCCGTTTTCAATCGAGGTTTCGATCAAGAAGAATACGCTGTGGTTAAAGCAAGGGCAGTACGACATTAAAAAATACCGTGTTTCAACCGGAGAGAAAGGAAACACACCGGATGGAAAGTTTAAGATCGTGAATAAGGTTGAAGACCCAACCTGGTATTACGAAGATGAGGTGATTCCCCCTGGAGATCCTAAAAACGGGCTGGGAACAAGGTGGCTGGGGTTTGACTTGAAGGGTTATGGAATTCACGGTACGATTGAGCCCGAAAAGATAGGCCAGCCGGCTTCTTTGGGGTGCGTGAGGCTGCGCAATGAAGACGTGGAAGAGATTTTTGATTTAGTGCCCATTGGCACATCCGTTGTTATTCGTAAGCAATAGTATTATTGACCGAGGGGATTATGGAAAAGAAAACAGCACGTGATTTGTCTGATGTTTGCCTTCCTTTTGAAAAGCCCATTGTTGAGCTTGAAAAGAAGATTCTGGAGTTAAAGCAGTCGTCCAACTCCGAGGTTGATTTTTCGGATGAAGTTAAAAGCTTGGAAAAGAAACTCGAAAAGTCGATTCGGGAAACGTTTCAAGACTTAACTCCCTGGCAGCGTGTACAGGTTGCGCGCCATCCGCTGCGCCCCTATACCATGGATTACATCAACCACTTGGTGACCGATTTTTTTGAAATTCACGGCGACCGCCGGTTCAGCGATGACGCGGCAATTATTGCCGGCATCGGCCGCTGGAAGGGCGGTAATCAGCCGATTTGTGTGATCGGACATCAAAAGGGTCGCGATACAAAAGAAAATTTGCAGCGCAGCTTCGGCAGCGCTCACCCCGAGGGTTATCGCAAAGCTTTGCGCGTGATGCAGCTGGCTGAAAAAGGCAATATGCCGATTCTTTGTTTAATTGACACCCCCGGTGCTTTTCCCGGTGTTGGCGCCGAAGAACGCGGTCAATCCGAAGCGATCGCGGTAAACTTGCGTGAAATGGGAGAAATTCGTGTTCCTATTATTGCCGTGGTCATTGGCGAAGGCGGAAGCGGCGGCGCGCTCGGGATTGGTGTCGGCGATGAAATCGGAGTAATGGAAAACGCTTACTACTCTGTGATTTCTCCCGAAGGATGCGCGGCAATTTTATGGAAAGAGACCGGGCGCGTTTCAGATGCGGCGGAAGCGCTGAAACTGACCGCAAAAGATTTATTGAAATTGGATTTAATTGATGCGGCCGTGTCCGAACCCTTGGGAGGAGCGCATCGTGATTATGC
>ERZ761602.2322-NODE-2322-length-30197-cov-4.227258_pt1 | contig 30197 bp, 25 predicted proteins | sample MGYA00512165_ERZ761602 | MGnify/ENA primary metagenome ERZ761602 (study PRJEB28899, sample SAMN02445085) | bioreactor sludge metagenome | biome: EBPR sludge; isolation source: Thorneside wastewater treatment plant | place: Australia: Brisbane, Thorneside...
GTGATGGTGCCGGGGCAGAAGGAGACCATGAGGATGCTGACCGACCTGCGGAGCGATTGGACCTACACCATCGTTGACGACGGGCAGGGCAACCGTACCGCCATGAAGATGCGCATGCCCGACCTGGCCGCCATGGCCGACGATGAGGCGGAGCGCGGTGACAAGCCCACAGTGACGGTGACCAAGGAGACACGGACCATTGAAGGCCACACCTGCACCAAGGTGATCGCCACCAGCAAGGAAGGCACATGGACCGGCTGGATCGCCATGGGGCTGAAAGGGCCATTCGCCGACATGGCGCGGAGCCTCGATCAGCGCGCCGGCCAGCAGAGCCTGAAGGGGCATCCTCATCTGGAGGGCTTCCCGCTCGAATTCGAGTGGGTGCCGGTGAAGGATCAGGAACGCGTGGTCTGCTACGTCAAGGACCTGGTGGCCGGCAAGGTGGACGACAGCCTCTTCGACCTGAGCGGCTACCAAGTGATCGAGCTGCCGAGCTTCGCCATGCCGCAGCGCTGATACGAAGCCGTGCGCCCGGTGCGTTCATCGGGCATGCGCCGCGCCATCGGGATCGCCTGCTGCTCCATCGCCCTTGCGGCGCACGGCCAGCCGCTGAAGCCCCGGGGCGGGCCGGGCGGCACGCTGTCCTTGGGCGGGCGCAGCGCCATCAGCCTCTTCAACGATGGCCATGGCGGCGCTCCGGGCCTGGGCACGGGGGGGCAGTTCCGCATCCGGCTCAGCGAGCGCGTCAACACCGATTGGTTCTACGACTACCTGGCGGGGCCCGCAGGCACCGGCGCCCATCGCATCGACCAGCACATCGGCTGGAGCGCGCTGTACTACCTGCGGGCGTCGCGTCCCGCGCAGCCCTTCTTCCAGCCCTACGTGCTCGCCGGCCACTGCTTCGACTACACCCGGCAACGCGCGAACAACGACCCCGCGAACCAGGCCGAACGGTGGAGCAGCGCCGTGCAGGCCGGGCTGGGCGCGCACTTCAACCTCACTCCCCGTTGGGACATCAGCACCGTGGTGCAGTACATGTCGCACCTCGGCACCGACGTGCATGCCGAGGAGCATGATGGCGAAGTCCACTTCCATCAGGAGAAGGGCGGCAGCCTGGAGGGCCACCTGCTGCTGCACCTCAGCTTCAACTACAAGCTCCTCGACGCATGGTGAGGCGCATGCTGTTGCTGATCGCCGTGGCGCAGGGGCTGCATGCAGCGGCCCAGGAGACGGCTCCCGCCCCTTCGCCCTGGCTGCTGCGCGGCTCGGGCGCCATCAGCCCGGGATTCATGTCGCAGCACCCCATCACCAACATCTACCTGGTGGGCAAGGCCGAGCTCTTCACCGATGCGCGCATGAGCTTCCGCGGCGAGCTGCTCTGGTACGTGGATGCGCAGCAGCAAACGCCGCTGCTCGACCAGAACCATCAGATCGCCGCCGGCCCCTTCTACCACTGGGTGGTCGGCCGTCTCGACCTGGCACTGGGCTTCGAGCCCGGCCTTTCCTTCACGCGGCCGCGGCAAGGCATCTTCGCACCTGAGGAGGTCGCACCCGTGCGCGCCATTCCCAACATCGCGCTCTGCTCGGGCCTCACCTTCTCCGTGTGGGAGTACTTCCAGTTCTTCATCGATGCGCGCTACATCCACGGGAACTACACCGGCCCGTACAGCGCTGCCGTCCCCTTGGATGAATTCGTGGTCGGCGCAGGCCTCGGCTGGCAGGTGCGGCTCAAGAAGTGAGCGCGACCTTCGCGCCATGCGATCACGCACGGCGATGCAGGCGCTGCTCGATGAAGCCTACGAGCGCTACGCGCAGCCGGGCTTCATCGCCGACGATCCCATCCAGCTGCCGCGAGCATTCAGCCGCCGCGCCGATGCGGAGGTCATCGGCTTCCTCACCGCCACCATCGCCTGGGGCCAGCGCAAGACCATCATCGCCAACGCCTGGAAGCTGGTGCAGCTGATGGACGAAGCGCCCCACGACTTCGTGATGAACGCCTCCCCCGCCGAACTGCGACGCGTGGAGGGCTTCGTGCACCGCACCTTCAACAGCATCGACCTGACGCACTTCGTGAAGGGGCTGCGCCATGTGTACACGACCTACGGCGGGCTGGAGGACGCCTTCCTCGACGAGGGGCGTCCGGGACCGATGGACCAGGCCATACACCGCTTCAAGCAACGCTTCTTCGAGCCCCGGCACCAGGCTCGCACCGAGAAGCACGTGGCCGACCCGCTGAAAGGCAGCAACGCCAAGCGCATCAACATGTTCCTGCGCTGGATGGTGCGCCCCGGCGACCGCGGCGTGGACCTGGGCCTGTGGCGGCGCATCGCGCCCGGCGAGCTGATGATGCCGCTTGACGTGCACTCCGGCCGCGTGGGGCGCGAGCTGGGGCTGCTCGTGCGCAAGCAGGACGACTGGAAGGCGGTGGAGGAGCTCACGGATGCCCTGCGCGCCTTCGATGCCCGCGATCCGGTGAAGTACGACCTCGCGCTCTTCGGGCTGGGGGTGGCCGCCGGCCGGCCCTCCGGGCCGCGCGGCCGGTAATTTCGCCCGCACCATGATCGTCCGCATCGTCAAGATGACCTTCGCCCCGGAGCACATCGGCCGCTTCCAGCAGCTCTTCGAGGGCTGGAAGGGCCGCATCCGCGCTTTCCCCGGCTGCCGCCACCTGGAGCTGCTGCACGACACGGCCGACCCGCGCGTATTCTTCACCTACAGCCATTGGGACGGCCCGGACGACCTGGAACGCTACCGCACCAGTGCCGTCTTCAGCGAGGTGTGGCCCACGGTGAAGCCGCTCTTCGCCGCGCCCACCGAGGCCTGGACCGTGGAGCGCGCGCACCTGCTGCCGTAAGGCACCGCCTTTGCACGATCTTCGCAGTCGGCCCCTTCCACCCTCACGCACCCCCATGACCCGGACCCTTCTCTCGGCCCTCCTGCTCCTCCCCTGCACGCTGCTGGCGCAGCGCTCCGCCCAGGACCACCTGGATGCCGCCCGCGCCGCGTACGGCTCCGGCGCCCTGGAGGCCGCCCTGGCACATGCCGACAGCGCCCTCCGCATGGAGGAGGGCCTCGATGGCGCCCTCAAGCTCCGCGGCGACATCAAGCAGCGGCAGCGCAACTTCCACGGCGCCCTCATGGACTATGCCCGGGCCGAGAAGCAGGACCCGGACGACCCGCGCCTCTTCGTGAGCCGCTCCGCCGTGCACATCACCCAAGGCAACCTGCGCGAGGCCGTGCGCGACTGCGACCTCGCCCTGAACCTGGACCCCAACGATGCCGACGCCTGGTACAATCGCGCCTGCGCCGACTACATGGGCCGCAACAACGACGGGGCCATGAAGAGCCTGGAGCGCGCCGTGAAGCTGAAGGGCGACCACGCCGACGCACTCTTCCTGCGCGGCGTGGTGCGCGGGGAGCAGTACAAGGAGGCCGCCGGCATCGCCGACCTGCAGGCCGCGCTGCGCATCAACCCCGACATCCCCGGCGGCTGGATGAGCCTGGGCGTGCTGCAATTCGAGCATCAGGCCTACGACGAGGCCATCGCCACCTTCACCCGCGTGATCGACGCCGACGACCCCGAGCGCCGCACAGCCCACTTCTACCGGGCCGACTGCCACTACCAGAAGGGCGACAAGGATGCCGCCTGCCCCGACTACCGGCGCAGCGCCGAGCTGGGCGACAAGGACGCCCAGTTCATCGTGCGCAACTATTGCAACACCGACGCGGAGAAGATCCCCAAGAAGCCCCGCAAGGAGCGCAAGACGGTGATCGAATTCTGAGCGCTGCCGGGCAACGCGCCTGCGGCACAGGCAACGGCACTCGGCACCCGCGCAGCGCCCGCTATCTTGGCCGCCCATCTCAGGCATGCTGGCGCTCATCCGCAAAGAGGTCCGGGGCTTCCTCGGCTCGCTCATCGGCCACATCGTGATCGCGGTGTTCCTGCTGCTCACCGGGCTGTTCCTCTGGGTGTTCCCGGACAACATCCTGGACAGCGGCTTCGCTGACCTTGGCCCGCTTTTCTTCGTCGCCCCCTGGGTCTTCCTCTTCCTGGTGCCGGCGGTGACCATGCGCAGCTTCAGCGAGGAGAAGCGCACCGGCACCATCGAGGTGCTGCTCACCAAGCCCCTGAGCGAGCTGCAGATCGTGCTGGCCAAGTACACCGCCGCCGTGCTGCTGCTGGGCGTGGCGCTGCTGCCCACCCTGGTGTACGTGTGGAGCGTGGACCAGCTCTCCACCGCGGTAACCGCCGTGCCCCCCGGTTCGGTGAGCTGGCGCATCTGGCTCTGGCACCTCCTCTCGGCGCTGAATGCCGGCGCGTGCGCCTGGCTGCTTGTTCGCCGGGGGCGGAGCCGCGGCTGGAGCCGCACCGGCTGGCTCACCCGTGCGCTGGCGGTGCTCGGCTGGGCCATCGCCTTCCGCGCCGTGGTGCATTGGATGCTCTTCATCGGCGGGGTGGACGCCGGCGCCACCTGGGGCTCCTACATCGGCCTCTTCCTGCTGGGTGCCTGCTTCGCCGCCATCGGCCTGCTCGCCTCGGCCCTCACCGACAGCCAGATCGTGGCCTTCCTCATCGCCGTCTTCCTCTGCTTCTTCCTCTACCTGGGCTTCGACCTCATCGCCAGCTTCGACGTGATGGGCGGCCTCGAGGGCCCCATCAAGGCCATCGGCATCCAGCAGCACTACCAGAGCCTCGGCCGCGGCGTGCTCGACCTGGGCGATGTGCTCTACCACCTGGGCGTGATCACCATCTTCCTGCTGCTCACCCGGGCAGCGCTGCAAAGCCGCACCTGGTAGGATGAGCCCGAAATCCGCCCTGCGCAGCAAGCGCCTCACCGACCTCACCGAGCTGCTCATCGGCATCGGCATCGTAGGCCTGGTGCTCTTCATCGCCTCCTTCGCCCGGGTGCGGGTGGACCTCACCAGCGAGCAGCGCTATACCCTCACCCCCGCCACCAAGGAGCTGGTGGCGGGGCTGGAGGACGTGATGTACGTGAAGGTGTACCTCACCGGCGAGCTGCCCGCCGACCTCAAGCAGCTGGAGCGCGCCACGCGCGATGTGCTCGACGAGATGCGCGCCGCCAACCCCGACCGCATCCACTACAGCTTCGTGGACCCCAGCGCCAGCCCCGACGACAAGACGCGGCGCGAGGTGTACGACCAGCTGCAGGGCCAGGGCCTCACCTACAGCAGCATCCGCATCAAGGAGAAGGGCGGCTTCAGCGAGAAGATCGTCTTCCCCGGCGCGCTGGTGACCTACCGCGACAAGACCGTGGCCGTGCAGCTGCTGAAGACCCAGCTGCGCACTCCCGATGCCGACATCGTGGCGCGGTCCATCACCAACCTGGAGTACGAGCTGGCCAGCGCCTTCCGGCAGGCCACCACGCGGCAGCGGCCCCGCATCGCCTTCCTCGAGGGGCACGGCGAGCTCTCCGAGCTGGAGACGGCCGACATCAGCAACGCGCTGAGCGCCCTCTACGACGTATCACGCGTGCGCATCGACGGCCGCATCGACGCCCTGAGCTCGAAGAACGAGGTGATGCGCTACCGCACCAACAACTACGAGGCGCTCATCGTGGCCAAGCCCGACAGCGTGTTCAGCGACCGCGACCGCTACGTGCTGGACCAGTTCGTGATGAACGGCGGCCGCATCCTGTGGTGCATCGATGCCATGGACCCGCGCCTCGACAGCCTGCGCAAGAACCAGTTCAGCATGGCCACGCCCCGCGAGCTGGGCATCGAGGAGCTCCTCTTCGCCTACGGCGCGCGCATCAACAAGGACCTGGTGCTCGACCGCAGCTGCGCGCCCATCGAGATCTTCACCCAGCCCTACGGCAACCAGCGCAAGCTGGAGCGCTTCCCGTGGTACTTCGAGCCGGTGGCCGTGCCCCAGAGCGCCCACCCCGTGGTGGCCAACATCGACCCGGTGCACTTCCGCTTCGCCAGCACCGTGGACACCATCGGCGCCGACAGCATCCGCAAGACCATCCTGCTCACCTCCTCGCCCCTGTCGTTCGCCCAGCGCAACCCGGTGCGGGTGAGCCTGGGCATCGTGGAGGTGGACCCCGGCTTCGCCAAGCGCAGCACGCCCTACCTGCCGCTGGCCGTGCTGCTGGAGGGCAGCTTCCGCAGCGCCTACTACGACCGGCTGCCCACTGCGCTCATCAGCGACCCCAACGTGGCCTACCGCGAGCGCAGCCCCCGCACCGCCCAGCTCGTGATCGGCGACGGAGACGTGATCGGCAACCGCGTGGACCCCGCCAAGGGCATGTACTACATGCTGGGCTTCGACCGCTACGCCAACGCCAAGATCTACGGCAACCGCGAGCTGATCATGAACGCCATTAACTACCTGCTGGACGACCGCAGCCTCATCAGCATCCGCTCGCGCGCCATCACCCTGCGCCAGCTCGATGCCCCGCGCGTGGAGCGCGAGCGCCGCACCTGGCAGGCCATCAACCTGGGCGCGCCACTCCTGCTCACCCTGCTCCTGGGCCTCGCCTACCACCAGCACCGGCGCCGCGCCAACGCCGCGCCTCCCGCACGCCGCGCATGAACCGACGCCTCCTCCTCCTCATCGCCCTGCTCGCGGCCCTGGCCGCTGCCGCGTGGTGGCTCAGCCGCCGCTCCTCCTCCAGCACGCTCGACACCGTGCTCGCCGACTTCCCCATCGCCGATACCGCCCGTGTGGACCGCATCTTCATCTCGGACCGCAAGGGCCGCAGCGTGGACCTGCGCCGCACCCCGGCCGGCTGGACGGTGAACGGCACTTACATGGCCCGCCAGCCCGAGGTGACCACGGCGCTCAAGACCTTCCTGCGGGTGGAGGTGCGCAGTCCCGTGCCCAAGAGCATGGAGGAGATGACCCTGCGCACCATGGGCGCCTCCAGCACCAAGGTGGAGATCTACACCGGCGGCAGCAAGCCCGAGAAGATCTGGATCATCGGGCACGCCACCAAGGACCACTTCGGCACCTACATGGTGCTGGAGAAGCCCGGCCTGGGCCGCAGCAGCGCGCCCTTCGTGATGGGCATGAGCGGCTTCACCGGCGTGCTCAACACCCGCTTCCCCACCCTGGTGGACAACTGGCGCAGTCCCCGCATCTTCCACTTCCCCGACCTGCACGCCCTGGCCAGCGTGGAGGTGGAGCACATGGCCCGGCCCGCCGCCTCGTACCGCATCGAGAACCCCGACGCCGGCCTGCCCCGCCTGCAGGACCTGAAGGGGCGCCCCCTGCCCATGGACACCGTGCTGGTGCAGGCCGCCCTGCTTCCCTACAAGGAGTTCAACTACGAGTACATCGAGCGCGGCATGAAGCCCGCCAGCCGCGATTCGCTGCTGGGCGTGGCCCCCAACTTCCAGGTTCGCGTGAAGGCGCGCTCCGGCACCGAGGAGCGCATGAAGCTCTGGTACATGCCCTATGTAGGCGAGCAGGGCGGCTTCGACACGCCCCGGCCCCTGCAGGACCCCCTGCGCATGTACGCCCTGGTGCAGGACACCCTGCTGGTGGTGGTGCAGCGCCAATACACCGACGTGATGACGCAGCCCGCCTCGGCCTTCCTGCCCTGACACCGGGCCCGCCCCGGCTGTGGAAAACGCCCCGTTCCTGTTGAAAACTAGGGGGTGCCTCCGGAGGCCCCCCGGATACCTTTGCGCGTCCCGGAAAAAACCCTGCATCCACCGATGAAATTCATCGTCTCCAGCACCGCCCTCCTCAAGCAACTGCAGCTGCTCCAAGGGGTGCTCGCCAGCAGCAACACCCTCCCCATCCTCGACAACTTCCTGTTCGAGATCGACGGCAAGCAGCTCACCGTCACCGCCAGCGACCTGGAGACCACCATCACCGCAACCATGGCGGTGGAGGCCAAGGACAAGGGCAGCGTGGCCATCCCCGCCCGCCTGCTCCTCGACACCCTGAAGGCCTTCTCCGAGCAACCCCTGACCTTCAGCATCGACGGCAAGCACCACGGGGTGGAGATCAACAGCGAGCAGGGCAAGTACAAGATGACCGGCTTCAACGGCGCGGAGTTCCCCAAGAGCCCTGTGCTCGAGGGCGCCGCAGCCCTTACCCTGCCCGCCGGCACCCTGGCCAAGGCCATCAACAAGACCATCTTCGCCACCGGCAACGACGATCTGCGCCCGGTGATGAGCGGCATCTTCTTCGAGCTCACCCCCGAGGACGTGCGTTTCGTGGCCACGGACGCCCACAAGCTGGTGCGCTACAAGCGCACCGATGTGCAGGCCCCCAAGTCGGCCAGCTTCATCGTGCCCAAGAAGCCCCTCAACCTGCTGAAGAACGCCCTGGCCTCGAGCAATGCGGACCTCACCGTGGAGTTCAACGAGAACAACGCGGCCTTCCGCTTCGACAACACCGTGCTGGTGTGCCGCCTCATCGATGGCAAGTACCCCAACTACGAGGCCGTCATCCCCAAGAGCAACCCCAACAAGCTCACCATCGACCGCGGCACCTTCCTCAGCACCATCCGCCGGGTGAGCATCTTCGCCAACAAGACCACCCACCAGGTGCGGCTGCACATCAACGGCAGCCAGCTCGCCGTGAGCGCCGAGGACCTCGACTTCGCCAACGAAGCCAACGAGAAGCTCACCTGCAGCTACGACGGCGAGGAGATCACCATCGGCTTCAACTCGCGCTTCCTCATGGACATGCTCAGCAACATCGAGGCCGAGCACGTGATCCTGGAGATGAGCGCCCCCAACCGCGCGGGCATCCTGCTCCCCGGTGAGGCAGGCGAGGCCGGCGAGGACATCCTCATGCTGGTGATGCCGGTGATGCTCAATAACTAGGCCCAGGCCATCGGCCCCGGCAGCGCCTGCCGGCTGCGGCCCCGTGCAGGCCGCATATCCGGCCTGCCTCGCGCCCACCGGCCCGGAGTTTGATTACTTCGCGGCAACCACCACCGCCATGAGAACCTTCGCCCTGGCCCTTGCCGCCTTCACCGTGCTCAGCGCCAACTCCTGCAAGCAGAAAGCGCCCGATGCGGCCCAGCTGCTGGAGAAGAAGTGGGTGTTCCAGACCCTCAACGGCCTGCGGCTCGAACTGCCCGAGGGCGCCGAAACGCCCTGGCTGAAGCTCACCGGCGACCGCCTGCAGGGCTTCGGCGGCTGCAACGCCCTCATGGCCGGATACACCTTGGCCGGCGACAAGCTCAGTTTCTCCGACATCGGCAGCACCAAGAAGTACTGCGAGGGCATACAGCCCACCGAGAACGCCGTGAAGGACGTGCTGAAGCAGACCGACAGCTTCCGCTTCGATGATGGCGCCGTGCGGCTGATGGCGGCCGGCAAGGAGCTGGCCACCCTCCGCGGCGAATAGGTACCGGCCGGCGTTCAGTCCGTGTGGCCGCGCAGGGGGTCCCAGGTGGTGCTCACGTTGTTACCTGAGCGGGCCTGCTCGGCCAGCTTGCGCTTCCACGCCAGCTCGCGCTCGTCCACCGCATCGCCCGTATCGTCCTCCAAGTAGGGCGGCGGCTCCTCCTCGTCCTCCTCGTCGAGGAAGGCCGGTCGCGGGTCGCTCACCGCGGGCGGCACCCGACGGTGGAAGAAGGCCAGCACCACGCCCACCGCAGCGCCCCAGAAGTGGCTCTCCCAGCTCATGCCGTGCACGATGGGGAAGATGCCCCAGATGAGGCTGCCGTAGAAGAAGACCACCAGCAGCGAGAGCGCCATCAGCGTGCGCTGGCCGCGCAGCAGCCCGCTCACGAAGAGGAAGGCCGCCATGCCGTAGATGACGCCACTGGCCCCCACATGGTAGCTGCCGCGGCCTGTGAGCCACACGCCCAAGCCGCCCAGCAGCCAGGTGAGCAGCACCACGCGGCCCGCGATGCGCGGGTAGAAGTAGAGCAGGCACCAGCCGAGCAGGAAGACCGCCGTCACGTTGTTGAAGAGGTGCTCCCAATCGCCGTGCAGCCATGGCGCGGTGAGGATGCCCCACAGCCCGTAGGCCGTGCGCGGGTAAAGGCCATAGCGCGCCAGGTCGAGCTCCAGCACGAAGTCGAGCAGGCTGATGGAAACCAGCACCACCACGCCCACGGCGGGCAGGATGGCGGCCGTGAGCGCCCGGCTACGGGTGCGGGGCTTCACCGGGTGCGGCGGCTGCATGCCGCGAAGGTGGCACGAATCGTTCCCCGCAGCGCCGGCGGCCAGATCGGCAGGATCCTTGCCCATTACCTTGCGCCATGCGCCGCATCGCCCGCCTCCTCTTCCCCCTCGCCCTGGTGGCCATCGTGGCCGGCGCCGCCCGGGTGGCCCCCGCCCCCGCCGCACCGCAGGAACTCACCCCGCCCAGCGAACTGGCCCTGCTCATGCGCGCCATGGCCGCCCACGCCGACAGCGTGAAGGCCGGGCTGGCGCGCGGCGACAAGAAGCTGCCGCCCCCGCCCGCGGGCATCAAGGCGCTGCTCACCGCCACCCCCACCAAGGACATGCACATCGACCCCATCACCTTCCCCACCTTCGGCAAGGACTACCAGGCCAAGGTGCAGGCGCTTTACAAGGCGGCGCGGAAGGACCGGCCCGCGGCCTATAACGCGCTGGTGCAGAGCTGTGCCAACTGCCACAGCACGCACTGCCCCGGCCCGATGATGCGCATCCGCAAGATGTACGTGAAGCTGGGCGACTGAGGCCGCCGCCCCTGCGCCGCGCACATGCGCGAAACGCCCATCTTCGCAGGCATGCCCGCCCGCGTCTTCGACCGCCGCACGCTGCTGCTGGTCACTGTGGCCGCCCTGGGCTACTTCGTCGACATCTACGACCTCGTGCTCTTCAACGTGGTGAAGCGCGAGAGCCTTGAGTTCATCCTGGGCCCCGGCCACCCCGCCATCAAGGACCGCGGCATCGACCTCTTCAACATCCAGATGCTGGGCATGCTGGTGGGTGGCGTGCTCTGGGGCGTGTGGGGCGACAAGAAGGGCCGCATCACCGTGCTCTTCGGCAGCATCCTCCTCTACTCCGCGGCCAACATCGCCAACGCCTTCACCTTCGACCTGGTGAGCTACGGCGCGGTGCGCTTCATCGCCGGCGTGGGCCTGGCCGGCGAACTGGGCGCGGGCATCACCCTCATCGCCGAGACCATGCCGCGCGAGCAGCGCGGCTGGGGCACCATGATCGTGGTCACCGTGGGCGCGCTGGGCGCCGTGGCCGCCAGCCTGGTGGGCGGCTATGGCGAAGGCATCAGCGCCTTCATCGCCTCCTTCACCGGCCACCGCTTGATGAACTGGCAGGTGGCCTACGTGGTGGGCGGCACCATGGGCCTGGCGCTGCTGGTGATGCGCATGGGCACCTTCGAGAGCGGCCTCTACCGCAGCGCTGAGCGGGCCGCCGTAGCACGCGGCAGCCTGCGCATGCTCTTCGGCGATCGCACCCGCGCCCTGCGCTACCTGAAGACCATCCTCATCGGCGTGCCCATCTGGTACGTGATCGGCCTGCTGGTGAGCCTGAGCCAGGACGTGTTCGTGCCCGAGCTGGGCATCGACACCAGCGCGCTCGATGAGGCCGGCAATCAGCGCATCAACGGCACCGCCATCCGCTACGCCTATATCGGCCTGAGTCTCGGCGACCTGCTGAGCGGGCTGCTGAGCCAATGGCAGCGCAGCCGCCGCAAGGTGATCATGCTCTACCTGGGCCTCAACCTCGCGCTCACGCTCTTCTTCCTCTTCGGCCTGCGCGGCGCCACCATCGCCACCTACAACTGGATGTGCCTGGGCCTGGGCATGGCCACGGGCTACTGGGTCATCTTCGCCACCGTGGCCAGCGAGCAGTTCGGCACCAACCTGCGCGGCACCGTGGCCATCACCGCGCCCAACTTCGTGCGCGCCAGCGTCTACCCCCTCACCACCCTCTTCCGCGCCCTGGTGCCCCCCGTGGGCAACCTCACCGCCGCCCTGCTGGTGGGCCTGCTCTGCATCGCCGGCGCCTTCTGGGCGGTGCGCCGCAGCAGCGAGACCTTCAGCAAGGACCTGGATTTCGTGGAGGAGTGAGCAGGCACCGGTGGCCCATGAAGCAGAGGTAGGGGGGCGCCACCCGACCGGGAACAGCGCCACTGATGGCCGCTGCCCGCGCCGGGCGTAATGCGGAGGCCGCTGCGCGCGTGTCGATCGCGGCTGCGCAGGTGTCAATCGCCGATGCGCGCGTGTCGATCGGCGCTGCGCGGGTGTCGATCGGCGCTGCGCAGGTGTCAACCGCCGCTGCGCGGGTGTCAACCGCCGCTGCGCGGGTGTCGATCGCCGTTGCACAGGTGTCAAAGGGCGCTGCGCGGGTGTCGATCGCCGCTGCGCAGGTGTCAACCGCCGCTGCGCGGGTGTCGATCGCCGCTGCGCGGGTGTCAACCGCCGCTGCGCGGGTGTCGATCGCCGTTGCGTAGGTGTCAAAGGCCGCTGTGAGGGGTGTCGATCGCCGTTGCGCAGGTGTCACAGGCCGCTGCGCGCGTGTCGATCGCCGTTGCACAGGTGTCAACCGCCGCTGCGCGCGTGTCGATCGCCGTTGCACAGGTGTCACAGGCCGCTGTGAGGCTGTCGATCGCCGCTGCGCAAGTGTCAAGGACGCTGAAAGGGTTGGCGCATTGCAGAATGGCTGCAGAAGGCCCCGGCACAGCCAGAGGTCGGTTCTGAGATGGCTTCTAATCCCTCACGCAGCGCACGCAGCGGCCGGTCCTGAAATCATCCACTGTGCGCGAGATGGCTCCGTACTGGTAGTTCAGGAACCGGTAATAGGCGCCTGCTGTCGGGTTCGGCTCCCAGGGCGTGGCGCTCCACCAGCTGCCCATGTAGCCCATTGCCATGAAGGCCCCGTCCTCATCCTCGCGGACGCCCGTGGCATAGGCGGCAAAGCAGACCTCGTCGGTGGCGCCGGTGTTGGGAGCGAGCCAGAGGGTGGCGGCCTTCAATTTGCCGCCTACGTTCTGCGCACCGCCGCGCGAGGCATTGAAAAGGTCCACCTCACTGGCAGGCATGCCCAGGGTGGTCTCCAGCTGCTTCCATTCCGCATCGGTAGGCAGGTGCCAGCCCGCGGGGCAGAGGTCGGGTGCGGCGGCGGCGTACCAGTTGTAGAGCTTGCCGTACAGGGTATCGTTGGCGGGATCATTGAGGTAGTTGCACCAGGCACCCGTGGCGAGGGCGCTCCACGCCGCGCTGTCCGTCACGTTCGGGACAGGGCTTCCATCGCGGTAGCGCGTGGTGCGGAGGTTCGCGGCCATCCATTGCTGGCTGCCGATGGTGACCACGGGGTACACGTTGCCATCGATGTCGGTGACGGTGCCGGTGGCCTGGCAGCCGGTGGGCGTGCTGGAGCCATTGCCGCCGCCCGCAGCCGGTGTCTCCTCGTTGTCCTTCTTGCATGCGATGAGGAGCAAGAGGCTCAAGGCCCCGAGTAAGGCCGGTGCGGATGTCATGTGACGCATGCTTGATCAGGTTTCGGTTGCCGGCGGCCGCGTGCAAGGATGGCCTTCCGGGGTTCAATCTATCCAAAACACCGGAGCTGAAGGCCGGAGCGAGAGCACCGCGTCCCCTTCCCCAGCCTAGCTTCGCCGCCGCTTCCATGAACCGCAGCCCCATGCCGATCCAACCGTCGCCTGCGCGGGCCCGCAGGCGGACCCTCGCCGGTGTGCTGCGGGTTGGGCTCCTGCTGGCGGCCGCGCTGCTGCTGGCGGCGGTGCCCCGTGGCGGCAGCGTTCGCTCAGCGGGGCACCCCGGCCACGAGGCTCAGGGCGGCATGGCCTTCGACCAAGGGGCCCTGCTGTTCACTACGGCGCCTGCCGCCGAACGCTGGACCTCACCCAGCGGTGGGGCGCCGCCCGGCACAGCCAAGACCCAGGCCCCCGACGCGCTCGGGCTGGCCCTGGCCGCCGAGCGCCAAGTGCGCACCGCAGCGGTGCGCATAGCCGGGACGCAGCGCATGGCGCTGGTGGCCCTGCGGCGGTGCCGCAGCCTCTTCCCCTTCCACTTCTTCTGGTAGCCGCTGCGGCACGTGGCGGCGCGGCCGTGCTGCGCCACGCACCACCGGGTTGCGCCAGGGCGCGGCCCCAAGCTATTCATGTACCCACAATAAACAGAAGAAGACCATGGAATTCGATGCAACGAGCATTGCGGTGGCAGCGGCGATCCTGCTGCCCTTCGCGATCATGTTCGCCGTGGACCGGCGCAATCGCGCAAAGCAGCGCGGGCAGCTGCTCAACGATCTGAAAGCGGCGGCCCTCACCAAAGGCCACACCCTGCACCGGCACGAGACGCTCGGCGACCTGGTGCTGGGCCTCGACGAGGAGAAGGGCGTGCTCTACTTCAACGACCCGCTCGGCCATGCCGCGCCGCAGCGGGTAGAGCTGGAGCGCGTGCGCAGCTGCGAGGCGCACATCGGCATGCACGGCAAAGGCGCCGACGCCACCATCGAGCGCGTGGAGCTGCGCTTCGCCCCGGCCGAGGGCGGCAGCGGCGCAAGCCTGCTGCTCTACCGCGCCGGCGGCCAGCGCCTGCCGAATGACGAGGCCCCCCTGGCAGAGCGCTGGGCGCGCATCGTGAACCAGCGGCTGAAATAGGCCGGACGTAAAAGTGGAAGCGCCCCGTGGAAGCTTCCACGGGGCGCTCGTGCTTCAGCAGGACCGTTCACGCCTCCTCCTCGTCGTCGCTGTTGCTCATCAGCGCGCCCAGCACATCGCCGAAACGATGGCCTTGCGTGAGCTTGCTGCGCCCGATGCGGCTGTGCTCCGCCAGGCCGTGCAGCATGAACTCCATCCAGAGCGGCACCTCATCGGATTGCAGGTAGCCGTGCTTGGCCAGCACCTTCTCCCGAAGGCCGGGCACCGCACCGAGTGATTTCAAGTGCTGCGCATCGGGGGCATCGGCCAAGAGGTCGAGCTGGTCGTTGTCGAACCAATCGAGCAGCGCGGAGTAATCATCGCGGCCGGGCGGCTTCTTGCTGGCCTGCTCGGCGGCACGGCGGGCCTTCACCGCATCGGGGAAGAGCTCCTTGAACACGTTGCGGATGGCGGTGGCGATGAGGATGCGCGCCACGCTGTCGGCGCCTTCCTGCTCGCCCTCGTACACCAGCTCAATCTTACCGTTGATGGCGGGCACCACGGCCCAGAGGTCGGCGATGCGGGCCACGGAGCGCTCCTCGCCATTGCGCAGCGCGCGTCGCTCGGCGGCGCCGATCAGGCTCTCCAGCGCGCTGATGGTGAGGCGCGCGCTCACCCCGCTCTTGGGGTCGATGTACTCGCTGGCGCGCGCCTCCAGGGCGATGCGCTCCACCAGCACGCGCAGCAGGTCGGGCACGCGCACGCGCGTGGCCTGCTCCGGGGTGATGCGCGCCTCCTGCGCGGTGATGCGCATGCCCAGCTCGATGCTCGTGGGGTAGTGCGTGAGGATCTGGCTCTGGATGCGGTCCTTCAGCGGGGTGATGATGGCGCCGCGGTTGGTGTAGTCCTCCGGGTTGGCGGTGAAGACGAACTGGATGTCGAGCGGCAGCCGCAGCTTGAAGCCGCGGATCTGCACATCGCCCTCCTGCAGGATGTTGAAGAGCGCCACCTGGATGCGCGGCTGCAGATCGGGCAATTCGTTGATGACGAAGATGCCGCGGTGGCTGCGGGGCACCAGCCCGAAGTGGATCACGCGCTCATCGCTGTAATCGAGCTTGAGGTTGGCCGCCTTGATGGGGTCGCTGTCGCCGATGAGGTCGGCCACGGTCACGTCGGGCGTGGCCAGCTTCTCCGTGTAGCGCTGGTCGCGGTGCAGCCAGCTGATGGGCGTGGCCTCGCCCTGCTGCGCGATGAGGTCCTTGGCATAGCGCGAGATCGGCGCCAACGGATCATCGTTCAGCTCGCTGCCCGCCACCACGGGGATCCATTCATCCAGGAGCTGGACCAGCGAGCGGGCCATGCGCGTCTTGGCCTGGCCGCGCAGGCCGAGCAGGTTGATGCTGTGCCCGGCGAGGATGGCGCGCTCCAGCGCAGGGATCACGGTCTCGTCGTAGCCGTGGATGCCGGCGAAGAGCGGCTCGCCGCTGCGCATCCGGGCGATGAGGTTGGCGCGGAGCTCGGCCTTCACGGAACGCGGCGCGTAACCGCTCTTCTTCAGTTCGCCGAGGGTGGTGGGGAGCTTTTTCATGGGGCTTGGGAGGGCGCATCATGATGCGCACTTACGCTGGATATCATGATGCTTTGCGGTTGGAGGCATGATCGCGGAACACCATGTCCGCAAGGCCCTGCAGGCCGGTGTAGAAGGCGCGGCCCTGGTTGGCCTCGGTGAAGCGCTCGATGAAGCGCTGCAGGTAGGGATCGCGCGCGATCATGAAGGTGGTGATGGGAATCTGCGCCTTGCGCGCCCGCACGGCGGCATCGAGGCAGCGCGCCACGATGAAGTCGTCGAGCCCGAAGCTGTTCATATAGTACTCGCCGTCGCGCTTGATGCAGCTGGGCTTGCCGTCGGTGATCATCACGATGCGGCGGTTGCGCACCTTGCGGCGACGAAGCAGGTCCATGGCCAGCTCCAGGCCGGCCACCGTGTTGGTGTGGAAGGGCCCCACCTGCAGGTAAGGCAGGTCCTTCAGGCTCACCTGCCACGCATCGTTGCCGAAGACCACGATGTCGAGCGTGTCCTTCGGGTAGCGGCGCTTGATCAGCTCGGCCAGCGCCATGGCCACCTTCTTGGCGGGCGTGATGCGGTCCTCGCCGTAGAGGATCATGCTGTGGCTGATGTCGATCATGAGCACGGTGGCGCAGGCGCTCTGGTGCTCGGTCTCGATCACCTCCAAATCGTCCTCGCTCAGGCGCAGGTCGTCGATGCCGCGCTGCTGGGCGTTGCGGATGCTGTCGCTCATGGCCACCTGCTCGATGCGGTCGCCGAAGCGGTAGGCGCGTCGGTCGCTGGTGGGCTCATCGCCGGGACCGGCCTTGCGCAGGCCGTGGCTGCCGCGCTCGCTCTTCTTCAATTTGCCGAAGACCTGGTCCAGCGCGCGGTCGCGGATCAGCTTCTCCGCCTTGCCGGTGAGCGGCGTCTTCCCGCCTTTCGTGGGCCGGCCGATCATGCCGTGCTTCCGCAGATCATCCTCGAACTCCTTGCGGCCGTAGGCCTTCGTGTAGAAGCCGTGCTCCTTGTCCAGCTCGTCCATCCAGTCGAGCGCCTCCTCCACATCGCCGCTGGTGTGGGTGAGCAGTTCCAGGAAGAGCGGCAGCAGCTGCTCGAACGGCGTGCGATCGTCGCGCGGGGGCACGTACTTGGAGAAGCGGTGGCCGATCATGCAGCGAAGTAACACCAGCGGAGGGCCGGGGTTCGGGGCGGGAGGAAAAGGCAGTGCCCAAGCCCGAAGCCCTCCTTTGGTGGTTCGGCCCCCTCATTCGTTTCTTGCTGTCCCTGATCCGAGCCTTCCTGCCCTGACCCATGCCCCTCTCCCGCATCGAGATCCGCCGCCGCGCCACCGCCTTCGCCAAAGAGTGGGCCGATGCCGCCGACGAGCACGCCGAGGCCAAGAGCTTCTGGGACGGCTTCTTCCAGGTCTTCGGCCTCAACCGCAAGCGCGTGGCCACCTTCGAGCACCACGTGAAGAAGCTCAGCGGCGCCGACGGCTTCGTGGACCTCTTCTGGCCCGGCAAGCTCGTGGTGGAGCACAAGAGCAAGGGGCGCAGCCTCGATAGGGCCTTCGACCAGGCCATCGACTACCTCCACGGGCTGCACGAGCACGAACTGCCCCGCTACATCATCGCCAGCGACTTCGCCCGCATCCGCGTGCACGACCTGGAGACCAAGGAGAGCACCACCATCGCCCTGGCCGAGCTGCCCAAGCGCATCGAGCTCTTCGACTTCATCAGCGGATGGACGGCCCCCAAACCGCTGGAGCAGGACCCGGTGAACCGTAAGGCCGCCGAGCTCATGGCCCAATTGCACGACGAGTTGAAAGCCTCCGGCTACACCGGCCACGCGCTCGAGGTCTATCTGGTCCGCCTCCTCTTCTGCCTGTTCGCCGACGATACCGGCATCTTCGAGCAGCAGGTCTTCTACGACTTCATCGAGGGCCACACCAAGGAGGATGGCAGCGACGTGGGCCAGCAGCTCGCCTGGCTCTTCCAGCTGCTGAATACGCCTGACGAGCAGCGCAGCCGCAACCTCGACGACCGCTGGAAGGACTTCCACTACATCAACGGCAAGCTCTTCGCCGAGACCCTGCCCATTGCCACCTGGGACGGCCGCATGCGCGCCACCCTGCTCGAATGCGCCGCCCTCGACTGGACCAACATCAGCCCGGCCATCTTCGGCGCCATGTTCCAAGGGGTCATGGACCCCCGGCAGCGCCGCGACCTCGGCGCGCACTACACCAGCGAGCAGAACATCCTCAAGCTCATCAAGCCCCTCTTCCTCGATGCGCTGTGGGACGAGTTCAACCGCGTCAAAGGCAGCAAGGCGCAGCTGGAGAAATTCCACCAGAAGCTCGCCGGCCTGCGCTTCCTCGACCCCGCCTGCGGCTGCGGCAACTTTTTAGTGATCACCTACCGCGAGCTGCGCCGCCTGGAGCTCGAAGTGCTCAAGGTGAAGCTCAAGGGCCAGCAGGTCACCAACGTGCAGCACTTCGTGAACCTCGATGTGGACCGCTTCTATGGCATCGAGATCGAGGAGTTCCCCGCCCAGATCGCCCAAGTGGCCCTCTGGCTCACCGACCACCAGATGAACATGGAGGTGAGCCAGGCCTTCGGCGATTACATGGTGCGCATTCCGCTGCGCCAGAGCGCCACCATCGCCCATGCCAACGCCCTCCGGCTCGATTGGCAAAGCCTCCTCACGGCCGTCACTCCGGAGGCCGGGCGACCGAAGGTCGTGGGCCCCGGCCATCCGGAGTCTCACCCAAGCACGAGCAATCCCGTGCTCGGTGAGACTCCGGCTCGCGCTCGCGGAGCCTCGCTTGGCCGGAGTGACGCCCAACCACGCTACGACTACATCCTCGGCAACCCGCCATTCATCGGCAGCAAGCTCATGACCGCCGACATGCGCGCCGACATCGAGCGCGTCTTCACCGGCGTGAAGGGCGCGGGCACCCTGGACTTCGTGTGCGGCTGGTACGGCTTGGCCGCGCAATACATGAAGGCCCACGGCGCCAAGCAGACCAAATGCGCCTTCGTGAGCACCAACAGCATCGTGCAGGGTGAGCAGGTGGGCACCCTCTGGGGCCACCTCCTCGCGCAAGGCATCAAGATCCACTTCGCCCACCAGACCTTCCGCTGGAACAATGAAGCGAAAGGTGTGGCGGGAGTGCACTGCGTAATAATCGGCTTTGGAAATGCCGAGGTTGCAGCTCATCGCCTCTACACATACGCTCATCCCAAAGCCTCAGCGGTAGAGGAGTCTGTTCCAAACATCAGTCCTTACCTATTTGCCGGACCAAGTGTTATCGCCGAGGGTCGATCTACGCCGCTGTGTGGCGTCAGTCCTCTTGTGAACGGGAGCATCCCCGCTGATGGTGGCAACCTCATTCTTGAGGATGAAGAGGTATCACAACTTCTCACGATTGAACCAGGCGCCAAAGTGTGGCTGCGACCTTATGTTGGAGCCGAGGGCTTTATTCATAACGAATATCGTCAGTGCCTTTGGCTTGCAGAAGCAAGTCCAAACGATCTAAGGCAGCTACCCGAGGTATTGAAGAGGGTTCAGGCCGTCAGAGAGATGCGCGCAGTGAGCAAGAAGATTCCAACGCGTGAGAAGGCGAATACACCGACTCTCTTCACCGAGGATCGCCAGCCCCGAAAGGGTTTCTACTTGGCCATACCCCGCACATCCTCTGAGAATCGACGCTTCATACCGCTGGGGTTCCTCTCGGCTGACATTATCGCCGCGAACGATCTGCAAATGGTGCCCGGCGCCTCTCTGTACCTCTTCGGGGTCTTATCGAGCACTATGCATAATGCTTGGGTACGAGTTACTTCAGGCAGGTTGGAAAGCAGGATTCGATACTCCGCAAAATACTCATACAACACCTACCCTTGGCCAGAGTCTCCCACCGCCGCGCAGAAGGCCGCGGTGGAGGCCGCCGCGCAAGGCGTGCTGGATGCGCGCGTCAATCACAAGGGCGCCAGCCTCGCCGACCTCTACGACCCGCTCACCATGCCGCCGGATCTGGTGAAAGCCCACGCCGCGCTGGACAAGGCCGTGGACAAGTGCTACCGCGCGCAGCCCTTCGAGAGGGATGCGAAACGGGTGGAGTACCTGTTCGGCCTGTATGAGAAGTACACGGCGGGGTTGCTGGCGGGGGCGAAAGCGAAGAAGCAAACTAAGGAATGAATCATGCTCAGTGAAACAGGCCCCCGAGTGGTGTACTGGCTCGGCGCAGGAGCTAGCGCGAAGGCCCTGCCTACGGTGAACATTATGCCACAGGCGCTAACTGTTCAAGCTGAACAGCTACGAAGAATATATGGTCCGGATGACCAAATTCGTGAAGAGCTTAATGCCTATGAAAAGAAGCTCAAGGAATTGGCTGACTTGTCAATCTCTTACGGCTCGCTCGACACCTACGCCAGATCACTGTACTTGCAAGCGGATAAAGCCGATGAGCTGGCAGAACTGAAACTGCATCTATCGATGTACTTCGTACTTGCACCAGCGGTAGTGTTCGCACCACCACCGGTAATGCTGGGCCTAGAGGAGTATCGCGCCGCCTATGACCTTGACCCTCGGTACATGGGCTGGCTGGCTGTCCTGCTGAACAATGATTTAGGCCTTAATCCAAGAGTCAAGGTAATCTCTTGGTACTACGACTTCCAAGTGGAACTGGCACTTGGTCGATACTTCAAGCCAGGTGCACTCGATCAAGTGCATGAGCGTTGCAAGATCTATCCTTCAAGCGGTCATCACAAGATTGACGAAGGCAACTTCTTCTTGGCCCATCTGAACGGTATTGCAGGCCAAGAGAAGCGGGGCAGCTCCTTTCATCCTTGGTACAGGTCGCATGTAGGTTTCTTTCCGGACTGGATTACCGGCTTGTTCAAGGTATACGGCAAAGCAGACCATATCGGCCAGAAGATGAGGGTGGGCTTTGAGGAACGCTTGACATTCGCTTGGGAGGCAAAGCCTGTCGCCGAGGGCGCGATACGCATGGGTGAAGCGGCACTTAGGGAGGCCGAAGTCCTAGTGATCATAGGGTATTCCTTTCCTGCATTCAATCGGCTCATCGATAAGAGGCTCATTGCTGCATTCGACGACGGCCCCAAGCCAAAGCGCCTCGTCTTGCAGAATCGTAACGCAACACGTGACGGCTTCCTGAACCTGTTCGATGTGGATCAGAATCGTCTATCCATATCCGTTGATACCAATCCGGATCAATTCCATCTTCCTAATGAGCTCTTCTTATAGCCTGTAAGTCCCTCGCTGTTAACGCTCTGGCAATCGTTTTCCCTCATGGCATCTAGGTCCTGTATCCGGGCAATCCTATCAACACAAGCGGCGTTACTAATTCGGTGAAGATGCCATGTCCCTCTCCGAAGCATGGTTCACCGCACGCGCCGCCCGCATGGGCCTCCTCGCCTTCAAGCATGGCCACGCGGAGTTCGAGCCCTTCATGAGCGCCTGCGGCTTCATGTGGGATGACCTCGTTCGGGCCGGTCTGCTACGCCTGAAGCAGGCACGCTCCACCGCCGAGCTGCTCGACCATGAGCCTACGCACAAGGGCCGCTCCCTCTTCCATTGGGAAAAGGACTACGACATCCTCATGGTGAAGAAGGGCATGGGCCTGGCCATCGTGGATGCGGTGCGGGCGGACGAGCAATGAACCCTGAGCCATCGTACCGGTGAACCCATCGCCGGTGGCCGTGCGCCGCCCAGCCCACCAACCGCGAACCACTGGCCTCCGAACCCCTCAACCGCAAGGGCCTAGCGCCCAAGGCCATTCGCCCATGCCATTCCATTCCATCCCTGTACAATCCAGGCCACGGTGTCCAGTCTCTCCAACCACCGCACCCGCTCCACCCTGCCCACCCAGCCTGTCGGGTCCACCCGGTACTCCCCAGCCATTCCCAGCCATCCCGTCCTTACCCTCCCTTCCGGCCCGCGCAACTGCAATTGCTTCAGTCGCAATGTCAATTGTGTCACCCGCCACGGCGTTTGCTAGGGTCGCAATCCCTCTTGCTACCCGTACAGCCCCGTTTGTCACCCCGACAACTGCAATTGTTTCAGGCTCAATGCCGTTTGCTGCCCTCGCAGCGGCTCTTGCTCGGGTCCCAGCGCCGTTTGCGCGGGGCTTAGCATCGGTTGCTTCACCGCGAGCCTCGCTTGCTTCGCCGTGCGCGGCATCTGCGGGCGGCATAGCGCCGTTCTGCGAAGGTCGGTGCGCCGTCTGCTACACCGATAGCGCCACCTGATCGGGTCGCAGCGCCATTGGCTTCCCTATGCGCGGCACCTGCGTCGCTCGCAACGTCGTCCGCGCGCATCGCACCGCCGTCCGCGCATCCTCCATCTGCCATTGTTGCAGCGCTTCCCGGAAGCACCTCGCCCGGCACCGGGCTCCCGGGCCCTCACCATCGCGTTGCCATGGGAACACGGGCCCGCAGGCAATGCGTGGTGCAATCCCCTTCACCCGGCGGCCTGCACCATACGCACGGTGGCGGTGGGCCAAGGGCCAGGCCATCGTGGATGCGGTGCGGGCGGCACGCCCTGTGCCCAATCGTTCGCTCCGTGCCGCACCGCCGTCCCCTTTCACCACCCGCCCCGCTACCTTGCCTGCCCCTCAACTCCGACCATGAACGCACGCACCCTCCTGCTCACGGCCGCTATCGGCCTCGCAAGCGCCGCGGCCACCGCCCAGCAAGCCCTCACCAACAAGGACATCTGGGCCAGCCCGCTCTTCAGCGCCGAGATGGTGGGCGGCCTGGCCAGCATGAAGGACGGCCTGCACTACACCGTGCTCGAAGAGGATGGCGGGCAGCCGGCCATCAACCAGTACGCCTACCGCACCGGCGCCAAGGTGGCCACGCTGGTTAGGGCCAGCGAGCTGGTGCCGGCGGGCGGCAAGGAGCCCATCGCCATCGAGGGCTACAGCTTCAGCGGCGATGAGCGCAAACTGATGATCGAGACCGAGGGCGAGCCCATCTACCGCTACAGCTCCTTCGCCTACAACTACGTGTTCGACCGCGCCAGCAAGCAGCTGGTGCCGCTCAGCGACCTGAAGAAGGCCAAGCAGCGCCTGGCCACCTTCAGCCCCGATGGCAGCAAGGCCGCCTTCGTGCGCGACAACAACCTCTTCGTGGTGGACCTGGCCACGATGAAGGAAGAGCAGATCACCACCGATGGCGAATGGAACAAGGTGCTGAATGGCGCCACCGACTGGGTGTACGAGGAGGAATTCACCCTGGTGCAGGGCTACGCCTGGAGCCCCGATGGCAGCAAGCTCCTGTACCTGCGCAGCGACGAGAGCGGCGTGAAGGAGTTCGACATGACCTATTACAAGGGCCAGCTCTACCCCAGCGAGTACCGCTTCAAGTACCCCAAGGCCGGTGAGGACAACAGCAAGATCTCCTTGCACCTGCGCGACCTCAGCGGCAGCCTGACCTACAGCATACCGCTCGGCACGGAGGAGACGGACATCTACGTGCCGCGCCTCGGCTTCACCCCCAAGGGCGAGCCCTGGTTCATGCGCATGAACCGCCTTCAGAACGAGAAGGTCATCCTCACCGTGAAACTGCCGCCGCCCGGTAGCAAGATGCGTCCCGTGCCCACCGAGGTGTACAAGGAGACCAGCAAGACCTACATCGAGGTCACCGACGACCTGCACTTCCTGGCCGATGGCAGCGGCTTCATCCTCACCAGCGAGAAGGATGGCTGGAACCACATTTACCGGGTGAGCCTGAAGGATGGCGCGCAGCAGCAGCTCACGCGCGGCGCCTGGGACGTGATCGGCGTGAAGGGCATCGACGAGAAAGGGCAGCGCGTGGTGTTCACCGCCGCGAAGAGCGCGCCTGAGAACCAGGACGTGCTTGCCGCGCCGCTCAGCGGAAAGGGCGTGATCGCGCTCTCCCCCGCCGGCGGCGTGAACGATGCGGAGTTCAGCACAGACTTCCGCTTCTTCATCAACACCCGCAGCACCTTGAACACCCCGCCGGTGATCACCCTGCACGAGGGCAACGGCAAGCAGGTGAAGGTGCTGAAGGACAATGCCAAGCTCGCGAAGACCTGCGCCGATTACGGCATGCAGCCCCGCGAGTTCTTCACCTTCACCACCGATGAGGGCGTGGAGCTGCGCGGCTGGATGATGAAGCCGAAGGGCTTCCAGAGCCGCGAGCGCTACCCGGTGCTGCTCACGCAGTACAGCGGCCCCAACAGCAACCAGGTGGTGGACCAATGGGGCGGGCGCGCCTCCATGTGGCACAGCCTGATCGCGCAGCAGGGCTACATCGTGGTGAGCGTGGATCCGCGCGGCACCGGCCATCGCGGGCGCGACTTCCGCCACATCACCTACGGCCAGCTGGGCAAGTACGAGACCATCGACCACATGGCCGCCGCCAAGTGGCTGAGCCAGCAGCCCTGGGTGGACAAGGACCGCATCGGCATCTGGGGCTGGAGCTACGGCGGCTACATGAGCAGCCTGTGCATCACCAAGGGCGCCGACCTCTTCAAGGCCGCCATCGCCGTGGCGCCCGTGACCAACTGGCGCTACTACGACAGCATCTACACCGAGCGCTACATGGGCCTGCCCAAGGACAACGCCAGGGGCTACGACGACAACAGCCCGGTGTTCCACGCCGCCAAGCTGAAGGGCAATTACCTGCTGATCCACGGCCTGGCCGATGACAACGTGCACTACCAGAACGCCGCCGAGATGACCAACGCGCTGATCAAGGCCAACAAGCCCTTCGATCAATTCATGTACCCCGACCGCAACCACGGCATCTACGGCGGCACCACGCGGCTGCATCTCTACGAGATGATGACCGCCTGGCTGCTGCGCAACCTGTAGTCAGCGCCCCCAGGCCCTTGTTCAATCGGCCGCCCGAGTCCATGGACCGCTGAGCGCACAGGCCCCTGCTCCCTTCGGCATCCTTGGATATGCGTCCCCACGGGACGCTGAGCACTTGACGACGCCCCCTCCCCCTTGCCCGCCGGGCCACCGTGATTCAGCCCCTTTTCTACCTTGGCGCACCTCACTTCCAACCCCATCCGATGAGCTCGAGCATCGACACCATGACCATCCCTGTCGGCGAACCGCCCACCCACGGCCATCCCAAGGGGCTGTACTGGCTCTTCATGGCCGAGATGTGGGAGCGCTTCTGCTACTACGGCATGCGCGCCCTGCTGCTGCTCTACCTGGTGAAGAGCCTGGCCATGGGCGACAACATGGGCTTCGCGGTGTACGGCGCCTACACCGCGCTGGTGTATGTGATGCCGGTGATCGGCGGCCGCATCGCCGACAGCATCCTGGGCTCGCGCCTGGCGGTGCTGCTGGGCGGGGTGCTCATGGCCATCGGTGAGTTCATCATCGTGGGCGGCACCGAGATGCTCCTCTTCTGGGGCATGGCCGTGATCATCGTCGGCAACGGCCTGTTCAAGCCCAACATCAGCACCATGGTGGGCCGCCTCTACCCCGACGGCGACAAGCGCAAGGACAGCGGATTCACCATCTTCTACATCGGCATCAACCTGGGCGCGCTGCTGGCCACCACGGTATGCGCCGAAGTGGGCAACATCTACGGTGCCCGTGCCGGCTTCGCGCTGGCCGGCATCGGCATGCTGGCGGGCATCCTCATCTTCCAGCTCGGCAGCCGGCACTACGGCCACGTGAGCGCCCCGCCCTCCCCGGAGACGCTGCACAAGCCCAAGTACGGTCCGCTGAGCCCCTTCACCGCGGTGATCCTGGGCTGCCTGGCGCTCATCCCTGTCCTCTACTTCCTGCTGCGCAACACCGACATCGCGGGCTATGTGCTGCTGGCCGTGGCCGTGCTGGTCATCGGAAGCCTCATCATGCGGGGCATCAAGGACGGCAAGCAGCAGCTCGACAAGATGTTCGGCTTCATCATCCTCATGTTCTTCAACGTGGTGTTCTGGGCCTGCTTCGAGCAGGCGGGCAGCAGCCTCACCCTCTTCGCCGACCGCAACGTGGACCGCCATGTGTTCGGCTGGGAGATGGGGGCCGCGACCACGCAGTTCTTCAACCCGGCCTTCATCCTGCTCTTCGGCTCGGTGTTCTCCATCATGTGGGTGAAGCTGAAGACCGCCGGCAAGGACCCGAGCATCCCCATGAAGTTCGGGCTCGGCATCACCCAGCTGGGGCTCGGCTACCTGGTGGTGCTGCTGGCCGCGCCGCTGGCGATCGAGTACCAGGTGCCCCTGTGGACACTGGCGCTCCTCTACATGCTGCACACCACGGGCGAGCTCTTCCTCAGCCCCATCGGCCTGAGCATGGTGACCAAGCTGGTGCCCAAGGACATGACCGGCACCGCCATGGGCGCCTGGTTCCTGAGCATCGCCGGAGCCAACTATGCAGCCGGCATGCTGGCCAAGCTCACCGGCGCCGAGCACGGCAGCGGCGAAGGCGAAGCCGTGGACACCGCGGTCAGCCTGGCCACCTACGTGGATGTATACAGCACCATGGGCTATGTCACCGTGGGCATCGGCCTGTTCCTGGTGGTGATGAGCCCCTTGGTGAACCGCCTCTTCCACGGCATCCGCTAAGGCGCAGGGCGCATCGCACGCATGGCAGCCGCCGCTCCCTCCCTGGCCGAGATCCGGGGCTTCAAGGGCCAGTACCCGCGACAGCTCTGGAGCCTGTTCTTCACCGAGATGTGGGAGCGCTTCTGCTTCTACGGCATGCGGGGCATGCTCACCGTCTTCATGGTGAGCAACCTCGGCCTCGACGACCCAACGGCCAACCTCCAGTACGGCGCCATCCAGGCCTTCGTATACGCCTTCACCTTCATCGGCGGGGTGTTCGCCGACCGGATCCTCGGCTTCCAGAAGTCGCTCTTCTGGGGCGCCCTGCTGATGATCGCCGGCGGGCTCATCGTGGCCGTCTCGCCCAAGGAGCTCTTCTACATCGGCACCTGCTTCTCCATCATCGGCACGGGCTTCTTCAAGCCCAACATCAGCACCATGGTGGGCCAGCTCTACCACGCTGACGACAGCCGGCGCGACGCGGGTTTCAGCCTGTTCTATGCCGGCATCAACGTGGGGGCCCTGCTCGGGGGCGCCATCATGGTGAGCGTGGGCAAGTACTACAGCTGGCGCCTGGCCTTCGCCTTGGTGGGCGTGGTGATGTCCATCAGCCTGGTGAACTTCCTGCTCACCCGGCGCAGCCTGGGCCCCATCGGCCTGAGCCCGCTGCACGCCGACATGCCGCGGAACCGGCGCCGCTTCTATGAGGTCGCCACCTACATCGGCTCCCTGCTCGTGATCCCCCTGGTGCTGCTGCTGGTCACCAACACGCGCTACACGGACCTGTTCATGTACATCATCGGGCCCGCCACCCTGGCCTACCTGGCCTGGGAGATGCGTCGGTTCACCGCCCAGGAGAACAAGCGCCTGCTCGCCGCCCTGGTCTTCATCCTTTTCTCCATCCTGTTCTGGGCCTTCTTCGAGCAGAGCGGCGGCTCACTCAGCCTCTTCGCGCTCAACAACCTGCGGCACTCGCTGCTGGGCCTGCCGATGGACCCCAACGTGGTGAACAACGGCGTGAACTCGCTCTTCGTGATCCTGTTCGCTGCGCCCATCGGCATCCTGTGGGTGTGGCTGAGCAAGCGGCGCATGGAGCCGAACAGCGTGGTGAAGTTCGGGATGGGCTTCCTGCTGCTGGCCCTGGCCTTCTTCGTCTTCCACGCCACCATCCACCTGGCCGGCCCGGACGGCCTCACCTCGCTTGACCTCTTCACCCTTGGCTACTTCGTCATCACCTTCGGGGAGCTGTGCCTATCGCCGATCGGCCTGTCGCTGATGACCAAGCTTGCGCCTCAGCCCGTGCAGGGGCTGATGATGGGGATGTGGTTCCTGGCGAGCGCCTATGGCCAATACGTGGCCGGTCTGCTCGGCGCGGGCATGAGCCTGGCCGACGAGACCGCCACCAACATCGAGAAGCTGCAGTCCTATACCGACGGCTACCAGCAGCTGGCCCTGTATGCGCTCGTAGCGGGGCTGGCCCTGCTGGCCATCTCTCCCTTCGTGCGCCGCCTGATGCGCGGCGTCCACTGACCCGAACCCGGCACGATGCTTGAAAGCCCCCGTCATCCATTGACCATGCGCAACGCCCTCCGCCCCGCCCGCGTGCTGCTCCTGGCAGCCCTGCTCGCCCCCCTTCACTTGGCCGCCCAGACGGGCAGGACCGCCGCAGCGGCCGCACCTGCCAAGGGCATCCGCTGGCTGAGCATGGAGGATGCCCAGGCCCAGGCCAAGAAGGCCCCCAAGCCGCTCTTCGTGGACGTCTACACCAGCTGGTGCGGGCCGTGCAAGATGCTCGATGCCAGGACCTTCGCTGACCCCAAGCTGGCCGAGTACGTGAACAAGCACTTCTATCCCGTGAAGTTCAACGCGGAGAGCGGCGAACCCGTGACCTTCAAGGGCCAGAAGTTCACCAACCCGGACTTCAACCCCGGCATGGTGGGCGGCCGCAACGGCACCCACCAATTGACCATGGCCATCGCCAATGTGCAGGGTCGCATCGCCTATCCCACCGTGGTCTACCTGGACAGCGACCTGAATGTGCTGGCACCGGTACAGGGCTACATGACGCCGGAGCAGATCGAGCCGATCCTGGTCTACTTCGGCGAAGGGCACTACAAGAGCCAGGAGTACCAGGCTTTCCTCAACGGCTTCAAGAGCCGCTGGACCGCGCCGTAGGGCCTGAAGCCGTCGCGCGGAAAGCCCCCGTGATGGGGCTTTCCCGTTGTTGCCCACCTTGCCGGAAGCCGGGATCGGCATGGCCTTGAGCGGGCCCGCACGTATCCTGATGAACCTTCGCCCGGCGACGTTGTTCGCATGCTACTTTAGCGGCCATTCATTCCACATCCACCTTTTCAACGAGCGGCGATGAGCGAGAAAGCGCAGATCATCCTCAACGGCAAGACCTATGAATTCCCGGTGATCCAGGGGAGCGAAGGCGAGAAAGCCATCGATATCAGCAAGCTGCGCGACGAAACGGGCTACATCACCCTCGATTTCGGCTACAAGAACACGGGTGCCACCACCAGCGCCATCACCTTCCTCGATGGCGAGGAGGGCATCCTGCACTACCGGGGCTATCCCATCGAGCAGCTCGCCGAGAAGGCCAGCTTCATCGAGGTGGCGTACCTGCTGCTGTTCGGCGACCTGCCGAACCGGAAGCAGCTGGACGAGTTCGAGGGGAACATCCGGTACCACTCGCTGGTGCATGAGGACATGAAGCATTTCTTCGAGTTCTTCCCGAGCAATGCCCATCCGATGGGCATCCTCTCGGCGATGGTGAACTCGCTGAGCACCTTCTACCCCAAGAGCCAGGACCCGCACCGCCCGCAGCATGAGGTGCTGCGCACGGTGTACCGCCTCATCGCCAAGATGCCGACGCTGGCGGCCATCAGCTACAAGAACAACCTGGGCCACCCCTACATGTACCCCAACAACAAGCTGGGCTACGTGGAGAACTTCCTTTACATGATGTTCGCCCTGCCCACCGAGGAGTACAAGGTGGACCCGGTGGTGGCCAGCGCGCTCAATACGCTGCTCATCCTGCATGCGGACCATGAGCAGAACTGCAGCACAAGCACGGTGAGGATCGTAGGCAGCAGTCAGAGCAACCTCTACAGCGCGGTGAGCGCCGGCATCGCCGCCCTCTGGGGCCCCCTTCACGGCGGCGCCAACCAGGAGGTGATCGAGATGCTGGAGACCATCCGCAACGACGGCGGGGACATCCAGAAATGGGTGAACAAGGCCAAGGACAAGAACGACCCCTTCCGCCTCTTCGGCTTCGGCCACCGGGTGTACAAGAACTTCGACCCGCGCGCCCGCATCATCAAGAAGGCCTGCGACGATGTGCTGGCCAAGCTCGGCGTGAACGACCCCGTGCTGGAGATCGCCAAGCAGCTGGAGGAGATCGCACTGAAGGACGACTACTTCATCAGCCGCAAGCTCTACCCCAACGTGGATTTCTACAGCGGCATCATCTACCGCGCCATCGGCATCCCCACCCGCATGTTCACCGTGATGTTCGCGCTCGGCCGCCTGCCGGGGTGGATCGCGCAGTGGAAGGAGATGGTGGAGAAC
>ERZ761602.2323-NODE-2323-length-30191-cov-5.666047_pt1 | contig 30191 bp, 27 predicted proteins | sample MGYA00512165_ERZ761602 | MGnify/ENA primary metagenome ERZ761602 (study PRJEB28899, sample SAMN02445085) | bioreactor sludge metagenome | biome: EBPR sludge; isolation source: Thorneside wastewater treatment plant | place: Australia: Brisbane, Thorneside...
GCGCACCGGCGTCTGCGCGAAGCGGAACGCGGCCACGTCGGCGAAGGTGAACTTGCCCAAGTTGCGCAGCCGCTCGGCCAGCAGGAAGGTGACCACCGGCCAACCGACCAGGAAGCCGATCGAAAAGATCAGTCCGTCGAAGCCCGAGGCCATGACCGCCGCGGAGATCCCCAGGAACGAGGCTGCCGACATGTAGTCACCGGCGATGGCCAGGCCGTTCTGGAAGCCGGTGATGCCGCCGCCACCGGTGTAGAAGTCGGCCGCGCTCTTGGTCTTGGCTGCGGCCCATTTGGTGATCCACAGCGTGAAGGCGACGAAAATCGCGAACATCGCGATTGCGGTCCAGTTGGTGGCCTGCTTGTCGGCCTGGCCCAGGTCGGCGCCCGCGGCCATGGCCACCCCCGCGCCAATCAGCGCAGCAAAGGGCAATGCGTATTTCGTAGTCGATTTCATTTCAGCACCGCCTTGGTGATGTCATCCGACAGCTTGTCGAATTCGCTGTTGGCACGGCGCACATAAATGGCCGTGATGATGATGGTGAACAGAATGACGCCCAGACCGATGGGCATGCCCAGGGTCATGACGCCGCTGCCGATGCGCGAGGCCAGCAACGGCTTGTTGAACGCCACGAGCAGGATGAAGCCGTAGTACACGACCAGCATCGCAATCGTGAGCCACCAGCCGAAGCTGGTCCGCTTGGCCTTCAGTTCCTGGTATTTCGGATGGCTGGCTATCCGCTTCGCCAGTTCGTCTTCCATGATGTGTTTCCTTTTTTGTGAATGCACACGACAGCCATCCGCCGCCTGCTGCAACAATCTTCAACCTTACGACTGACAAGGATATGACAGCAATCCAACAAAGGCTGACAGCCGCCGACGGGTCATTGGAAGGATGCCCTGCACGGCCTGCGCGCCACCCATGCAGCCGGGCGCGCACCGGTCATGCCCTCGGCAAGGCAAGAAAAATGTGCTCCGGGATACCGGCAAACGGGCGCGCCCGGACACTACATGTCCCGGCCCGCCGAATCACCACCATCGAATTCGGCAAGCACCATCCCGTCCACGAATGGCAGTGAAGCGCCGAACTGCAGGCCTCACCCGCTCCATTACTTGTCCTTCGAATTTTCGTGTGGTATAAGCCCGTCCCCCATCGAAATTCAGCGGCTGGCGAAGCCGCGCCTGCGCCAGGCTCCGACCCGCACCGCCCGAGCGAATCCACCGAGGACACCATGACCAACTTGCGCCCTCTGCCCCGTCACTCCCTGTTCGCCGCGGCTGTGTTTGCCCTGGCAAGCCCCTTTGTTCTCGCCGAAGCGCCGATGAACACCGACGATGCCGGCGCGCTGGGCCGAGGCGGCTACAAGATCGAATTCGAGTGGGCCCGCGAAGGCAGTGTGCGCGGCCCGACGCTGGGTTTCGGATTTGCACCGGTCGAGAACCTTGAAATCGGGCTCGGCGTCGGGCGATCGTCCGACCGATCGACCATCCCGTCCACGACCGAACGCGCCGCCAGCGTGGCCTTCAAATGGGTGCCGCTCAAATGGGGCGAAACCACCGCGGGCCTGAAACTGGAGCTGAGCAACGCCCGCCCCGATGGCGGGCCGCGGGTGCGCGAAAACACCCTCACCGCCCTGCTGACCCACCGCTATGGCGGCGGGCATGCGGTGCACATGAACCTCGGCCACGCCGTCTCGCGCCCGCAGCGCGGAGCCAGCCAATCGACCACCCAGTGGTCCCTGGGTGGTGAGTGGGCACTCGCGCCCACCGTTTCGCTGACGGGCGACCTGTTCGGCGAATCCGGTCCCGGTGGCCTGGGCCGACAACTCGGGCTGCGCTGGCGCGCCGCCGAGGGCGTAGCCCTCTCCATCGCCCTGGGCCGCCAGGACGGCCAGAGTCAGGTAAGGTTGGTGGGCGCCTGGGAGTTCTAGGATCGGCGCGCCATGCGCCGCAATGCGCAAGCCGCGCCTGCCGGGTGCTCAGGTGGGCTTGGCCAGCCCGAGCTTCTCCACCAGTGCCTTCTCGCGCGCGAAGGTCTCCTGCGCGAACTTCAGATACGCGGCGCTGCTCATGTACATGGGCACCATGTCGTAGCGCTTGAGCGCGGTGATGTAGCTCTCCTGCTCCATCGCCTGTTTGAAAGCGTCGTGCAGGCGCTTGACCACCGCGGGCGGCGTGCCTTTCGGGGCGCCGATGCCAAAGGGGGAGTTCTGTACCAGGTCCAGGCCCAGCTCCTTGAGCGTGGGCGCATCGGGGAATTTGGCCAGGCGCTCGGCGCCCCAGGTGTTGAGCACCCGCAGCTTGCCCGCCTCGACCTGGGGCGCAAGTGATGTCTTTGATCGGGTACCAGGTGAGTTTGGTGGTGAAGGGCAGGCGGAAACCCCCAGCGGGATTTGCGCCACGGTGTGGCCGTCGGCCGCGGCCGTCTGCAAGCCCTGGGCCGGCAGGGTGCCCCCGCGCCGGGCTTGTTCTCGACGATGACCGGCTGGCCCAGAATCTTGCTGGCGTTGTCGGCCAGGGCGCGCATGGTGATGTCGGTCGGGCCACCCGCCGGGAAGGCAATGACCAGCCTGATCGGTCTGGTCGGAAATCCGCCCTGCCCGGAAACTCCCAGGGCGGCGGCAGCAAGGGTGGCAGCGGCAAGCTGGCCGAGCTGTCGACGTTGCACGGAGTCTCCGGGGGGCAAGGCACGAAACCCGGATTGGCCCCCCGACAATCACGCCATCAGGAACGCCCTTATGGGCTGTCGCGCAGGCTTCAGCGCCGCCCGCCAGGCCGCAGTTCAGAGCAGCCAGACCGCCAGACTGCCGGCAAGGCCCAGGGTGCCCGAGACCGCGAGTGCACCGGCATCGCGGTGATTGCTGGCCCGGAACTCATGGAGAGCCGCAACCAGGATGGCCAAGGCGACCACGAGGACCCCAAACGCCAGGTCCACGGACGAGATATCAGGCATGGGCGTCTCCCGCCACAAGCCCCAGCGCACCGATCCGGTTCTGTCGCTGGCGGCGCTGGCGTGCGCGTGTCAGCGACTGCATCGCGGCCGCGAGGGCGCAATCGAGGGCAGCCCTCCAGTCATGCGCGAACGCCGTCTTCACGACCGTGCCGGCGCCGTCCGTGCGCAATTGGATCCGGCAGCGCTGGTCCATGCCACCGCGCGGGCCGTTGACATCGGCGAAACGGACTTCCACCCGAGGCACAGCCGCCCGCAGCCGGCGCAAGGCGAAGCGGATCCGGGCGGCGGCGAATGCGCGAGCGCCCTCATCGACAGCCGGGTTCGACACGACCAGTATGAGCATCACAAAGCCTTTCAGTTATTGAGGCGCTCCACACTACCGTCCCAACACACCATATAAAAGCAGATAAATTCGAACAAATACTCCTGAAAAACCATCCGTGTCCACACCATTCAACTACAAGCACCTTTACTACTTCTGGGTTGTCGCCCAGGAAGGCGGCATGACCCGGGCCGCCGACAAGCTCGGCATGGCGGTGCAGACCGTGAGTGCCCAGGTCCGGGAGCTGGAGCGTGCGCTCGGATTCGCACTGCTGAAACCGTCCGGCCGCGGACTGGTCCTGACCGCCGCCGGGGCGGCCGCGCTGAAACAGGCGGACCTGATCTTCCAGCTCGGAGGGGAATTGCCGGCCCGGGTTCGAAATGCGGCCAGCGCCCCCGAAGTGCGGCTGGCCGTCGGCGTATCGGACGGGCTACCCAAACTGATCGTGCACCGGCTGCTGCACCCGGTGCTTTCCACGCCCCATTTGCGCCTGCTGTGCCACGAAGGCGAACTGGACGATCTGCTGGGTGATCTGGCCATGCACCGGCTGGATGTGGTGTTGTCGGATCGCCCCGCGCCACCGAATCACGCCATGCGGCTTTACAGCCACCGTGTGGGCACATCCCCGGTTGCCTGGTATGGATGCGCCGATCTGGTTCACGGCTGCCGCGATCATTTCCCCCACAGCCTGCGGGACACGCCGGTTTTGCTGCCCACGGCCCATGCGGCGATGCGCGAGCGGCTGGACCGGTGGTTCGACGCGCATGACCTGCGTCCGAGAATCGCGGGCGAGTTTGAAGACAGCGCGTTGCTGAAGACCTTCGGCGCCAGCGGCATGGGCCTGTTTCCCGCCAGCGAATGGGTCCACGCCGATCTGGAACAACGGTACGCCGTCCACCGGCTCGCCACCATCGAGGGCGTGACCGAGCACTATTTCGCGATCGACACCGAGAAGCGGGTGAAACACCCGCTGGTGCAGCGCGTGCTGCCGAAAGGCGCCTGAGCCAGGCGCCGTCCGAACGGATCAGTCTGCCGCACGGGGCGGCCCGACACCGGCAACATCGCGCGGCGCCCTCACCCCCGCGCCAGCACCGGCCCCAGCGCCACCCCGGTGGGCGTGCCGGCACGCACCACGGCCTCGGGCGTGGCCGCGGCCACGATGCGCCCGCCGCCGGCGCCGCCGTCCGGGCCGAGGTCGATGATCCAGTCCGCCTCGGCGATCACGTCCAGGTCGTGTTCGATCACCACCACGCTGTGGCCGCCGTCCACCAGGCGGTGCAGCACGCGGATGAGTTTGTCCACGTCGGCCATGTGCAGGCCCACGGTGGGTTCGTCCAGCACGTACAGGGTGTGGGGCGCCTTCTGGCCGCGTTTGCCCACCTCGTCGCGCACCTTGGACAGTTCCGTCACCAGCTTGATGCGCTGGGCCTCGCCGCCGCTGAGCGTGGGGCTGGGCTGGCCCAGCGTGAGGTAGCCCAGGCCCACGTCCTTGAGCAGTTGCAGCGGGTGGCTGATGGCGGGCATGCTGGCGAAAAAGTCCACACGAATGTAGACCTCACTTATCACCATCCAGGCCGAAGCGACGCAGGAACTCCGCAATTTCTCCGAACTCAGATCGACTTCCTGTTGTCCGGCTCTCTCGCTTCATGAAAGCCTGCCACTCAATGTAGCTTTGTTGAATATCTTCTGCCATATCCAAGGGAGTCAACGCTTGGGCATTGCGCTTTTCGAGCAGGCTCGGGTACTCATGAGCAATCAAACGCACACAGGCCGGATGGCCAAAACGCACAGCGGTGTGCAATGGCGTGTTGTCTTCGCCGACAGAAACCTTGTCGTCCACTGCGGGTTGCTGTTCAAGTACTACGGCCACACATTCTGGGGAACGACTGGCGACTGCAGCGTGCAGGGCTGTTCTGCCCCTCACATCCTGGGCATCGATATCGGACAACGGCGCAAGCAACGTGGTCAGCGCCAAATCGCCGTGTTCGGCGACCAGCATCAGCGGTGTCTGCCCTTTGAAGTCGGCCATTGTTGCCTGCTCAGGCCACGCCTCGATCATCAAACGCAACGCCTCCCTCCAGCCTGGGAGCACAGCCTGCAACTGCTCCCAATCTTTGTACGGAACGCCCACGCGCACTTCCGACCCATGCACAAATTTGATCCATTGCATCACCACCGTATTCCTGCGGATGGGGTCAAGCCGAATCTTCCGGCATTTGGTGGCATTGCTTTTCAGCCAACGGCTGAGCCCTTTCCAATCTTCATTGGCGCTGAATCCGATCAGTGCATCGCAGACAAACGTCCAGTCTGCGTCACTGCCCTGCAACCTCGTCCGCTCGACACCGTGGTAGGGCTGGTACAAATCTGAATCAAGGAACTCCCACAACCAGACTGCAGCGTCCTCAATGGTCGTTGCCACTTGCACGAACCGGTTGTCGCGCGCCATTCGACGGAACCAATACTCCTGATTCTTGGGAATGAAACCATCCTCTGCCAACTCAACGGCCCAGCCATCGCGTGCGACTTCGCCGGGCAAATCTCCGAACTGGCGTTCTTTGCACGCTTCCAAGGCCTGTTTATGGAAATCAATCGCCGCCTTGAAGTCGTTTTGCAGCAAAGCGTGCCGCCCACGCCAACGCAGTAAAGGGGCCTTCCACATGGCGTACCTCGGACTGGCCTCCACCTGAACAAGGATGTCCTCCACGCGAGCCTGCATGTCGCGTGGACGCTGCAACGGGGATAACGAGAACAAGTAGGTCAATTCGACATTCCCGACTTCCGCCAACTGCTCCGCCGTGGCCAACTCACGCAAGCGCTGCACAGCCAGCGCATGCCATTTTTCGGGCAACGCGAAATCCTGTGCCAACGGGAGAATCACTTCGTAGGTTTCCTCTGCCTGCAACGCTCGCCAAGGAGAAGATCGCTGCATCTTCTCCAGCAAAGCCTGTCGCAGAGCGGCCTCTTTTGCTTCACTTTTCAGCAGTTTCAGCCTGCGCTTGATAGCTTCTTTGCTGGTGTCGCTGTCATCCAACGCAACCAGATCGGGCAAGGGACTGTCTTCCACCAGCTGCATGAATTGGCGCGACAAGCGCTCGCCCAGCAACGCCGCTGGGTGGTGCGCCTGCAACGAGGGGACGATGGACAAAAGCAGGTCTGCTTTGTCCCACGGTGCAAGCCGGGACTCGAACCAGGTATCTTGATCGGCTGGGGTATCTGCCTGCTGATACGCCTGAACCGTCAGGTTGTACACCGTACGAAACAACGCCAACATCTGCCGCAACAAGCGGAGCTTTTCTGCCTCTCGCTGTGGGCCTTCAGGCACCAGAAACCTCAGCAACCGTTGACAACCATCCTGCACCATGCGTGCCACTTTCAAGCGCTGCCGAATGGTCGGTATGGTCGGCGCGGCATAGCGCAAAGTCAGCCAATGCAGGAAGGCCTCTTTTTCGCTCTGCGGGGCCGAGCCTTCAAGCAGGTCTTTCAGTCGCACCACTGTCATGGGCAATTGGTCGTTCAAGGTATCTGCTGACAGCCCCTTCCTTCGGACAAATTCCATGGCTACGCGCATTTTTTCGTCGAATGGCTGATCGGGGGCGACTACCAGCGCCGCGGGGAACTTCAACTGTGCATTGATCGGAAATAGCTCATCGACCTTTTTCGCACTTTGCGGCGTGCTGCTGGAAGAACGCCAGTTTTGCAGTGTGCGCTCTACACCTTCGTTGCGACCGAGCCCTTGCGCTGAAAGGTTTGCCCAACTGGCCGAATCGAGTAACTCCAAAAGCCAATCACACACTTTGACAACAGGCATTTTCAGGATTTCGCCTGTTTTGCCATCTATCGATGGCAAGAACCAGAAATCCCCGCCTGGCATGCCGGAGTCCATCGGGACACCACGCGAAAAACCAGCCAGACTCCAAAACGCCAACCGCCGTGCCATCCCAGGAATGTAGGAATACATCAGCAAGTGCCAGGTAACCTGCTGCGCCGAGGCATTACCGGACCAAGTGTTCTGACCCAACTCCTCGTGGAAGGCAATCCATTCGACGGTATTGTCAAAAGCATCCCGGCATGCCTGCTCACCCATATCCAGCGCATTGAATATGCCGGTCAAAAGACTCGCTGTCTTCTCTTGGAAGGTCGAGAGCTCATTGTCGAACGCTCGGTATTTCGCCTTCGCCTTGCTTGCCATGCCGGACTCAAGCCCCAGGCTTTGGTGAACCTCCAGCAGCAAATCCTCGAAGGTAGGCACGGTCGCCATCACAAATCCCCCTGAAAAATTTGACGACGAAGCATGCCACGCGGCCTCCGCCCTTTCACTGAAAAACGACGTCCCCTCCCCATCGAGCCAATTCAATTTCCTGACCCGGGGAGGGGACGCCGTTTTTCGGTGCAAACCTTGCCGAGGTCTCGCAGACTCCCGCCTATCGAGCGCAACCGCGTTCGAGATTGCAGAGATATCGCTCGACCTCGGCAAGTACTAAATGAGCATTTCATGGAGCAAAAAATGTTCGCTTTCCTGGAAAACGCCCCTAGCAAAACCGGCAACCCCTCAGGCGGTGGCCGTGGCAACAACCCACCCGGTAAGAAGTAAGCAAACAGGCCCCGCCACCCCTCGGGCGCGGGGCTCTTCCCACCAATCAAAGCACAGCATTCATGAAAAACACGATCCGCATCAGCGCCACCACCCTGGCCATCGCCCTGCTCGGCGCGTGCGCCGCACCCGGCCCGCAATACCGCAATGTGGGTAGATTCACCGAGGGGCTGGCTCCAGTCCAAGCGCAGTCAGGCAAGTGGGGCTACATCAACCAGCGTCAGGAATGGGTTATCCCGGCTCGCTTTGACGAGGCCAAGGAGTTCCAGGACGGCAGAGCTGTTGCTAGGCTGGGCAGCAAGTGGGGCTTCATCAACAAGCATGGCGCCTGGCAATGAAGTATTGCAAAGCGCCCGAGATCAACACGCTAGTGGCGCAGCTTGTACGTAGCGGCTGGCGCTTCCACCGAGGCGGGCGACACGGCAAGCTGCGCAACCCGCACGGCACATTCACGCTGACAGTCCCGATCTCGCCCAGCGACCACCGTGCATGGTTGAACTTCCGCCGGGACGTGCGCCACGCACAGCGGTCGACTCCAATGGCGTGACCTACCGCGCCAGCACCGGCGCCAGCGCCACCCCGGTGTGGGTGCCCTCGCGCACCACCTCTTCCGGCGTCGCCGCCGCCACGATGCGCCCGCCAGCGCCGCCGCCGTCCGGGCCGAGGTCGATGATCCAGTCGGCTTCGGCGATGACGTCCAGATCGTGTTCGATCACCACCACGCTGTGGCCGCCGTCCACCAGGCGGTGCAGCACGCGGATGAGTTTGTCCACGTCGGCCATGTGCAGGCCCACGGTGGGTTCGTCCAGCACGTACAGGGTGTGCGGGGCCTTCTGGCCGCGCCGGGTAACGTCGTCGCGCACCTTGGACAGTTCCGTCACCAGCTTGATGCGCTGCGCCTCGCCGCCGCTGAGGGTCGGTGACGGCTGGCCCAGCGTGAGATAGCCCAGGCCCACATCCTTGAGCAGCTGCAGCGGGTGGCTGATGGCGGGCATGCTGGCAAAGAAATCGACCGCCTCGTCCACTTCCATCTGCAGCACGTCGCCGATGCTTTTGCCGCGCCAGGTGACGGCGAGCGTCTCGGGGTTGAAGCGCGCGCCGTGGCAGACCTCGCAGGGCACTTTCACGTCGGGCAGGAAGCTCATTTCGATGGTGCGCACGCCCTGCCCTTCACACGACGGACAGCGGCCTTCGCCGGTGTTGAACGAGAAGCGCCCCGGCCCGTAGCCGCGGGCCTTGGCCTCCAGCGTTTCGGCGAACAGCTTGCGCACGGTGTCCCAGAAGCCGATGTAGGTGGCCGGGCAGCTGCGCGGGGTCTTGCCGATGGGGGTCTGGTCCACTTCCAGCACCCGGTCCAGCGTCTCGAAGCCCTGCAGGCCGGCGCAGCCCACCAGTGAAGGCGCATGGCCGGCATCCATCGCGTCGCGCCCGGCTTTGGTGGCGCGCTGCCCCACCCAGGCCGCCACGTTGGCCAGCAGCACGTCACGGGCCAACGTGGACTTGCCGGAGCCGGAGACGCCGGTCACCGCGACCAGCCGGCGCAGCGGCACGGCCACGTCGACGCGCTGCAGGTTGTGCAGGTCGGCCCCCAGCACCCGCAACCAGGCAGTTTCCGGGTTTTCAGTGCTTTTTTGACCGATACCCAGCGTGGAAAGGTCATTGTTTGCTCTTATTTTTGAAGTAACCGGCGCCACGGCACGGCGCGGCTGCAGCGGGTGGCGCATCGCGTGCAGCAGGTAGCGGCCGGTCTGCGAGTCTTCGGCGGCGGCCAGATCGGCCACCGAGCCCTGCGCCACCAGCCGGCCGCCGCGTTTGCCGGCACTCGGCCCGATGTCGATCACATGGTCGGCGCGGCGGATGGTGTCCTCGTCATGCTCCACCACCACCAGCGTGTTGCCCTTGTCGCTCAGGGTCTTGAGCGCGGCCAGCAGGATCTGGTTGTCGCGCGCGTGCAGGCCGATGGTGGGCTCGTCCAGCACATAACAAACACCTTGCAGGTTGCTGCCCAGTTGCGCGGCCAGCCGGATGCGCTGCGCCTCGCCGCCGCTGAGCGTGGGCGCGCCCCGGTCCAGCGTGAGGTAACCCAGGCCGACCTGTTCCAGGAATTCCAGCCGGGCGGCGATTTCGGGGATCAGGTCGCGGGCGATCTCGGCCTCGCGGCCCGTCAGGTGGTACGCGGACGCGGCCCGCGCTTGCGCGAGGGCTTCGACAGGCCCAGCCCGAACGGGCGAGGCCTGGAGGCCGCGCACCCACTGCCGCACGTCCGACACCGACAGGCGCGCGATGTCGGCAATGCCCACCCCGGCAAACCGCACCGCCCGCGCGGTGGCGTTCAGCCGCGTGCCCTGGCAGGTCGGGCAGACGGTGTCGGCCACGTCGTCCACCTCGGGCTCGGCAAAGGTCTGCTCGCGGCCTTTGGCGTCATCGCCCTGCACCGAATCGTCCAGCGCCTTGCGCTGCTCTTTGGTCAGTTTCACACCGGTGCCCACGCAGTCCGGGCACCAGCCGTGTTTGCTGTTGTAGGAGAACAGGCGCGGGTCCAGCTCGGCGTACGACGTCGCGCACACCGGGCAGGCGCGCAGGGTGGAGAAGGCCAGCAGCTGGCCGATGCCCGCCGTGGGCGCGCCGGCCGCCATCGCCTCGCGCAGGCCGCCCAGATGGCTCAGCACATGGACCACGCCTTTGCCGTGCTCCAGCGCGCGGGCCAGGCCGTCGCGGAGCAGGGCCTCGTTGGCGGGTGTGACGTCCAGGCTCAGCACCGGCAGCTCGATGGTGTGTTCCTTGAAGCGGTCGATGCGCGGAAAGCCGGCGGTGGGCAGGAAATGGCCGTCCACGCGCAGATGGGTGTAGCCGCGCGGGCGCGCCCAGTCGGCCAGCTCGGTGTAGACGCCCTTGCGGTTCATCACCAGCGGCGCCAGCAGGCCGATGTGCTGGCCGCGGAACTGCGTCATCAGCTGCGCGGCGATGCGATCCGCCGACTGCGGCGACACCGCCGCGCCGTCGTGGATGCAGTGCTGCGTGCCCAGCTTCACATACAGCAGGCGCAGGAAGTGCCAGACCTCGGTGGTGGTGCCCACCGTGCTCTTGCGGCCGCCCCGGCTCAGGCGCTGCTCGATGGCCACCGTGGGCGGAATGCCGTAGACCGCGTCCACCTCGGGCCGGCCGGCTGGCTGCACGATGCTGCGCGCGTAGGCGTTCAGGCTTTCCAGGTAGCGGCGCTGGCCTTCGTTGAACAGGATGTCGAACGCCAGTGTGCTTTTGCCCGAGCCGCTGACCCCGGTGATGACACTGAACCGGCCGCGCGGAATCTCCACGCTGAGGTTTTTCAGGTTGTGTTCGCGGGCGTGGACAATTTCTATGGCATTTTTGGCCTCTGCCCAGCGTGAAATGGTCTTTTCCTGCTTCTCTTTGAGGAGCACTGACGGCTCCTGCACGGTGCGCAGGCCCGCGCCCATGGCCGCGTCGTAGGCGCGCAGCGCGGCGCCGGTGTGCGAGGCCGGATGCTGGCGCAGGTCGTCCGGTGTGCCTTCGGCCACCAGCTGGCCGCCGCCGTCGCCGCCTTCGGGGCCGAGGTCGATCAGCCAGTCGCTGGCGCGGATCACGTCCAGATTGTGTTCGATCACGATCAGCGAGTGCCCGGCCTCCAGCAGCTTGCGCAGCGCCCGCATCAGCTTGGCGATGTCGTCGAAGTGCAGGCCGGTGGTGGGCTCGTCGAACAGGAACAGCGTGCCTTTTCGGGCGGTGGGCTGGCGGCTGGCGCTGGCGGTTTTTGCGGCCTCCGCGAGGAAGCCGGCCAGCTTCAGCCGCTGCGCCTCGCCACCCGACAGCGTGGGCACCGGCTGGCCGAGCTTCACGTATTCCAGCCCCACGTCGACGATGGGCTGCAGCGCGCGGATGACGTCGCGGTCCTGGGCGAACAAGGCCGCCGCCTCGCTGACGGTGAGGTCGAGCACCTCGGCCACGTTCAGCACCCGCGGGCGGACGGCGCCCAGCGCCTGGCGTTCGATGGTCACTTCCAGGATTTCCGGCCGGTAGCGTTTGCCATCGCAGTCGGGGCAACGCAGGTAGACGTCACTCAGGAACTGCATCTCCACATGCTCGAAGCCCGAGCCGCCGCAGGTGGGGCAGCGCCCGTCGCCGCTGTTGAAGCTGAACTTGCTGGCGGTGTAGCCGCGCTGGCGCGCCAGCGGCGCGGTGGCGAAGATTTCGCGGATGGCGTCCCACGCGCCCACGTAGCTCACGGGGTTGGAGCGGGCCGTCTTGCCGATCGGCGACTGGTCCACAAACACCACGTCGGCCAAGTGGTCGGCGCCCAGCAGCCGGTCGTGCGCGCCGGGGGTCTCGGTGGCCTTGCCGAAATGGCGCAGCAGCGCGGGGGCCAGCACGTCCTGGATCAGGCTGGACTTGCCCGAGCCGCTGACGCCGGTCACCGTCACGAGGCGCTGCAGCGGAAAATCCACGCTCAGGTTGCGCAGGTTGTGCTCGCGCGCGCCCTCCAGGATCAGGCGCGGCGTGTTGTCGGTCACCATGCGCCGCAGCCCCATGCCCACCTGCTTGCGCGCGCCAAGGTACGCGCCGGTCAGGGTGTCGGCGCCCCGCAGCGCCTCGGGTGTGCCGTCGAACACGATCTGCCCGCCACGCTCGCCGGGGCCGGGGCCCATGTCGATCACCCGGTCGGCGGCCAGCATCACGGCCGGGTCGTGCTCCACCACCACCAGGGTGTTGCCCGCATCGCGCAGGCGCAGCATGGCCTGCGTGATGCGGTCCATGTCGCGCGGGTGCAGGCCGATGCTGGGCTCGTCCAGCACAAACAGGGTGTTGACCAGCGAGGTGCCGAGCGCGGTGGTCAGGTTGATGCGCTGCACCTCGCCGCCGCTGAGCGTTCGGCTCTGGCGGTCCAGCGTGAGGTAGCCGATGCCCACGTCGCACAGGTAACGCAGCCGGGTGGTGATCTCCTCGTGCAGCAGCTTGAGCGCCTGGGCCTGCGCGCCGTCGCCGGCGACGGACAGGTCCATGCCGTCAAAAAAGCGCCGCAGCCGCTCGATCGGCAGCAGCATCAGGTCGTGCAAGCACAGGCCGGGCAAGGCTTCGAGCTGTGCGCGGGACCAGCCCACCCCCGCCGGCAGGAACCGCGCGGCCGGTTCGAGCACCGCATCGGCGCCCTCCTGGCTGCCGATCCGCCACAGCAGGCTTTCGGTCTTGAGCCGGGCACCGCCGCAGGTCTCGCACGGGGTGTAGCTGCGGTACTTGGACAGCAGCACCCGGATGTGCATCTTGTAGGCCTTGGTCTCCAGGTAGGCGAAGAAGCGCTTCACCCCGTACCAGCGCTTGCTCCACTGGCCCTCCTTGTAGTCGGGCACGCCATGGATCACCCAGTGGCGCTGTTCGGGTGTGAGCCGGTTCCAGGGGGTGTCGCGCGGGATGCCGGCGGTTTCCGCATGGCGCATCAGGTCGTCCTGGCATTCCGCCCAGGCCGGCGTCTGGAAGGGCTTGATCGCCCCGGCGCGCAGGGTGCGTTTGTCGTCCGGGATCACCAGACCGTAGTCCACGCCGATGACCCGCCCGAACCCGCGGCAGGCTTCGCAAGCCCCCACCGCCGAGTTGAACGAGAACGCCGACGGAATCGGGTCGGCGTAGCGCAGGTCGCTGTCGGGGCAATGCAGGCCGGTTGAAAACCGCCAAAGCTCGGTTTCGCCGTCTTCTGGCAGGCAGTACACATTCAGCCGGCCGCCGCCGCGCTTGAGCGCCACCTCGATCGCTTCGACCGCGCGGGCTTTTTCCACGTTGCCCAGACGGAACCGGTCGGCCACCACGTCCAGCACTTTCCGGGGGCCGGTGGATGAGGCCACCTCGCGCTCGGCCTGCACCTTGGTGAAGCCGCTGGCCGACAGCCACTGTTCGATCTGCTCGGGCGGGGTGCCGGCGGGCAGTTCCACCGGGAAGGTCAGCACCAGGCGCGGATCGGCGGTGGCCTGGATTCGCGCTTTCAGCTCGGCGAAGATGGTTTCGGGCGTGTCGTGCCGCACCGGCTGCGCCGTCTGCCGGTCAAACAGCTGGCCGGCCCGGGCGAACAGCAGCTTGAGGTGGTCGTTCAGCTCGGTCATCGTGCCGACGGTGGAACGGGACGATCGCACCGGGTTGGTCTGGTCGATGGCAATGGCCGGTGGCACGCCCTCCACCTTGTCCACCGCCGGTTTGTCCATGCGGTCCAGAAACTGGCGCGCATAGGCGCTGAAGGTTTCGACGTAGCGGCGCTGGCCTTCGGCATACAGCGTGTCGAACACCAGGCTGGACTTGCCCGAGCCGCTGGGGCCGGTCACCACCGTCAGTTCGCCGGTGCGGATGTCCAGATCCAGGTTCTTGAGGTTGTGCTGGCGCGCGCCGCGGATGCGGATGGTTCCCTGGGGCATGGCTGGGTCGGTTCGAATGGGCCTTGCATTCTATTGACCGGGTCGGCGCCTGCAGAGGGCACCCGCAGGAAGCCCCAAAACGAACATGGCAGGCGCGAGGCCTGCCATGTGCGGATGAAGCTTCAGAGGCCGACCGCATGGTCGGCCTGAACAACAATCAGCGCGCCACCAGGTTGGGGTAACGCACGTGCTCCACCAGTTCCTGGATCTTCTTGTTGGGCGCCGGGGTCACCAGGCTGACCAGGATGATCACGGCAAAGCCCACCGGCACACCGAACAGGCCAGCCGAGATCGGCTGGATACCCCACCACAGGTCGACCGGCGAGGTCACGCCAAACACGCCACGCAGCCAAGGCTGATTCATGACCATGTAGTAGAAGGTGACGCCCAGACCAGCGACCATGCCCAGCGAGGCCCCGATACCGGTTGCGCGCTTCCAGAAGATGCCCAAGGTTAGCGCCGGGAAGAACGCTGCGGCGGCGAACGAGAACGCCGCAGAGACCAGGAACAGGATGTCCGCTGGTTTCTGCGCGGCCACGTAGGCGGCGGCCAGAGCCACGACCAGCAGCAGCGTCTTCGAGATCGCCACACGGCGGGCCGTGGACGCGTTCGGGTCGATCATCTTGTAGTACAGGTCATGCGACAGCGCGTTGGCGATGGTCAGCAGCAGGCCGTCGGCAGTGGACAGCGCAGCAGCCAGGCCGCCGGCAGCCACCAGACCGGAGATGACGTAGGGCAGTCCACCGATTTCCGGCGTGGCCAGCACAATGATGTCGCCACCGATGCTCATCTCGTTGAGCTGGAAGAAGCCGTCCTTGTTGACGTCAGTCACCGACAACAGCGTGGGATCCACCTTGGCCCAAGCCGCCACCCAGGCGGGCAGTTTGTCGAACGGCAAGCCAACCATCGCGGTGAACACCTCGTACTTCACCAGCACGGCCAGGGCCGGCGCGGTGAAATACAGCAGGAAGATGAAGAACAGCGACCAGGTCACCGATTCCCGCGCCTCCCGAACTGACGGAACGGTGTAGTAGCGCATCAGAATGTGCGGCAGGGCAGCGGTACCCACCATCAGGCAGAAGATCAGGGCCAGGAAGTTGCGACGGGACGTGTCATAAGCTTCCTTGGCCTTGGCATCACCATTCGGATCGCCGGCAAACTGCTGCGCATGGGGTGGCATGCCGTTGAGCGGGCGCGCCTTGGTGTCGGCGGAGGCTTTCGCCGCAGTCCAGCGCTTCTTGGCGTCCGCAGCGTCCTTGGGCAGGCCGGCCAGCGCCTTCTCGGCGGCAGCAATTTCGGCCGCCGGGGCAGAAGCCGCTTTCAGGTCGGCGATTTTCTTCTCGGCGTCGGCCTTGTCCTTGGCCAGGGCAGCAGCCGGATCCTTGAGCTTTTCAGCCAGGGCGGCAGAGCGTTGTTTGAAGACCTCGCGCACTTCCAGCTCTTTCGGGTCGCTGGTGAGCTTTTTCTCCGCTTCGGTGACTTTCTGCAGCTGGAAGCCGTAGATCGCTTGCGGAATCGGCACCGAGGTCTGCTTCACCGACAGCCAGACCACGGGGATCATGTAGGCCACGATCAGCACGATGTACTGCGCCACCTGGGTCCAGGTCACCGCCCGCATGCCACCCAGGAACGAGCAGACCAGAATGCCGCCCAGCCCCAGGAAAATGCCCAGCTCGAAGGCCACGCCGGTCAGGCGCGAGGTGATCAGACCCACACCGTAGATCTGCGCCACCACGTACGTGAACGAGCAAAGAATGGCGGCAAAAATCCCGATGAAGCGGGCTGTGTTGCCGCCGTAGCGTTCGCCCAGGAAGTCCGGAATGGTGAACTGGCCGAACTTGCGCAGGTAAGGCGCCAGGAACAGCGCCACCAGGCAGTAGCCGCCCGTCCAGCCCATGATGAAGGCCAGACCGCCGTAACCGGTCAGGTACAGGGTACCGGCCATGCCGATGAAGGACGCGGCCGACATCCAGTCGGCGCCAGTGGCCATGCCGTTGTACACCGCGGGCACCCGCCGCCCAGCCACGTAGTACTCGGCAGCGTCGCTCGTGCGGCTCATGAAGCCGATGCCGGCGTAGAGGCCAATGGTTGCCAGCAGGAAGATGTAGCCGATCCATTCACGGCTCAGGCCCATCTGCTCCAACACCGCAAGCACAGCGACGAACGCGATGAAGCCGCCGACGTACCACTTGTAGATCTTGTTCAGGTTCTGTTTGAACGCTTTATTGGCGGCCGCGTTGCTCACGCCGCCGGCGTCATCACCAAATAGTCCAGCCATGGTTCAGTCCTCGCTTTCGGCTACGCCATGCTCGATATCCAGCTTGCCCATGTAACGGGCATAAAACCAGATGATCACGCAATAAATCACCAACGATCCTTGCGCGCCCATCCAGAAACTGAAGGGCCAGCCAAAAAAGTTGAAGCTCAGGTCGCGAGCGAAATAGCTCACAACAAAGGTCACCACGAACCATATTGCGAGCAATACGGACGTGATGTTCAGGTTTTTCCGCCAGTACTGGCGGTGACTTTCAGTGAGTTGCATGTCTCCTGCCTCTTTAAAGTTCGCCCAAGTGGGCTGATCGTGACCACAACCCGGCACGCCGGATCATCTGCAGCCGGTCACGGCTCCGTTCCGCCCCGCCCGAAGGCGAGGCAGTCCTGGCCACCCGGTTCGTCAGGCTGGCTGCGCGGGGCGCAGTCCGGTTTCCCGTTCGAGCTGGGCGGCCACCTTGGGCTCGAACTGCCGGAGGTGGAGAATGATCTTCTCAGCCTCCTGCGGTTCGTGCCGGTCGACATGAACCCGGGCCAGCTGGTACCAGCCGTACGGACTCATGGGTTGCAGTTCGGTATTGCGGCGCAACGCATCGACAGCTTCGTCGAAGCGGCGCAGGCGGATGAGGGTGAGGCCCAGGCCGTACCAGGCGCGGTCAAGCTTGGGCGACAGGCGGGTGGCTTCACGGAAGGCCACCTCGGCCTCTTCCAGTCGGCCCGCTTCTTCCAGCATGAAACCCAGATTGAACCAGGCGTGGGCCTGGCCGGGCGCCTGTCGCGTCAGCGCTTGCTGCAACTCGATGGCCCGGGCCGGGTGCCCCAACTGGCTTTCGATCTGCGCCATGCTCGCCAACGCATAAACATTGTGCGGATCGAGCGCGTGCATGGCCTCGAAACGCTCCAGCGCCGCCTGGCGTCGGCCCAGCACCAGCAGTGCCATGCCCTGCCATTTGAGCCAGGAAAGAGAAAACTTGTCGATTATTGACACAGGTGCACTCCGATCTGGACGCAGGTCTGGACCTTGAGAATCGTGACACCGAACCAGCCAAAGGCCAGCAGCAGAAAGGCAACCAAAGGCACATGCCGGTCGATGACCTGGCGGGGCGCCATGAAACGGGCCACCACGATGAACGGACGGGACATGATGTCCAGAAGTTGCCAGAACAGGTTCTGCTCTTTGCGGGCGCCCGCCAGCAGTCCCAGAACCCAGCGGCCGAACAGGGCCATCAGGGCAATTTCGAGAACCAACTTGACGATGATCAAGGTTGTGAGCATGGGTGTCCGGTAATTTGTCACGCGATTCTTCTGTGGGCACTTACCCTTTTCTTACAAACGGAATGGGGAAAAGGCCATATCCGGGTAAGTCCGTACTGAATTCGGGAATACCCGGAGTTCGACGTTTTGCGGGAACACTTGACCACTATGCCCTTCAGCAACCTCACGACTCCATCTGCGCCGTTATTGGCGCACTACCGTGGCCAACTGCGCCGCTGGCATCCGTTTGCCGACATGGAGGACGCCGACGTGGACTGGTTTCTCGCCCGTTGCGAGCAGCGTTACCTGGAAGGGGACGAGGTGCTCCTGGCACCCGACCGGGGCGTTCCGGACACCCTGTTCCTGATTCGAGAGGGCCAGGTCCGCAGCCAGCAAGGGTTGGGCGGACAGGCAGGCGCCGGCTTTGTTCATGACGCCGGGGACATGCTGCCGGTGGCCGCTTTGCTGGCCAAACGGGCGGTGATGTCGACCTACGTCGCGGCGGGCGACCTGTTCGTGCTGGCGATCAAGGCAGCGGATGTGGAAACCCTTGCGGCCCGCAGCCCGGCGTTTTCCGACTTTCTCAACCGGCGGGTCCAATCCCTGCTGGAGAAGTCGCGGCAATCGATGCGAGAGGCGTATGCCAGTCGGGTGCTGTCGGAGCAGTCGCTGGAAACCCCCCTGGAGAAGCTGATCCGCTACGAGCCGGTACATTGCAGACCCGACCTGCCGCTGCGCGCCGTGCTGCAGACCATGCACGAGCGCAAAGTTGGCTCCATGCTGGTGCTGGGTGACGATGGTGCGCTGCAAGGCATTCTGACCCGCAACGACCTGCCGGGGCTGGTGATCCGGCCGGATTTCAGCCTGGACGCGCCCATTGCGTCGGTGATGAGTTCGCCGGTCCGCAGCCTGACACACCGGCATACCGCCCAGGACGCGGCGATGCTGATGAGCCAGTTTGTCATCCGCCACGTTCCGGTCACCCTTGACGGAAAACTGCTCGGGATGGTGTCGGAGCGCGATCTGTTTGCCTTGCAGCGGGCCACGCTGCAGCAAGTCAGCGCCCGCATACATGGCGCCGGGAACGTCGCCGCGCTCAGGGTTGCGGCCGACGATATCCGGCACCTGGCCAGCAGTTTGCTGGTGCAGGGCGTGCAGGCTCGGCAGGTGACGACACTGATCAGCCATCTCAATGACCTGCTGACCGGCCGTCTGGTCGAAATTCGGGCCAAAGAAGCCGGCATCGACACCCGTCGCCTGTGTTGGGTGGTGATGGGCTCGGAAGGCCGGGGCGAACAGACCATCGCCACCGACCAGGACAACGCGATGATCGTGCCCGATGACACCGAGGACGATGCCCTGGAAGCCATCCGCCGCTGGGCGGACCAGATCAACCAGGACCTGGACGCCTGCGGCTATCCGCTGTGCAAAGGTGGCATCATGGCCGGACAGGCCGCCTGCTGCCTGCGCCAGCGTGACTGGCTCGCCCGCTTCGAGCGCTGGATTTCCCAGGGCAGCCCTCAGGACCTGCTGCACGCCAGCATCTTTTTTGACTTCCGGGCTATCGCCGGCGACCTCGCGCTGACCGACCCTTTGACCGCCCTGATCAAGGAGCGCATCCGCGAAACACCGCGTTTCCTGCACCAGCTTGCGGTGAATGCGCTCACGCACCGATCGCCACTGAACTGGCTGGGCAACATCGAACTCGACGATCGTGAGGGGCTGGACCTGAAGCTGCAGGGCACCGCGCTGTTTGTCGATGCCGCCCGGATTTTTGCCTTGGCACAGGGCGTGACCGCCACCGGCACCCGCGACCGGCTGGAGCAAAGCGGCCTGGCGATGGGACTCAAACCCAACGAATATGAAAGCTGGATCGGGGCCTTCGAGTTCCTGCAAAGCCTGCGCCTGCGCGTGCAACTCGATGGCGAAACGGCGAAATCGGACGAACCCAACCGGCTTGCCTTTCGCAGCCTGAGCAATATCGACCGACGGATTCTGGCCAGCAGCTTCCGTGTCGCCCGCTCGATTCAGCAGCGGCTGGAATTGGACTTTGCGCGATGAGCTGGCTCGACTGGATACGCGGCAGACAGGGCGAAGCCGGCGCCCCCGGCGAGATGCCGGAACGTTGGCTGGTGCTTGATGTTGAAACGACGGGGCTGGATCCGGCACATGACCATCTGCTGGCCATCGCGGCGCTCGCGGTGCGGGTGGATTGGCGGGAACGCCGCCTCAGCCTGCACCCCGGGGACAGCCTGGCCATGACCATCTGTCCGGAAAAAACATCGGACAAGACCAACGTCCTGATCCATGGCATCGGTATCGGAACCCAGCGACAGGGCATGCCGCCCGCGCAAGCGATGGCCGCGTTCCGGGACTGGATCGGCGATGCGCGGCTGGTGGCCTACCATGCCTCATTCGACCGTACCCTGCTGGGGCGCTATGCGAAGCAGTACCTGGGCCAGGATATTGCCAATGAGTGGCTGGACATCGCGCACCTGTGCACGGTGGCCTACCCGGACATCAAGGCCCGGGCGCTGGACGACTGGCTGGATCACTTTTCGATCACGTGTCTGGCCCGGCACGAGGCCACGGCCGACGTGATGGCGGAATGTGATCTGCTGCAACGCATCTGGCCCCGCATCGCCCGCGAATGTGGCAACTGGCGCGACGTTCGCAAGTACGCGAGCCAGCACAACTGGTTCGCCGGGCGGTAGCGCAGCCGCGCCCCGATCAGGTTTCGGGTTTGGACGTTCGACGCACGCCGTGCCCGACCGCGGCAGCCTGTTCCCAGGCGCCCGACACAAACCAGGCATCGCCCCGCAGATAGGCCGCGAGCATCGGCAGCGCGTCAAAGCCCCAGAACACGCGCCCGTCGACCACAAAAGTGGGCACGCCAAACAGGCCCAGGCTGATGGCCGAGTCGGTGTGGGCGCGCAGATTCGCCTTCACCTGACCATCGGCCGGATCGCGAACCGGCGCAAGCTGGGCCTGCAGCGCAGTCAACCGGGCAGGATCGGCCGCTTCGGCGCCGCCCCGCCAGACATGGCGGAACACTGTTTCGCAGACAAACCGGTTGGGCTCACCGGCCCGGTCGCAGGCAACCGCCAGGCGCAGCAGGCCCAGCGGATTGAACGGGTGGCTGGCGGGCAAATCGAGCGGGATGTCGTGAACCTGCGCCTGCCATAGAACCTGGCGGTAGGTCCAGTCGCGTTTGGGTGCGATCTCCGCCGGACCGAGCTGGCCGTGATGCGCGAGCAGTCCGGCGAACAGCACGGGCTTGTGGCGCACGTGGTAGCTCATCCCCTCCAGCGCAACGGGCAGGCGCTCGAAGGCCAGGTAGGCATAGGGTGAAATGAAATCCAGGTAGAAATCGATCGTTTTCATGGTGCCGCCTTCAGTTTCTGCGCACGTTCTCCAATGCGAACCCAGACCGCGCGCCGGGCCGCGTCGTCCAGGGACGACCACAGGCCGATTTCTTCCAGACGACGCAGGCATCCTTCGCACCAGCCGGTGTTGGCATCCATGCGGCACACGGAAATGCAGGGAGAAGGCACTTTTTGGCCACTACCCAGCGTAATACGGACTTTTTCTGCTATTAAATCAGGATCCATCATGATAGGGGCGGCTGGTCAATGTCGGCCACGGCGGCACCGGTCAGGCGCACCAGATCGGCCGGACGCAAACGGAACACCCCATGGGGATGGCCAGCCGCAGCCCAGATTTCGTCGAAGCGGAAAAGCTCGCGGTCGATCAAGGTCACTGGCGGGGTGGCATGGCCGACAGGCGACACTCCTCCGATGGTGAAACCGGTGCGCGCCTTGACAAATTCGGCGTCGGCGCGTCCGATCTTGCCGACCAGGGCGGCCACTTTCTTTTCGTCGACCCGCCGGTCGCCCGACGTGATCACCAGCACGGCCGCATCGTCGCCCTTGCGCCTGAAGATGATGCTCTTGGCAATCTGGCCCACGGTGATGCTCAGGGCATCGGCCGCCTGCTGCGCGGTGCGCGCGGCATCGTCCAGCATGACCGGCGCGTGGGGGTGGCCGGCCTCGCGAAGCACAGTCGCCACGCGCAGCACGCCCTCGGGCAAGGGTTTGACTTCCGCTCCACACATGGCTTCTCACGCTCCGTTCGTTGCGCTGCGGCGCACCAGCAGCAGACTGGCGCCCATCGCCATCAGCACGCCGCCAAAGATCTGGTTTTGTATCCGCCGGGCCCGCACCGAGCGCAACAGGCCCTGCAGACTGGCGGCCAGCCAGGCGTAGCCATGCATGACCACCACGTCGATCACGACCGTGGTTACCAGAAGGATCAGCAATTGCAACCACAGGGTCCGCTGGGGATCTATGAACTGCGGCAACACCGCCACCATAAACACGATGCCTTTCGGATTGGTGACATTCGTGAGCAGCCCGCGCACCAGTCGCTGGCGCGCCGAGAGCCCCCCTTCCCCGCCGGCCAGCACCGCTTGTTCTGCCGCAACCGGGGCGCGCCACTGGCTCAAGCCCAGCCAGAACAGATAGGCAGCCCCCAACACCTTGACCACCCAGAAGGCCTGGGCCGATGCCAGCAACAGGGCGCCGACACCCACGCCCGCAGTCACCAGGATGATGGACAGCCCGATCTGCAGGCCCGCAATCGTGGCCGAGGTTCGGCGCACACCATAGGCCAGTCCATGACTCATGGACAACACCGCCCCGGATCCGGGGGACAGCGCGATCACCCACGCCGCGACCATGTAGGCCAGCCAGACCTGAAAATCCATGTCAGCCCACCCGCTTGTTCAGGATCGCCGTGGCCGCCCGGGACTGGGGCTTGCGCTGCAGGAAATCGCTGATGAACACGCCCGCGTCGACCAGTCGGTCCAGGTCGATGCCGGTCTCGATACCCATGCCGTTCAGCATGAAGACCAGGTCTTCCGTGGCCACGTTGCCGGTGGCGCCTTTGGCATAGGGACAGCCCCCCAGGCCCGCCACAGAGGACTGGAAGTTCCAGACACCCAGCTCCAGCGCCGCGAGTGTATTGGCCAGCGCCTGGCCGTAGGTGTCATGGAAATGCCCCGAGACCTGGTCGATGGTGAAGTGCTTGAGCGTCGCTTCGAACGCCGCCTGGACCTTGCGCGGCGTGCCCACGCCGATGGTGTCGGCGACGTCCACCCGTTCGACGCCGATCCCTTTCATCAGACCGGCCAGATAGCCCACGCGTTCGGGCGCGATGTCACCCTCGTAGGGACAACCGACGGTGCAGCTCATCGCGCCCCGCACAGCAATGCCAGCCGCCCGGGCGGCCTGGACCACCGGCGCGAAGCGCTCGATGCTCTCGGCGATCGAGCAGTTGATGTTCTTCTGGCTGAAGGCCTCGCTGGCCGCGCCGAAGACAACGATTTCATCCGGAAGATCGGCCAATGCAGCCTCGAAGCCTTTGAGGTTGGGCGTCAACACCGAATAGCGCACGCCCACCTGGCGCTCAATCCCGTCCATCACCGCATGGTTGTCCGCCATCTGCGGCACCCATTTGGGCGAAACATAGCTGGTGACCTCGATCTCCTTCAGGCCTGCGGCCTGCAGGCTGTGCACCAGTTCGATCTTGATGTGGGACGGCACCGGCTGCTTTTCGTTTTGCAGGCCGTCGCGGGGGCCGACGTCGATCAGCCGGACACGGGAGGGAAGGGACATGAAAGCGGTCCTTGTCTGTAGAAGAGAGATTCAGTAGCCCCGCGCGGGGTCCACCACGCCGGCAACGGGCTCGCCGCGCTCCAGTGCGGCAATCTTGCCCGCAATCTGGGCAATGCTTTCGTCGCGCAGCGTGCGCGCCGAGGTGTGGGGTGTCACGGTGATGGCAGGATGGCCCCAGAACGGGTGCCCGACGGGCAACGGTTCGGTGCGGAACACATCCAGCGTGGCGCCGGCCAGATGGCCGCTGTCCAGCAAGGCCAGCAGATCTTCCTCGACCAGGTGGGCGCCCCGTGCGACATTGATCAGGTAGCCGCCCGGACGCAGACGCGACAGGTTGGCAAGGTTCAGGATGTCGCGGGTGTCGGGCGTCAGCGGCAACAGGTTGACCAGCACCTGGCTGGCCGCGAGAAATGACGGCAACGCGCCGTCGCCGGCGAAGCCGCGCACCCCGTCGATCGACCGTGGCGAGCGGCTCCAGCCGTTGACCGGAAACTCGAACGCCCGCAGCGCCTGCGCCACCCGGGAGCCCAGCACGCCCAGCCCCAGCACCCCAATCGGGAACTCCGCCCGAATGCGCGGCTTGCGATACGACCAGCGGCCCTGCCGCAGGTCGGCCTCGTAGCCGTCAAATTCGCGAAAATGGCGGATCACCGCGTGGCAGACGTATTCCGCCATCTGCACCGACATGCCGGCGTCATCCAGCCGGACGATTCGCACACCCGGCAGAAGGCGGCGCTGCAGCAACGCGTCCACGCCGGCGCCGATGTTGAACAGCGCCTTCAGACCTGCCTGCTCGTCCAGAAACACCTGCGGCGGCGCCCAGACCACCGCATAGTCAGCCGGCGGGGCGCCGGGCGCCCAGGCCTCCACCCGCGCCAGCGGCAGAGCCGCGCGAAGTCCGGCGAGCCAGGGCTCGGGCTTGGTGTCGGTACAGCAGAACGTGATGACCATGCGGCGATTCTGGCATCCCCTGCCGGGTGGCGTGGGGGCGGGGTCTTGGACCGCCCGCGCGATCAGGCCGCGGCCAGCTTGAGCAGCTCCGCCCCCTCAGCCACCTGGTCGCCCGGGGCATACAGCAGCTCCGCCACCGTACCGTCCGCCGGCGCGGCAATGGTGTGTTCCATCTTCATGGCTTCCATCACCGCCAGGGCCTGACCTTTCTTCACCGTGTCGCCCGCCTTGACGGCAAACGACACCACCTTGCCTGGCATCGGCGCCGTCAGGCGCCCGCCCTCGCCCGCCCCGTCGCCGGAGTGGGCCAGGACGTCCAGTTCCTGGATCTGGGTAGCACCGTCTTTTGTGAAGACATGAACGGTTTCGGCCCGCTGCCAGGTGTCGGTACGGATCCGGCGGCCATCGAATTCAAGGTCGAAGGTGTGCATTCCGCCCTGGCGGGTCGCGGGCTGGTACGCCAGCGACCCGCACCGGTCACCGACCTGCAAGGTCAGCCCGCCGGAGCGCTCGTACACCAGATGCGCGGCCAGAGGCTCCTTGCGGAATTCGAAATCGAAGCGCCGACGGGCCAGCGGACCATGCGAGCACCAGCCGTCGGAGCGGCTGAAAGGGTCGGCGTCATTGGCTTGCCGCTCCGACAACAGGGTATGCACCACCGCCGCGGCGACTGCCGTGATTGCGCCAACCCGCTCCTGTTCAAACAGGAGCGCAGCCTCTCGCGGAATGAGGGCGGTATCGAGGTTGGCTTGGACGAAGGACGGCGACGACAGCACATGCCGGAGAAACTGCACGTTGGTTGCCAGCCCGATGATGCGGGTGCGCGCCAGTGCCTCATCCAGTCGCGCAAGCGCCTGGGCCCGTGTTTCGCCATGGACGATCAGCTTTGCCACCATCGAGTCGTAGAACGGACTGATCGCATCGCCCTCGCGCACCCCATCGTCGAACCGCACCAGTCCGCGATCGAAGGCGGTCGCCGCCGGTTTGCGGTAGACATGCAGCGTGCCGGTGGCCGGCAGGAAGTTCTTGTCGGGGTTTTCGGCACAGATCCGGGCCTCGATCCCATGGCCGCTGATGCGCAACCGGTCCTGCGACAGTGGCAGGGGCTCGCCAGCTGCCACCCGCAACTGCCACTCCACCAGGTCCTGCCCGGTGATCGCCTCGGTGACCGGGTGTTCCACCTGCAGTCGGGTGTTCATCTCCATGAAATAGAAATGCATTTCGCCAGCTTCGCGCTGCTCGACGATGAATTCCACCGTTCCCGCGCCAACATAGTGCACCGCACGCGCAGCGGCCACGGCCGCGAGTCCCATCTGGGCCCGCATCTCCGGGCTCAGACCCGGCGCGGGGGCCTCTTCCAGCACCTTCTGGTGTCGGCGCTGGACCGAGCAATCGCGCTCGAACAGGTAAACGTAATTGCCGTGGGTGTCGCCGAACACCTGGATCTCGATGTGGCGGGGACGCTGCACATACTTCTCGATCAGCACGGCATCGTCACCGAAGCTGTTTCTGGCCTCCCGCTGGCAACTCGCCAGTGCGCCGGCAAAGTCCTCGGCCTTTTCGACGATCCGCATGCCTTTGCCGCCGCCCCCGGCGCTGGCCTTGATCAATACGGGGTAGCCAATGCGGTCGGCCTCGTGGCGCAGCATCGCCGGATCCTGGTCGCTGCCGTGGTATCCGGGCACCAGCGGGACGCCGGCGCGCTCCATCAGCTGTTTGGATTCGGCCTTCAGGCCCATGTCCTTGATGGCCGAGGGCGGCGGGCCGATGAAGACCAGCCCGGCGTCGGCACAGGCCTGGGCGAACTCTTCGTTTTCACTCAGGAATCCGTAGCCAGGATGGATCGCCTGGGCACCAGTGGCTTTGGCTGCCTCGATGATGCGTTCCCAGCGGAGATAACTGTCCCGTGGCGCGCTGCCGCCGATATGGACTGCCTCGTCGCAGGCTGCGACATGTTTGGCATGGGCATCCGCATCGGAATACACCGCAACGGACCGGATGGCCATGCGCCGGGTGGTAGCAGCCACTCGGCAGGCAATTTCGCCACGGTTGGCGATCAGGATCTTGGTGAACATGGGTGGGCCTCAGGAGGGGGCAGAGTCAGGGGAAAAGAACGCGCGCAGACGCCGCAGCGCCGCCCGCAGAAATCGCAAAAGCATCCAGGTGACGATCCACATCAGCACCAGGACAAGCGTCAACACAATCGCGAAAACAAACGGATGCTGGGTCGCCAGCCAGACGGCCCCGACGACGAGGCCGTCTTCCACCAGGCTCATCGCGACATTGGAAAACGGCTCGGGCGAGGTATTGATGGCTGCACGGGTCGTCGTCTTGGCGGCCTGGCTGCTGGCCGCCAAGGTGCCGCCCATCAGCGCCGCCACCACCGCCATCGTGGCGTGGTCCGCGCCGAAAACACTGGCCGCCAGCGCCGCGCCCGCCGGAACACGGATCACACTGTTGACGAGATCCCACACCGAATCGAGCCCAGGGATCTTGTCGGCAAAAAATTCGACAAACAGCAGCACGCCGCTGACGATCAGCACAACCGGATGCTGCAACACGCCCAAGCCGGGAGGCAAATCCATCCAGCCGGCGTTGCCTGCAGCTCCCACAAGGAAAACCACTGCATAGAGCCGGAACCCGCTGGCCCAACCCAAGGCTGCGGCCAGCGCCAGCAGCCCGGTCAGATCCATCTGGCCGGCGACCTGCGCGATGGCGCCGGGTGCGGACGTGGTCGCGTCTTTCGGGACGGACAGGTGAATCCCCATGGTGTGCAACCATTGCACGATGGACATCCACAGCGGTTCCATACGGTGGCGGCTCGTGTCGGGCGGGTCAGCCGGCCAGCCAGTTCGGCGGGCGCTTGTTCAGAAACGACAACACGCCCTCGCGCCCTTCGGCACTGGCGCGGATGTCGGCGATGCGGCGCGCGGTCTCATCCCGCAGCGCGGCGTCGATCGGACGGCCGGCCACGTCGCGCACCAGCTGCTTGCAGGCCCGCACCGCCGCCGGACCATTGGCCACCAGCGTGGCGACCAGGGCGGCCACGCGGGCGTCGATCTCGTCCGGCGTGCACAGCTCGTGCACGAAACCCATGGCCTGACCCTGCGCGGCGCTGAAACGCTCGGCGGTGGTGAACCAGCGCCGGGCGGCCTGCTCGCCCATCGCCCGCACCACGTAGGGCGCGATGGTGGCGGGCAGCAGGCCCAGGCGCGCTTCCGAGAGGCAGAACGTCACGTTGTCCGACGCCACCAGCACGTCACACACCGAGGCCAGCCCCATGCCGCCGGCGTAGCAGTCGCCGTGGATGCGGCCGACGATGGGCACCGGGCACTGGTCCAACGTCCACAGCATCTCGGCCAGCTTGCCGGCGTCGGCGCGGTTTTCCTCCCAGCTGTAGTCGGCCATGGCGCGCATCCAGTTCAGGTCCGCGCCGGCACAAAAGGCCTTGCCATGGCCGGCCAGCACCACCACGCGCAGCTCGGTGTCCTGGTTCAGGCGGATGAAGGCCTCGGTCAGCGCGGCGATCACGCCGTCGTTGAACGCGTTGCGCACCTCGGGGCGGTTGAGCCAGACCTCGGCCACATGGGGCGAGGGACGGCGAATGTCGAGCACGGATTCACTCATGGTTGGCAACCTCAATAGCGTTTGGCAACTTCTTCCAGCATGACCTCGGTGGCGCCACCGCCGATGCCCAGCACCCGCGCATCGCGCCACAGGCGCTCGATGGCGGTTTCGCGGATGAAGCCCATGCCGCCATGGAACTGCTGGCAGGTCAACACCACCTCGTTGACCAGTTCGCCAGTCAGTGCCTTGAGCATGGACACGTCCTGCACGATGTCGTGGCCCTGGGTGACGCGCCAGGCGCACTGGTACATGAACGCCCTGGCGGCCCGCGTCTTCGCGTCCAGCATCGACAGGCGCTGGCGGATGGTCTGCTGGTTCCACAGCGGACCACCGAACGCCTGGCGCTGGCGCACGTAGTCCAGCGTCAACCGGATCGCCTGCGTGCAATGGCCCACGGCCATGGCCGCCAGCGCGATGCGCTCGGTCTGGAAGTTCTTCATCACCGAGTAGAAGCCCTTGCCCTCTTCGCCCAGCAGGTTGGCGGCTGGGACGCGCACGTTCTCGAACACCAGTTCCGCCGTGTCGGACGACAGCCAGCCGGTTTTTTTCAGCGCGCGGCCAACGGTGAAACCCGGCGTGCCTTTTTCGACGATGAACATCGACACCTCGCGCTTGCCCGGACCGGTCTTGGCGGCCACGAAGTACAGGTTGGCGTGCACGCCGTTGGTGATGAACATCTTGGTGCCGTTGAGCACCCAGTCATCGCCCTCGCGCCGGGCGGTGGTGCGGATGCCCGCCACGTCGGAGCCGGCGCCCGGCTCGGTGATGCCCACCGCGGTGATCAGCTCGCCAGCGGTCACGCCGGGCATGTATGTCGCCTTCTGCGCGGCATTGCCCGCGTGGTGCAGGTGGGGCCCGGCCATGTCGGTGTGCACCAGCACGGTGATGATGAAACCGGCAAAGGTGGACTGGCTCAGCGCCTCGGCAAAGACCAGGTTGGTCATCGCGTCGGCGCCGCCACCGCCGTAGGCCTCTTCGAACATCAGGCCCAGCAGACCGGCCTGGCCCATGCGGCGCAGCACATCCCGGGGCACGCAGCCGGCCTCTTCCCACGCAGCGCCGTGCGGCTCGACCTCGCGCTCGATGAAGCGCGCGACCTGCTCGCGCAGCAGTTCGTGCTCGGGGGTGATGTAGATGTTGTCCACGGCGGTCAGCGTGGTTTACATCCGGAACACGCCGAACTTCGGCTCGCCGATCGGCGCGTTCAGGCTGGCGCTCAGGCCCAGGGCCAGCACGCGGCGCGTGTCGGCCGGGTCGATCACACCGTCGTCCCACAACCGGGCGCTGGCGTAGTACGGGTGCGACTGGTGGGCAAACTGGTCCAGCAGCGGCTTCTTGAAGGCCGCTTCTTCCTCGGCGCTCCAGCTGCCGCCCTTGGCCTCGATGCCGTCGCGCTTGACGGTGGCCAGCACGCTGGCCGCCTGCTCACCGCCCATCACCGAAATGCGGGCGTTCGGCCACATCCACAGGAAGCGCGGCGAGTAGGCCCGGCCACACATGCCGTAGTTGCCGGCGCCGAAGCTGCCACCGATGATGATGGTGAACTTGGGCACGCTCGCGGTGGCCACGGCCGTGACCATCTTGGCGCCGTGGCGGGCGATGCCTTCGCTCTCGTACTTGCGCCCGACCATGAAGCCGGTAATGTTCTGCAGGAACACCAGCGGGATCTTGCGCTGGCAGCACAGTTCGATGAAGTGCGCGCCTTTCTGGGCCGACTCGGAGAACAGGATGCCGTTGTTGGCGATGATGCCCACGGGCATGCCTTCGATACGGGCAAAGCCACAGACCAGCGTGGTGCCAAAGCGCGCCTTGAACTCGTCCAGCTCGCTGCCGTCGACGATGCGGGCAATGATCTCGCGCACGTCGAAGGGCTTGCGGGCATCGACCGGAATGACGCCGTACAGCTCGCTGGCCGGGTAGCGCGGCGCGACCGGCTCATGGGTCGCAATCGGCGGCTGTTTGCGCCGGTTGAGGTTGCGGACGGCCTGGCGTGCCAGCGCCAGCGCATGCAGGTCGTTCTGCGCCAGGTGATCGGCCACACCCGAAAGACGGGTGTGCACGTCGCCCCCGCCGAGGTCTTCGGCACTGACCACCTCGCCGGTGGCCGCCTTCACCAGCGGCGGGCCGCCCAGGAAGATGGT
>ERZ761602.2324-NODE-2324-length-30188-cov-6.397704_pt1 | contig 30188 bp, 24 predicted proteins | sample MGYA00512165_ERZ761602 | MGnify/ENA primary metagenome ERZ761602 (study PRJEB28899, sample SAMN02445085) | bioreactor sludge metagenome | biome: EBPR sludge; isolation source: Thorneside wastewater treatment plant | place: Australia: Brisbane, Thorneside...
TCGAGCTGCTGCGTGAGGAGGTTCGGCAGGAGGGCCGCCTACAGGGCTTGCTGGAGGGCCGACAGGAAGGCCGCCAGGAAGGCCGTCTGGAAGGCCGTCTGGAAGGCCGTCTGGAAGGCCGTCTGGAAGGCCGTCTGGAGGGGCACGCCGAGGCGCTCGTGCACCTCTTGCGGAAGCGCGGCTTCGCGGTGGACGACGCGCTCGAGCAGAGGCTGCGCGCGACGACCGATGTCGCGGCGCTCGATCGCTGGCTCGAGCGTGTGCTCGACGCCCCCTCGCTCGACGAGGTGTTCGGCGACTGAGCCGCCTCGCGGGCCTTCGCCGTTGCGCCCGCATCGCCGGCGGCCGATGACGCATGCGCGATGATGGTCTCGAACCGCGGGAGCGTGCTGCGGCTCCTGTTCTGGCAGTGGCGCTACACCCTCTCCTACGCGCTCACCGGTGCGCTGGCGCCGCTCGTGCATCAGACGCTGGGCTGGCACTGGATGAAGCTGCCCATGGCGCCGCTCGCGATCCTCGGCTCGACGATCGGCATCTTCGTGAGCTTTCGCACCAACCAGGCCTACGCGCGCTGGTGGGAGGGCAGGCAGCTCTGGGGCCGCATGGTGAACGCCTCGCGGCACTTCGCGAACCAGGTCCTCTCGTACCTGCCGCGCGGTGAGGGCGGCGCGCCGAGCGGGCTGCAGCGCGAGCTCGTGATGAGGCACGTCGCCTACGTGCACGCGCTGCGCGTCGCGCTGCGCACGCAAGACGCGGCGAAGGACCCCGAGCTGTCGCGCACGATCGGCGGCGAGCTTGCGCTCCTCTCGCGCTCGAACCTCGGGCAGGCGCTCGTCGCCGTGCAGCAACGCGCGCTCGCCGGAGCGGCGGAGCGAGGCGAGCTCGACGGCCACAGGTTGCAGTCCCTCGACACGACGCTCGCCGAGCTGCTCGCGGTCCAAGGCGGCTGCGAGCGCATCAAGAAGACACCCATGCCGCGCGGCTACTCCTTCATCGCCGACAGGCTCGTGCTCTTCTTCTCGGTGCTCCTGCCCTTCGCGCTCGCGGCCGATCTCGGGTGGGTGATCGTGCCCATCAACCTGCTCCTCTGCCTCGCTTTCCAGCTCATCGGGGAGGCAGGGCGCGTGCTCGAGGACCCCTTCACGATGTACTGGAACGGCCTGCCGCTGTCGCAGCTCTCGACGATGATCGAGGTCAACCTGCGCGAGGAGCTCGGCGACGTGGAGCTGCCGAAGATCCCGACCGTGAACGCCGATGGAATCCTGATGTGAGGCGCCCGCGGGCCGCCCCCGCGCGCGCCGGCCTCAGCCGACGAGAGCCTGCACCGCTCGCCACGCGAGCCAGGCCGCGAGCACGAGCAAGAGCGCGCCCACGCCGCGCACGAAGGCGTCGAGCGTCTCGGTGCGGAAGCGGCTCTTGTGTCGGTGCAAGAGCCACGAGAGCACCGCGAACCAACCCGCGATGCCGAGCACCGCGCCGAGCGCGAACACGGGCGCGACGCGCGACTCCATCACGACGAGGCCGGTGGAGAAGAGCGTGGTGGTGGCGCCGCTCCAGGTGGCGATGAGGGTGGGGTTGAGCAGCGTGACCGTGAAGCCGAGCGCGAGGCTCTTCGCGGCCGTGTCGGCGTGGTCCTTCTCTTCGGTGCCCTGGGGGCTCCTGTAGCGCACGAAGACCACGCCGAGCGCGATCAGCATGCCGGCGGCGAGCGCGCGCGAGACGGGCTCGAGCCAGGCGTAGTCGGCGAGGTAGGTCGAGAAGCCCCAGAAGGCGAGGTAGGCATAACCACCCTCGGCGACGGCGCAGCCGAGCCCCACGAGCGCGCCGCTCGCCGCACGCCCGGTGAGGCCTCGGTGCAAGACGACGGCAGAGATCGGCCCTGCGACGGGGATCGACCCGAAGAAGCCGAAGAGCAAGCCGATGACGAGCGCGGCGATCATGGGCGCGGGCCCGCTCTACCACGACGCGCCTCGCGCGCCGCGCACTGGGCGCGCCCGCGGCGCTCTGCTATCCGCCCGAGCGACATGCGTGAGCTCATCGACAAGGCCAACGTCCTCCACGAGGCGCTGCCTTACATCCGGCGTTTCCACGGCACGACCTTCGTCATCAAGTACGGCGGACACGCGATGGTCGAGCCTCGCCTGCGCGACGGCTTCGCGCGCGACATCGCCCTGATGAAGTACGTCGGCCTGAACCCGGTCGTGGTGCACGGCGGCGGCCCGCAGATCGATCAGACGCTCGCGACGATGGGCGTGGTCTCGGAGCGCATCGACGGCCTGCGCGTGACCGACGACAAGACCATGGACGTCGTCGAGATGGTGCTCGGCGGCGCCGTGAACCAGGAGATCGTGTCGCTCATCTGCAACCACGGCGGGCGCGCGGTCGGCCTCAGCGGCAAAGACGACGCCTTCCTCCAGGCGAAGAAGGTCGCCCAGATGAAGACCAAGAAGGGCGCGCTGGTCGACCCGGGGCGCGTCGGCGAGATCACCGAGGTGAAGACGGCGATCCTGCAGCAGCTCATGAAGGGCGGCTTCGTGCCGGTCATCGCGCCGGTCGCGGTCGACGCCGAGGGGCGCGCGCTCAACATCAACGCCGACTTCGTCGCGAGCAAGGTCGCGGCGGCGCTCGAGGCCGAGAAGCTCGTCTTGATGACCGACATCGAGGGTGTGCGTGGGGCCGACGGCGCGATCGTGTCGTCGCTCGACCGCGCGGGTGTGCAGCGCCTCGTCGACGAGGGCGTGATCGCCGGCGGCATGATCCCGAAGGTGCGCTGCGCGCTCGAGGCGCTCGAGGGAGGCGTGAAGAAGGTGCACGTCATCGACGGGCGCATGGAGCACGCCGCGCTGCTCGAGATCTTCACCGACCAGGGCATCGGAACGGAAATCGTGAGCTGAGCGTTGGTGGCCTCGTGATCGCGCTCGCCTTCGCGGCTTCGCTCTCGGTGCTCGGTCCCGCGCCCACGCAGGGCGCGGCGATCGCACCCGCGGCGCGCGCGGCGCTGGGCGCGAGCCAGGGGCTGCGCAGCTGCCCGGAGGGCACGACGCTCATCGGCTCGCAGAGCTGCGTCGACACCTACGAGGCGCACCTCGTGCACGCGCCCGAGGGCGGCGCCGAGGTGGCGCACCCCGCCTGGGAGCGCCCACGCGAAGGCGAGCGCTACCTCGCGCGCAGCGCGGCGGGTGTGCTGCCCCAGGGTTACATCAGCCGCGTCGAGGCCCAGGCGGCCTGCCGCGCGGCCGGCAAACGCCTCTGCTCGATGAAGGAGTGGCAGCGAGGCTGTCGATTCAAGGGCTGGGGGCGCTGGCCCTACGGCGGCGAAGGCAAACGCGGCGTCTGCAATACGGGCAAGAAGCACCTGCTCACCGAGCTCTTCGGCAAACCGCGCGGCGGCATGCGCTACGAGGAGCACTTCAACAGCCCCGAGCTCGCCAAGACGCCCGGCTACCTCGCGCTGAGCGGCGCGCACCCCGAGTGCAAGACCGAGCTCGGCGTTCACGACATGGTCGGCAACCTGCACGAGTGGGTGAGCGACACCGTCGACGACGCTTTCGTCGAGCGCCTCGCGGCCGAGCCGGTCGAGCGCCGCAAGCAGCCCTGGCGCGTTGGCAACGGCGTCTTCATGGGCGGCTTCTACAGCACGACGAGCGAGCACGGCCCGGGCTGCGACTTCGTCACCTTCGCGCACGAGCCCGCGTACCACGACTACTCGACCGGCTTCCGCTGCTGCGCCGATCCGGTGCGCGCGACCTTGCCGACGACCAAGCTCGGCAAGTCGAAGCCGCGGCGCTGAGAGGCGCTGGCCTGCGCGCTCAGTAATGCGGAGGCCGCTCGAGGCCGGGGTCGGGGCCGAGCAGGCGCTCCTCGAGCTCCTTCACGCGCGCCTCGAGGCGCTCGATCGTGACGCGTTGCTCGTACATCACGTCGCTCAGCTCCTGGTGCAGCTTCTCGAGGTGGGCGTAGCGGATCTCGAGCTCGACGAGGCGTCGTTCCATGGTGGGGCTCTCAGGGTTGTCGGCCGGGAGGCGGCCTCAGCGAGGGAGGCGCGAGCGAGGTGCGCCCGCCGCCCTTGGCGTGACCATAGTGGAAGCGCAGCGCAGGGAGCAGGCGCCGGCGCCAGCAGGCCTCGCTGTGCGTGCCCTTCGGGTCGGCGCGGAAGGCGAGCTCCTCGATGCCGGCTTCGCCGAGCGCCGCCGCGAGCTGCTCGGCGGAGCGCAGGAGCTTGCCGCCGGCCTCGCGAGCGCCCGCGTCGAGGTAGATGCGCGAGCGGCGCGGCAGCTTGTGGCTCTTCACCCACGCGAGCAGGCCGTGGTTGCCGACGAAGAGCGAGGGCGACATCGAGAGCGCGCCGCCGAAGGCCTCCGGGTGGCGGAGCGCGGCGTAGAGCGACGCGAGGCCGCCCATCGAGGATCCGCCGATCACGATGCGTGAGGGGTCGCGTGTGAGCGACAAACGCTGGCTGAGCTCCGGCAGGAGGAAGCCCAGCATCCAAGCGAGCAAGGCGTCGAGCGACCCTCGGTGGCCCTGGAAGGGGAAGGGCGAGAGCTCGTCGAGGCGGTGCTTCTCGCCGTGCTCGATGCCGACGATCACCGGCGGCACGACGCGCCTGCTGAGGCGCTCGACCTCCTCGTGCGCGTGCCAGCCTCCCGCGTAGCTCGAGGCGTCGTCGAAGACGTTCTGCCCGTCGAAGAGGTAGAGCACCGGGCGATCACGCGCCGGCGCCCAGCTTGGCACGTAGACGCGCACGTGCCTCGCGACGTTCGGCAGCCCCGCGCGCGCGTAGGGCCCGAGCCTCAGGATCGTGCTCACGCTCGCGCTCCTAAGCCCGAGGCCCCCGGGGCGGCAAGCTCGCTCGCCACCCACGCGGGGGCTCGCTCGGCGACGGCGCGCGCTGCCTCGCCGGAGCGAGACGTGCTACGCCCGCGCGCATGCGCTCACTGCTCCCGGCCCTCGCCGCGCTCTCCTCCTTCGCCCTCGGCTGCAACGGCTCGACGCCGCCCACGCCGCTGCCCGAGGCGCCCGCGGCGAGCGAGGCCGCGGCGCCCACCGGCGCGCCCGTAGCGACGGGCACCGTGCCTGCCGAGCCGAGCACGCCCGAACCCACGCCGCTCGACGAGGTCGCGCGCTCGAACCAGCTCGCGGCGCGTATGCACCGGGCGATCGTCGCGAAGGACCAGGGCAACGTCTTCACCTCGCCGACCAGCCTGCGTCTCGCGCTCGGCATGGTCTACGTGGGCGCCGAGGGCGAGACCGCGAAGCAGATCGCGAGCGCGCTCTCGCTGAGCGAGCCCGCGAGCGCCACCGCCGACGCCGCGAAGAGCGAGCGCGACGCCTGGGCCGGACTCGCGAGCCCGGCGGTGGAGCTGAGCGTCGCGAACCGCCTCTGGGGTGACAAAGCCACCAAGCTCGAGCCGGGTTTCCTCGGGCTCGTCGGTCGAGGCTGGGGCGCGCCGCTCGAGCCGGTCGACTTCCAGGGCGCGCAGGAGCCCTCACGCAAGGCGATCAACGCTTGGGTCTCCAAGGAGACGAAGGATCGCATCCCGGAGCTCCTGCCCCAGGGTGCGATCACACCGCTCACCCGACTCGTCGTCACCAACGCCGTCTACTTCAAGGGCAAGTGGCAGACGCCCTTCGACAAGGCGCTCACCACGCCGCGCGACTTCGCGGCCAAGGCGGGCGCGAAGAAGGTGCCCTTCATGCACCAGACGGGCGGCTTCGCCTACGCCGAGGAGAGCGACGCGCGCCTCGTGTCGATCCCCTACGGGCCGAAGGGCGAGGTCTCGATGGTGATCGTGCTGCCCAAGGCCGTCGACGGGCTCGCGGGGATCGAAGCGAGGCTCTCGTCGACGAGCTTCGAGGCCTGGTCGAAGGCGCTCTCGGAGGGCAGTCAGCGCCTCGAGCTCGCGCTGCCGAAGCTCGAGATGCGCTGGGGAGGCTCCGTGCGCCCGATGCTCGAGGCGCTCGGCATGAAGAAGGCATTCACTGACGCGGCCGAGCTCGAGGGCATCCAGAAGAAGGGCGAATTGAAAGTCACCGACGTCTTCCACAAGACCTTCGTCGCCATCGACGAGGTCGGCACCGAGGCGGCGGCGTCGACCGGCGTCGTGATCGGCACCCGCTCGATGCCCGCGCCGCCCACGCCCTTCGTGGTCGACCGGCCCTTCCTCTTCTACCTGCGCGACACCCAGAAGGGCCGCGTGCTCTTCCTCGGCCGCGTGGTCGACCCGACGGCGAAGTGATGCGCGCGCGGTCGTTCTTCGCCGGGCTCGCGGCCGCGTCTCTCTCTGCGTGGGCGAGCGCCGCGCACGCCGAGCCCGTCGTCTCCATCGAGCCTCGGCTCGATTTTGCGATCCCCGACGATCCTCGCCCTGGCCCCGGGCTCGCCGTGGGCGCGGGCTACTCGGCCGAGCTCTACCCGCTCTTGATCATGCCCGAGCTCGTGCTCTCGGGTTCGGTACACCCGGGCGACGCGAGCTTCGGCCAGCTCCGAGCCACGGCGGGCCTGCGCGCGGGTGTCACGGCCGCGCTCGAGCCTTCGATCTACGTGCACGGTGGTTATGGGCTGCTCGCTGGGCTCGGCGACGCGAGTCACGGCTTCGCCTTCGACGCCGGGCTCGCGCTCGACAAACGCCTCGAGCGTGGGCTCACGCTCGGCGGCGCGCTCGGCTATCAGGGCCATCACGGCGCGGCGACGCTGCACGGGCTCGTCGCGGCCATGCGCATCGGCTTCTGGCTCTGAGCCGGCGAGCGCGAGCCGCGTTCCCTGCGTGCTTGACGCCACCATCGACGACGCGCTCTGGCCCGAGGTCGTCGCGCGTCGGCGAGGGCTTCCGTCGGGGCGGGCCCGAACGCTCGATCGAGCTCCGCGAGGTAGGCGCCGAGCGGCTCGCGCTCGATCTCGCGCGCGATGGCTCGGGTGACGAAGCCCGACACGCCGCGCGCCGAGGGGAGGGTCGACCGCTGCGCTCCAGCGGGTCATACCCTGGGTATGAAGACGGACATCTCCCTTCCCGACGAGGTCTTCGAGGGTGCGGAGCTGCTCGCCAAGCGGCTGAAGATGTCGCGCAGCGAGCTCTACGCACGCGCCGTCGCGGAGTTCATCTCGCGCTACTCGCCCGATGAGGTCACCGAGTCCTTCGACAAGGTCTGTGCAGAGCTCGGCCCGGAGCGCGACCCAGCCTTGCGGCGTGCGGCGCGGCGAGTCCTGGAGCGCTCGGAGTGGTGAGCCAGGGCGAAGTCTGGTGGGCCGAGCTCGGCGAGCCGGCCGGCTCCGAGCCAGGGTTTCGCAGGCCCGTGCTCGACGAGCGCGTCGGCAAGCTGCCGCGCGCGCGCACCGAGGCGGTGTTGGCGGGCGTCGACGTGGTGCTCGGCCGCAGGCCCGCCTGACCGGCTCTCCTCGCCTCAGTCCACCGCCGCGCGCCCGCGCTCGCTCGCGAAGAGCTCGCTCGACCAGCGCTCGCCGAGGCCGAGCCTCGTCGCCGTGGCATCGAGCGCAGCGCGCAGCGCCTCGCGTGCGAGGCTCGTCTCGCGCAGCACGGCGCGCGCTTCGCTCGTCGCTTCGCGCTTTTCGGCCTCCGCCACGGGCACGGCCGCGCGCGCCAATTCGTAGTCCTCGACGCCGAGCCCGTGCTCGAGCTCGCCCCGCGCACCGGCGGCGAGGTTGCGCATCGAGGCCTCGAGCCTGCGATCGCAATGGCGCAGGCGCTCGGCGGCGACGCGCACCTGGGCGCTCGCCTCGAGCAGGCGCGCGCGGCACTCGCCGAGGCGCTTCGGCCAGGCCTCGGCGAGCTCGGCGAGCTCGCGCGCGTCCGGGTCGGCGCGCAGGTTCGCGAGCGTGGCGCGCGCCTCGAGCTCGCGCTCGCGCAGCGCGGCGAGCACGTCGACGCCGCGCGGGCGCCTGGCCCACGCCGCTCGGAGGAGCGCGTGCCGGCAAGCGCCCAGCGCCGCGGGGCGCGTCGAGGCGCGGCCGAGCGCGGGGCCCTCGACCCAGCGCGCGCCGACGGCTGCGGCTTCGACCATTTCGTCGAAGCTCTGTACGCCTCGCAGACAGAGCTCCGCGCCGCGGTGCTCCGCGGCGGTCGCGAGCGCCACGAGCAGCTCGCGCTCCTGCGCCGCTTCGGCGCCGACGAGACCACGCGGCACCTGGCTGAGCAGCGCGTAGGGGCGCAGCGCCGAGGTCGCGAGCGCGGTCGCCAAGCTGCGTGCGTCGCCCGAGAGCACGAGGCGCAGGCCGACGCGCCGCGCGGCGTCTCCGAGCGCCCGCAGCGCCGAGGCCGCGAAGCCTCTGTGCACGGGCGCGATCCAGGCGACACGCGAACCTCGCACACCCGCGCGCTCCATCGCGACGAGCGCGCGCTCCACGCTCGTCTCCGGCGCCGCGAGCGCGCCCGGGCCGAGCGTGAGCAGGCAAGGGTGAGGGCCTACGCGCGCCGCGCGACCGAGCGCCTCGGCCTGATCGTCGAGCCCAGGCGCGTCGGCGTCGAGCGAGGCCGAGAGCTGCGCCGCGATGCGCGCCTCGGCGAGGTCTGCGATGGGCGAGAAGCGCGGCTCGGACGGCGGCTTCGCGAGGGCCACGGAGCCGCCGGAGCGGTGACTGCGAGAGAGCTTCGTCGTGAGCAGGTCGGCGGCGAGGAACGACATGCGCGGCATGGAACCCGCCCGAGGTGTCGAGCGCGGCGCCGCTCTGTGAGATCCACGTGACGTTGAAACGCGGTGCGCAGCGGGACAGCCGGAACCGAAACCGGAACCGGACCCGGAACCGAACGCCGCCGCCGTCGTCTACGATCCCCGCATGCCTCCGCGCCTCCCGCTCGCCGTCTCGCTTGCCGCGCTCCTCTGCTCGGCGTCGCTCCTCGCCTGCGCCGGCGGCGCGGTGGCCGACCTCGCCCCCACCCCGAGCGCCTCCGCCACGAGCGCCTCGAGCGCCGCGCCCTCGAGCCCCGTCGCGAGCGCCGCAGCGCCTGCCTCCACGCCGCCCTCCTCGCCCGAGCGCCAGCGCTGCGGCGAGCTCTGGTGCCGTTTCTACCCCACCGCCGAGGCGGCCTTCATGGCCGTCGTCGACGAGCGTGCGCCGCGCGTGCTCGCGCTCGGTGAGGCGCACCCGCAGAAGGGCACCGAGCACGTCGCCTCGACGGCCAAACGTTTCACCGAGCAGCTCTTGCCCAAGCTCGCCGGCCGCGCGAGCGCGCTCGTGCTCGAGCTGTGGATCCCCGATCCGAAGTGCAGCAAGGAGCAGGTCGCCGGCGTGCAGGAGAAGGCCGCCGAGGTCACCAAGACGCAGACGGCGACCACCAAGAGCGACTACGTCTTGCTCGGCGAGGCCTGCCGCAAGCTCGAGATCGTGCCCTTCCCGCTGCGCCCGAGCTGCGACGAATACGACTCGGTGAAGAAGGCCGGCGACGACGCCGTCTTCGTGATGCTCGATCTGGTCACGAAGCACATGGGCCGACGCGCGCTCTCGCTCGTCGACGAGGCCGCCACCAAGAGCCCGGGCAAGATCGTCATCACCTACGGAGGCGCGATGCACAACGACGTCGCACCCAAAGCAGGGCGCGAGCAGTACAGCTTCGCGGCGGAGCTCTCCAAGCGCACCGACGGGCGCTACGTGGAGCTCGACCTCATCGTGCCCGAGTACGTCAAGGACACCGAGGCCTGGCGCTCCTTGCCCTGGTACGCGGCCTACGACCGCGAGGCGCACGCCGAACGCAACGTGCTCATCGAGCTCGGCCCGAACGCCTACGCCCTCGTCTTCGCGCGCACACCCCCGCCCGGCCCGCGTTGAGCGGGGCCGCCCCGGCAGTTGACGCGCTGCGCCCCTTCGACCAACCCTCCGGCCGTCCGACGCATGGCGTCGGCGAGGCGCCGCGCTTCGCGGCTCGCACGGAGGAATTCGGAATGCTGAAGACCCAGAGGTCGCTTGGACTGGTGCTCGTGGCAGCGGGTGCGCTCGCCGTGGGCTGTGGTGACAAGGCCGCTACGACCAGCGCGAGCGCCGAGCCCGCCAAGAGCGCCGCCGCCGCCGGTGGCAGCGCGAAGCCCGCCGCCGACGCCCCCAAGGCCGCCGCCGTCGCCGCCCCCGCCGCGGGCGACTCGCTCAAGTACATGCCGAAGGACTGCGCCTCGGGCCGCGTCTACCTCGGCGCGAAGAAGCTGCTCGCCAACGTCGGCGACGCCACCGGCCTGCAGACCAAGATCCTCGAGCAGCTCGCCAAGAGCGACAAGGAAGACGACAAGAAGGCCACCGAGGTGCTCGCGGTCTTCAAGGAGGGCGGCATCGATCCGGTGAGCGCTCTGCAGGAGATGGCCGTCTGCGCGAACACCGGCAACAAGGTCGTCGTCGCGATCAGCATGGACATGGGCAAGGTCGAGAAGCCGGCCGATCTCTTCGCCAAGGCGATGGAGAAGGGCAGCGGCAAGGCCCCGACCAAGGAGGAGGTCGACGGCGTCACCTACCTCACGAACGAGAAGGGCAACGTCATGGGCTTCCCCGGCGGAGGCATCGTGCTCATGGCCGACGACAAGGCCTCGGTCACGGCCATCGCCAAGGGCGCGCCCGGCGCGGCCGACTTCGCCGACGCCTCGAGCCACCTCATCTGGGCGAAGATCACCGAGGGCGGCCAGAACGTCGACTTCGGCCTCAAGGAGTCCGGTGACAACCTCGAGCTCAAGGTGGTCGCGGCGATGAGCGGCCCGCAGGGCGACGCCCTGAAGAAGGATCCGGCCGGCACCATCAAGCAGATGGAGAGCATGGCCACCTCGATGCTGCCCAAGCTCGAGTCGGGCCCGCTCAAGGCCGTCGTGCCGGCGATCAAGAACGCGAAGTTCGCCGCCGAGGGCGACAAGCTCTCCGTCACGTCGAGCTTCCCGAAGGCCTCGCTGCAGGAGCTCATCAAGTCGGTGAGCGAGACCTCGATGCAGGATCTCTCGCGCGCGCTCTGAGCCGCGTCTGATCCGCGCGGGCTTGTCGCGATCGCGCGACGACCCCACACCCCGAGGCGCCCCTCCGATCCGGACGGGGCGCCTTGCTCATTTCTCCGGGCTCATCTCCGCCCTGCCACCTCGGCCCTGCCACCTCGGCCCTCCGCTCACCGACCCCCATGCGCACCCTCGTCTGGTTCCGCGGCAAGGATCTGCGCGTCGCGGATCACGCGCCGCTCGCCTCGGCCCTCGCGACGGGCGAGTTCGTGCCGCTCTTCGTGCTCGATACGCACTTCTTCGCGCCGGAGCGGGCGCGTGAGCTGCCGAACCGCATCCAGTTCCTGCTCGACTCGCTCAGCTCGCTCGCGCAGAACCTCGAGCACGCTGGCTCCCGGCTGGTGGTCGTGCGTGGCCGCAGCGTCGAGCTCGTCCCGAGGATCGCAGCCTCGCTCGGCGCCGAGCGCGTCGTCGCGCAGCGCTGGTCGGAGCCCTTCGCGCGCCTGCGCGACCAGCGCATCGCCGAGGCGCTCGATCGCGCGCAGATCCGCTTCGAGCTCTTCGAGGGCGAGACCCTGATCGCCCCGGGCACGGTGCGCACCGGGCAAGGGGGCGTCTTCAGCGTGTTCACGCCCTTCGCACGCGCCGTCGACAAGCTGTTGCCCGAGCTCGGCGAGCCCTTGCGGGCCCCGAAGAAGCTGCCCGCGCTGCCCGCCTCGCTCGGACTCGACGAGGTGCCGATCCCTTCGATGGCCGAGCTCGGCCTCGAGGAGAACCCGCTCGTCTTGCGCGGCGGTGAGCGGGCCGCGCGCGCGCGCCTCGAGGCCTTCGTGAAGGGCCCGCTCTCGAGCTACGCGAGCGACCGCGATCGCATGGACGTCGAGGGCACGAGCCGCCTCTCGGCCGACCTCAAGTTCGGCACGCTCAGCATCCGCGCGGCCTACCTGCGCGCGAAGTCCGCCGAGGCACGCGGCGAGGCGCCGCCCGAGCAAGTGCAGAAGTTCACGAGCGAGCTCTTGTGGCGCGAGTTCGCCTACCACACCCTCTTCGATCGCCCCGAGCTGCTCGAGCGCCCCTTCCGCCGCGCCTTCGAGGGCTTCCCCTGGCGCGACGACGAAGCAGGCTGGATGGCCTGGGTGGAGGGCAAGACGGGCTACCCCGTGGTCGACGCGGCCGCGAGGCAGCTACTCGCCGAGGGCTACGTGCACAACCGCGCGCGCATGATCGCGGCGAGCTTCCTCACGAAGCACCTCATGATCGATTTCCGCCGCGGCGAGGCGCACTACATGCGGCACCTGGTCGATGGTGATTGGGCGTCCAACGATCTGGGCTGGCAGTGGTCGGCCGGCTCGGGCTGCGACGCCCAGCCCTACTTCCGCATCTTCAACCCCATCTCGCAGGGCGAGCGCTTCGACCCCGAGGGAGGCTACGTGCGCCGCTGGGTGCCCGAGCTGGCGAAGCTGCCCGCGAAGTGGATCCACCAGCCCTTCGAGGCGCCCGCCCAGGTGCTCGCCCAGGCCGGCGTGAAGCTCGGCGTCGACTACCCGAGGCCGATCGTCGTGCTCGGCGAGGGCCGCGACCGCTTCCTCGCGGCGGCGAAGGCGCACTTCGGCTCCGACAAGCCGCCCGAGCCCTGAACGGTGGGTTCGCGGCCCGCCCGGCCCGAAGCCCAGCCTCAGATCGTGACGACGGCGCTGCCCCAGGACACACCCGCGCCGAGCGCGCAGAACAGCACACGATCGCCCGGCGTCACGGTGCCGTTGCGGATGCTCTCGTCGAGCAGGATCGGGATGCTCGCGCTCGAGGTGTTGCCGACCGACTCGATGTTGCCGAGCACCTTCTCGCGCACGATGCCGAGGCGGCTCACCGCCTGGTCGATGATGCGCAGGTTCGCCTGGTGCGGGCAGATCCAGTCGAGGTCGTCGCCCGTCCAGCCGAGGTCGTCGAGCGCGGCCTGGCTCGAGTCGCGCAGGTTCTTCACGGCGATGCGGAAGATGTCCTGCCCGCGCATGTGCACCTTGTTGCGCTTGTTCTCGAGGCCCTCGACGCTCATCGGCTCGATGCTGCCGCCGCCCGGGATCATGAGCGACTGCACCATCGTGCCGTCGGTGTGGATGCGCGTCGCGTGCACGCCGCGCGGCCTGCCGCGCACCTCGGCGCCGCCCGCCGGGCCGAGCACCACCGCGCCGGCGCCGTCGCCGAAGAGCACGCAGGTGCTGCGGTCGGTCCAGTCGACGACACGCGAGAGCAGCTCCACACCGACGATGAGCACGTAGCGCGCGGCGCCCGTGCGGATGCACTGATCGGCGAGGTGCAGGCCGAAGATGAAGCCCGCGCAGGCGGCCGAGAGATCGAAGGCCGGGCAGGGGCCCGCGCCGATCTTCTGCTGCACGGTCGCGGCGGTGGCGGGCATCGGCATGTCGGGCGTCACCGTGCCGACGATGATCATGTCGAGCTGCTTCGCGTCGAGCCCGGCCGCCTCGAGCGCGCGCTTCGCGGCGCCGGCCGCCATGTCGCTCGTGTACACGCCGTCGGGGGCGATGTGGCGCTGCCGGATCCCCGTGCGCTCGGTGATCCAGGTGTCGGAGGTGTCGACGATCTTCTCGAGATCAGCGTTGGTGCGCACGATCTCGGGGAGATAGTGGCCGGTTCCGAGGAACCGGGACCCAGGGTATCGCTGCATCACGGCCGCCCGCATAACGCGGTGCGACGTGGGGCGCGAGGATCAATCCATGACGTGACCAAACGGTCCTTTGTTCGTCGAAACGCTGACTGGTTGGTGCAGCAACTGAGCGAGGGGCGCGGGGACTCAGGGCCCGTGCGCAGAGAGGCGATCCACCAGGTGCTCCACGCTCGGCGCGCGCAGGTCGAGCAGCCGCTGGGGGTAGAGCCCGCCGACCGTGAGCGCGAGCACGATGGCGCCGAGCGCGAGCGACTCGCGCGGCAAGAGGTCGCGCAGCACGTGGCCGGTCCCTGCGCCCTTGCGCTCGGGGCCCAGGAAGATCGTGAAGTAGGCGCGCAGCAGCACGACGCCCGAGAGCACGGTGACGACGAGCATCGCCGTCGCGAGCACGACGTGGCCGTGGAGCAGGCCGTGCAGGAGCAGATCCTCCGCCACGTAGCCGAGCGTGCCCGGCACGCCGATGGCGAAGATCGAGAGCAGGAAGAAGCTCGCCGCCATGCGCGGGAAGCGCGCCACGAGCCCACCGAGCTCGCGCAGGTCGGTCGTTCCGAAGCGCGCCTCGATCGACTTGGCGACGATCAGGAGGCCTGTGGCGCCGAGGCCGGTGCTCAGCATCGTGAGCATCGCGCCGTGCAAGGCCTCGACGTTCTCCCCCGCGAGGCCGACGACCACGAGCCCGAGCTGGCTCGTGAGCACGAAGCCGAGCGCACGCAGCAGGCTCGTCTGCCCGAGCGCCAGGAAGGCCGCGTAGAGGGCGCTGAGGAGCGCGAGCGCGGCGAAGAGCGGCAGGCCACGCGTCGCAGCCTCCGGTGCGAGAGGCAGCGCCACGCGCAGCACGAGGAAGGCGCCGAGGTGCGTGCCGATGGTCATCGCCGACACGCCGAGCGGCCCTCGCTCGACGAGCACCGGCAGCCAGGAGTGGAGCGGGAACACGGCCTTGCGAGCGATGACGGCGATGACGACCGCCGCGAAGACGGCCGCTTGGTGCGCATGCGCGAGCGGAGGCAGGCGTGGCCCCAGCTCGAAGAGCCACGCCGCGCCCGCGCCAGCGCGCGCGACGCCGACGAGCGCCACGGTGGCGATCATCGGGATCGCGCCGAGCACGAGGAAGATGTCGTAGACGCGTGAGGCTCGGCAGCTCGGCCGCTCACGCGAGCGCCGCCTGAGATCGAGCGAGCCGGGCACGAGGCTCGCGACCCAGAACAGCGCGAGCTGGAGCAGATCGAAGGACGCCATCACGCCGAGGATGCCGCTCAGCGTGAGCAGCAGGGTGACGATGGCCTCCCGGTCGAGCTCGTGGCGCGGCCCGGCGATGAGCACGATGCTCGCGATCGCGGAGGCGAGCGGCAAGAAGGGCGCGCCGAGGGCGTCGACCCCGAAGCTCCAGCGCGCGCCCGGCAGCGCGAGGGCCTCGCTCGTCCAGTGCAGGCCCTCTTCCGGGTGGGCCCCGACGGCCAGGGCGAGCATGCCGCTCAGGAGCAGCGTCGCGAGCACGCTCGCGTTCGCGATGGCGCGACCGAGCTTGGGTCTCTGCACGAGGCGCACGAGCAGCGCCGCGGCGCTCGGGGTGAAGACGACGAGGAGCAAGAGAGAGGGCGACATCAGGGGTGCTCCTCGAGGGGGCGAGCGCGCTCGGGCTTCGGCTTCGTGTGCCGCGCCTCGGGCTCCGCCGGCGCCGCGCAGGCCTCGGCGGCCTGACCGGCGAGCTTGTGCTCCCAGCGGCGCTCGAAGGCGTCGAGCGCGCGCGAGGCCGCGAGCACGGGGCCGACGACGAAGCGGTTCAGAGCGTCGTCGACGTGGAAGCCGTGCAGCGCGCGCGCGTAGAGCTTGGAGAGGCTCTGCTCCGAGAGCGCGAGCGCGATCCACGAGGGGCGCAGCCCCGGGGTGGAGGCGATGGCGGCCCGGATGCTCCGTGCGTCGTGCAGCGCGGAGGGCGTGCGCAAGAGCTGCCACAGGCGCAGCACCGCGTGGGCCGCCATGTGGAAGAGCGCCCAGCGGTAGAAGCCGAGCCCGATCGCCACGAGCATGAGGCCGACCTGCGTGATCGTGGCGTAGGCCATCGCGCTCTTCGCGTCGCTGCGCGTACGCCCCGAGGCCGTGGCCCAGACCGCCGAGACGCCGCCCACGAGGGTCACGAGCGTCGAAGCGACGGGGGAGATCGCGAGCAGCGGTGCGGCGCGCAGGAGCAGATACACGCCGGCGTGCACCGAGAGCGCGCCGTAGAAGAGCGCGCTCGAGGGCGTGGGGCCCTCCATCGCCCGCGGCAGCCAGCCGCCGAGCGGGAACTGCGCCGACTTGCCGATCACCGACACGAGCAATACGAGCAGCACCGCCGTCGCGGCGCCCTCGGAGAGGTGGGCCGAGTCGACGGGCCAGCGGCCGGTGCCGAAGGCGTCGGTGAACTCGGAGGTGCCGCTCAGCTCGTGCAGCAGGATGCCCGCGACCAAGAGGCCGATGTCGGAGACGCGGTAGCTCACCATCGCGCGCACCGCGCCTCGCACCGGCCCGGGGCGCTCACGGAAGAAGGCGATGAGCAGGATCGAGGAGATGCCGACGATCTCCCAGCCGACGAAGAGCAGGTCGAAGCTGCCGGCGAGCACGAGCAGGTGCATGCCGACCGTGAAGGCCGACAGCAGCACGAAGTAGCGGTGGTAGCCCGGATCGCGGTGGAGGTAGTGGACCGAGAAGCGGGCCACGAAGCTCACGATGAGCCCCGTGATGAGCAGCATCGTGAGCGAGAGCATGTCGACGAGCAGGCCGAGCTCGTAGGCGTAGCCTCGCACCTCGAAGAGCCGCCCGACGTGCAGCGGGATCGGCGTGGCCCCGGCGATCCACCACGCGCCCGCGAGCGCGAAGCTGAGCAAGAGCGCGACGCCCGAGCCCCACTCGACGAGCCGCGCCGTCACGCGTTCGCTGGGCGGCCTGCCGAGCACCAGCAGCGTACCGAGCAGCGCGCCCGACAGCGCAGGCCCGAGCGTGATCGTCGCGACGAGCGCGGTGACGATCTGCTGCAAGAGGTGGGGATCGAGCGGGCTCACGCGGCCTCCTCCTGTCGGGTCCCGAGCAGCGCGGGCCCGAGCGGCGCTTGCCGCCATACCAGTCGACGCTGCGAGCGCGCTCGGCGATGGGAGCGCGCCCCAGCTCGACGGGCACGAAGGCGCCATCGACGAGCTCGAGGAAGTGCCTCGTCTCCGGGTCGACGCTCACGAGCCTGACCCAGCCGCCGAGCGCGAGCTCCGCCACCTCGGGCTCGCGTGCGGCGACGGCGAGCAGCGCCTCCGGGCTCGCTTCGACGAGGCACAAGAGCCGCACCGGCTCGTGGATCTCGACCATCTGCGTGGGCAGTCCCGTGCGCAGATCGCCCGAGGTGCCCTCCATCACGCCGAGCAGCGCGGCCACGTTGTGAGGCAGCTTCGTGCCGGCGCCGAAGCGCTGTGGATCGACGCGCGAGAAGTAGTACTCGAGGTTGATGCCCGCACCCACGGGCATCACGGCGCGAAGGATGCGCCCGAGCAGCACGAGCTCGTCGTCGTGCGTGGGGTCGTAGGAGATGAGGAAGGCCCGCCGGTCGAGGAAGAGCCCACGCGTGAGCGCGCGCCTCCCGACGACCGCCACCGCGTTCGTCGCGTGCCCGAGCTCGGGCCGGGCCTGGCTGAGGTCGACCGCGCGCGTCTCCACGTGTCTGAGCGCGTGGCTCGGATCCGCGCGCAGATCGGCGTGCTCGAAGCGCCGACAGCGCTCGTGCGCGGAGCCCTCGCGCGCGCGGTCGAGGGCACGCTCGAGCTCGGCGAGGCGCTCGTGGTGCGAGGCGGGCACGCGCTCGCGATCGTAGAGCGTCACCGCGTCGTTCGTGGTGTCGTGCAGCCCCCCGAGGAACCAGGTGCATTGGTCGATCTCGATGCCTCGCTTCGAGAGCGCGGCGCGCACCCGCGGATCGTTCGCCATGTGCGCGAAGGCGCGCGCGTTGGGCCCGCCGTTCGAGCCGCCGCAGGCGCCGCATTCGTAGGCCGAGTGGTGGGGGTTGTTGACGGTGCTCGCGCCGTGACCGAGCAGCGTCACGAGCGGGGCGAAGCCCGAGACGAGGCCGATGTTGCGCAGGAGCGCCTCGACGCGGTCGACCTGCTCCTCGAGCGTGAAGCCCAGAGGCAGGCCCGACGCCTCGTGCGCTTCGTCGGCGCGCTCGAGCCCGAGCTCGGTGTCGACGCCGGGCACCAGCGTCGACGCGAGCCAGCGCAGCGCACGCGTCGCGAGGCGCGGCGAGGCGAGCTGCAGCGCGAGCGGCAAGAGCGCGAAGAGCCCGAGCAGCGAGGTCACGAGCACACCGCGGAAGAAGGAGCGAGAGCCGTCGGTCAGCTCGTGGGCGACGAGCGCGAGCAGCGCGCGTCGGCGTCGGCGCTCCTCGGCGCGGGCTTCCATGCCCGACGCTGGCTGCTCGTGGATCGCGTGACCTGCCTTCACGGCGATCGGGCAGAGATCGCGGCTCGAGGGATCGTCGAGCGAGGTGTAGCGCATCGCCACCCCGAAGAAGCCCGCGGCGCCGAAGGTCTCGTAGGCCGGGTCTTGCTCCTCCAGGTGGCGGCGGAAGGCCTCCTCGCGATCGTCGATGCAGAAGAGCGTCTGCAGGCGCGGTGCCCTCGGTGCGGGCTGGGGCTCCGCCAGGCGAGCGTCGACCGCGCCGACGATCTCGAGCAAGTGGTGTCGCTCGTAGGCCTCGTGCAGCACACGCCTGCGGCTCAGGCCGTCGAAGTCCTCGATGGCGTCGACGAGCGCGTGCACGGTCTCGGCGCCCATCGCGACGAGGTCGGGCGCGGCGTGGCCGGCGAGCTGCGTGATCTGGTGGAGGCGGTCGATCGTCGCGTCGGCGCGGTCGAGGTGCGCGAGCAGGCACGCGCGGCGCACCTCGTCGACCAGCTTGCGCGGGCGGCCCTCGAGGCCCATCAGCGCCATGCGCTCCTGCACGGCGCTGCGATCGAGCGTGAGCCTGAGGATCGACAGCTCGAGCAGGGAGGCCGGCGGGGCGCCCGGGCGCCGGTCTTCGGGGTGATGTTCGAGCCGCGCGACCATGCCGGCCCAGCCGGGCAGCGCCGCGTGGGCGCGCAGGAGATAGCTCCCCCAGTGCGGCTGTGCGACGCCGAGATCCTCGAGCAGGGTCTCGAGCATCTGCGCCGGAGAGGCCGCCGACGAGAGGCTCGCTGCGAGGCTCTGGTGCGCGCTGCGCAGCCAGGCCTGCTCGGTGAGCGGCGCGGCCTCGAGCTGCGCGACGAAGCTCCGCAGGAGGCCACGCTCACGGTTCGGCATCGACCAACGCGCCATGCCCTCGTCGAGGTAGGCCGCGAGGAAGCTCACGAGCTCCGCGTTGCTCTGGGCCGCTGGGTCGGGCGCGCCGGCGGCGACGAGCAGATCACGGTGCGTGCGGTCGATCCCGATGCGCGCGAGCAGGCGCTCGCTGGGCTTCTCGCGCGCGCCCTCGGCGAGCTCGGCGCACACCGCCCAGGAGGCCTCGAGCGCCGCGCCCACGTCCTCGCCACGTGCCCGCAAGCGTAGCGCCGCGGCGAAGGTCGGAGACTGAACCGACTCTGCCCTCGCCAGGAAACCCTCGCTGCGCGTGAGGATGCGCCGCTCGGCCTCGGCGCTCACGCCATGGCGGAAGCGCCTCGCGCGGTCGAGCTCCTCGCGCGCCCAGCGCAGCGCGACCGGCGGATCGTCGACCACGCCTTCGCGCAGCATCCACCCTTCGATCTGGGAGAGCCGGAGCGCTCCGATGCGCCGGTCGGGCAGCTCGCGCCGCCGGCGTGCGAGCGCGTAGGCCACGTCGTCATCGCTGATGCGCCCGGCCTGCCAGGCTGCGCGGTACTCGCTCTCGGGCAGGTAGCCCTCGGCGTCGAAGATCGCGCAGGCCTCGGCGACAGCATCGTGAAACGAGAGATGCTGAAACGCGTGCAGCGTGTTGTGGTGGATGAAGGTCGCGATCGGGCCCTGCGCCGGCAGGCGATGAGCCACTTCCTCGAGCGCAACGTGGAGCGCGCCCGAGCCCGTCGGCGGAGAGTTCGGAGGATCCGACAGGCTCGAGGCGCTCACGCTCCGGGTGAATGCATCCGGCGTGCCGAGCCGACCCGGGCGCTCGGGTATCGCGGCCGGCCTCAGGCTCGCGGCGCGCGGAGGGCGTTCCGCCCCGGGCGGGGTGTTTCTCCCCACGCTCGGCGACGCAGCCCCTGCGTTCCGCGCAAGTCCCGCGGCGTTCCGCCACCGGCACGGCCCGTGCTGTGGCGCCGCACCGATGCCGTCCTCCTCGTCGACCTTCTCCGAGCTCCGCCGCAACTTCCTGCCGGACCTCGTCGCGGGTTTGCTCGCTTTCCTCATCGCGCTCCCGCTGAGCCTCGGCATCGCGGTCGCGAGCGGCTTTCCTCCCGTCGCGGGCCTGCTCACGGCGATCGTGGGCGGTCTCGTCGCCACCTTCGTCGGCAGCGCGCGTCTCGCGATCAAGGGGCCCGCCGCGGGGCTCATCGTGATCGCGCTCGGCGCCGTGAACGAGCTCGGCCAAGGCGACGCCGCGCTCGGCTACCGCCGCGCGCTCGCGGTGATCGTCGTCGCCGCCATCGCGCAGATCGTCTTCAGCTTCGTGCGCGCAGGAGCGCTGGGCGACTTCTTCCCAGCCTCGGTCGTGCACGGCATGCTCGCCGCCATCGGCGTCTTGATCTTCGCCAAGCAGTCGCACGTCCTGCTCGGCGTCGCGCCCTCGGCCAAGTCGCCGCTCGGCTTGCTCGCCGAGCTGCCGCACAGCCTCTTGGCGGCCAACCCGGAGATCGCGCTGATCGGCGCGATCTCGTTGGTCGTGCTCTTCGGGCTCCCGCTCCTGCCATGGCGCTTCGCGAAGCGTGTGCCCGCGCCGCTCGTCGTCGTGCTGCTCGCCATGGGTCTCGGCGCCTACTTCGACCTCGGGCACGAGCACCACTACCAGCTGCGCGCCCACGACTACGTCGTCGGCCCGAACTTCCTCGTCTCGCTGCCGAAGAGCCTGCTCGGTGCCGTGAGCCTGCCCGACTTCTCGGCCATCGCGAGCTTCACTTCGATCAAGTACGTCGTCATGTTCGCGCTCGTCGGCACGATCGAGTCCTTGCTGAGCGCGAAGGCCGTCGACGCGCTCGACCCGCTCCAGCGGCGCTCGGACCTCGACGGCGACCTGCGCGCGGTCGGCGTCGGCAACTTCGTCGCGGGCATGTTGGGCGGCCTGCCCATGATCACCGAGATCGTGCGCAGCTCGGCCAACATCGCGAACGGCGCGAGGAGCAAGCTCGCCAACTTCTTCCACGGCGCCTTCCTCCTGGCCTTCGTGGCCGCCGTGCCGTGGCTGCTCGAGCGCATCCCGCTCACGGCGCTCGCCGCCATGCTCGTCTACACGGGCCTGCGCCTCGCGTCGCCGCACGAGTTCGTGAAGACCTGGAAGATCGGCACCGAGCAGCTCATCATCTTCGTCACGACGCTCGTCGTCACCGTGGGCGAAGACCTCCTGCTCGGCGTCGTCGCCGGCATCCTCATCAAGGTCGCGCTGCACTGGCGCGCGGGCATGCCGCTCTCGCAGATCTTCAAGCCCCGCATCGAGATCACGCGTGGCCCCGAGGCGATCGCCGTGCGTGTCGAGCACGCGGCGGTGTTCAGCAACTACCTCACGATCCTGGCCGCGCTGCGCGGGATCGGCGAGACCGAGCTGCCCGTACGCGTCGATCTCTCGAGCGCACGCCTCGTCGATCACACGGTGATGGACAAGCTCGCCGAGCTCGCCAAGGAGTGGAAGCGCGAAGGGCGCACGCTCGAGCTCACGGGCCTCGACGGCCACGTGCCCGTCTCCGCCCACGCGCTCGCCGCGCGTCGCAAGCCGCTCGCGGGCCTCACGCCTTGAACCGCGCGGCGTCCACGGTCCTACGACGCGGCCTCGTCGCGCGCCTCGCCCACGGCGAGCGCTTCGCTCGCGGCCAGCGGCAGGTAGACCTCGAAGCGGCTACCTCGCCCGGGCTCGCTCCGCACCGAGACCCAGCCGCCGTGGTCCCGCACGATGCCGTGGACCACGGCGAGCCCCAGCCCGGTGCCCTCGCGCTTCTGCGTGAAGAAGGGCTCGAAGAGGTGCGGAAGATCCTCGGGGGCGATGCCTTGCCCCTCGTCGCTCACGGCGATCACCGCGCAGCGACCCGCGCGCGCGTGCACCCCGACCGGCGGCGCCGCCTCGCGCTCGGAGAGCTCCACCGACACGCGTCCACCTCCGGGCATCGACTGCGCTGCGTTCATCACGAGGTTCGTGAGCACCTGCAGGAGCTCCTGGGCGTCGCCCTCGAGGTGGAGCTCGCTGCCCGCGCCGCGCACCTCCACGTCGACCTCGAGGCGTCGCATCAAGGGCTCGAGCGTGCGCGCCGCGTGGCGGGCGAGCTCGGAGAGTTCCACCCGCCCGCGCTGCGGACCTCGACGCCGCGCGAAGCCGAGCAGCTCGCGGATGAGCCCGCTCATGCGCGCCACCTGCTCGAGGATCGTGCGCGTGCTCGCGCGCTGCTCCTCGGAGAGCGCTGCCTCGTCGAGGATCATGCGCGCGTGCCCCGAGACGACGTTGAGCGGCGTGCCGAGCTCGTGCGCGAGGCTGGAAGCGAGCTGCCCCACGGTGCGCAGCCGGTCGGCGTGCCGGAGCGCCTCGAGCGCCTCGACGCGCTCGCCGTCGACCTCGTCGAGCGTGTGGCGCACGGCGAGCAGCTGGTCGGCCATGTGGTGCAGCTCGCGCCCGAGCTCGGCGATCTCGTCCTCGCGCGCAGGCAGCTCCGCGCGCGCCGTGAGCTCGCCGTCCGCGAAGCGACGCGTGAGCCGCACGAGCTTCGACACGGGCTCACCCACCAGCCAGCGCACGAGCATGTAGCTCGCGAGGCCCGCGAGCGCCGCGAGCACCACGAGCTGCACGAGCAGCGAGCGCCAGCCGAGGCGTGCGAGCACCTCGCCGAGCGCGTGGGGCTCACGCAGCTCGAGCAGGGCCTCTCCGCCGCCGAGCGGGATGTAGGTCAGGATCTGGTCCCCTTCGGCGAACACCGCGACCTGACCTCGCTCGAGCTCGGGCGTGCGCGCCCTCACCATCTCCATCAGCGCCGCGGCAGCGGGCTGTTCAGGCAGGAGCAGGCGCGCGGCGATGTGACCCGAGGCGATCTCCTCCCGACCGAGCAGGCGCTCGGCCTCCTCGAGCGGGCTCCCATTGGATGCGGGCCTGGCGAGTGCGGTCTGCAGGGCGTGCGCGAAGAAGCGACGGTCGCGCAGCGTGACCTCCACGATGTGCGCCTGCTCGGCCTGGAGCCGCACCGCGAGGCCCGTCGCGAGCACGAGCACGACGGCGGCGAGCAGCGCGATCCACAGGCGGAGGGTGAGTCGCATCGAGGGGCCTTCCCGGGAGACCGCTTGCTAGCATGCCGCGCAGCATGATGGACCCGCCCGGCAAGGTGCTCGTCGTGGAAGACGACCCCGCGATGCGGTTGCTCGTCGCCCAGAGCCTGCGCAAGCGCGGCTTCGAACCCTTGCTCGCCGCCTCCGCGTCCGAGGCCAGCTCGCTCTTCGAGGCCTCCGAACCCGACGCCGTCGTCACCGACATTCGCCTCGGGGGAATGACGGGGCTCGAGCTCTGCGCCGAGCTCTCGGCGCGCAGGGCCGACGTGCCGGTGCTCGTCGTCACGGCCTTCAGCGATCTCGACACGGCCATCGCCGCCATCCGCGCGGGCGCGCACGACTTCCTGCCGAAGCCCTTCGAGCTCGAGGAGCTCGCGCTCCGCTTGAGCCGCGCCGTCGAGCTCTCCCGCCTGCGCAGGGAGGTGCGCAGGCTGCGCGAGGAGCGCAGCGGGCCACCGAGCTTCGAGAAGCTCGTGGGCGAGAGCGAATCGATGAAGCGTCTCTTCGCCATGATCGCGAAGCTCGCCACCTCCGGCGCGCCCGTGCTCGTGCAGGGTGAGACGGGCACGGGCAAGGAGCTCGTCGCCCGCGCCCTGCACGCGCGCAGCGCCCGCGCCTCCGGGCCCTTCGTCGCGCTCAACTGCGCGGCCGTGCCCGAGGCCCTGCTCGAGAGCGAGCTCTTCGGCCACGTGAAGGGCGCCTTCACCGACGCTCGCGCGGCGCGCGCGGGGCTCTTCGTGGAGGCGACCGGAGGCACGCTCTTCCTCGACGAGGTCGCCGAGCTCCCGCTCCCCTTGCAGGCGAAGCTGCTGCGCGCCCTGCAGGAGCACAGAGTCCGCCCGGTCGGCAGCGACCGCGAGGTCGAGTTCGACGCGAGGATCCTGAGCGCGACCCACCGCGATCTCGAGGCGCGCGTCGAAGCCGGCCTCTTCCGCGAGGATCTCTACTACCGGCTCGCGGTGCTGCCCCTCCGCGTTCCGCCGCTGCGTGAGCGCACCTCGGACGTGCTCCCGATCGCCCACAGCCACCTCACCCAGCTCGCAGAGCGCAGCGGCAAGGCCGTCGTCGGCATCTCCCCCGAGGCCGCGCGCAAGCTCATCGACTACGCGTGGCCAGGCAACGTGCGCGAGCTGCTCAACGCCGTCGAGCGCGCCGTCGCGCTCGCCGAGCACGACCAGCTCGTCGTGGGCGACCTGCCCGAGAAGATCCAGGGCTTCAAGCCCTCGCAGGTCTTGCTCGCGAGCTACGACCCCTCCGAGCTGGTCACGCTCGAGGAGGTCGATCGTCGCTACATCCTCAAGGTCGTCGAGCTCACGGGCGGCAACCGCACGCGCGCGGCCGAGGTGCTCGGGATCGACCGCAAGACGCTCTACAGCAAGCTGAAGAGCTATGGCGAGAAGCCCCCCGAAGGGGGCTGAGGCCTGAGGGAACCGCTGGAATCAGCGCCGCTTCTGGATCTCGAGCAGCTCGATGTCGAAGGTGAGCTGGCCGGCCGGCGCGCCGGGACGCTTCGGCGGATCGCCATAAGCGAGGTCGGAGGGGATCCAGAAGCGGACCTTGTCGCCCTGCTTCATGAGCTGCACGCCCTCGGTCCAGCCCGGGATCACGCCCTTCAGCGGGAAGCGCGCGGGCTCGTCGCGCGTCACCGAGCTGTCGAACATCTTGCCGTCCTTCGTCCAGCCCGAATAGTGCACGACCACGGTGTCGTCGGCCGTCGGCGACTCGGTGCCCTTGCCCGGCGTGATCACCTTGTAGGCGAGGCCGGACTTCGTCTTCTTCGCGTCGGCCGGGGCCTTGGCGACGTCCTTCGGCGTCTCCGGCGGCGGCGGGGCCTCCTTGATGGAGATGAGCTCGACGTCGAAGGTGAGCTGACCGGCAGGCGCTCCGGGCTGGCGCGGGCGCTCACCATAAGCGAGCTCGGCCGGGATCCAGAAGCGGCGCTTCTCACCCTCGACCATGAGCTGCACGCCCTCGGTCCAGCCGGGGATCACGCCGTTGAGCGGGAACGAAATCGACTCTCCGCGCTCCACCGACGAATCGAAGAGCACGCCCTCCTTCGTCCAGCCCGAGTAGTGCACCGTGACCTTGTCCTCGGGCTTCGGGTGCTTCGTGCCGGTGCCGGCGGTGAGCACCTTCGACGCGAGCCCCGACGGCGTCTTCTGCGCGTCGGCTGGAGGTGCCGCCACGTCGGCGGGCGCGGCGAGCGCGGGGTTCTTCGGCGGCGCCGCGGGCTCGGCGGTCGCCACCGTGATCGCGCTGGCCGTCGCCGGCAGGCTGACCGACGCCACGGGCGCGGAGCCCTGCGGCGCCGCGTTCGGCGCGGGCGCGGGGGCCTCGCAGGCGGCGAGACAGAGCATCGAGGCGAACGCGAGAGAACCGGCGATGAAGGTACGCATCGCGCTCGCGCGTCTCACGGCGCCGCACCCGCTGCAAGGCGAAGGCGCCGCCGTGCTCACGCGCGCCTTGCCGCCCGCGCTCGGAGGCGCGACAGACCCTCGCGATGCAGTTCGCCGAGATGCCGCGCGCGCCCGGAGGCGAGGGCTGGGCAGGCCACAACGCCGACTTCCGCAACGATCGCCTCGGCTCGCTGCTGCGCCTCGCGCGCACCGGCCAGCCGATCCTGCGCCTCCAGCTCCCCGTGCCCGGCGTGCACGCCGCGGTCGTCAACGATCCAGACCTCGTGCACGAGATGCACGTGGAGAAGGCGCGCTCCTTCCTCAAGTCCGACATGATGCGCTTCGCGCTCTACCCGCTCGCGGGCGAGGGCCTCTTCACGGCGAACGGCGAGCTCTGGCAGCGCCAGCGCAAGCTCATGGCGCCGCTCTTCGTGCCCCGCGCCATCGAGAGCTACGCCGACGACATGGTCGCCTGCGCGCGTCGCACGGTCGACGCCTGGCGCGACGATCAGCGCTTCGAGCTGCTCACCGAGACCACGCGCCTCACGATGAGCGTCGCGGGCAAGACGCTCTTCGACGCCGACACCTTCGACGAGGCCGACGAGCTCGGCCACGCGCTCACCGTCGCGCTCGAGTGGAGCGGTTGGATCGTCGGCCGCCCCTTCTCGGTGCTGCACATGGTGCTCAAGCGCCGCCTCGAGCGCGCGAGCCTCGGCGCGCCGGGCTGGCTCGCACCCGAGCTCGCACGCGCCGCCGAGGCCTTCCAGGGCCCGGTCTTCCTGCCAGGGCGCCGCGGCGCCGAGCTCCGGCGCGCGATCGCCCTGCTCGACGAGCGCGTGCAGCGCATGATCGACGAGGCGCGGCAGAGCGCGGGCGAGCGCAGCGACCTGCTCGCGCGCCTCTTGTCGGTCCGCGACGAGAGCGGCGCGCCGATGAGCGATCGTCAGGTGCGCGACGAGGTCCTCACGCTCTTCGTCGCCGGCCACGAGACGACGGCGACCGGCCTCGCCTGGTCGCTCTATCTCGCAGCGCGCCACCCGGAGGTCTACGCCGCGCTCGAGCGCGAGGTCGACGCGCTCTCGGACGACCCGACCGTCGCCGATCTGCCTCGCCTCGGCCTCTGTGCGCGCGTCTTCAAAGAGGCGCTCAGGCTCTATCCCCCCGTCTACATCTTCGGCCGCGACAGCCACGGCGAGGTCTCGCTCGGTGGCTACGATCTGCCCTCGCCCACCAACATCCTCACCAGCCCGCTCGCGCTGCACCGCAATGGCGCGCTCTTCCCCGATCCGGAGCGCTTCGACCCGGAGCGCTTCCAGCCCGAGGCCGAGGCTTCGCGCCATCGCTATGCCTACCTGCCCTTCGGCGCGGGCCCGCGCATCTGCATCGGCAACCATTTCGCCATCATGGAGGCCCAGCTCGCGCTCGCCGTCATGCTGCGCCGCTTCCGCATCGAGTCGATCGGCGACGACGTGCCGCACCCCGGCGCCACGCTCCGGCCCGAGCGCGGCGTGCGTGTGCGTGTGACCAAGCGGCGCTGAGCGCGGCGATGCGCGGGGGACCGCGACGCAGAGCGCGCCCGCTCAGTATTCGAGCTTCGTGCCGATCTGCAGCCAGATCGGCGCTCCCGGCCGGAGGCCGAAGGGGCGTCGCGAGGCGATGTAGGTCGTGTCGAGCAGGTTGCGGCCGACGGCGTAGATCGTCCACCAGCTGAGCGGCTTCGCGTACACCGAGGCGTCGAGCAAGAACACCGAGTCGGTCGACGTGAGCGGGTCGGGCTCACCCTGGCCCGCGAGCTCGCGCATCGCGGCCACGTAGGTCCCGCCCACGTTGCCGCCGAACTTCTCGGTCTCCACGCCGATCGAGACGGCGAGCTGGTGGGGAGGCACGTAGGGCAGGGCGTCTCCTTCGACGACGTCGCCATAGGTCGGGTCGTTCGAGCTGAAGCTCGAGCCGAAGCGCGCGTCGGTGAGCGTGTAGGCGACGCGCCCCGGGAGCTTCACGCCCTCGGCGAGCTGTAGCTCGCTCTCCACGTAGGCCTCGAGCCCGAGCGCGCGCGCCTCGCCCCCGTCGAACTGCTGGTCGAGGCCGTCCTGGGTGCAACCCGAGGAGAAGGTGCATTGGCTCGTGAGGTTCGAGTAGTCGTTCAAGAAGCCGATGACCTCGGCCCTGAAGCCGCGCGGTGAATAGCGCGCTCCCCACTCGTAGTTGACGCTCTTCTCCGGGCGCACGTTGCCACCGCTGCCGGGCGGGATCGGGCTGAAACCTTGATAGACGCCGCCGAGCAGGCCGAAATCGGCCGGCAGCGCGACGAAGAGCCCCGCGCCGGGCAGGAGCACCTGCTGCGTCGAGCCCTCGCGCACCCCGCTGAGGCCGTCTTCGAGGCGGGTCTGGATCGACTCGATGCGCCCACCCGCGGTGAGCGTCACCGGGCCCCAGGTCATGGCGTCGACCGCCCAGAGCGCGAGCGCGGTCGTCCAGGCCTCGTTCACGGTGGTCGTCTCGAGGTTCGTGCCGTCCTCGACCATCACGCCGTCCTCGAGGCGGTAGCCCTGTTGCGTGTGCAGGCGCGTGATCGAGTCGTAATGGGCGCGCGCGCCGATTTCGACGCGGTGCGAGATCGGCCCCGTCTTCGGCGTGTAGCGCAGCACCGTCTGCAGCCCCTGCGAGACGAAGGCGCGATCGTTCGGCCCCACCATGATCGACTCGTCGGTCGTCGTCGCGGGGGCGTCGCCGCGCAGCGCCGAGACGAAGAGCGCGTTGCGCGGCGTATCGGGGTTCGCGAGCACGTCCGCGATGGACGCGCCGCGCAGGCCCTGCACGCGCCTCCACACGCGGCCCAGGTCGTTGCGATAGAGGCTCGTGCGCAGGGTGACGTCGCCGCCGTCGCTCATCTCGTGCGAGAGCACGAGCCCGGTGCGCTGCCAGTCCATGCGATCGAGCTGGCTCGAGGCATAACGACGATAGGGATTCGCGGCGAAGTCGGCCTCCGTGAGGCCGAGGTAGGTCTCGTTCGAGCCTTCGTCCGAATACGTGGCCTTGAGCTCGAGCTGGTGCTGGAGCACCTGGCGGTTGCCGAAGATCCAGCGCGCCTTGGCCATCCACTCGTTGCGCGAGAAGCCCGTGTCGCCGCCACCGTCGAGCTCCTTGAAGCCCGTGTTGCCGAGGTGCACGCCCTCGATCATCACGCCGATCGAGTCACCCGCCGCCGAGGCCCTGAGGTGCAGCTTGCGCGACATGTACTGGCCGAAGGCCATGTCGAGCGAGGCCTTCTCTCCCTCCGGCACCGGCGCCGTCACGAGATCGATCGCGCCCGCCACGGTGTGTGGGCCATAGACGATCGCGCCAGGGCCCTTCACCACCTTCACCGAGTGCATGCGCGTGATCAGCGGGAAGTAGTAGGCCGCGGGGGCGCTGTAGGGCGCCGGCCCGAAGAGCAGGCCGTCCTCCATCAGCGCGATCTTCTTGCTGCGGTCGGAGGCCACGCCGCGCATGCCGATGTTCGGCCGGAGGCCGAAGCCGTCCTCGGTGCGCACGTACACACCCGGCACGCTCTGGAGCACCTGGTGGGGGTCGTCGTATTCGAAGCGCTCGAGCTGCTTCGGCCGGATGAGGTGCGCCGAGCCGCTCGTCTCCTTGAGGCGCGTGCCGACGACGCTGACCTCGCTCGGCTCAGGAGCCTCCACGGTCTCGGTCTGCGCGCCGGCACCGCCGCTCGGTGCCTTCGGCGCCGAGGCGTCGTCGCTTGGCTCCTGCGACGAGGCGGCGGGAGGGGTGGACGCTCGAGGAGCCTCAGGCGCGCTGGGCTCGGCTTCGGCGGGTTGAGCCGCCGCGATGCCGGGCATGAGCCCGAGCGCGAGCGCAGCGAGCGACGTCGTCAGGATGCGTCGTGACATGGCTGGGGGGTCAGGGGCGCGACGGGCTTGTCTGCCGCAGCCGCTCAGTCGTTGTCGCCCTCGACGATGTTCGGCAGCTCGAGATCGAGCACCGTCACGAAGTCGGTCTTCAGCTCGTCGGTGAGCTTCTTCACGGCGGCGTGCAGCGCCACGAATTCGGTGCGGTGCTTGGCGAGCCCGGCGCGCAGGTCGCTCGTGGGGAAGGCCTCCGCGGTGCCGATCGCCGCAGCGAGGTCGGTCTCCATGCGGTCGGCCAGAGAGCCGGCGCCGAGGCTGCGCAGGAGGTCGTCGAAGCCGACGCCTCCGGAGGCCTCGCAGCCCGCGTAGATTCGCTGGAAGCCCTTGAGGTTGTTCACCACGTGCTCGCGCGAGACGAGCGCGTACTGCGACTCCACGGCCTCGGGGCACGAGGCTTCGGTGCACTCGTAGAGCCCGAGCGGCTTGCCGAGCTTGAGGTCCTTCACCTCGCGCTCGAGGTAGAAGAGCCCGTCGCTCACCGCGTTGAGCGCGATCTGCTCGCTGCCGAAGCCCGAGCCCGACGCGCCCGCGTCGGCGAGCTCTGCGGCGAAGCCCGACTGCCAGGCCGCGTGCAGGTCCTTGCCCTGCGCTGCGACGTCGGCCGCGACGACCGCCGCGTAGGCGCGGCGCCTCGCGGCGAGCTCGGCCGAGCCGAGCGCGGCCCAGGTGCCATTGGCGTTGATCGCCGCCGACGAGGAGCAGGCGTTCGAGTCGCCAGCGTAGAAGAGGAGGTACTCTGCGGCGTCGAGGCCGCGTACGTTGATGAGCGCCGACTGCGCGAAGCTCGGCGCCTCGTAGGCCTCGCTCACGATCGTCTGGTCGATGAGGCAGCGGCTCACGAGCGGCCACGAATACACGAGGTCGCGCTGCCCTTCGCCGCCC